>Ga0129311_1000490_pt1 | contig 34937 bp, 29 predicted proteins | sample Go1ome_FD_94435 | JGI IMG/M metagenome (GOLD analysis project Ga0129311, IMG submission 94435) | Western lowland gorrila individual fecal microbial communities from Wisconsin, USA - Go1022B metagenome | ecosystem: Host-associated > Mammals > Digestive system > Large intestine > Fecal | place...
AAACGGTGATCAGCCGGGAGTATTCGGCGGAATGGAAGCCGGGGGACGAGCCCTATTATCCGGTGAACGACCAAAAGAACGGCGAACTGTACGCCCGCTACAAGGCCCTGGCTGATCAGGAAGAAAAGACGATTTTTGGCGGCCGGCTGGGCGAGTATAAATACTACGACATGGACAAAGTGGTGGAAGCGGCGCTGGCAAAAGCGCAGGATGAGCTGCACCAGTAAAGGGATCTTTTGAATGAAACAGATCGCAGCCGTTGTGGTTACATACAATCGAAAAGAATTGCTGTTGCAGTGCCTGGATCGGCTTTTGAATCAAAAAGGCACTACCTGTGATGTGCTGATAGTGGATAATGCCAGCACAGATGGAACCGAACAGGCGATAGGCCAGCTGAGAAATCCTCAGGTTTATTACCGGAACACGGGAGCGAACCTGGGCGGCGCCGGCGGGTTCAACTTCGGTATGCGCTGGGCAGTGGAGGCAGGGTATGACTATCTGTGGATTATGGATGACGATACCCTGCCCAGCCCGGACGCCCTGGCGCAGTTATGGGCAGCACATGAGCGGCTGGGAGGAAACTACGGCTTCTTGTCCAGCACGGTACTTTGGACGGATGGAAAAGAATGCCGCATGAACCGTCAAAAAATCCGTAAGCGTTTTTTTGAACGTATTGAATTGCTGCAATTTGGAATGGTACAGATTGAGCAGGCCACTTTTGTATCGCTCTTTTTCTCGGCACGAGTGGTCGCGGAGGAAGGGCTACCAATCAAGGAATTCTTTATCTGGGGCGATGATATTGAGTATACCAGACGGTTGAGTGTGCGGAGCAACAGGGACTGTTATCTGGTAGGCAAAAGTATTGTGATCCATCAAATGCAGAACAACACAGGTTCCAATATAGCTACAGATGTTCCGCAGCGAATCGCCCGATATCATTACGCTTTTCGAAATGAGAGCTATACATACCGCAAAGAGGGCTGGAAAGGAATCGCTTATTACCTGGCCAAGTGCGGCCTGAACTTTGTGCGCATTCTACGCCAGGCACGGAATCATCGCTTTCAGCGCTGTGTGGTTTTGCTTGTTGGAATGGCGCAGGGGCTTATATTCTGGCCCAAAGTAGAATATGCAGTTAGGCCGGAATCAAAATTGAATGAGCAGGAAGTGGCAGTTGCCAATATTTTAAGTCACACTGAGATCTGAGGAGGGAATTATAGGAATGCGCAAAGGAATTCAAAAGAGTTGCGCGCTTTTGCTGGGAACTATTTGGGCGGTAACCGGGGCTGTGCAGCCTCTTGGTATGCTTGCTTTTGCGGAAGAGAGCGGAGCGGCAAACAGTTCGGTTATCGCATCTTCTGAAGAATTCCCTGCCCAGAACGAAGTAGATACGGTTGAGAAACCGGAAGACGGTTTGGATGCGGAAAGTGCACTGGAAAACGCCGCTGCAGCGGAACAGACTGATGCGATGCAGGAAAATGAAGAGACGAAAGAAAGTTCGTCTTCCGCGCCAGCCTCTCAAGCACAGGAGACAGAATCTGTTCCAACGTCGGTTCCACAAGAAAATTCTGCCCCCACCTTAGCAGAGGAAGAGGAAATGCTTACCTTTGCGCAGTTGCAGGAGCAGATTGAAGCGCTACTGGAAAAAAGTTGGGATATGACTCAACTGAGCGAGGAAGAGTTGGGCCAGCTTGCGGAGGAGATGGAACAGGTGGCGTCTGTTCCTGTGACTTTGGATAATGAGGAAAACCAGGAAATCCAGGAACTGATGGAGCAACTGGCCAATGCCAAAGTATCGGTGGAAAATATGCAGCTGGCGTATCAGGCTCAGAGAGAAGGCTGGCTGGATAAAATACCCCAGACCGGGCTGGAAAACAGCTGGAGATATCAGAATGGCCAGCGAATCGAGACAGAGGAATTGGAAGAAGATTTGCCGGACGGTGTCAGCTTCTTTTCGGCAGGAGGGTATAGGGGAATTGACGTAAGCCATCACCAGGGGGTGATTGACTGGGAAGCTGTCAAAAATGCGGGAATTGATTTTGCTATGATCCGTTGCGGTTATGGCAATGATCAGACAGACCAAGACGACAAACAGTGGGAGCGCAATGCGTCTGAGTGTGAAAGACTGGGCATCCCATATGGTGTGTACTTCTATTCCTATGCACTCACAGCAGATATGGCAGTAAGCGAAGGCCAGCATGCTGTGCGGTTGCTGCGGGGGCACACACCGGATCTGCCTGCCTTTTTTGATATGGAAGAGAACAGTCAGCTGGTGCTGGGCAGCAGCGGCCTGGCGGAGATTGCCCGGATTTTTACCGACATTGTTAGTGCTCAGGGGTATGAAGTGGGTGTCTACGCCAGCCTGAACTGGTGGAACCATTACCTGACCGATCCGGTGTTTGAAAATTGGTACCGCTGGGTGGCGGAGTGGCGCTCTTCCTGCAGTTACGGCGGCCGCTACGAGATGTGGCAATATGCCAGCGATGGATCGGTGAACGGCATCAGCGGCCGGGTAGATATGGACTATTGGTATGGGGAGTTACCTGGGATAGATTTAGGGAAAAATGGTTTGTATTTGGTCCCGGAAACAGGAGTATGGGCATATTATACGCATGGGCAAATAGACCAGTATTATAACGGCTTAGCGGAAAACCAGTATGGTTGGTGGTACGTCCGAAATGGATATGTAGATATGACCTATACAGGTACGGGTACGAATAAATATGGTACCTGGATATATCGGAATGGGCAGATCGATTGGAATGCCAACGGTTTTATAGAGCTGCCGGACGGATGGTATTATGCATCTTCAGGAAGAGTAGATAAGAGCTTCAACGGTTTGGCAGAAAATCAATACGGCTGGTGGTATCTGACAAATGGCCAAGTAGACTATAGCTATAACGGCTTGGCAGAAAATCAGTATGGCTGGTGGTATGTCCGAAATGGGTGTGTAGATATGACCTATACGGGCACGGGTACGAATAAATATGGCACCTGGATATATCGGAATGGGCAGATTGATTGGAATGCCAACGGTTTTATAGAGCTGCCGGACGGATGGTATTATGCGTCTTCAGGAAGAGTAGATAAGAATTTCAACGGTTTGGCAGAAAATCAATACGGCTGGTGGTATCTGACAAATGGCCAAGTAGATTATAACTATAGCGGCTTGGCGGAAAACCAGTATGGCTGGTGGTATCTGACCGGTGGAACCGTTGATTTTAGCTACTGTGGAATAGGGAAAAATCAGTACGGCACATGGCTGGTGCTCCACGGATATGTGGATACCACATATACGGGCATATATGTATGCAATGGTAAGCAGTATAAGGTGGAAAAAGGACAAATTATCTCAGAAAGCAATGCCATAAAATGAAAGGTTTGCAATATGGGGAAAACCAAAACACGGCTGTTGTGGCCGGATGTTGCCAAAGGAATCGGCATTATTGCGATAATTCTTGGCTACATGGGAATAAATGATATTAACAGGGTAGTTTTTCTGTTCCATGTGCCACTCTTCTTTGTGGTTTCAGGATATTTCTTTAAGCCTCAGGTTCCTTTTAGACAGTTACTAAAAAACAAAAGCCAAACGTTGCTGTTGCCATACATCTATACTTGCATTGCCATTTGTGTATTGTCTGTAATCCGGGCTGTGTGGCAGAGGCAAGATGCTGCGGCTACCTTAAAATCTTGGATATTGGCTTCCTTGTATGGTGCTGGATCAAACTGGGAAAGCCCATTTTACATCAAACAAATCGGAGCAATTTGGTTTTTGCTGGCTCTGTTTTATGGCTTCCTTCTCTGTTGGTGGTGTATGCAAAAGCCGACAAGCAGAGTTTTTATACTGATTGCGCTGGTTTTTATATGTTTGCTGATTTCCCAATATGTATGGTTGCCGACCAGTATCCTGGCAGGTCCCATTGCTGCCATGTACATTTTGATTGGCTATACCGCAAAATCTACAGCTTGCTTTTCGGAAAAAGGCTATAGTGTTGTAGCTATGGCGGCTTGCGTTGTGGTTTTAATTTTAGATGCCTGGAAATTTAACGGCCTTTGGCTGGTAAGCAATTACTTCGGAAATGGCATTTTGGATTTAGCATGCACGATTTGTGGTGTGTATCTGGTTATCCACATTTCACGTATTATTTCAGAGAAGTTAAAGTTATTGGCATGGGTCCTGAAATTTTACGGCAAAAACTCTCTGTTTATCATGTGCATACATTTGATAGAGCTAAATGTTTTCCCTTGGGAAAAAGTATATGAAAGTGCTTCCCGATTTGGCATAACGTGGGTTGCTACGTTGGCGCTTGTCATTATGATGAAGTTGGTCTATGTGACGGTTGGCACTATCATCAAAGAACTGTGCTTAAAGGTTATAAAAGAAAAGAGAGAATAAAAAAAGAGTTGCCTGCATGAGGAAAGAAAAAGGTAAATTCTAAAACCTATAAGAAAATAGTATGAGTTCTCAAATGATTTATGGTAAAAGTAAGGGGCACAGCAGAGCAAACATCCAAGATGTCCCTAAGCGCTAACTTCATGCCAAACCATGCGGCATAAAATTTTGGTTATTTTTTACTTAGATTAAAACGGAAAAGGAGTTTTAGATGTGATGGAAGAAAAAATTCTTTCTGTCTCGATTGCGGCTTACAATGTTGAAAATACTCTAAGAGAAGCTCTTGAACCGTTTAAACAAAGCGGGGTAAGAGAATATGTTGATGTGATGATTGTGGATGACGGGTCAAAAGATCAAACTGCATGCATAGCCAGAGAGTATGAAAATCTATACCCGGATACCTTTCGCTTGATTTCAAAAGAGAATGGCGGATGGGGATCGACTTTAAATGTCGGTATCCAGGAAGCGCGAGGGAAGTATTTTAAGCAGCTGGATGGGGATGATTATTACTCATGGGAAAATCTGGCTGCATTTATTCATTATTTGAGCAAAACGGATGCGGATTTAATCCATAGTCCTTATGTAACCTTTGAAGATAAAACAGGAGCCATCCTGAATGTATTGGGGGACTATCAGGGAGAATATCGTTTTTTCCCCAGAGATCGAGTGGTTCCGGTAAATGAATGCACAGCACTTTTGCCGGCAATGCATAGTTTTACTGTGCGCGCAAAAATCTTAAAAGAAAATAATGTTCAAATTACAGAGCATTGCTTTTATACAGACGTGGAATTTGTGCTCAAATCGCTCAATTTAAGTACCAGCATAGCGTTTTTTGAACAGCCTGTTTATTATTACAGATTGGCTCGGAATGGTCAGAGCATGAGCCAGGCAGGAGTGCGGAAGCATTATAAAGATCATCAGAAAATGCTTTTTAATATGTTGAGTTACTATAAAGAAAATGTGACCGATCCCGCCAAAAAGAAAATTTTTGAACAGCGATTAGACGGTGCATGCAATATGCAGTATATATTCTACTTTGCGTTAGAATGCACCGCAAAGCAGAAAAAAGAGTTGAAAGCGTACGATGCTTACTTAAAACATGAATATCCCGATTTTTACGAACGGGTACGAGGTCGGCAGGTAAACTTTTTAAGAAAGACTGATTTTTGTGGGTATTGGCTGGTAGCCAGACAAAAGATGATAAAAGATAAACTGAAAAAACAAAATATTTTTGAGGGGTGTTAAAAATGAGTCCGGAGATAACCGTTATAGTCCCGTTTTATAAAACACCTAAATTGCGGCTCAGAAGATGTGTGGAAAGTATCCTGGAACAATCGTTTCAATGCTGGGAGTTGATTTTGGTAGATGATGGAAACGATCTGGAATGGGGATATGATTTCTTATATAAAGATTATGCCCAGCAAGAAGAACGAATAAAAATTATCCGACAGGAGCACAGTGGTGTTAGTGCTGCCAGAAATAACGGCTTGAAAGCAGCCCAAGGAAAATATATTTCTTTTATAGACAGTGATGACTTTGTAGAATCTGATTTTTTGCAGATGCACTATAATGCTATTCAGGATAGTGATTTGTCTATCTGCGCTGTGGCTGAACAGTGGTATCCTATGTATGCAGGGTGGGTAGACAGAAGGGTGTTTTGGTCCAGACCTATACACTACAACGGGCTGCAATATATCAATTTTTGCCATAATAAACTGTATAAGAAAGAGATTATCTCCCAGCATCAGATTCAGTTTGATGTTGCTATAAAATTGGGCGAGGATGCTCTATTCCTGGACAAATATTTCGACTACTGCAAAAGCATAAGATGTATAGATCCGCCCCTATATCATTATGTCCCGGATGAAGGCTCAGCAGTACATCGATACAGAGCTAATTTCTGGGAATGGGAAAAAATAGTTATCGAGAAACAGTGGAATAAATTTCACCAATATCCTTTAAGACAATGGCAAGAACAAGCGATGCTAAGTTGGCTTTACCGAAAATACAAATATGCTATGTATTATTATTTGGCAAATGCAAAAAAAGATGAAGCGAGGGCACAAATTAAGGCCATTGTGGCGCATCCCTTGTTCAATATGTTGAAGCAATGCGACTTAAGCAAAAAAAATAATCATTTAGGGAAAAAAGATAAAGCGATTCTAGCTATATGGAATGTATTTAAGCTTAATGGTGTGTATTTCACATGGCGTATGAGAGGAAGAAGATGAAATGTCAAACGAAAAGCAAGGTGTGACTATCGAGAAAATATCTCATGATGAATGTTCTGGCTGCGGGGCTTGCAAAAACAAATGTCCGGTTAATGCGATCAGAATGGAATATGACTCGGAAGGCTTTTTATTTCCCCAAATAACGGATTTATGTATTCATTGCGGTCAATGCTTAGCGGTATGCCAAGTTGAGCATCCTCTTTCTCTTCATGAAACGCCAAAAAGCTATGCAGTCTGGGCACAAGATGATATTCGCATAAAGAGTTCTTCCGGTGGAATGTTTACCTTGCTTGCGAACTATGTCTTGGAAAAAGGTGGCGCGGTATGCGGAGCTGTTTATGCCTCTGATTTTCTGACTGTTCATCATGCTTGGGCGGAGAGCAAAGAAGAATTGCCCCCCATGCGCAGTTCAAAGTATATACAGAGTGATACGGGATTTACATATCGCCAAGCCAAACAATATTTGGATGATGGCAGAATAGTTTTGTATACAGGATGTCCCTGTCAAATAGCTGGATTATACCGATATTTGGGCAAGGATTATGATAATTTATATACTGCGGATCTGGTATGCCATGGATCCAATTCGGTTAGTGCTTATCAATCTTTTTTGAAAGAATTCTCCCAGGGGCAGGAAATTGAAAAGGTTGATTTCAGAGATAAAAAATATTTTACCTGGTCCACTCCTACCGTCGTCTATTTAAAAAATGGAGATGTGAAAAAAGCGGCTTGGAATGAAGGAACCTGGTATCAAGGTTTTCTCGAAGGTGTCATCAATCGGTTGAATTGCTATCAGTGCCCATATGCAAAGGCTGAACGAGTAGCAGATATTACATTAGCGGATTGCTGGCAAATTTACCGGCTAAATGCGGCTTACGATGACCGAAAAGGCACATCTCTGGTTTTGCCCAATAGTAAAAAAGGTAAAGAGATTTTCCAGAGCGTGCAAGAACAAATGAAACTGTGCGAGGAAGTGCCGTTGGACTTTGTGCGCAAGTACAACGGACAATTGAATAAACCAACGGCAAAACATCCATCGCGTCGGTTCTTTTTTAACCATTTGCCTGAACTGGGCTACCATAATGCTCTATGGTATGGACGAGGAATGCGATTTGATGTCGGTTTAGTGGGCTGGTGGTTTGCATCCAATTATGGTAGTTCTCTGACCTACTATGCGTTGGGAAGTATTTTACAGGAGATGGGCAAGCAAATTTTGTTTATCCCTGTCCCTGAGCTGGACGGCACTCCCTGGGAAAAAGAGACTCAACAAACAATAGACTTCCTATCTCAATATTTCCGAGTGGGCCGAGAGCGTGACCCTGACAAAATGGATGAATTTAACGGGTTCTGTGATTCTTTTGTACTGGGGTCAGATCAAATGTGGACGGTAGGCTCAACAAAGCAAGTTGGGTATACCTTCTTCCTTGATTTTGTTGAAAAGCAGAAAAAGAAAATTGCTTTTGCAACATCTTTTGGCCAGGGAACTTTTAACGCTGATCCGGAAATGCGTGCAACCGCAGCAGATTATTTGAAGCGCTTTGATGCGGTGAGCGTAAGAGAGAAAGGCGGCGTAAAGATTTGCCGCGATGTATTTGGGGTTCAGGCAGAACAGGTAATGGATCCGGTCTTTCTGTGTACTGTGGAACAATACAATTGTATTCTTAAGGACATTTCCAAAGCAGTGCCGAAACATTATCTGCTGTGCTATATTCTGGACCCGGATGAAATGAAAGAAAAAGCGGCACAAAAAATTGCTGAACACGAGAATCTGGAAATTATAACTTTGCTTGGTATAAAGGAGTATGATCGTGCCATTCAAAACTGGCATACAGGAACGATTCTGCCAAGAGCCACTACAGCAGAATTTTTGTACTATATCAAGCATAGTGATTTCGTACTTACCGACTCCCATCATGGTGCGTGTTTCAGCATCATCTACAAGAAAAAATATGTCGCAATTGCAAATCCCAGTCGCGGCAAAGAACGATTTACCACGGTTGCAGAGGTTCTTCATTTGCAAAATCGCGTTGTAGATACAGCGGGAGAAATATTAGGCAACAATTCGATCTACGAAGAAATTGATTATGGGCAAGTAGATAGATGGATGGAGCCTGAGGTAAATCGAACCCAAAAATGGCTTGAAAATGCCCTTCAATGTGAAACAAAAGTCAATGAAGATACACTGCATACAGTGGCAAACGACGCAAAACGTAAAATATGCGGTTTGGATAACCGTTTGAAATGCTATTAAACACAGGTGCAGCAGTTAGAAAATCAAATTGCAGAGCTTCAGCGGCAAAAAGAAGAACTGTGGCATAGAGAAGAAGAACACAGCCGTCGAGAAGAAGAACTGATGCGCCTAATTGAAATGTATGAACCAAAGACACATTGGCTGATGCGTAAAATCCGAGGCGGAATTCGATGCCTTAAGGATAATGGATTTGCGTACACTGTGAAGCGCTTGGGACAAAAAATCAAGAATAAACTTGGATAAACCAAGGAGAAAAAATGCTGAAACAACTGACTGTTAAGATCAAGAGCAATCAGTTCCTTTTTGAAGAGCTGGTCAAACGTGATTTTAAACAAAAATATAAGCGCACTGTACTGGGAATGGCCTGGAGCGTTCTTTCCCCCTTGCTGACACTGCTAGTGATGAGCCTGGTGTTTGGCCAGTTTTTTGGCCGAACCATGGAACATTACACCATATATCTGTTCTGCGGGAACCTGGTGTTCTCCTATTTCCGGGAGTCCACCACCGGTGGTATGAATGCGCTTATGAGCAATGCATCCATCTTTACCAAGGTGAATGTACCCAAGTACATGTTTCTGCTTTCCAAAAATGTGTCCGCACTAATCAATTTTGGCCTTACCCTGTGTGTATTTTTCCTCTTCGCCCTGGCGGACCATGTGAAATTCGGGGTGCATTTTCTCGCCCTGCTCTACCCGATCTGCTGTCTGGTTGTGTTCAATATCGGCATTGGGCTGATCCTTTCGGCGATGTTCGTCTTTTTTCGGGATACGGGCTATCTGTACGATGTGTTCACCATGCTGCTGATGTACATGTCTGCCATCTTCTATACAGTGGATACCTTCCCGGCGGTAATGCAGAATCTGTTCTTACTGAATCCGCTCTACTGCTATATAAAGTATTTCCGGGTCGTAGTGCTGGAGGGGAATATTCCTTCGCTGGGCTTCCATCTGCTTTGCGCTCTGTATGCGTTGGTGATCGTCTGGATCGGAGGCTTCATCTATAAGAAATACAACCATAAATTCCTGTATTATGTGTAAAGGGGGGCGCCGAATATGTCGATTATGAGAGCAGAAGGCGTGTCCATTCGCTATATCACAGGGGATTTCAAAGATATCGGCCTGAAGGAATATGTGGTTCGCCGGTTAAAAGGGAGCTATAAAGTCACTGAGTTCTGGGCCGACCGGAATGTGAGTTTCAGCCTGGAAAGAGGAGATATGCTTGGCATTGTTGGCTCCAATGGAGCTGGCAAATCTACCCTGCTCAAGGCTGTGTCCGGCATCATGGTACCTACCGAAGGACATATGGAGATCCACGGCAGTATTGCGGCTTTGTTGGAACTGGCCAGTGGGTTTGACGGTGATCTGACTGTGCGGGAAAACACCTACCTGCGGGGCGCCATGTTGGGGTATACCCGCAAGTTCATGGATGAAAAGTACCAAGAGATCATCGATTTCGCTGAATTGCAGAATTTCCAGGAACGCCCCTTCAAACAGCTTTCCAGTGGCATGCAAAGCCGCTTGGCCTTTTCTATTGCTTGCCTTGTCAGCCCGGATATCCTGATTCTGGATGAGGTGCTCAGCGTGGGCGACGGCGCTTTCCGCAAAAAGAGCGGAGACAAGATGCGGGAAATCTTGAACAGCGGCGTGACCGGTATTCTGGTGTCCCATTCATTGGAGCAGGTACGGGAGATGTGCAACAAGATCCTTTGGTTGGATCACGGCAAACAGATTGCGTTTACCGATGAGGTGACCTTGTACTGCGATGCCTATGAGGAATTTCTCCGCACCAAAAAGCTGCCTCAAAGCCGCCAGGAGGTGGAACAGCTGGCAGCAGAGCTGAAAGCATATCGTCAAGAAGAACGACGCAAAGCGGAACGCACCGAGGCCCAGCGCTTAGAAGCAGTGCTGGAATCAGGTACCAGCGAAGCGGCGGTACAGGCGGCAGTGGCTGTTTTGAAGAAAAGACGGCCGGATCTGCTGGCAGCACAGTCATAACCTTATTTACAGAGGCGGACTCCCACGGGAGTCCGCCTCTTTTTTCTCTCCAAAATCCACTGCCGGACGGGTCCGGTAGAATTGGCGAGCTGCTCCTTTGGGCAGTCCAGCAAGATCAGCTATCTGCAGATGGCCAACGCGGTGGCCACCATCGTCAACGGGGGCAAGCTGATGCAGCCCTACCTGGTGGAGAACATCTATTCCACCCAGGAAGGGGAAAAGAACCTGGTGCAGCACAATGAGCCGGTGGTGCGCCGGCAGGCCATCAGCGAGGAGACCAGCAACATTATGCGCCAGCTGATGGAGCAGGTGGTGCTGCAGGGCGGCGGCAAGAACGCCTATGTGGCGGGTTATCGGATCGGCGGCAAGTCCGGCACCAGCCAGAAATTGGATTCTGAGGATGAAAACGCCCGGATCGGCAGCTTTGTGGGGATGGCCCCGGCGGATGATCCCCAGATCGTGGTGCTGGTATGCCTGGATGAGCCTCACAGCTTTTCTTCCATGGGCGGCACCATCAGCGCGCCGGTGGTGGCTGAGGTGATGGAAAAAACTCTGGAATATCTGGGGGTGCCCCGGCAATATACTGCCGAAGAGCAGCAGAGAATGCAGACCCAGGTGCCGAACGTATCGGGCTGGGAGCCGGAGGCGGCCGGGCAGCGGCTGGAGGAGAGCGGCCTGTCTGCCCGGATCGTGGGCCAGGGGGATACGGTGCTGAGCCAGTACCCCGTGGCCGGGGAGACCCTGCCCCGGGCCAGTACCGTACTGCTGTATACCGAGGAGGGTGCCCAGGAGGTGCTCACCCTTGTGCCGGCTCTGGAAGGGCAGAACCTGGAGGACGCCACCCAGACCCTGCGCCAGGCCGGACTGAATATCCAGGCCTCGGGCCCGGCGGATATGGAGGGCGCCCTGGCCGTGTGGCAGAGTGAAGCGGTGGGAGGAAGCCTGCCCATGGGCAGCCTGGTGCGGGTGCAGTTCCGGGATGATACGGTGGTGGACGATTAAAGGGGACCAAAGAGCTCCACACTTACCAGAAGGGGAGGGGAACGATACGGAAAAGTTGAAAACTTGGCTCAAGGGCAGGCAGGCCCCGGCGGATCTTCCCTTTCTGCTGATCCTGCTGAGCCTGCTGATCTTCGGGCTGATTATTCTGTACAGCGCCAGCTATGCGGTGGGCCTCTACCGGCGGGGGGACGCTTATGCCTATATCCAGCCCCAGCTGCTGTATGCGGCCCTGGGGCTGGCCGCCATGGAGATTGCCAGCCGGGTGGATTACCACATCTACCATAAGCTGGCCTGGCCGCTGCTGGGCCTGAGTTTTGTGCTGCTGGTGGCGGTGCTGTTCATGCCGGAATACAACGGCTGCAAGCGGTGGATCGTGCTGTCCGGTCTGGGCACCCTGCAGCCCAGCGAGATCGCGAAGTTTTCGGTGGTGCTGGTGTTCAGCCATATCATCGCCCTGAACCACGACCGGATGAAGAGCTTTTCGGTGGGGGTACTGCCCTTTGCTCTCATATTGGGCACCACCGCCCTGCTCATGCTGCTGGAACCCCACCTCAGCGGCACCCTACTGATTCTGAGCATCGGGGCGGTGCTGATGTTTGTGGGGGGCACCGGGATGCGCTGGTTCGTGCTGGCGGGGGCCGGAGGCGCAAGCCTTCTGGTGGGGGCCCTGGTGCTGATGCCCGATCTGGTGCCCTATGCCACCGACCGGCTTTCCAGCTGGCTGGACCCCTTTGCCGACCCGCTGGGGGATGGGCACCAGACCATCCAGAGCCTGTACGCCATCGGCTCGGGCGGAGCCACCGGCCTGGGGCTGGGCAACAGCCGGCAAAAATACCTGTATGTGCCCGAACCCCAGAACGACTTTGTCTTTTCCATCCTCTGTGAAGAGCTGGGCTTTGTGGGGGCCACGGCGGTGATCCTGCTTTTCTGCCTGCTTTTGCTGAGGGGGCTGACCATTGCGGTGAAGGCGCCGGATAAATTCGGCGCCCTGCTGGTGGTGGGGTTTGTGGTGCAGGTATGCCTGCAGGCGGCTCTGAATATTGCGGTGGTGACCAACACCATCCCCAACACCGGCATCAGCCTGCCCTTCTTTTCTTCGGGAGGAACCAGTTTAATGATGCTTTTGGGGGAAATGGGCATCGTTTTATCGGTTTCCCGGCAGGGAAGCCAACAAAAGTATTGACAAAACCAGCCGCCCCCGCATAGGATGCAATATCCTGTGAGAATGAAAAAAGGCGGTGGTAATGTGGGGGGCGAACTCATCATACGGGGCGGTCGGCCGCTGTACGGCACGGTGCGGATCCCGGCAGCGAAAAACAGCATTCTGCCCTTGCTGGCGGCGGCGCTGCTCTGCCAGGGGCAGGTGACCTTTGAGGATGTGCCGGCGCTGACCGATGTGGAAAACAGCCTGGCTTTGCTGAAAGGGGTGGGCTGCGGGGTGAGCAGCCGGGCAGGCAGGGTGCGGATCTGCCCGCCCCGGCGGGCGGCCCCGGTCCTGCCGGAAGGCCCGGCCCGGGCCATGCGCAGCTCGGTATTTTACCTGGCCCCCCTGCTGCATCGGGCGGGTTCGGTGACCATGCCGCTGCCCGGCGGCTGCCGCATCGGGGCCCGGCCCATTGATATCCATCTGGACGGCCTGGCAGCTATGGGGGCACGGGTGGAGATGGGGGCCGGGGGGCTGACCCTGAAAGCGCCCCCTGAGGGGCTGCGGGGCGTGGACTGGCGGATGCGGCTGCCCAGCGTGGGCGCCACCGAGACCCTGATGATGGCGGCGGTGCTGGCCCGGGGAGTGACGGTGCTGCGGGGTGCCGCCTGTGAGCCGGAGATCGAGGATCTGGCTCGCTTTCTGGGCCGGTGCGGCGCCCTGATCTGCGGCGCGGGCACCCCCACCATCTGGATCCAGGGGGTGCGGGAGCTGGAAGGGACGGACTATACCCCTATCCCGGACCGGATCACCGCCTCCACCCTGGCAGGGGCGGTGGCAGGCTGCGGAGGCAGGCTGGAGCTGGAAAACTGCCGGCCTGACCAGATGGCTCCCCAGTTGGCTCTGCTGAAAAAGGCCGGCTGCCGGATCGAGACCCGGGCCAACGACCTGACCATTGCAAGGCAGGAACCCCTGGCCGGCGGCGGGACGGTGTATACCGGCGGCTACCCGGCTTTTGCCACCGACGCGGCGCCTGTGACGGCGGCCGCCTTCCTGACGGCCCGGGGCGAGACCCGATTCTGCGACCGGGTGTTTGAGAATCGCTTTTCCTGCGCGGAGGATTTTGCAAAGCTGGGCGCCCAGGTGCGACGGGAAGGCTGCTGCCTGGTGATCCGGGGCGTGCGGGAACTGCAGGGCTGCCAGCTCCAAGCCCGGGACCTGCGGGGCGGGGCGGCGCTGGTGACGGCGGCCCTCTGCGCGGCAGGGGAAAGCCGGATCCGGGGAGTGGAGCATATCCAGAGAGGATACGAGGATATTGCGGAGCTGTACAGCCGGCTGGGAGCCCGGATCCGCTGGGCCGACGAGACGGGTGCCTGAGGGCAAAAGACCGTGTGCTTTCCTGCTTTGTTACAGAAACGGAAAAGCACACGGCTTTTTTTGATGAAAAACAACAAAAACCAAAAAAAGGAAGAAGAAAAGCGCCGAAAGAAAAAGAACGGGAACAAAGCAAATCTTTTTTGGTCGTACCGGAAAACGGACGGCTCAAAAACCCGCCAAGAGTTGGCTGAAACCCTTGAATTTAAGTCACAAATATGGTACTGTTAAAAAGGAATTCTATAGTGCGGTCATTATACCCTGCGGCAGATCGGCACTTTTTCAAAGATGGGGAAAAAACATAAAACAAGGGGGACTCCTGGTATGGATCTGGTACTCGCGGAAGAGATGGAAAATATAACGAATATCAAGGTAATCGGTGTGGGCGGCGGCGGCGGCAACGCCATCAACCGGATGATGGAGGCCGGCGTTCAGGGCGTGGAATTCATTGCCATGAACACCGACCAGCAGGTGCTGCTTTGCAGCAAGGCCACCCAGAAGGTTCAGCTGGGCCCCAAGCTCACCAAGGGCCGGGGCGCCGGTGCTGACCCGGAAGTGGGCCAGCGCGCCGCCGAAGAGAGCAAGGATGAGATCGCCAGCGCCCTGAAGGGGGCCCAGATGGTGTTCATCACCGCCTGCATGGGCGGCGGCACCGGTACCGGTGCTTCCCCTGTGGTGGCCGAGGTGGCCCATGACCTGGGCATCCTGACGGTGGGCGTGGTGACCAAGCCCTTCGCCTTTGAGGGCAAGCGGAAGATGAACCTGGCCGAACAGGGGATCAGCGCGCTGCTGCAGCATGTGGACAGCCTGATCGTAATCCCCAACGAGCGGCTCAAGCTGATCAGCGCCGAGAAAATCACCCTGAAGAACGCCTTCGAGGCGGCCGACAATGTGCTCAAACAGGGCGTGGAGAGCATCAGCAACCTGATCAACGTGCCCTCCTTCATCAACCTGGACTTTGCCGATATCCGCAGCGTCATGAAAGACGCAGGCTACGCCCATATGGGCATTGGTACCGGCAAGGGCTCCGGCAAGGCTGAGAACGCTGCCAAGGCGGCCATCTCCAGCCCCCTGCTGGAAACCGACATCAACGGCGCCCACGGCGTCATCATCAACATCACCGCTTCCCAGGATATCGGGCTGGACGAGGTGGACGAGGTGGCTACCCTCATCACCAAGAACGCCCATCCCGAGGCGAACATCATCTGGGGTACCGCCTTTGACGAGACCCTCAACGATGAGCTGCGGGTGACGGTGGTGGCCACCGGCTTTGATTCTCCCAAGGCAGGGGCTGCGGCAGGCAAAGCGGGGACAAGCCCGCTGCCCTCTCCGGTATTCAGCGAGGAACAGACCAGCAGTGAGCCTGCCCCCGCCGAAAAGGATGCCAAGACCGAATCCGGCAAGGATGACGAGGACTACTTCGATTCCCTGCTGAAGATGCTGAACAAGAACAATGGGCGCTGAGGGGCCCCTGCCCCAAAGTCCCGGCCGGGAGGTGTGAGTGATGGCGGAAGAAGTGAAGAGCCCGAACCCTCCCATGACCTTTAAGTCCTCTTTTTGGGGCTTTAACCGGGATGAGGTGCTCAACTGCATCGACGCCCTCGCCGCCAAGGCCCGGGAAGAAGAGCAGCAGCACCGGGATCAGCTGGCCGCCCTGCAGGAGCAGATCGCCCAGGGCAGCCGGCAGCTGGCCGACAGCCAGGCAGAAAACCAGGAGCTGACCCAGAAGCTGGCCCAGAGCGAAAGCCGGGCCCAGGAAGCCCGGGAGCAGGCGGAAGAACTGAGCCGCAAGCTGCTGAAGGCCAACGAGCAGGCGGACAGCTTCCGCACCCGCCTGTACGCCAAAGAGCAGGAGGCCATGGCCCTGCAGAGCAGCAACCGCAGCCTCACCGAGCTAGTAGACCAGCAAAAACAGGAGCTGGAAGAGACCCGCAAGGATTGGGAGGACCGGCTGCGCCGCCAGAAGGAGGCAGCCCGGGCCGAGGCCGCCCAGAATCAGGAAAAATGGGAGCAGGATCTGGCCCAGGCGCGGCAGGAAGCTGCCCGCCGCCAGCAGGAACTGGAGGAACAGGCCAGACAAGAGCGGGAGGCCCGGGAACGGGAGGAAAAAGAAGCCCGCCGCAAGACGGAAGAAGAGGCCGAGGCTGCCCGGCAGCTGTTGGCCTACCGGCAGAACCAGCTGGAGCAGGAGCGCCGGGATACCGAAAACCGCCTGGCGGCCCAGAAGATGGAAGCCCGCCTGGCCATGCGCAGCAGCGCCGAGCAGATCGAGGCCAGCATCCAGCAGGTGCGCCGCCAGCTGGAAGAGGCCCAGGAAAAGATCGAAGAGGTCACCCGCCAGTGGCGGGACGCTGCCGGCAGTGTGAATGAGGCCCTGGAGGATACCCGCCGGGGAATGGAAAAGTTGGGCTTCCAGGTGCGGGAGTTCCCTGCGGACCCGGGAGATGCCGGCCCGCGGAAGGCCACGCCCCGCCGCTGCCCGGAACAGGGCCGCCGCCCGGAGGCGGACAAGCCCCGTCAGAGCCGGCCGGAACCCTCGCCCCATCGGGGAAGCAGGCTGGCCGAGACCCTGCTGGAAAGACTGTCCCGCATGATGGGAGAGCCCTGAGTCCATCTGAACAAGAAAAAAGCTGAGAGATCTAGGATCTCTCAGCTTTTTTGTATGCGTTTTTCAGCGGGGAACGTTGCTGGTGCCCCGTTCCAGAAGATAGGTGGCGGTCAGGTCTGCCAGGTGCAGCTTTACCGCCAGGGGATACTGATAAAAGGCCTCGCCCATGGCGCGGCTGCCGCCCCGGACTGAATCGTCAAAGCCGCCCATATGCCAGCGGATGGCCACCGCCTCGGCGGTACGCAGGCGCATAAAGCGCTCGATGAGATAGACGCTCTTTTCCCCGTGGCCGTAGGGGAAGGCGTCCTCAATGCTGTAGCTGGGGACCTTTTCCCACTGGCCGGTGACCTCGTTTTTCACGTTGCGGGTGCCCGGCTTGTAGAAGTTGGCCTTGCACAGATCGTGCAGCAGCCCGCAGATGGCGAAGGTCTCTTCGCTGTCGCCCTCCTCAAAATACCGCTCCCGCAGGGCGTGGTATACGTTCAGGCTGTGCATCACCAGGCCGCTCTCGCAGGCGCCATGGAACCGGGTAGAGGCCGGAGCCCGGAAAAAGTCGGTGGTATCCAGCCAGGCCAGCAGCTTTTCGCTGCCGGGGCGGGAGACTTTCTGCTGAAAGATCTCCAGAAATTCTGCCCGGTAATCCATTACAGCTCCAGCTCGTCCAGGATGCCCTTCAGGATGGAAAGCTCGTCGTGGGTCAGGCTGATGCCCTTGCCCATCTTGCTGCCGTCAGGGGCCCAATCCCGGATGTCATACTTGGGCTCGCGGCCGTTCCAGCTTACCATATTCAGCTGACGCTCCCAGCCATTGGCGCTCTGGGAAAGCACAGCGATGCGTTCCGTGATCTCATACTTGAATTCAGCCATGCCAAATTACCTTCCTTTACTCGCAATATAAGTTCATATTAAAGGAAAGCGGCTGAATTTGCAACCATTGGCGGCAAAAAACTCCAAATGAGCCGGGAATTTTTCGGCGGATCAGCCGTAAGGTTCTTCCTCCCGGCGCTTCATCAGGGCCCGCACGGTGGCGGGGCTTTCCTCCCAGCCGTTTTGGGTCACCCGGGCCTGGATCTGGGAATAGGCGGTCTCGGGCAGAAGTTCCCCCTTCTGCACTGCCTGCACCACCTTCTGGCGGCATCCGGCGCAGCGCACAGGCTCGGGAGCTTTTTTCTTTTGGGATGGGGATTTCGACATAAAAACACCTCCGCCTTTAGGGTTGCCCCAAAGGGGAGGTGTTTATGCGTTTTGGCTCAGAAGGCCATCAGGATGCCCTCTTCCTCGGCGTAATAGCTGCACAGGCCGCTGGTGGGCAGGATGGTCACCTGGCTTTCCGGCCATTTGGCGTGGATGCCCCGGGCCAGCATCTGGGCCCCGTTTTCATTGTAGCAGTGGCTGATGACCACCGGGCCGCCCTCAAAGCCCCGGCGATCCATCTCTTCCAGCATGAAAGCCAGGGAACGGGTCTCGCCCCGGGTCTTGTGGAGCATTTCCAGGGTGCCCTTGTGGCTGGCAATGCCCACCGCCCGCATGTTCATGGCGCCTGCCATAAAGCCCACCAGGCGGCTCATCCGGCCATTCTTGACCAGGTTGTCAAAGTTGGCCAGCACAAAAAGCAGCTGGTATTTCTGGGCGTAGAGTTCGGCCTGGCGGCAGGTCTCCTCAAAATCCACCCCCGATTCCAGCAGGCTGGCCGCTTTCCGGGCAATCAGGACCAGTTCGCCCCCGGCAGAGAGAGAATCCAGCACATGGATCTTCTTTTCCGGGTGTTCTTCCAGAACCATATCCCGGGCCACCAGGGCGCTGTTGTAGCTGCCGGAAAGGGAGCTGGTGATGGTGATGGCCAGCACACAGTCGGCCTTGAGGAATTCCGCGGCCCATTCCTCCGGGCTGGGGCAGGCGCTGCTGGTGGGGCCGTTGTAGTTGTGCATGGCGTCCATCATCTGGCGGGTATCCAGCGCGGCGTTGTCGGTAAATTCCCGCTGCCCCACCCGGATCTTCAGGGGAACAGTGGCATAGGTAAGTGTCTCCAGGGGGGAATCGTAAGAGCGCAGATCACAGCTGGAGTCCGCAACGATCCGGTAAGTCATAGGGGAGTCCTTTCTGCGGCAGCGCAAAGCCGCGGGAAATATCCAATATTCAATACCATATTAAGATATAAAATATACCGTGTCAAGGGATTCAAAAGAACTTATCTGTTTGACAATTGCGTTTTGAATGTGGTACAGTAAAACCGGAAAGGTGGCAAGATCATGGAGGAGTTTATGCAGAGCGACCCCTGCCGGGAGGCGGCGGAATTCCACTGTCCCCGTTATCGGGAGCTGCCCGCGCTGGAACTGTATATGGATCAGGTGCTGACCCTGGTGGAGTCGGTGCTCCGACCCCTGTGCGGGGAGGAAGGGGAGCCCTGGGTGACCGGGCCCATGGTAAACAATTACACCAAACAGGGCCTGCTGGAACGGCCGGTCAAGAAAAAATACAGCCGGGAACACCTGGCCTACCTGATCTTCATCTGCTCCGCCAAGCAGGTGCTTTCGATCCCGGATATCCAGAAGCTGCTTCAGGTACAGCGGGAGACCTACCCCCTGCCGGTGGCCTATGACTATTTCTGCACCGAGCTGGAAAACGCCCTGCAGGCAGCCTTTGTGACCCGCACCCTGCCGGAGGATACCGCCAGCCGGGATACCCAGCAGACCCGCATCACCCGGGCCCTGGTGACCGCCCTGGCCCAGAAGGTATATCTGAACAAGTTCCTGGAATATACCGTGCGCAGCCAACGGGAAAAACAAGGCAAGGCATAAGAGAAAAAAAGGCCGGGCCGCCCTTTGTGGGGCGGCCCGGCCTTTTGCTTATACATTTCAGGGCTGGGCTTGGGTCTCGCCGGCCTCGGCGGCCAGCTGGGCCTCGTAACGGGAAAAGAGGGCCCGCTCCTCATCATCTGCCTTGGGCCAGTGGGGGTCCATCTCTTCCAGGGTCTGGCGGATGATCTGGCTCACCATCCAGCGCATATACCACTTATGGTCGGCGGGCACCACATACCAGGGGCAGGCCTTGGTGGCCGTCTCGTTGATGGCATCCTCAAAGGCGGCCTGGTAATCATCCCAGAAGGCCCGCTCCTGCACATCGGCGGCGCTGAATTTCCAGTTCTTCTTTTCTTCCCGGATCCGGGAGAGGAACCGGCGGGCCTGTTCTTCTTTGCCCACGTTCAGGAAGATCTTCACCATCCGGATGCTGTTGTGGTAGAGGTATTTTTCCCAGTTGCGGATATCCTCGTACCGGTGTTCCAGAATCTTATCCGGATCCACATGGCGGGCCCAGCGCTGGCCCTTGTACAGCTGGTGCACCTTGCCGATGAGCACATCCTCGTAATGGCTCCGGTTGAAGATGGCGATCTGCCCTTTTTCGGGCACGCATTGCTCCACCCGCCAGAGGAAATCGTGGGCCAGCTCGGTGCTGGTGGGGGCCTTGAAGGCCGCCTCGGTCACGCCCTGGGGCGACAGGCAGCTCAGCACTGCCCGGATGGTGCCGTCCTTGCCGGCGGCGTCCATGGCCTGGAACAGGAAGATCACACCTTCCCGCTTTTCGGCATAAAGCTTCTGCTGCAGTTCGTTGATCTTTTCCAGATTTTCGGCCATGGCCTGGCGGGCCTGGCGGGCATTCTTAAAGGAACCGGTGCTGCCGGTGTCAAAATCGTCCTTGTGATATTGGCCCCGGCCGCAGATTTTGTAGCAATCTGACATATGGCGGCACTTCCTTTGCTGCGTTTTTGTTTACTATACCACGGCAGGGGCCCAAATACAACCGAATCCCGTTTTAAATTTGCGGGGAAAACCGGGACCTTTCAGGGATTGCCGGCCAGCTTTTCCTCTTCCGCTTCCAGCAGGCGCATGCCGGCAGTGGCGGTCACCGGCAGGGAAAACACGATGGAGCCGGCCTTAGTCCGGGGGCCGGCATTTTCCATGATGGCCTGCATGATGGGGTTCTTATCAGCAGATTTTACTACGATCAGGATCAGCTCCTTCTCGCTGGCCAGGGAAACGCCCAGAAACTGCTGGGCTTTCTGCATGCCGGTGCCCTTGGCGTGGATGATGGTGCCGCCGCCGGCCCCTTTCTGGCGGGCCGCGTCCATCACCATATCGCTGTAGCCCAGGTTGGAGACCACCACCAGCAGTTCATATTGGGTGTTTTTCAAAACGGATTCCTCCTCGCTTTGATAGCTTTGGTTTTGGGTAAGAAACAGAAGGGGCCCCCGGCCGGCAATGCTGCTCATGGGGATGATGAAGGCCACGCCGGTGCCGGGCACATCGATCCGCATCCGATTGCGCAGGCCGTAGCGCAGCGCCCGCCATACCTTGCGGGTGACCACCGTGAACAGCACCCCTTTTTCGTTGGCTTCCAGCCCGAAAAAGTCCAGGATCTCGCTGGCGGCAGTGCCCCGGCCCACCGTTACGAAATGCACGTCCGCCCCATACCGGCGAAAGAATTCCTCAAATTTGGGCAGGCTTTGACGGTTGACGATCACAACCATCCAATACAGTTCATTCATACAGTCTCCTGACATTACAGTTCAATGACGGCGTATTCATCCTCCTGGGACAGGGCAGCCTGGCTGGCCAGCAGGGCACGGCGGGGCCGGGCAGAGCTTACCTCCGACATCAGCCCCAGTACCTGGATGGTGATGAGCGGGGTCATGGCCACCATGGCCACCACGCCGAAAGCGTCCGCCGCCAGATCGCCCCCCAGGGCGATGCAGGCCCCCTGGGCCAGGGGCAGCAGGAAGGCCGCGGCCATGGGGCCGCTGGCCACCCCGCCCGAGTCAAAGGCGATGGCGGTATAGATTTTGGGGACAAAGAAGGAGATGGAAAGGGCCAGCAGATAGCCGGGCGCCAGGAACCACATGATGGAAATGCCGGTGAGCACCCGGATCATGGCAAGACCCAGGGAGCAGGCCACGCCCACCGAAAGGCTCAGGCCCATGGCCTTTTCTGAGATGGCCCCGTCGGTGATCTCCTCCACCTGTTTGTTCAGCACATAGACGGCCGGCTCGGCCTTTACGATGAAATAGCCCATCACCATGGCGATGGGGATGAGGACCCAGGGGAAGGCAAGGCCCCCCAGCACCTGGCCCAGATAGTTGCCGGCAGGCATGAAGCCCACATTGGCCCCGGTGAGGAAGAGCACCAACCCCACATAGGTGTACAGCAGGCCCACCAGGATCTTGCTGAGCTGGCGGCGGGGCAGCTTGAGGGAGAAAACCTGAAAAGCCAGGAAAAAGAGCAGGATGGGCAAAAGGGAGAGGGCAATCTCCCCCATATAGGCGGGCAGTTCTGCGCCGAACAGGGCGCCCAGCTCCACCGAATCCGCCGCCTGGGGCATCTCGTCCAGGGCATAGGAGCTTTCGGCGGGGCGGTAGAGCATCCCCAGGATCAGCACCGACAGGATGGGGCCCACCGAGCACAGGGCCACCAGACCAAAGCTGTCGTTGGCGGCGTGGCGGTCGCTTCGGATGGAGGAAATGCCCACGCCCAGGGCCATGATGAAGGGGACGGTCATGGGGCCGGTGGTGACACCGCCGGAATCAAAGGCTACGGCCCAGAAACTCTTGGGCACAAAGCAGGTCAGCACAAACACCATCAGATACAGCACCACCAGCATCCGGGGCAGGGGAATGCCGAAGAGCATGCGCAGCAGGGCCAATGTCAGGAACACCCCCACGCCGCAGGCCACCGACAGGATCAGCACCAGGTTGGGGATGGAGGGCACCAGGGTGGCCAGCACCTGCAGGTCCGGCTCCGAGATGGTGATGACAAAGCCCAGCAGGAAGGCCAGCAGCACCGCCGCGCCCAGCTTCTTGCTGCCGGTAATGGCCGAACCCACCCGCTCGCCCATGGGCGTCATGGAAAGCTCGGCGCCCAGGGTAAAGAACATCATGCCCGCAATAATGAAGACGGCACCCACCAGAAAGCAGAGCAGGATCTCGGTGGGGATGGGGGCGATGGAAAAGCAGAGGGCCAGCACAATGCCCACAATGGGCAGCACCGCCTGCATTGCCTCCCGGAGTTTTTCTTTCAAAGCTTTTCGATTTTCCAAAAATTCACCTCGCTGCGAGCCGGGAAACCCGGATAAAATCTGCCCAAAGGGCGAAAGTCATACCTATAGTATACGGGAAAAACGGGCGGAAATGTTAATATTGTGTAAATATACCGTGGAAGCTCCCGCAAAAATCACCGGATATCGGAAAAATCTGCTTTTTAGGACAAAAAAGCGGCAGCCCTTGCGCAAAGGGCCGCCGCAGCGGAAAAACGATATTCAGGCCTGGCCGGGGATATCCCCCACTCCGTTCAGGATCAGGCGGGGCCGGTAGGGGAAGGAATCCACTGTTTCACGGGTGGATACGCCGGAAAGCACCAGCACGGTATCCAGGCCGCACTCGATGCCGGCCACAATGTCGGTATCCATCCGGTCGCCGATGATGGCGGCCTCATTGGAATGCACCCCCAGCATGTTCAGGCCGGTGCGCATCATCAGGGGGTTGGGCTTGCCGATGTAGTAGGCCTCCTTGCCAGTCACCAGCTCGATGGGCTTGACAAAGGCCCGGCAGGCGGGCATGATGCCCTGCTCGGTGGGGCCGGTCAGGTCGTAGTTGGTGCCGATGAGCCGGGCGCCGTTCTGCACATAGTGCACCGCCCGGCAGATATTGTCATAGTTGTAGCTGGAAGATTCGCCGATGACCACATAGTCGGGGTCGGTATCGTCCAGGGTGATGCCCTTTTCATACAGGGCATTGAAAAGGCCGGGCTCCCCAATCACAAAGGCGTGGGCGCCGGGCTTCTGGCGGGCAATGAAGTTGGCGGTGGCCAGGGCGCTGGTGTAGAAATGGTGCTCGTCCACCTTCAGGCCCATGCGGGCCAATTTCTGCTGGAGCTCCCGGGGAGTCTTGCCGCTGTTGTTGGTGAGGAACAAAAACTCCTTGTTTTCCCGGTACAGCCAGTCCACAAATTCCTTGACGCCGGGCAAGATCTGGTTGCCGTGATAGATCACGCCGTCCATATCGCAGATAAAACCTTTTGCTTTTCGCAGTTGATCCATGAAAGTACCCCTTTCTGTGCAGCAATCCAAAAGCAAACACGTCCGTACCTATTGTAACGGATTCAAGGGGGGATTACAATATGGCCCGATTGCAATGGAACCCGGCCCGGGGTACAATAGAAAAAACAGGAAAGCGGGGCAGACTATGCTGGCATATACCTATCTGGAAAAAGGAAGATTTGAACTGAGGGAAAAACCCCGGCCGGTGCTGCTGGAGGATCGGGACGCCATTGTGAAGGTGACCCTGGCCAGCATCTGCACCAGCGACCTGCACATCAAGCACGGCTCGGTGCCCCGGGCGGTGCCGGGGATCACGGTGGGCCACGAGATGGTGGGCGTGGTGGAAGAAGTGGGCCCGGCAGTGAGGACGGTGCGCCCCGGCGACCGGGTGACCGTAAACGTGGAAACTTTCTGTGGGGAATGCTTTTTCTGCAAGAACGGCTGGGTGAACAACTGCACCGACCCCAATGGGGGCTGGGCCCTGGGCTGCCGCATCGACGGGGGCCAGGCGGAATATGTGCGGGTGCCCTATGCGGACCAGGGGCTGGACCGGATCCCCGATGAGGTGAGCGACCTGCAGGCCCTGTTGGTGGGGGATGTGCTGGCTACCGGATACTGGGCGGCCCAGATCTCGAATATCCGCCCCGAGGATACGGTGCTGATCCTGGGGGCAGGGCCCACCGGGCTGTGCACCCTCCAGTGTGTGCGGCTCTGCAGTCCCCGGCGGATCATTGTGTGCGACCGGGATGAGGAGCGGCTGGCCTTTGTCCGCCGCCACTACCCGGAGGTGCTCACCGCCGGCCCCCAGGGCCTGACCGACTTTGTGCGGGCCCACAGCGAGCATGGGGGCGCCGACGTTGTGCTGGAGGTGGCGGGCAGCGATTCCAGTTTCCGCATGGCCTGGGAGGCCGCCCGCCCCAACGGCCTGGTCACGGTGGTGGCCGTGTACGATGGGCCCCAGACCCTGCCCCTGCCCGAGATGTACGGCAAAAACCTTACCTTCAAGACCGGCGGGGTGGATGGCTGCCGCTGCGCCGAGACCCTGCAGCTGATCCGGGAGGGAAAGCTGGATACCACCCCCCTCATCACCCATACCTTCCCCCTGGAAAAGATCGAGGAGGCCTACCGGCTCTTTGAAGAGCGGCGGGATGGGGTCATCAAGGTGGCCATCCGCTGCTGAGGAAAAATAACAGGAAATCAAACAGGCGGACGCTTGCAAGCGTCCGCCTGTTGTCTTGATGTATCGGCTGTTACAGGAGCCCCTCCAGATGCTGCATGACCAGGCTGGCGCAGGTGATGCCCGCCCAGCAGCAGGCGCCCAGCAGGATGGGCTTGCCGCCGCTCTTGACCAGTTTGATCAGGTCGGTGTTCAGGCCGATGGCAGCCATGGCCAGCACGATGAAGAACTTGGAAAGATCCTTGAAGGGCTGGAACAGGGCAGCGTCCACCCCGTTCATGGTGGCCACGGTGGTGATGATGGAGGCCAGCACAAAGAAGAGGATGAAGAAGGGGAAGATCTTCTTCAGGTCAAAGGAGCCGTTGGAAACGCTGCCGCCCCGCTTGACCTGCCAGGTGCGCCAGAAGGCCAGGGCCAGGGTGATGGGGATGATGGCCAGGGTGCGGGTGAGCTTGACGATGGTGGCGTATTCCAGCACCGCGCCGCCGGTGCCGTGCAGGGTGTCCCAGGTGGAGGCGGCGGCAGTCACCGAGGAGGTGTCATTGATGGCGGTGCCTGCAAAAAGGCCGAAGCCCTCGTTGCTCATGCCCAGCAGCCCGCCCAGGGTGGGGAAGAAGAGGGCGGCCAGAATGTTGAACAGGAAGATGACCGAGATGGACTGGGCAATTTCCTCATCGTCCGCACCGATGACCGGGGCGGTGGCTGCAATGGCCGAGCCGCCGCAGATGGAAGAACCCACGCCCACCAGAACCGAGATATTGCTGGGCATGTTCAGCCGCTTGCGAAGCAGGAAGGCAATGAGCAGGGACATGGTGATGGTGGTGCAGATGATGGGCAGGGAGAGCAGCCCCACCTTGGCGATTTCGGAAAGGTTCAGCCCGAAGCCCAGCAGGATTACCGCATACTGCAGGATCTTCTTGGAGGTAAAGACGATACCGGGCTGAAAGCGCTCCCGGCTGCGCAGCACCATGGAGATCAGCATGCCCTCCAGGATGGCAAACACCGGCCCGCCGATCACCGGGAAGGCTTTGCCCAGCAGCCAGGCGGGAATGGCCAGCACCAGGCAGAGCAGAAGGCCGGGAGTGACTTTTTTCAGAATGACCATGATTTTTTCCTCTCTCTTCCAGTAAAAATTTGGTTTCTTTGCCTTGATTATAACCCCAATGAACGATAAAATAAAATGAAGAATAATAATTGAACAATAAATTCAAATAATAGGTGATCGGATATGCTGGACCCTCGATGGAATACTTTCCTGGTGCTGTGCGAAACCATGAATTACACCCGGGCAGCGCAGAAACTCTGCCTGACCCAGCCGGCGGTGACCCACCAGATCCGCCATCTGGAAGAGCACTATGGCTGCCGGCTGTTTTCCTACGAAGGCAAGGTACTGCGCCTTACCCAGGCGGGGCAGCGGCTGCGGGAATATACCCGCTCCATGGCCTACAACAGCCAGAAGATCGAGGCAGCCATGGCCCAGGAGGCCCCCGTCTGCCTGCGGGTGGGCACCTCCAAGACCATAGGGGAATATGTGATCGCCCCCAAGGTGGGCCGGTTTTTGCGGGCCCATCCGGAGGCCAGTTTTTCCCTTCTGGTGGATAATACCCAGGTGCTTTTGCGGGCATTGGAGGAAGGAAAGCTGGATTTTGTGCTGGTAGAGGGCTTTTTTGAGCGCAGCCGGTACCAGGCTCGCCTGTACCGCAAGGAGCGGTTCTTCGGCATCTGCCCCCCGGGCCACCGGCTGGCGGGGCGCTCGGTGCCCCTGGAAGAGGTGGAAGGGGAGCGGCTCATCATCCGGGAAGAGGGCTCCGGTACCCGGGCTATTTTTGAGGACGCCCTACGCCGGCAGAACCGGACCCTGGGCAGTTTCCCCCAGCTGGTGACCATCAGCGATTTCAGCACCATCAAATCCCTGGTGGCGGGCGGGTTGGGTATCTCCTTCCTGTATGCGCCTGTAGTGGAAAAGGAGCTGGCCGAAGGCAACCTTGCCAGTTTTGAGCTGGCTGACGCACCCATGAGCGGCGCCTTCTATTTTGTCTGCCTGAAAGATAATCTCTTTGCCGATCTTTGGTCGGACTGGCTGGAATAAGCAGCCGAAACAAAAAATAAAGCCGTGTTCGGCTGAACACGGCTTTACTTTTGATCCGGAGCTTTTACCGGAAATTCTTTGTTTGCGTTTGTATGCGGCTCTGAAGCCTTTTTGCCCCTTGCTTTTAGTGCGGTTGCGGCATAACTTTCGTTTAGCAACATCTTGATTTTGTCATCCGGAACACTGCCGTCCAAGGCAACCGTGATCCAACTATCCTTATTCATGTGATATGCCGGAAAAAAGCCCGCCTCTTGCCGCAAAGAGCCGATCAGAAGCGTGTCGCACTTGAAATTTACCACATGCAATATGCCTGGTTCCTGCAACCCAAGTTTACTTTTTGGTATATCCATGATGAGAGCAAACCAATTTTGGTTGTTGCAGTGACGAAACACCTGGTAATTGGGATATTTCGCCCAAGGAAAATCCGCTTCCGCATTGTAATTTTCCAGAATAAAAGATTCCAATTCCGCACGATTCATGAATATTACTTCCAGCCTCCGGTTTGTCTAAAGTATAGCACCTGTTTAGGCATGCAGCAAGTCGCGGCAAATTGTTACGAAAAAGCGCGGAAAAAAGCTTATGCAAAAAGAAAAAGATGACCGATAGTAAAATCGGTCATCTTTTGGTGGGAGCGGGTGGATTCGAACCACCGAAGCTGAAAAGCAGCAGATTTACAGTCTGTCCCCTTTGGCCACTCGGGAACACTCCCAAAACCGCTCTCTCAAAGAGCGCTTATTTAGTATAGCAGAGGGTGCAGGAAAAAGCAAGTCTTTTTTTGAAATTTTCCCAAAAAAGATGACCGGCCCTGCCCGGGTCAGTTGACGGATGTCGGGAAAAGCTTTATAATAATTCACACAATCCGCGCTGTTTGGGCCAAAAGAAAGGCCGCGGCAGCGGGCAAAAATCTATCACCGGGTGTAGCGCAGCTGGTAGCGCGCCTGCTTTGGGAGCAGGATGCCGCAGGTTCGAATCCTGTCACTCGGACCATATCGAGTGTTCATAACCAACCTGAGAGTTGGATGTGGACACTCGATTTCTTTTTGCCTACATTTTGTATCTTCTTGTATGTATGAGCAGGGATTATCCTGCTCTTTTTGTTATGCCGGTAACGCATTCGGAACATACTCTACGGCGACGCCTTTTCGGGTTTCCTCACGGTAATTGTGCCGTCTTGCAAGACTCGGTAGTTCCAGATACCCTACAAACTTATAGTGTATCTTTATCATCTGCTTGCGGTTTTTGCCGGTGCCCGTGACCTCGTACACATCAATGCGGTCAATGAGTTCCTGCAAGAGAGGTGCTGTGAGCTTATCCATCTGCATGAATTTCCGAACAGCGGCGATGAATTTCTCCTTTCCGAGCTGCATTTCCTCGACCTCTGCCAAGCGTTTGCGGTATGTCCCGATTTTCTCTTTCAGTTCTAACCGTTCGGCTTCGTGCTTTTGAGAAAATCGCATAAACATCTCATCGCTCAACTTACCCGAAACATTATCCTCATAGCACTTGATACACAGCTCCGACACCTGCTCACTGCGCACATGACATTTTTGCAGCTCGCTCTCGATATGCTTCTTCTCCTTGAGAATATCTGCATTGGTTTTGTTAGCAAGCAGTGTCGCAAAGCTTTCCTCATCATCACACAGGCATTTGGATAATCGGTGAAGCTCTAATGTTACCACCTGCTCAATAGCGTCGGCTCTCAAATAATGCGTAGAGGAACAAGTCCCGCGATTTCCGTGATAATTGCCGCACATAAAGAACGGAATATCCTCTTTGTCGTGTTTAATGTTAAACCATAGCTTTTTCCCGCAATCGGCGCAGTAGAGCAAATCGCAGAACATATTGCGTTCCCAGTTTTCCGGTTTCGGATTACGGCGGCGGGTTTTTCCTATAAGCTTCTGCACCTGCTCAAATACCTCACGGTCAATAATCGGCTCGTGAACATCCTTGAAAATCATCCATTTATCTTCGGGATTTGCATATCTCGTTTTGTTCTTAAATGATTTGGAGCAGGTTTTGAAGTTGATAATATCCCCGCAGTATTCCTGCTGTGCAAGGATTTTGGATACCGTTGTCTTGCACCATTTATACGGATTCGGCTGTGTTTTTTTACCGCCTCTTGGAAGCCCTTTGCTCTGCCAATACGCCATAGGTACAAGCACCTTGCGTTCCTGTAAAATTCGGGCAATTGTTTCGGCACCCTTTCCCTCTAAAGTCATCTTAAAGATGTCTTTAACAACGGCTGCTATAATCCATTTCTTTTTGTTTTCAGGAGATTTCATATACCCATACGGCGGATGAGATAGCGGTTCGCCTGAAGTCCCCCGGATACGATGAGCAGAACGCACCTTTCGGCTGATGTCACGGGCATACATTTCGTTCATAACATTTTTGAAGGGCGCAATCTCGTTTTCGCCCTCGTCGCTGTCAACTAAATCGTTGACGGCAATGAACCGAACATTATGATCCGGAAAGTATATATCCGTGTACTGCCCAACAGTTACATAATCACGCCCAAGTCGGGACAAATCCTTGACGATAACAGTAGATACATAGCCCATTTCAATATCGTCAAGCATAGCTTGAAAGCCGGGACGGTCAAACCGTGTTCCGGTAATACCGTCGTCGGCTGCTGTACAGAAAGGACTAATAAATTCACGCCGTGCAGGACTCCCGGCGCAAGGTTTCCAGCAGAGCTTCAATCTCATCGGCAAGGTTCAGCCGGATATCCATGCGCCCGTCCGGGTAGATGGTGACGGAGTGCAGCAGATTAGTGGAGATTTCTTTGGTAAGCGCCGTAATCCCGGCATAGCTTTTGAAATGCTCGATTACAGCGTTGCTATTGTCGTCGCTGCCGCTTATTTTGCGCTCCAGCTCCAAGACCGTGCGGGCGATTTCTTCTGCCTGCGCCGTCAGAGCTTTCTTCTGCGCCGCGAAGCTCTCGCGGGAGATTTCGCCCTCTACCAGTCCTTCATAGAGGTCTTGCAGCCGCTTGTCAAGCCGGGCTTTCCGGCTCTGGAGGGTCTGCAACTGTCGCTGCGCCTGTTTGCGGTCAAGCTGCCGCTGCTCCTGCCTTGTTTGCAGAAGCCTGTCTATACTGACGGCGTATTGAGCGTAGACCTGTATGGTATCAACCACAGCTTCCAGAATATCGGCCTCCGGGACTCTTTCCTCCGAGCAGTCAAAGCCGCTATTCAGCCTTTTCGTGACGCAGCGGTAGGAGCCGTTCTTCTTATTGTCCCGCTGCATGGCGTGACCGCATACGCCGCAGATTACCTTACGTTTCAGCGGATTCCCGCCGCCCGTCATGACTTCTCGCTCCCTGTATTCCCGCATACAAATCTGCGCTTTTTCAAACAGCGCCTCCGACACAATGGCCTCGTGCCTGCCGGGGACGATAACCCAATCATTGCGGGAGATTTTAACCGTGTGTGTACTGCCCACAATATCCCGGCTCCGCTTTCCGAACACTGTCTTACCAATATATCGCTCGTCCCGCAAGAATTTTGCAACCAGACTGGCCGTCCAGAAGTTTTCCTCTTGGATGCTGCGCCACGGCGTCCTTGTGCAGCCCGTCTCAATCTTGTAGTTCTTCGGAGAGAGTACGCCGTCGCCGTTCAGCGCCGCCGCGATCTGCCATGTCTTTGTACCATCCGCCGCCATTTGAAAGATGCGCCGTATCACAGCGGCGGCTTCCGTATCTACCAGAAGATGATTCTTGTCCTCCGGGTCTTTGACATATCCGTAAGGCGCATAGGGGCTGAGAAACGCCCCACGCTCGGCTCTGGCCTTCTTTGCGCTTTTTACCCTGCGGGAAAGGTCACGGCTGTACAGGTCGTAGATCAGTGTCCGAAACGAGGTATCGAGGCTGTCGATATCCAGCGGATTGCTGCTGTCAAAACCGTCGTTGACGGAAATGAAGCGCACACCCAGGAACGGGAACACGCGGGAGATGTAGTCTCCAACGGTGAGATAATCACGGCCAAAGCGGGATAGGTCTTTTACTACGATGCAGTTGATCTGCCCACGCTTGACCTGCTCCAAAAGCTCCTTCACAGCTGGACGCTCGAAATTCGTACCACTCCAACCGTCATCACAAAATTCTAATATTTCAGAGTCGGATAAATCTGCATGGCTGCATACATAATCCCGCAGGAGGCTGCGCTGGTTGGATATGCTCTCGGATTCGTCCTTTTCGGCGGTTCTCAAATCCGCGTCCTCGCTGGATATGCGAAGATACATCGCCGTTCTCATGCGTCAGTTTCCCTCCCTTCCAGATATGTACAGAGCTCCTTGTATTCGTCCCGGTAGCGGAACACGATCTCGATATTGCTGTCGCCGTCCACATACACACGCTCAATCAGCGCCTGCGCCATTTCTTTTGTCAAAACATCCGCGCCCCGGAAGCTGCCGAAGGCCGCAAGGAACGGGTTCTCCGGTGTGTGCGCCGCTTCCGCCGCCTGCCGGCGGGTCAGAGCTTCGATCAGCCGCTCCGCTTCCTCGGCTTCCGCTTTGTAGCGGCGTTTCAGCGTCATATACTCCTGCTCGGTCATGAGCTGATCCACATAGCTCTGATACAGGCTGTCATACAGGCCGTTGCAGCGCTTGAGCGCCCTTTTCGCTGCATCCAGCCTGTCTTGCAGCGTCGCGGTCTGCTTTTTGTACTTTGGAGAGCCGTTCACCCTGCGGACAATGGCTTCCATATCGGCGGCAAGGGCGATCTGCGTCTGAATTGCTTGCAGGAGCAGAGGTATCAGCGCGTCCTCCCGGATGTTTTTCAGCGGACAGCTGCCAATGTCGTTGGCGTGGGTCGGGCAGATGAAGGTGTACCACAGCTTTTTTTCGTGGCTCACATTCTTGTACCGTACCAGCGGACGCTTGCAGTCGCCGCAGCAGACCAGCCCCTTGAGGATATTTTCGGTGGTTTCCAGATGCGTAAACCTGCCGAGCTTTTCAAAGTATTCATCGTTCTTTTGCTGTGCAAGAGCCTGAACCTTATCAAAGGTCTCCCGGTCGATCAGCGGCTCGTGGGTATTTTCAACGACGATCCACTCCTCTCGTGGCTTCTTATACTGCCCCCGGTTTTCGTAGAAGGACTGCCGCTTCCTTCCCTGCACCATGTGTCCGATGTACACCTGCCGGGACAGAAGGTTCTTGACCGTCTGAACATACCAGCTCACGCCGTTATATTTCTCCGTTTTGCATACCCCGGTGTTGTACAGGTAGGCAGAGGGGGATGGTACGCCGGAATCGTTGAGCCGCCTTGCGATTTGTGTGATTCCCATGCCCCCGGCTCGCCACCGGAATATCTGCCGGACGATGGGAGCCGTCGCTTCGTCCGGCTCCAGCTTGTGGGGATTATCCGGTTGTTTGCGGTAGCCGTAGGGAGCCCACGCCCCGATGAAATCGCCGTTTTTCTGCTTCGCCGCCAGCGCGGAGCCGGACTTTCTGGAAATATCCTTGCTGTAAACCTCGTTTATCAGGTTCTTTAGTGGAACGAGATACCCATCCGCGCCCCGCCGGGCGGTGAGGGTGTCGAAGCCGTCGTTGACGGCGATGAATCGCACGCCCAGAAAAGGAAAAATGCGCTCCAGATAGTTGCCGGTTTCCTTGTAGTTTCTGCCAAAACGGGATAGGTCTTTGACCACGATGCAGTCTATATGCCCTTTGCGTACTTCCTCCATCATCTTTTCAAACTGAGGACGGTCAAAGTCCGTGCCTGTTCGTCCGTTATCACAGAACAGCCCATACAGGGTAAGCGTTGGGTCATCTTCGATGAACCGGAGCAGGAGATTTTTCTGCCCCTCTATGGTATCCGCGCCGGGTTTGCCGCTGTCCTCCACGGACAGACGGGCATAGGCGGCGGCGCGGTATTGCTTCTGCGCCTGTGCGGGAGCTTCCGCCGCCGGAATGACCGGGTTTGTCTTTCGTTTCGTTCTTGCCACTTATACCACCTCCCGTATTTGTGATCTTCTGAGAATATCCGTCTGCCATGCAAATTCGTCCGCAAAGCGGAAGCGGACTTCCACGCGGTTATCCCTGTAAATGAGGATGCGGTCGATCAGCGCCACAACGATGCTGCGCTCCAATTCCGTGATGTTCAGGTGCTTTCTGAACTGCGCCATCCACTCCCGGTGCTCGCCGCCGTGCTCCCTGATCTGCGTAAGGGTCTCCTGCAAGGCGTCCATCTGTTTTTCGCACTCGGCGCAGCGTCCTGCGTAATTCTGCTTGAGCCTTGCGTATTCGTCCCGGTCGATGATCCCGTCGGCAAGGCTTTCATACAGGGACATGAGCAGCTTCTGGAGCCGCTCATGCTCAGAGCGTTTCTTGTCGAGCTGCCGCTGCACCTTCTGGGCTTCTGCGGTTCTCAGGGGGGCGGTATCCGTCATGGCAAGAATATCGTCCAGATCAACCACGTCCCGGATATACTGCTTTACCGTGTCCAAAACCAGCTGTTCCAGCGCCTCGTCGCGCATCCGGTGGGGCGAACAGGATTTATCCTGCTTGTGGGCGGCGCAGACGTAGTAGACGTATTTCTTCTTCCCGGAGGGGACGGTCTTGCGTACCATGCTTGCGCCACACTCGCCGCAGAACACCATGCCGCTGAAAAGCTGCACCGCGCTGTCGCCGGGGCTGCGGCGGGTATCCAATGAGAGCGCCTTCTGTACGCTGTCAAAGTCCCGGCGCTCAATGATGGCTTCGTGGGCGTCCGAAACGATTGCCCATTCGCTTTCCGGCTTTGTGACGCGCTTTCGCACCTTGTAGCTGGGTGTGGTTTCTTTTCCCTGAATGAGTACGCCGGTGTAGACCGGATTTTTCAGGATACGGAGCACGGCGTTGGCCGACCATACCGCTTGCGGGTTCGCCTTGAAGGAGGTGACAAACCTCATGCCCAGCGATCTTTTGTATTCCATGGGCGAAAGCACGCCGCTGTGATTCAATCGGGCGGCGATATCCTGCGGGCTCATGCCCTCCAGCTTCCATTTGAAGATATCTCGCACGACGTCGGCGGCGTACTCGTCTGCCACCAGACAGTTTTTGTCTGTTTCGTCCTTCAGATAACCGTACACGGCAAACGCGCCGATGTACTGACCGCTCTTGCGCTTGACCTCAAGCTGGGTGCGGACTTTCACGGAAATATCCCGGCAGTAGGCTTCGTTTATGAGGTTCTTGAACGGGATGATAAGCTCGTCCGAAGCGTTCTTTCCGCCGAGACTGTCGTAGTTGTCGTTGACGGCGATAAAGCGCACGCCTAAAAAGGGGAATATCTTCTCGATGTACTCGCCTGCGTCCAGATAATTTCGGCCAAAGCGTGAGAGGTCTTTTACGATGATGCAGTTGGTGCGTCCCGCCTTTACGTCCTCCAGCATTTTCTTAAAGCTCGGCCGCTCGAAATTGGAGCCCGTGAAGCCGTCGTCGATCCTGACGGCGTATTCCCGAAGCTCCGGGCGGGTTCGGATAAAGTCACGCAGCAGCTCCCGCTGCCCGGTGATGCTGTTGGATTCCTCTTTATCCCCATCGTCCCTCGACAGCCGGAGGTAAAGCGTGGCGTTCCAGATTTTTGTTTCGGTGTTGTGTTGCATATTGCCAGC
>Ga0129311_1000491_pt1 | contig 34880 bp, 25 predicted proteins | sample Go1ome_FD_94435 | JGI IMG/M metagenome (GOLD analysis project Ga0129311, IMG submission 94435) | Western lowland gorrila individual fecal microbial communities from Wisconsin, USA - Go1022B metagenome | ecosystem: Host-associated > Mammals > Digestive system > Large intestine > Fecal | place...
CCCATCCCTCCGGCGCGGGACGCTTGGCACCGCACTCGGTGCAGAATTTGCCGGTGGCCAGATTGCCGCAAGCACATTTCCAGGTGTTGGCATCCGGTGCAGGGGCAGCAGGGGCGGGAGTGGGTGCTGGGGCGGGGGCAGGGGCGGCAGCAGCCTGCTGCTGACCCATCTGGAACAGGCTTTGGGCATTGAGGCCGCCGGCCTGATTGGCCATGTTCATGCCCATAAAGGCCATAGCCGGGCCTGCGCCCTGGTTAGATGCGGCAGCCTGCATGGCGGCAGCCTGGGCACCGACCATGTGAGCAGCGGCCATGGTGGGATTGCGGAAGGCTGCATTGCGCTGCAGTTCCTTGATCATGGCCTCGTCTTCCTCAGAGGCCTTCACACTGCTGACACCCAGAGACACGATTTCCACGCCCCGCAGGTCTCTCCACTTGCCGGAGAGCACCGTGTTGAGGGCATCGGCCATCTCCTGGGTGTGACCGGGCAGGGCAGAATAGCGAATGCCCATATCGGAGATCCGGGCAAAGGCAGGCTGCAAGGCAGTCAGCAGCTCGGTTTTCAGCTGGCTGTCAATTTCGCTGCGCTGATAATCCTGCTCCACATTGCCGCAGACATTGGTGTAGAACAGCACAGGGTTGGTGATACGGTAGCTGTACTCACCAAAGCAGCGGATGGAAATGTCAATATCCAGACCCACATTCCGATCCACTACCCGGAAGGGCACGGGAGAGGGGGTGCCGTACTTGTTGCCGATGAGCTCCTTGGTGTTGAGATAGTACACCCGCTGATCCTTGGGGGCTTCGCCGCCGAAGGTAAAGCGCTTGCCGATATTCTTAAAGACCGCAGGGATGTTCTGGCTCAGGTTGCCGCAGAGGATGGACGGCTCCGTGGAGGAATCGTAAGTAAATTCACCGGGTTCGGCGCAGATTTCTGCCACCCGGCCCTGGTCTACGATAATCATACACTGGCCGTCTGCCACGGCAATGACAGAGCCCTTGGTGATGATGTTGTCCACCCCCTTGGTATTGGAGGACCGGCCGGAGACCCGTTTCTGTCCCTTGCGTACCAGCACTTCGGCAGGCAATGCATCGCAGTAAAAGTATTCCTTCCATTGGTCAGCCAGCACACCGCCGGCCGCGCCCGTAATTGCTTTTATAAGTCCCATAGAATTACCTCCATAACCATGATATTACTCGCATATTGGCATATTGCAAGTTATTCACTGTCAGTATACCATACCTTCCCCGTCAATTCCACTATAATTTCACAGAATGCTGCACTTTTTTCTGCAAAAAGCACAAACTGCCCGATCCATAGACCGGGCAGTTTCATTATATGCGCTTGTAGTGAAGCATTTCATAGGTGATTCCGTCTTCCTGGCCGGAGCACAGGCATTCTTCCAGCTGCCACTGCTCCGACTGATCCAGCCGGGGCAGGAAGGTATCCGAGCCGGGGTCGCAGTGCAGGTATGTGATGTAGGCCCCGTCGCAATAGGGCAGCATCTGCCGATAGACACTGCCGCCGCCGATGACGAAGCACTTTTCGTCCTTCTTTACCGCCTCCAACGCCTCCTCCGGGCTGCGGCAGACCGTAAAGCCGGGGATCTGCTGACAGCTGCGGGTCAGGGCGATGTTCACCCGTCCGGGCAGGGGCTTTTTTCCCGGGAAATCTTCAATGGTGCGCCGCCCCACGATCACCGTGGCCCCCCGGGTGACCTCCCGGAAGAATTTACGGTCGGCGCGCAGTGCCACCGGCTGGGTTCCGTCCCGGCCGATGCCCCAATCCTCATAGACAGCAGCGATCAATTCCATACTGCCGCCTCAAATCGCCATGGGGATCTTGAAATCAAAGGGATGATACTGATAGTTCTCCATCCGGAAGGAGTTCTTGGTAAAGTCATAGAAATTCGTAATGCTCTTATCCATAACAAAGGTGGGAGCCTCATAGCCTTCCAGCTCCAGCATGGCCTTAACCGCGGGAATATGCCGGTCATAGATGTGGCAGTCGGCAATCACATGGACGAACTCCCCCACCTCCAGACCGGAGACCTGAGCCATCATGTGGGTCAGAACGGCATACTGCACCACATTCCAGTTGTTGGCGGTGAGCATATCCTGAGAACGCTGGTTCAGAATGGCATTGAGCTTATTTCCCGTGACATTGAAGGTCATGGAGTAGGCGCAGGGATAGAGGTTCATTTCATGCAGATCTTCAAAATTGTAGATATTGGTGAGAATCCGGCGGGAGGTGGGGTTGTTCTTCAGATCGTACAGCACCCGATCCACCTGGTCGAACATACCCTCCTTGTACTGATGCTTGATCCCCAGCTGGTAGCCATAGGCCTTGCCGATGGTTCCGTCCTCTCCGGCCCACTCGTCCCAGACATGGCTGCCCAGGTCGCAGATCCGGTTGGATTTCTTCTGCCAGATCCACAGCAGCTCATCCACGGCACTTTTCCAGTAGGTGCGGCGCAGGGTCATAATGGGGAACTCCTCCGCCAGATTATAACGGTTGACCACACCGAAGGTCTTCAAGGTGTGGGCAGGGGTGCCGTCCTCCCAGTGGGGGCGAACCGGCAGCCCGGCATCGGAATAGCCCTCCTCCAGGATCTTCCGGCAGGTCTGCTTATACAATTCATCGGCTTTGCTCATATTGATCTCCTCCGAAGGTTATTTTCGCTTATCATATCACAGCTATGGCCGTATCGCAAGACAAATCCTTCCTAAGGAAACTCTGAATAAATCGTCTGCGGCTGAGCGGCGAATCTTTTGCCCCCAGTCTGCGGTTTGAAAAATGGGAAATACATACAGTATTCCCTCATTTTCCAAACCTTGCCTGGAAGCAAAATCTTTCGCCGTCAGCTCTTGTCGATTTAATCAGAGCTTCCCCAAAAATGGGCACACCCCCGCAGATACCTGCGGGGGTGGCTGTGTTATAAGAAGTCCTGTTTTCAGGAATTGGTGTTGAGAAGCGCTGATTCTTACTTCAGAGTTACGTTGCTCAGCGTGATATCCTCGATCTTGACAAAGCCGCCGTCCAGTGCGGAACCCGCAGCGGAAACCTTGCCCCACAGAGCGCCCATAGAGTCAAAGCTCAGTTCACACAGGGTAATGGGAGTACCACCGGGCACTGTACCCAGGATGTTATTCTCATCGGAAGCATCCTTAACGGTACGAACATTCCGTTCGGAGTTCGGTGTGCCCTGTACCGTGTAGGTAACTGCATTCATCTTGATCCAGCCGTTGACGCCGTTGGCAACGACCTTGGCCCAGACATAACCGGCTTCCATGCTCAGCTCATTGGTGTAGACAGTAACGCCGGACTTCAGACGGAACACGACCTTGCTGCCGTTGACAGCATTCACAGCGTCGATCGCTGCATTGGTGGTACCCGTAATGCCAGGAGTAATCAGATCGGTGGAACTCTGATAGACAGGAATCTCCTGCTGAGTATCGCTGACACGGCCCATGGGGATCCAGCCCTGGAGACCTGCCTCAACCCAGCCGTAGACGGTGCTGCCGTTGACGGTGAGCTTGGTGATGTTCAGTTCCTTATTCAGAGCCAAAGTACCCTTGACGGTGCTGCCGGTATCGGCATTGGCGTAAACAGGCTGATCGTTGGTATTGACATAGCCGTGAACGCTGTACTCGACATAGCTCATGTTCACCCATCCTGCGGTTGCATACTGGTCAACACGGCCCCACAGCTCTGCATTGTTGTTCTTCACAGCCAGGATCTTCAGGGACAGACCATTGTCAATGGTGCCGACCTTCAGGCTGCTGGAGGAAGCGTCATTGCGGACATTCAGACCGTCGGTTGCTCTGACCGTACCATGGATGGTGTACAGAACCTCGTTGTCTCTGTTGACGGTTTCCTTGGTAGGATCGGTTGCGGCAGTGGTTGCCTTAGTCTCATCCAGCTTGGTATCGGGAGGCAGCTCGGAATCCAGCAGGACGTAGTCCATGCAGATCCAGCCCTGAGCCACACGGCCCCAGTACTGACCGCTGTACAGTTTCTTTTCAAACACTTCAACACGGGAGCCAACGTTGATGGTAGCCACCAGAGCATTGTTGGTGCCGGGTGCGCTGCGGACGTTGACAGCCTTGAAGCAGCGGGCGATGGTACCCATGACACCCTTGCCGGTGGAAGTGACGTTATCCACATTGATGTAGCTCATGCAGATCCAGCCATTGCCCTTGTTAAACTGAATTCTGCCCCAGATCATGCCGTCAGCGGAAACCTGCTCATAGACGGTGACCTTTGCGCCCTTGTTCAGGCTGCCGATCTTGGCAAAGCCCAGACCTGCGCCGGCGCGGACATTCAGTGCGATGTTGCTGTTGACGGTACCCACAGCGGAAATGGTGTTGCTGTTGGTGTTGCCGATGGTGTTGCCGGTGGTGCCGCTGGTGGCCTTCATCTCCACATAGTACATGCAGACCCAGCCCTCAGAAGCGCCGTTGTCCCAGGTAATTCTGCACCAGGGAGCGTTGTCCACGGTCTCCTTCTCGTAGACCTTGACAGTGGTGCCCTGATTCAGCTTCAGCTTCAATCTGTTTGCGGTACCGGCTGCGTCACGGACATTGACAGCCATGCAGTTGGCGATGACAGCCTCTGCGCCGTTGGCGTTGCCGTTGGCGGTGCCATTGGTAGTGCCGGTGCTGCCGGTATTGCCGCTGACATTGGTGACGGTCTTGACATCGGCATAGGCCAGGTTGATCCAGCCTTCCAGATTGTCCTTCTTAATACGGCCCCAGATACGGGTGCCGGTGCCGGTCTTCTCGGTGTTTCTTTCCAGAACAGGAACCACATCGCCCTTCTTCAGGGTGCCGACCTTGGCACTGTTATTGTTATAGCTCTTCAGCACATCCAGGGTGGTGGAGGTGACGGTAGCCTGGATCTCGGTGGTGCTGGTGGTGCCGCTGCCGCTGTTGCCGGAATTGGGGACCTCGGTGAGCTTAACATAGCTCAGGCAGACCCACTCGTCCACGCCGATGCAGCCCCACTTCATACCACGGGAAGTGGCAGTATCGGTGATATTGACCTTGGTGCCTCTGGGCAGAGATCTGACCTTGGGAGCATAGACATCCGGGCTCTTACGAACATTCAGGTTGATGTTGCTGGTGACCACACCGGTGTAGCGGACGTTGCCGGTGGAATTGCCGGGGTTGGTGTGGGGTGCGCCTGCCACATCCAGGTAGTACATGTAGATCCAGCCTTCCTGGTAGCCGTTCTTCAGGCCGGACCAGCGGACGCGGGCCCACTGAGCAGCGCCGTTCATCTTGGTCTCCAGAATGGTGACCTGAGTGCCCTTCTTCAGGGTGGTGAGGATTGCAGTGCCGACGACACTTGCATCAGAACGGATGTTGACCTCTTCAGCATTGATGACCTTGGCGGTCTTGCCCTCAGCGGAGTCGGTAGTGCCGGAGGTTTCCTTCAGAGTTGCATAAGCAGGGCTCAGGTTGATCCAGCCATTAATCAGATTACCGCCGATGGTAACAGAAATCTTGCCCCACTTCTGGTTGCCGGTTTCTGTCTTTTCGGTCTTGATCTCGTAAATATCAACGGTGGTGCCCTTCTGCAGAGTACCCAGCAGCTTGCTGCCAACCGTTGCACCCTCACGGATGTTCAGGGGGTCTGCCAGAATGGTGGCGGTAGCAACAGGCTTATTGGTAGGCGTGGTGGGTTCGGTATAGGGTCCGACATAGACCCAGCCGGTGATGGTCTTGCCATCGGTGCCGACGCCTTCGCCATAGGCCCACTTGATCTTATCGTTGACGGTTTCCTTGGTGACCTTGAAGGTGGAATTGTTCTTCAGCTCACCAATGGGCTTCTGATTCTTGATGTCTGCCTGGGCATAGGTTGCGGAGTAGACATTCCGGGAAGGCAAAGTCACCGTGTTCAGGTTGTACTTTGCGGTACTGCCGGCAGCCTCGGAGAACTTGGCAACGATCTTCTTACCGGCGGTGTTCTTGTCCAGCTTGGTGATGGGGGTGCCTTCAATGTTGCCGTCGATCTTACCGTCGAACACATACCAGCCCACAAAGTTCTGGGTGCCTGCGGCGGGAAGGGATGCCAGCTCATAGCCAACACCGCTGTCGTAAGCAATCAGCTCAGTAGCGACGCCATCCTCCTTGCCGTCCTTTTCCAGGATCGCATAGGTCAGCTGGCTGGGGGCGTTATAGCCATAGTTGTCGTACAGGTACATATTGGCTTCGGACATCCGGCGGTTCATTTCGCCCTTCAGTCCGGTCTCATTGGCCAGGCTGGGAGTGGGGGTGTTGGCAATGGCGTTGAGGAATTCATTACCCTTCTTGCCGGTGACAACAGCCTGGTACATGGCATTGCTGGAATTGCTCAGCCATGCGGTGCCGCATCTGTAGCTGTACAGAGCCAGCGCATCATGCTGGTTCCGGGTCAGATCCAGATTTCTGTCTTTTGTAAACTGATTGATGGCCTTGTCCACGGTATCGGTCAGGTGCTTCTTGAGCAGATCAAGTGCATCCTCCTTGCTGATACCGTTGGGGTACAGCTCTGGCTTGGTGATCTGGCTGCCATAGCCGATGTACCAGTTGCCACCAGACTGATAGGGCTTATCACGGAAGCCCTCCAGTTCTGCCAGAATTTTTGCAGCATTCTCAGTGGTTGCCCAATTGGAAGCTGCACTTGCGGTGACGGCGGTCGCAGGAATCAGACCAACGATCAGCATCAGCGCTAACAGGAAACTAAACATACGCTTCTTCATAACACACTTACTCCTTTTTCTTATGTAAGTATCCGTATTATAACAGACTTGATTACAAATTGCAACCCCTTTTTTCATTTTTATTACATTTTTGTTACTCTTTTTTTCTGACAGAATTTTTACCCATGGTTTTTATTGGATTTCCCGGAATTATTCTCTCTTTTATAGACTTTTTTCATAGCATTTTGAAATCATTTGTTTCCAGCGGTTACAAAATCTTCTTCAAAACCCCGAATTGACATTCCCCCTGCCCCCTGATATACTGTTTTCAACAAGGAGGGATCCCATGGAAAACACTCTGATCACCGAATATCTGGCCGACCAGGCAAACACAGTGCTCATCGGCATGAGCGGCGGCGTGGACAGCTCCGTTGCCGCCTATCTGATGCAGCAAAAAGGCTATCGCTGCATCGGCGCCACCATGCGGCTGTTTGACAATACGATCCTGGGACAGGGGCAGGAATCCACCTGCTGCTCCCTGGATGATGTGGAGGATGCCCGGAGCGTGGCCCAGCGGCTGGGGATGCCCCACTATGTATTCAACTTCCAGCAGGATTTTGAAAATCAGGTCATCCGGCGCTTTGTGCGCAGCTACGAAGCCGGTCAAACCCCCAACCCCTGCATCGACTGCAACCGCTATCTGAAATTCCACCGTCTGCTCCATCGGGCATTGGAGCTGGGCTACGGCTATGTGGTATCCGGCCACTATGCCCGGATCCGCCAGGATCCCGACACCGGGCGATACCTATTATATAAAGCCGTGGACAAGGCCAAGGATCAGACCTACTTTCTGGCCTGCCTGGATCAGGAGCAGCTGGCCCACACCCAGTTCCCCCTGGGAGAGCTGACCAAGGAGCAGGTGCGGCAGATCGCCCAGGAGCAGGGCTTTATCAATGCCCGGAAGCGGGACAGCCAGGATATCTGCTTCGTCCCTGACGGAGATTATGCCGCCTTCCTGGAACGCTACACCGGAAAGAAATATCCCAGCGGAGATTATCTGGATTTGCAGGGCCATGTGGTGGGCCGCCACCGGGGTGCCGTGTGCTACACCCTGGGCCAGCGCAAGGGCCTGGGCATCGCCCTGGGCGCCCCGGTATATGTCTGCGGCAAGGATATGGAAAACAACACCGTCACCGTTGGCCCCAATGAGGCCCTCTATCGCAATGCCCTGCGGGCAGACAACTGGAACTGGTTCCCCTTCCCTGCCCTGACCCAGCCCATGCCGGTAACCGTTAAGATCCGCCACAGTCAGAACGAGCAGCCTGCCACCGTGTATCCTGAGGAAAAGGGCTGCGCCCGGGTGGTATTCGACACCCCCCAGCGGGCCATCACCCCCGGCCAGGCCGTGGTGCTCTACCAGGGCGACCTGGTCATCGGCGGCGGCACCATTACAGAAGCCTTTTCTATATAACCATATCTATATAACTATATAATGTATAGAAATGATCATACCCCAGTAACGCTAAAAAACCTGCCGCATTTTTGCAGCAGGTTTTTTGATCTTTTACTTCTTCCGGCGGCAAGGCACAGGATAGCATTTCCAGATCAGCAGGCAGAACACCATGGCGCATAGAAGGGTAATCTTCCAGCCCAGGCGAAAAGCACTGTTGCGATAGGTGAAGGTCACCGTGTGGCTTCCCTGGGTCAGCTTCACCCCAACCATCACGTCCCCCACCAGTACGATGTCCGCCGCCTTGCCGTCCACCTTCACCTGCCAGTTTCCGTTCTGGGGAATGGAGGTATACAGCAGGCCGTCCCGGTCACAGCTGATCACACCCTCCAGGAAGGTATTTTCAAAGGTGATCAGCTCCAGAGTGGAGGAACGCAAAATGTTGTATCCCTGCCAGAACAGGGCATCGTCCATGACCGCCGCCTTAACGGTCATGTTGCCGCTCTCCCCATCCTTGCAGACAATGCGGATATCCAGAATATCTCCCGCTTGCAGATCCCCTACGGCGATCATCTGGGGCAGGCTGATATTCTCCTGATACAGCTCCACGCCGTTGAGAACCACCGAATAGCTGTTGCGCTTGGGAAGATTCAGATGGATGCAGCAGAATCCTGCCTTGTCTGCAATATAGGAATAGGTGATGCTGGAGCCGGAGGTAGCATCGGCATAGTCGCAGAAGCCCATGGAGGTACTCTCCCGAATGGTGACACCACTTCCCACGATGCTGGTTTTCTCCCCCTGGAGCCGCTGCCACACCTCTGCATCCAGGCCGGTGGCTGCGGAAAACAGCAGATTCTGGAATTCAAACTCTCCATTGCTGAAGTCAAAGTTCACTTCTTCCAGCTCCTCCTGAGCCAAAAAGCCCAGGGGCAGATAGGCCTGATTTTCCAGCAGATGCACGCCCTTATAGTGATGCACATCGGTAAAATACCGGCTGCTGCGATCCTTGTCATCCCGCTCGATCATGTATTTGAGACCAAGGAACAGGTTCGCAACCGGGGAGCTTTCCTCATAGCAGTAGCGGTTATAGGTGTTCTTCGCACCGTAGCCCAGAGCCCGCATAAACCCTGTGGTCTTGACATTGGCAGAGCTGGTAAAGGCCGAAATGCCCCAATAGCCGTTGAGGGCGCCGTCATTCAGGGTCTGGGAATGGGTCGTCTCTGCCCGGTAGAACAGGTTATTTTTCTCCCGCTCCTTCATATACCGGATCATAGAGGCCGCCCCCTCGGTGCCCTTGGGGTAATTGGACACATTGGTTCCGGGGAAATACAGCCCAAAGGCCGTCAGGGTGGCAATCAGTTCCGTTACGGTAAAGAAGATTACCAGCATCCGGGCATTCTCCCGGCGGCGGTTGCGGAAGTTCCACTCCTGCTGCCGCTGCTCCGGTGCTGCATCTTCCGGAAGCTTGTGCCGGATCGCCCCGCAGATCAGGGTGATGCTGTAGGCGCAGAGGAAGAACCCATTATAAATAAGGTAGACAGGGATCTGCAGCTGCTTGCCCAGCAGAGTGACCGGGGTGGTATCCGTCAGCCCATTGAAGCAGCACAGAATCGCCGCCGTGGCGGCCACCGCCGCCAGAATCTTTCCCGCATCAAACCGCCCCCGCAGCAGCCAGCCCCGATAGGCCATGCACAGCAGCACAAAGCTGTACAGGAAGCTGAAGCGGTAGGGGATCATATTGGTGAAGTGGAAACCGTGCCAGATATAATCCAGCTGCCGAATGATAAAGCTTACATTAAAAAACAGCAGCAGTGCCACGGCGCAAGTTTTCTCCCGGGGCTTGACACCCCTGGCCATGAGATACAGCACCGCAAACAAAATGGTGCCCACGCCGCAGTACAGATTGGGCAGGCCCTCCTTGAAGTTGGGCTCAATGGCACCACCCATATTGCCGGTCACCTGGCGCATGGCATCCAGCAGTCCCAAAATGGTGTTGGAGGAAGCAATGTTCAGCCGGAAGCCGGTGGGGAAGGCATTGACGCTGGACTGGGTGGTTTGCAGTGCCGCAAAGGCAGGCAGCTCCAGAATCGCCGTCATGCCCAAAGCCAGCACCGAAAACAGTGCAATCCGACCCAGGTCGGCAAAGAATCGTTTCCAGCCCTGCCAGCGGCAGATCTCATAGGCAAAAAACAGCAGGAACACAAAGATGCACACAAAAAAGCCAATATAATAGTTGGCAAACACCGCCAGAAACAGAGTCAGGGTGTACAGCACGCACTGCTTATCCCGCAGCAGCTTCACCGCCCCCAGCACCACCAGAGGCAGCAGAGCGAAGGTATCCAGCCACATAATGTTCCACTGGAAGCCCAGCGCCCAGGCGCACAGGCCGTAAAACCCGCCGAAAACCGCAATGGACAGGTCGTTTTTGCGGTAGAGCTCCTTCAGCAGGATTCCAAAGAACAGCCCCGCCAGCCCCAGCTTCACCGGCATCATCAAAGAAAAATAGGACAGCAGGAACCGTTCCGGCACCAGCACGCTCAAAAGGTTCAATGGCGATGCCAGATAGTAGGAGATCAGCCCCAGATAGTCCATGCCCAGACCCACATCCCAGCTGTACAGCAGGCTCTGCCCGCTGCGCAGGGCCCGGTGAAAGGCCACGAAGAAGGGGTAATACTGATGATACATATCGGAATACAGCATGGAATACTGGCCGAAGGGCTTATAGCCGCTGACCAGCATGACAAACAGCATTCCCACGCAGGGAAGGGCAAAAGCCAGGGCCAGAGGCCGCAGCTTCGGTTTTTGCAGATGCTTCATTTGGATTCTCCTGATTTAAAAATTGCGGCAACAGCGCAGATAGTGTCCCCAAACAGGCAGGAAATCTTTCCGTTTCTTTGAGGTCTATCGAAAAAAGCAGAAATACCCCTGCCGTGGGTACGGCAGGGGAACGGGATCAATCCATGTCGCCAAAGTCGTGATCCACATCGTCGATCTGATTGCTCATGACCTCGCCTACCCGGAACCGGGCCCGGCTCTTATTCTCCTCCACCTGCTTGTGGATCAGCTCCTTGACAAAGACAGGATCCTTGACATTCTGAAGCTGCAAAACAGGGGTGGACTTGTCGGAGGAATACACCGTGATGGTGCCCACGCCGAACAGCCGCTGAAACAGTCCACGATGGGTGTCAATGTCCCGGACACGGTACAAAATCACCTCGCTGTCCCGGATGTTCAGCAGACCCACCGAGTAAAACAGGCGATCTTCTGAAAGGGAGTAGCGGGTAAAGCTCAGGGGCAGACCGAAATGACGCTTCCGGTCTTTCCACAGGTAGGAAATTTTAACTGCCATAGGGCACTCTCCTTCGTTTTTTTATTATTTTACCGTTCCGAGAAAATAATGTCAAGGGATTGCACAGATAATTTACAGAATCAGGCAGATAAGCCCGGTAGCACCCTCGTTGACGATCCGGGTCAGGGTCCCCCGGAATTTTCCCCGAACCTCCTCAGGCATCTGCACCAGCTTGGCATTCAGCCCCTCCCGGATCAGATCATAGACTGACTTGCCGAAAATATTGCTCTGCCACAGCATTTCCGGGGATTCTCCCGACAGATAGGCGATAAGATCCTGGGACTGCTTTTCATCCCCCACCATGGGGCTGATCTCCGTGTCGATGTCCACCCGAACCATGTGGATGGAAGGGGCACCGGCTTTCAGCTTTACGCCGAAGGCCCCGCCCTTTCGCACCAGCTCCGGAGTTTCCAGCTTCATTTCCTCTGCCGTGGGCATTACCACGCCGTAGCCTGTGGCCTTCACCGCAGACAGGGCATCGGAGATTTTTTCATACTCTGCCTTGATGGCCGCCAGCTGGGTCAGCAGGGACAGCAGCTGGGCCTCATTTTCAATGGTCATTCCCGCACGGCTGCTGAGGATCTCATAGTACAGCTTTTCCGGGAATACAATGGTGCAGCTCACCGTTCCGTCCGACAGATCCACCCCCCGCAGGGTGTACTCCTGCACCGGCTCCAGCTGGGCCAGGGAGGAAAGGATCCCTTCCGCCTGTCCCAGACTGCCCACCTGCTCTGCCCGCTCCGTCAGCGCCTGATACAGAGCGCTTTTCACCGGGTGCCCGGCTTCCAAAGCATCCATCCATCGGGGCAGATACACCTGCAGCCGGGTCATGGGGAAGGTGTACAGCAGCCCCCGGAGCAGGGCGGCGATCCCCGCTGCATCCAAGCTCAGACAGTCGGCGATCATGGGCTGGATGCCGTAGGCTGCGGCAATCTCCTGCTGCACCTGCCGTGCTGCCTCTGCCCCAGGTTCCCGGGAGTTGATGATCACAAGATAGGGCTTGCCGGTGGCGATCATATCCCCAATGGCCCGGCGTTCCGCCTCCACATAGTCCTGCCGGGGAATATCCGTCACCGTACCGTCGGTGGTGACCACCAGGCCGATGGAGCAGTGGCCGTCCATCACCTTTTTCGTCCCCAGCTCTGCCGCCTGGGTCAGAGGGATCTCGTGGTCAAACCAGGGCGTAGTCACCATCCGGGGATTGCCGTCCTCCTGCGCCCCCACCGCCCCGGGGATCATGTAGCCCACGGAGTCGATCATCCGCAGCCGCATTTTGGTCTTGCCGTCGGGGCAGACCTCCACCGCTTCCTCAGGGACAAATTTTGGCTCCGAGGTCATAATGGTCTTTCCGCTTCCGCTCTGGGGCAGCTCATCCCTGGCCCGCTCCCGGCGGTGGGGATCTGCAATGTTGGGGATCACCAGTTCCTCCATGATCCGCTTGATCAGGGTAGACTTTCCGGTGCGCACCGGCCCCACCACCCCAATATAGACATTGCCCTGGGTCCTGGCGGCAATGTCCTGATAAATTGTATCCATAGCCAGCCTCCTTCTTCGGCAGAAGGGATGCTTCTGCCATGGGTTTACCACAGGGTATGTCCGCCCCTTCCGGGTTAGAACCACGCCGCCGGATACCGGCCCGGACTTTTTCTGAAAAAGAAGGAATTTTGTAAAAATAATGTTTGACAAATCTTCATTTAGCCGATATAATATGTAAGCACAACTGTGAGAAAGGGGATCACTATGCTGTTAGGGCTTTCTAAAATAATCGACTGTCCCGGCGCTTCGGTTCCTTTTTCCACCCGTGTCGATCTGAGTGACCTTTGTTACGGTGTCAGCTACCCCGTATCCGAGCCGGTTCTGGCAGAGGGCGTGGTAAAGAACACCGCCGGTGTTCTGATGATGACCGGCGAGGTTTCCACCTGCATCCACGGCATTTGCGACCGCTGCGCCGCAAATTTCGACCGGGAGGTTTCCTTCCCCATCGAAGTGGTTCTGGTAACGGAAATGGCCAACGAAGAGAACGAAGATGAATGGGTCTTCCCTCTGGAGGGAGACAGCGCCGATCTGGATGATATTGTACGGACGGTTTTCGTCCTGAATCTGGATTCCAAGCTGCTGTGCCGAGAGGACTGCAAGGGTCTCTGCTGCCGCTGCGGCAGAAATCTCAACGACGGCCCCTGTGCATGCCAGAAGGAGCTCGATCCCCGATTTGCTGCTTTGAAGCAGCTTCTTGAGAAGTAAATCCAATTATGCTGTTAAAAGCAGTTTGACCAAGGAGGTGTCACCATGGCTGTCCCTAAGTGTAAAGTGTCCAAGGCCCGCCGCGATAAGCGCCGTGGCTCCAACTGGAAGCTGTCCGCTCCCAGCGTTGCGGTTTGCCCCAAGTGCGGTGAGCCCATTATGCCCCACAGAGCTTGCAAGGCTTGCGGTACCTACAATGGCCGTCAGGTTCTGACTGTCGAGGCAGAGTAAGGCAAATGCGGAAATGTTGAGGAAGGCTTCTTTGGAGCCTTCCTCTTTTCCGTTTTTCAGGGAAAAATCCCGGAACTTTTTGAAAAAGTGCCGCTCCCCCATTGCTTTTACCAAAATTATGTGCAATAATAAATAAAATTTACCCTTGAATCTGGAAAGGAAGTGGTTTACATGGCAAAACCCCTGGTTGCCATTGTGGGACGGCCCAATGTGGGCAAGTCCCTGCTGTTCAACAAGCTCACCGGCCGCCGCACCTCCATCGTGGAGGATACCCCCGGCGTGACCCGTGACCGCATCTACGGCGAGTGCGAGTGGTGCGACCGTACCTTCTCTCTGGTGGATACCGGCGGTATTGAGCCCGACACCGAGAACGATATGCTGAAGTTCATGCGCCGTCAGGCAGAGATCGGCATTGAGCTGGCAGATGCCATCATCATGGTGGTGGATGTCCGCAGCGGTGTCACCGCCGCAGACCAGGACGTGGCCACCATGCTGCGCAAGTGCGGCAAGCCTGTGGCTCTGGCTGTGAACAAGTGCGATTCCATCGGCACCGTCAACCCCGATGTCTTTGAATTCTACAGTCTGGGCATCGGTGATCTCTACGAGACCTCCGCTGTCCACGGCCATGGCACCGGCGATTTGCTGGACTGGGTTCTGGACAATATTCCTGCCGATGACGGCGAGGAAGAAGACGAGGATCTCATTAAGGTCGCCATTGTCGGCAAGCCCAATGTGGGCAAATCCAGCCTGCTGAACCGGATTCTGGGAGAGGAGCGGGTGATCGTATCCAATGTGGCCGGTACCACCCGGGATGCCATCGACTCCTACTACGAAAACGCTACCGGCAAGTATTGCTTCATCGACACCGCCGGTATGCGCCGCAAGAGCAAGGTGGATGATGCCATCGAAAAATACTCCAATATGCGCACCATCAACGCCATTGAGCGCAGCGATGTGTGCCTGATCCTCATTGATGCCAACGACGGTGTCACCGAGCAGGATACCAAAATCGCCGGTCTTGTCCATGAAGCCGGTAAAGCTGCCGTCATCGTAGTCAATAAGTGGGATGCCGTTGAGGACAAGGAAACCAACACCATGCGGGACAAGGAAGCCGCCGTTCGGGATGGTCTGAGCTACATGACCTACGCCCCTGTGGTATTCCTCTCCGCCCTCACCGGCCAGCGGGTGGATAAGCTGTTCCAGGTGATCCAGGATGTGCACACCCAGAACACCAGCCGCATCACCACCGGCGCACTGAACAGTGTCCTGGCCGATGCCACTGCCCGGGTTCAGCCCCCCACGGATAAGGGCCGCCGCCTGAAGATCTATTACATGACCCAGGCCAGCACCAAGCCCCCCCACTTTGTAATCTTCTGCAACGATGCCCGGCTGTTCCACTTCTCCTACCAGCGGTATCTGGAAAACCAGATCCGGGAGGTCTTTGGTTTGCAGGGCACCCCTGTACGCATTACCATTCGTCAGAAAGGCGATAAGGAGGAAGACTAATGGTTCTTCGGATCGTGTTCACGTTCCTGGTGTGCTACTTTCTGGGCAGCCAGAACGGTGCCATCTATGTCTCCCGGATGATGCACGACGATGTCCGCAGCCATGGCAGCGGCAATGCGGGTTTTACCAACTTTGTCCGCAACTACGGCGTGCGCAAGGCACTTCTGGTGTTTGTCATTGATGCGCTGAAAGCCGTGCTGGGCTGTCTGCTGGGCGGTCTGATGTTCCCCGGCAACGTGGTGGCCGGCCGCACTCTGGGCGGTCTGGGTGTCATTCTGGGCCACGATTTCCCGGCGCTTCAGGGCTTCCGGGGGGGCAAAGGCATTCTCTCCGGCTGCTTCATCGCTTTTATGGTGGACTGGCGCATTGGTGCCGTCACCGCCGGGGTATTCTTTGCCGCATACCTTCTGACCCACTATGTTTCTCTGGGCAGTATTCTGTCTGCCATCGCCTTTGGCGTGTGCTATGTGATCCTCTACCACAACAACATCCCGGTGATGCTCTGTGGTGTGTTTATGAGTCTTTTGACGGTGTTCCAGCACCGCAGCAACATCTCCCGTTTGCTGAAGGGGCAGGAGCGGAAAACCAATCTTTTATCGAAAGGAACGAAACAATGAAAGCAGCAGTTGTGGGAAGCGGCGCCTGGGGCACAGCCCTCGCCATTCAGCTTTGTAAAAACGGTCACGATGTGATCATGTGGACTTTTGAAAAGGATCTTGTGGCTCAGATGCAGCAGGAGCATCACAACCCTCGTCTGCCCAATGCCGTCCTGCCGGAAGGACTGAAAATCAGCGCCGACTACGCCTGTATCCGGGGCTGTAAGCTGGTGGTTATGGCCAGCCCCTCCTTCCCTGCCCGGTCTGTGGCAGAGGCCGCCGCACCTTACATTGACGAAGATGCCGTTGTGGTGTCCGTCACCAAGGGTCTGGAGGCCGGAACCCACAAGCGGATGAGCCAGGTGGTGGCAGAGGCCACCGGCCGGGACGTTGTCGTTCTCACCGGCCCCAGCCACGCAGAGGAAGTGGCTCTGGGCATCCCCACCGGCTGTCTGGCTGCCTCTGGCAACAAGCAGCTTGCGGAGTTTGTCCAGGATGCCTTTATGTCCGATTCCTTCCGGGTGTATACCAGCCCCGATCCCGTCGGCGCTGAGCTGGGCGCAGCCCTGAAAAACGTCATCGCCCTGTGCGCCGGTATCACCGACGGCCTGGGCTGCGGTGACAACACCAAGGCCATGCTGATGACCCGCGGCCTGACGGAAACCGCCCGTCTGGGTGTGGCTCTGGGGGCCCACAAGGAAACCTTCACAGGTCTTGCCGGCGTGGGCGATCTCATTGTCACCTGCACCTCCATGCACTCCCGGAACCGCCGTGCCGGTATCCTCATCGGTCAGGGCAAGGATCCCCAGACTGCCATGAAGGAAGTGGGTGCCGTTGTGGAAGGCTACTATGCCACCAAGGCCGCCTATGAGCTGGGCAAGCAGAAGGGCATTGATATGCCCATCACCAGTGCCGCCTACGCCGTTCTCTACGAAGGCGCCGATGTGGCCGCCACCTTCAACGCCCTGATGACCCGCCACCGCAAAGCCGAGTCCGAAGACACCGGCTGGATGTAACGATCCGATATGCAAAAACCGCCTATGCTCCGGCATGGGCGGTTTCTTTTTCCGGAAAACTCTGCTCGGTTTTCCAGCCGAACCGATCAAACGGAAACCACCCTGCAAGGCAGCCGGAGCTTGCAGGGTGGTTTTTGTGCAGTCATATAGGATCTTGCGGCAGTCTTTTCCCCTGGCTCTGCTGCCAAGGCTCTGGCGGCAGAGGGTCATCCAAGGTAATGCCAGATAAAAAAGAAAAACCGATGCAAAAGCATCGGTTTTTGGAGCGGGTGACGAGGCTCGAACTCGCTACCTCCACCTTGGCAAGGTGGCGCTCTACCAGATGAGCTACACCCGCAGGGGTTCTGTGAACAAGATGTATTATAGCAGATTTTAAGGATTTGTCAAGCATTTTTTAAATTTCTTTTGGAACAGGATCCTTCCCTTCCGCCTGACCGATCCCCGGGCCGCTGCTGCATCCCGGGCACAACTTCCCTGAAGAAAACCACACTTGCAATTGCAAATGTGGTTTTATGGAGCGGGTGACGAGGCTCGAACTCGCTACCTCCACCTTGGCAAGGTGGCGCTCTACCAGATGAGCTACACCCGCAGGGAACATGGAGTATTATACCAGATTATTCCCATTTGTCAAGCACTTATTTTTTATTTTCCGTATTTTCTTCCCCAGTCCCGGAATCCTCGCAGGCAGGGTAGGCAGAGTAATCCCAGACATAGCCTTCCATCTCCTCATCGGCGTGCTTTCGGAAGCCGCCGTTCCGGCTGCACCGCAAAAGATCCAGGTGCTGATAGGCCCCATCCTCACAGATAATGTTCCAGCTCCAGGGCTCGCCGCTGCGGGTGCCTGTGACCACAATACATTCCAGCCCGGACTCCCGGCACATAGCGGCATACACCGTGGCAAAGGCCCTGCTGTCCCCTACTCCGTGGCGCAGAAGGCTATAGGATGGGGTAATGGAGGTTTCCAGCTTATAGTCAAAGCGTTCCATCAAAAAGGCGTAGAGCTGGGAGAACTTCTGGTTCTGGGTACCCTCGCCGCTGACGTACAGCACCGCCGAATCAAACACCGGCTGCACCTGGGTCTGCATGAGCCGCAGGGCCTCCCGGCTGGTCTGGTAGGAGAAGGTCAGCTCCAAAACACGATCCTCTCCCACACCGTAGACCTCCTGGGTCACCACCGGGATCTCCATCACCACCCGGGGAAATTCCATGGCATAGGACTGAACGAACTGGTTCACATCCATTTTTTCGTAGTTCTCGATTTGCAGCACCAGCACGGTGTCCACGCTTTTCAGGGCAGCGGCAATCCGCTTCTGGGCAGCTTCCATATTCCGGGCCTTTTGGATCTTGCGGATCTCGGTGGCGCTGTGGCGGTAGGAGATATTCAGGGCAATGGCGGTTTTTCCGGTATTGCTTCCGATCTCATAGCTCAGATCCTCCACCGCATAGGCACCGATGGGATACACCTTCTGGATGTACCGGGAGGCATTGCTCAGGTGGCGTTCCAGGAGCGCAGCATCATAGTTCACCGCGTTGATGACGCAGTTCTCCGTTGCCTTCTCCACCACGGCTTCCATGGCGGATACCAGCTCCTCATAGCTGCTGACGGTCATGTTTTCCGTCCGGATGCCGCCGGTCTGTTCCCGGTGGGGCGTTACGGAATGGTAGCTGCCTTCCAGCAGGCCGCATCCGCTCAGGAGCAGACTGCACCCCAGCAGGGCTGCGATGAGACATTTTTTCATAACGCCCCTCCTTTTACAGGGAATTCTTGGAATAACGGGAAAATCCGTCCCCCAGCACCTGGTGTGCCTCCTGGACGATGATGAATGCCTTGGGGTCGATCTCCACCACAAGCTCCTTCAGCTCCGCCAGCTGCTGCTTCTTTACGGCAGCCAGCACCACTTTTTTGGGAGCGTGGCTGTAGCTTCCCTCGGCGTGGAGGAAGGTAGCCCCCCGCTCCAGCCGCACATCAATCTGGCGGGCGATCTCCTCATGGTAATCCGAGATAATCAGTGCCACCTTGGAGTAGTCGAACTTGTAGATCACCGCATCAATGACCTTGCCGCACAAAAATACCGTCACACCGGTGTACAGCGCCTTGCTCACATCCCGGAACACAATGCCTGTCAGCACCACCACCAGACCGTCAAACACCATGGAGATCTGACCGATGGGAACATTGCGGTACTTTCGCTTCAGCAGGCGCACCATGATATCCGAACCGCCGGTGGAGGTTCCGGTGACAAAGACCAGTCCCAGCCCCAGACCGCACACCGTACCGCCGTACAGCACCGCCAGCAGGGGATCCAGGCCGTGAATGGCAAAGCGGGAGAACTGGTCAATGAGCAGGGAGCTGGAGATCATGCCGATCAGCGAGCCTGCAAAGAACCGCTTTCCAATCTTCATGCCCCCCAGCAGGAACAGGGGCAGGTTGATCAGAATACTGATGGTACCCACACTGCCCACGCCAAAAATCGCCACGATTGCCAGCGCCAAACCGGAAATACCACCGGCACTCATATCCCCCGGCTCCAAAAACATGGCGAAGCCCAGAGCAAAAACGGCACTGCCCAGCAGGGTCGAGCCGATCCAGCCGAATTTATGCCACCACTTTCCCATAGCGGTTCCTCCCTTTCTCAACAACAAATCCTTGAACAAACTGTCTCACTGTCAGCCCCCCGCCGATCCTGTCAGCGCTTCCCGTGGTCTTACACGTCGAATGTCTGCTGCTTTTCCGAAGCATCCTCATCCTTGAGAAGGCTTCCGGCAGAGGGGATGGTCTTGGTGCGATAGCGGCTCTCGTTGGTGATGCCGCTGTCCGCTAGAAGCTGCACATCCTTCAAACCCGCCTTTTTCTTCAGGGTCAATACCGCAACGCCCTGGGTGTTGCGGGTGGACTTGGGCAGCAGCTGGGCGGTGGAGAAGATGGCCGCGCGGCCATCGGTGGAGTAGACCGCCAGCTGCTCGTCGGCATCCAAAGCCAGCACCTTCACCAGGGGGCTCTTATCCGAATAGGCACCGGTGAGCTTGCGGCGGTTGGTCTTTGTCTCATAGGCACTGAGGGGCACCTTGGCCACCTTGCCGTTTTCAAAGAAGAACAGCACAAAGCCCTTGTAATCCCCGCAGAATACCAGGGAAATCAGATTCTCTCCCTGGTCAAAGCCCAGCTTCTGGGGCAGATAGTCACCCAGCAGAGATGCCTTGCTGTCATCAAAATCCGACAGCCGGGATTTGTAGCACTGGTAGCGGTCGGTAAACACCAGGAATTCTGTTCGGTTGGTGGCCTCTCTGGACAGCAGCAGGCCGTCTCCTTCCTTGAACTTCTGCTCGCCGCTCATGCGCAGGGACTGCTGGGTGATCTTCTTGAGATAGCCCTCCCGGGACAGGAACACCGTCACCGGGTAGTCAGGAACGGTATCCTCCACTTCCTCCGGCAGACTCTGCTCCACATGGTAGAGGATCTCCGTCTTTCTGGGCTGGCCGAACCGCTTGGAGACCTCCTCCAGCTCGCTGATAATGACCTTTTGCAGCTTCCGGGCGCTGTTCAGGATCTCCCGCAGCCGGGCGATCTCCTCTTCCAGCTGGGAAATGGCCCGGGTCTGCTTGAGAATGTATTCCTTATTGATGTTGCGCAGTTTGATCTCCGCCACATAGTTTGCCTGAATTTCGTCAATGCCAAAGCCGATCATCAGGTTGGGCACCACTTCGCTTTCCAGCTCGGTCTCCCGGATGATGGCAACGGCCTTGTCAATGTCCAGCAGGATCCGCTCCAGGCCCTTGAGCAGGTGGAGCCGATCCTCTTTCTTCTGCACCTGGAAGTAGATCCGCCGCTTGACACATTCGGTACGCCAAGCCGTCCACTCCGTGAGGATCTCTCCCACGCCCATAACCCGGGGCATACCCCCGATCAGAATGTTGAAGTTGCAGGGGAAGCTGTCCTGCAAGGGGGTCAGCCGGAACAGCTTCTGCATCAGCTTCTCCGGATCCACGCCACGCTTCAGATCAATGGTCAGCTTCAGGCCCCCCAGATCCGTTTCGTCACGCATATCGCTGATCTCTTTGATCTTGCCTGCCTTGATCAGCTCTGCCACCTTGTCCATGATGACCTCTGTGGCGGTGGAATAGGGGATCTGGGTGATCTCAATGAGGTTTCCCTCTTTTACATAGTGCCACTTGGCCCGGAGCTTGAAGCTGCCCCGGCCGGTCTGGTAGATCTCCCGGATAGCAGCCTCGTCAAAAAGCAGCTCGCCGCCGGTGGAAAAATCCGGGCCGGGAAGGGTTTCCAGAATGTCATGCTCCGGATTTTTCATCAGAGCAATGGTGGTGTCGCAGACCTCCTTCAAGTTGAAGGAGCAGATATTGGAGGCCATGCCCACGGCGATGCCCTGGTTGGCAGACACCAGCACATTGGGGAAGGTGGTGGGCAGCAGTGCCGGTTCCTTCATGGTGGCATCGTAGTTGTCCACCATATCCACGGTATCGCAGTCGATATCCTTAAACAGCTCAGCACAGATGCCGTCCAGCTTGGCTTCGGTGTAACGGGCGGCGGCATAGGCCATATCCCGGGAGTAGACCTTGCCGAAGTTACCCTTGGAATCCACAAAGGGATGCAGCAGGGTCTCGTTGCCCTTGGCCAGGCGCACCATGGTCTCATAAATGGCCACATCGCCGTGAGGGTTTAAGCGCATGGTCTGGCCCACAATGTTGGCGGACTTGGTGCGGCCGCCGGTGAGCAGACCCATCTTGTACATGGTGTACAGCAGCTTGCGGTGAGACGGCTTAAAGCCGTCGATCTCCGGGATGGCCCGGGAGACGATCACCGACATGGCATAGGGCATATAGTTGATTTCCAGCGTCTCGGAAATGGCCTGCTCTGTGGTGGAGCCTACCAGCCCCACAATGCCGTCGGTGTTGATTTTCTTCTTTTCAGGTTCCTGTTTTTTTCGTGCCATAGTCGGCTCCTTCCTGGGAATTGATCCCCGCCCCCTGCAAGCCCCCAGCCGGAGGTTTCGGCTGGAGGCCGGGGTTTGGGGTCAGGACAGCAGCGGATTTTTTCCAAATTACGCAGTGCTGCCTTAGGAAATATCTGCCAATTCCAGATATTTTGCGCCGTTTTCGGCGATAAAGTTCTTTCTTTCCTGGAGGCTGTCCCCCAGCAGGATATCAAAATACAGCGCCGTCCGCTCTGCATCCTCAGGCATGACCTTGATCAGCCGCCGGGTCTCGGGGTTCATAGTGGTCATCCACATCATCTCCGGATCGTTTTCGCCAAGACCCTTGGATCGCTGGATGGTCACCTTTTTTCCTTCCAGCTCCTTGAGAATCCTGGTTTTCTCCTGCTCGGTGTAAGCAAACCAGGTCTTGTCCTTGCAGGTGATCTCAAACAGAGGAGACTCTGCGATATACACATAGCCGTCCCGGATCAGGGTGGGGCACAGCCGGTAGAGCATGGTCAAGATCAGGGTGCGGATCTGGAAGCCGTCCACGTCGGCATCGGTACAGATCACCACCTTGCTCCAGCGCAGCTGGGACAGGTCGAAGGAAGAAAGCTCCTTGGCCTTCTTTCCCTGAACCTCCACACCGCAGCCCAAAACCTTCATCAGGTCGGTGATAATGGGGGAAGCGAAAATTTTGGCATAGTCGGCCTTCAAACAGTTGAGGATCTTGCCGCGGACAGGCATGATGCCCTGGAATTCGGCATCCCGGCTGAGCTTGACACTGCCCAGTGCGGAATCGCCCTCCACGATATACAGCTCCCGGACGGCGGCATCCCGGCTGCGGCAGTCCACAAACTTCTGCACCCGGTTGGCAATGTCAATGGAGCCGGAAAGCTTTTTCTTGACATTGGACTTGGTCTTTTCGGCAGACTCTCTGGCCCGCTTGTTCACCAGGATCTGCTCGGCAGCCTTATCCGCCTCCTGCTTGTTTTCGATGAACCAGATTTGCAGCTGTTCCTTAAAGAAAGCCGTCATGGCATCCTGGGTGAATTTGCTGTTGACGCTTTTCTTGGTCTGGTTTTCAAAGCAGCCAATGGTGGAGAAGCAGTTGGTCACCAGCACCAGAGAATCCTGGATATCCTGGAAAATGATCTTGCTTTCCGTCTTATTGTATTTGTTGTTGTCCCGGAGGAACTTGTCAAAGGCCGCAGTAAAGCCCAGGCGCACTGCCCGATCCGGGCTGCCGCCGTACTCCAGCCAGGAGGAATTGTGATAGTATTCCAGGTGGCTCAGCTGCTTGGAGAAGCAGAAGGAACAGGTGATCTTCAGCTTCATCTCCGGGCGGTTCTCCGCATCCCGGCCCCGGCGCTCCGTCTCCCAGTAGGTGGGCATGGTGAAGGCATTGTCCCCTACCAGTTCCTCGATATACTGCCGGATGCCATTTTCATAGCAGAAGGATTCTTCTTCAAACTTCTTGCCCACCTGGTTGCGGAAGCGGAAGGTAATGCCCCGGTTGACCACCGCCTGACGGCGCAGCACATCCCGGTAGTATTCCACCGGGATCCGGATATCGGTAAAGACCGCCTTGTCCGGCCGCCAGTGGAAGCAGGAGCCGGTCTTTTTCCGGTCTGTAGGGGTTTTCTTCATATCGCCACAGATCCGGCCCTTTTCAAAGTGGAGATCATAGCGGAAGCCGTCCCGGTGTACCGTCACATCAAAAAATTCAGAGGCATACTGGGTGGCGCAGGAGCCCAGGCCGTTTAAGCCCAGGGAATACTCATAGTTCTCGCCGTTCTCTCCATACTTGCCGCCGGCGTACATTTCGCAGAACACCAGCTCCCAGTTGTAACGCTTTTCCTTTTCGTTCCAGTCCACAGGGCAGCCGCGGCCAAAGTCCTCCACCTCTACACTCAGATCCTCGTAGCGGGTGACCACAATGGTATCGCCGTGACCTTCTCTGGCTTCGTCAATGGCATTGGAGAGAATTTCAAAAACGGCGTGCTTGCAGCCTTCCAGATCGTCAGAGCCAAAAATAACTGCCGGGCGCTTCCGCACCCGATCTTCGCCCTTCAGCATGGAAATACTGGAATTTCCATATTGTTCCTGTTGCTTTTTTGTTGCCATTTTCATACCTGCCAATCGTTTTTCCATATTATTTCTATTATATTATACGGTATATTCCAGGCAAAGTCAACTGTCCGCTGCTTCCGGCGGCGAACCGGGCAGGGCAGATTGCGTCGAAAGTCCCGTCGGTTCTGCGCTTTTCTTCCGATTCCCTCTTGTTTTTTTCATCCGCAGCGGTTATAATAGGGAATATTCGACAAATAGGAGGTCATCATTATGGCTGTTAAAATTGAAAGAGAGACCATCATCGGCGATATCATGGACACCGCCCCCCACGCCGCTCCCCTGTTCTTCGCCATCGGTATGCACTGCCTGGGCTGCCCCCATTCCCGCGGCGAAACCGTTGAGGAAGCCTGCGAGGTTCACGGCGTTGACTGCGATTCCTTCCTGACCCAACTGAACTACTTCCTGGAAGCCTACGAAGCCAACGGCGGCGAGTTCCCTGAGGAGGGCTAAGGAAACACCTGATTTTTCAGGATGTTTGAAACAAATCCGGCTGTGCCATCCCGGTTTTTGCCGGGGTGGCGCATTTTCTTTTAAGGAGGTATTCCATGAAGGTTCCCCTTTCCAACCGCCTGCTGGCCTGCTGCAGCTTTGTCCGTCCCGGTGACCGGGTGGCGGATATCGGATGCGACCACGGCTATCTGGGGATTCATCTGCTGCAAACCGGCGTGGCCCGGTCCATGATCGAAGCGGATATCAACATCGGCCCTCTGGACAGCGCCCGGCTGAACGGTGCCAAATATGGCGTTGCCGACAAAATGACCTTCTGCCTGTCTGACGGCGTTGCCGCCATCCCTCGGGATTTTGATACCCTGGTCTGCGCCGGTATGGGGGCGGATACCATGATCTCCATTCTGTCTGCCGCACCCTGGCTGAAGGATGCACACTACCGGCTGATTTTGCAGTGTCAGAGCCGCCGCCCGGAGCTGCGGCAGTGGCTCTATGACCAGGGCTACCGGATCAACCGGGAGACTCTTGCCAAGGACGGAAAGTTCGTCTACACCATTATGGAGGTGATCTACGCCCCCGGCGGCAGTCTTACCCCGGCCCAGACCTACATCACCCCCCAGCTTTTGGCGGACAACCACCCATTGCTTCCGGAATTCTATCAGCGGGTGCGAGAGGGTGTGGAACTGACGGTGTTTGGCCTGCGGCGGGCAGATGACGAAAAGCTCCCGGCCTTTGAAGGTATTCTTGCCGATCTTGTGAAACTGGAGGAACAGATCTATGACGACCGCAGCTGATATTCTGGCCTATCTGGACACCCTGGCTCCCCAGTCCCTGAAAATGAGCTGGGACAACGCAGGTCTGCTCTGCGGACGGCGGGAGCAGGCAGTCAAAACCATCCTGGTGGCTCTGGATCCCTTCCCCAGCGTGATCCAGGAAGCCATTGACCTGGAGGCTGATCTTCTGGTCACCCACCACCCCCTGATTTTCCGGGATCCTCTGCTGGCGGTGAACGAGGATACCCAGGCAGGGCAGTGCATCCTCACCCTGATTGAGCATGGGATCGCCGCCATCAACGCCCACACCAACCTGGACTTGGCCCCCGGCGGGGTCAACGATGTGCTGGCCCAGACCCTGGGACTGTCCCAAATCGCCCTGGTGGACCCGGAAGGACTCCTTCCTGACGGACAGCCCTACGGCCTTCTGCGGCAGGGATCGGTACCGCAGAAGCCTTTGGCCGATTTTCTGGCCCATGTAAAAAGCACCCTGCACTGTGACGGTCTGCGGTATGTGGACAGCGGCAAACCTGTAAAGAAGGTCGCCGTGGGCGGCGGGGCCTGTGCCGATGAGATGCTTGCGGCTTTTCGCGCCGGGTGCGATACCTTTGTCACCGCGGATGTAAAATACAACCAGTTCCGCACCGCTTCCGATCTGGGGCTGAACCTCATAGATGCAGGGCATTTTCACACGGAAAACCCCATGATGCCCGTCCTAGCCCGGCTGCTTCAGGCCGCTTTTCCGTCGGTTCGGGTGATTTTTTCAGAAAAACACACAGATTGTATGAAATTCTTCCATTAATGTGTTGATTTTCTGAAAATTGTCTGTTAAAATAGATTCGCTTATTTTTGAAGATAACTAGGAAGGGAAGAAATTATTCATGTCCGGACATTCCAAATGGCATAACATTCAGAAAACCAAGGGCGCACAGGACGCCAAGCGTGCTGCTGCCTTTACCAAGATCGCCAAAGAGCTGATCGTGGCTGTCAAGGAGGGCGGCGGCATCATTGACCCCGCTAACAACTCCCGTCTGGCCACCGTCATCACCAAGGCAAAGGCCGCCAACATGCCCAACGACAACATCAAGCGCTGCCTGGAGAAGGCTGCCGGTGCCGGCGGCGGCGACAGCTACGAGACCATCACCTACGAAGGCTACGGCCCCGGCGGTGTGGCTGTCATCGTAGAGACCATGACCGACAACCGCAACCGTACCGCAGGCTCCATGCGCCACCACTTCGACAAGTTCGGCGGCAACCTGGGCGCAGCCGGCTGCGTGTCCTGGTCCTTTGACAAGAAGGGCGTTCTGGTCATCGACAACGAGGAAGGCGAGCTGGACGAAGAAACCGTCATGATGGATGCCATGGATGCAGGCGCTGACGACTTCGAGGCCGAAGGCGATGTGTTCACCATCTACACCCAGCCCGATGATTTCAACGAAGTGGTTGCCAAGCTGGGTAACTACAGCTTCGTCTCCGCCCAGATCGAAATGGTTCCCCAGAACTACCAAAAGCTGGAATCCCCCGAGCAGATCGCTCTGATGGAAAAGCTGCTGGACATCATGGAAGATGACGACGACGTTCAGAACGTCTGGCACAACTGGGATCAGGACTAAGTCGCAGCTTTGCAGCGGCTTTCCCCCACATTTCCAACGAAACAAGCCCCTTCTGTTGCAGCATACAGAAGGGGTTTTTTCTATCCTGATTGCCCAGCCGCCTCAAAGAAATTTACAATTACCTGTGCTAGTCAGGGTAGCATTGTCATGGATTCTGTGATATAATTTATGTGTCAGTGAAACACCAATCCGGAATTTCGAGGTGATTGTGTCTATGAAGAAGGAATCTAAGCATTCCGGAACAGACCCCATTGTTACACTTGTTCTGATTCTTGTCATACTAAAAGCAACCAAGTTAATTTCCTGGTCTTGGTTATGGGTTCTTAGTCCACTCTGGCTTACACTCTTATTTATTGCTACTGTTTTTTCCGCCATCTTGGTCGGCGGACGGATCGTTAAAGGGAAATGGTAGCTTTCAGTATGTCGAACAGATACGTTCCCAGCGATCCGGCATTTCTTAAAAATTGGAACATTCCTTCAGATATTCACAAAGAGAGCTGGAAATTCCCCGCTCTCTTTGTTGCTTTTTGGGGTTTTACAGAAGCTGGCAAAAGCGCTATAATAGCCTGCGGAAAAATAGAAAAAAGGTGAGTGAATATGAACCACGATTTGACTGTAGGAAAGCCTTCCACCGTCCTCTGGAAATTCTGTTTGCCTTTGTTCGGCAGTATTGTGTTCCAGCAGCTGTATAATATTGCGGACAGCTGGGTGGCCGGTAAGTTCATCGGACAGAATGCCCTGGCGGCTGTGGGCAACAGCTATGAGATCACCCTGATCTTCATCGCCTTCGCCTTTGGCTGCAATATCGGCTGCTCGGTGCTGGTCTCCCAGCTTTTTGGTGCGCGGGAGTATCGGGATATGAAAACCGCCATTTCCACTGCCATGATTGCCAGCGGTGTCACCTGTGCCGTGCTGATGCTGGTGGGCATCCTGGGCTGCGGCAGACTGCTGGAGCTGATCAATACCCCTCAGGAGGTCTTTGCAGACTCCGCCCTGTACCTGGATATCTATGTGTGGGGCCTGCCTTTTGTATTCTTCTATAACCTCTCCACCGGCATCTTCTCCGCACTAGGAGACAGCAAGACCCCCTTCCTCTTCCTGGCGGTTTCCTCCACGGCCAATATTGCGGTGGATATTCTCTTTGTCAAAGCCTTTCACATGGGCGTAGCCGGTGTGGCCTGGGCAACCTTCCTGTGCCAGGGTGTCAGCTGCCTGCTGGCAGTTTTGGTAGTCCTGCGGCGGCTGAAGCCCATTGAGGGCAAGACGAAAGCCCCTCTCTTTTCCGCTTCTCTGCTGAAACGGTTCGTTATGATCGCCATTCCCAGCACCCTGCAGCAGAGCTTCATCTCCGTGGGCAACATTCTGATCCAGAGTGTGATCAACGGCTTCGGCACCGATGTGATGGCCGGTTACTCCGCCTCCGTCAAGCTGAACAATCTGGTAATCACCTCCTTTACCACCATCGGCAACGGCATCTCCAACTACTCCGCCCAGAACCTGGGTGCTGAAAAGCTGGATCGGATCCGGGAGGGCTTCCGGGCCGGCCTGAAGATGGTGTGGATGATCTGCATCCCGCTGGTGGTGCTGTATGTCACCTGCGGCAGAGGGCTTATGATGTTCTTTATGGATGATGCCACCGAGGCGGCCCTGCTCAGCGGTATGACCTTCCTGCGGATCCTGGCCCCCTTCTACTTCATTGCTTCGGCAAAGCTGGTGGCAGACGGCATCCTCCGGGGAACCGGCAATATGAAGCAGTTTATGACTGCGACCTTTGTGGATCTGATCCTTCGCGTGGTGATGGCCTTTGTGCTGTCCGGAACCGCCCTGGGCGCCACCGGCATCTGGTGTGCCTGGCCCATTGGCTGGACCATTGCAGCCGCCATGTCCATCCGCTTCTACCGCTCCGAGCCCTGGAAGCGGGAGGAAGCCGCCGCAGCTCAGGATCTGGAGTAACACAGCAAAAATATTTACCCATACGAAAGCGCCGCTATGGAGTCCCTCAGGATCCCATAGCGGCGCTTTTTTGAAGCACTGAGCAAGTTACTTTATGATTCACCCAAAGGCAGCACCACAGCGGGTGCTGCCGCTTTTTATTTCACCTGGATCTGGCAGCAGCCCATGGTGGTCAGGGCGGCCTGGTGGGTTGCCGGGGTGACACCGGCGCAGCAGGCACTGTCCACGCTGATCTCCATCTCCGGGAAGTTGGCTTTCAGCATCAAGGCATTGGACACCACGCAGATATCCGTACACAGGCCCACCAGCTCCACGGTGAAGTTCTCCCCTTCCGCTGCCTGATACAGCAGTCTGGGCAGCAGCACAGAGCCGAAGGTCAGCTTCTCCACCGGGGTATAGCCCTTCTGCTCCAAAGCGGCGGCAACGCCATCGTCCAGAGTCCAGCCGGGGGTTCCCTTGATGCAGTGGGGCACCGGCAGGTGTCTTCCCTCAGCGGTGTGCATATAGTCCTCCTTGTGGGTATCCAGCGTGGCAAAAATCTGTCCGTCAAAGGCAAGGATCTTGTCCATTACCTTTCCCACAATGGCCTGGGCCTCAGGGGTTCCCAGGGAGCCATCCACAAAGTCCTTCTGCATATCCACAACGATCAAAAAATGTTTCACAGCAATTTCTTCCTTTCCGTGTTTCAGATGGCTCTATTGTGACACAGAAAGCGGAAATGGTCAAGGAGTTTTTCCTGTTGGGGGTATCGCCCAGGCGGGAATCAGGATGTTAATGGAATCAGCTTAGTTCAAACAGTAAAAAGAAAAGCTCCGCATCTGAAATCAGATACGGAGCTTTGGAGGTACCGCCCAGATTTGAACTGGGGAATGAGAGTTTTGCAGACTCTTGCCTTACCACTTGGCCACGGTACCGTATGAAGATAAGGAACGCATAGGGCGTTCCTTATCGTTGGAGCGGGTGACGAGGCTCGAACTCGCTACCTCCACCTTGGCAAGGTGGCGCTCTACCAGATGAGCTACACCCGCATTTTGGTGCCTCCGGTCGGAATCGAACCAACGACACGCGGATTTTCAGTCCGCTGCTCTACCTACTGAGCTACAGAGGCATATGAGGAGAAGAATCTCCTCAATACGCAAAATGCGATATGGCGACCCCGAACGGACTCGAACCGTCGACCTCCAGCGTGACAGGCTGGCGTGCTAACCGACTGCACCACAGGGCCAGATAATGGTGGGAACAACAGGGCTCGAACCTGTGACCTCCTGCTTGTAAGGCAGATGCTCTCCCAGCTGAGCTATGCTCCCGAGTGTCTTCTGGGGTACTGCGCACCTCAGCGACGTAGATGATTATATACTACTTACCCCGAAAAGTCAAGAACTTTTTTGCATATTTTTCAAAAAAGTTTTCAATGCCATTTTCAGAGGTTTTCCCACCATTATTTGGAATTTATCCAAGTTTTTTCAAAATTTTTTCCACATCCTCCGGGGTGAAGCGATACACGGTGTCGCAGAACTGGCAGGACACGGGGAATTCTTTTCCCTCCTGGCAGATCTCCTCCAGCTCCTCTCTTCCCAGGCTGATCAGGGCCTTCTCCACCCGCTGACGGCTGCAATAGCATTTGTAGCTGACCTCCGTGGTCTCCATGAACACCACGCCCAGGGTGCCGCAGACCTGGCCCAGAATATCCTCCGGGGTCATACCGGCCTCCAGCATTTTTGTCACCGCTCCGGCCCGCTGGATGCCTGCTTCCACAGCGTCCACCACCTCGTCCGGTGCACCGGGCAGCAGCTGCACCAGGTAGCCGCCGGCCACCTTAACGCTCATATCCCGATCCACCAGAACGCCCAGGGCGCAGGCTGTGGGGGTCTGCTCGCTTTGGGCAAAGTAGGCAGTCACATCATCGGCAATCTCGCCGGACACCAGAGGGATGGAGCCCACATAGGGTTCCTTCATTTGCAGGTCCCGGATCACCGTCAGGGTTCCGTCGGTGCCCACGGTGGCGCCCACATCCAGCTTGCCGGGGTATTTCTCCACCAGGGGCACTCTGGGCTCGGTGACACAGCCCCGGACATTGCCCTGGGGGTCGGACACCACAGTGATGGTGCCGATGGGGCCGCCGCCCCGGATCTGGAGGGTCATAGAGCCGTCCTCCACCTTCTGCATATTGCCCATCATGGATGCTGCCGTCAGAGCCCGTCCAAAGGCCGCTGTGGCGTTGGGTGTGGTTCCATGGATCTGGGCGCCTCTGGCAACGATGTCCGTAGAGCGGATCGCTACGACCTTCACAAAGCCGTCCATGGTCATTCCACGCACGAGATAGTCTTTCATTTCCACATTCCCTTTCTTGCACTGAAATAGATCCTCTGCTCCCCTTCTCCGGGGGCTTCCAGGGTGCGGTCGCCGTAGACCCGGATCCGGGTAAAGCCCGCCGCCTTCAGATAGTCCGTAAGCTGCGCCTGGGAGTAAGCGTACTCCCGGTGCTCCTCAAAGGAACGCTCCCAGACCTTCCCCCGGCGCTGGAACAGATCCATGCCGTAGGAGCAGATATTGGTTTGTTCGTCAAATTCTCCCCGCCAGACGCAGTACACATCATCGTCCTCGTCCAGAAACACCTGGCCGTCCATGGCCCGGAGCTTTTCCGGGGTATTCACATCAAAAATAAAGATGCCGCCGGGGTTTAATGCCCGATAGGCCCGGGCAATGGCCTGGGCGCAGTCATGGGGGTTCGTAATGTAATCCAGGCTGTCCAGGGCGCAAACCGCCAGATCCACTCCCCGTGGCAGCCGCAGCTTTTCCAGCCGCTGGCAGACAAACCGGGGCGGATTTTCCAGGTCGGCGCACTTGTCCCAGGCAACGGTGAGCATTTCCTCGCTCATATCCACCCCGGTGACCTGCAGTCCCTGCCGGGCCAGGATCCGGGATACGGAGCCCGTGCCGCAGGCCAGATCTGCCGCCGTCCGGGGGTGCAGTCCCTCCCGGGCCAGGATGGTATTGTAGAATGCTACGGTGGCTTCATAGTCCACATCGTTGGTCAGGCGGTCATAGCTGGCCGCCAGATTTTCATAGGCTCCCATGGTTCTCCTCCATCATCCCCGAAACGACCGGGGATGCATACCGTTTTTCTCCTCTGAACCGAAGCAACCCGGCCCAGAAAGTGGGCCGGGTGCGAAACCGTTTGACTGAGGGCAGCACCGAATCATTCGGCATAGAACCGCAAGTAGCGTTTTTTGTTCCAAGATAACGTTTCGGGGCAAAGGATCCATTGCTGTCCGCAGACGCTTTTTGTGCGGTGTTGCCTTAGCGCTTGAAGATGCTGAAGATCTCGTCAATGTCGCTCATGTCGGCAGGCTTGGAAGGCTTCTGCTGAGCGGCAACCACGGGAGTGTCGATATCCTCAGGAACGAAGCTGGGGGCAGCGGGCTTTGCGGCAGGAGCGGCACCGGCTGCGGCGGCCTTGGGTGCAAAGCTCTCGGAAGCCTTCATTTCAAAGCCGGTGGCAATGACGGTGACCCGCATTTCATCGGCAAAGTCCTCGGAGAAGGTGGCGCCGAAGATGATGTTGGCATCGGGGTTTGCGGCCTCCTGCACGATACCGGCAGCGGTCTCCACATCGTCCAGGGTCATTTCCGCAGAGCCGGTGACATTCACCAGCACGCCGGTAGCGCCGTTGATGGAAGTCTCCAGCAGGGGGCTGGAAACGGCGGTGGTAGCAGCCTGCTCGGCCTTCTCCCGGCCGGAAGCGGTGCCGACACCCATGTGGGCACGGCCGGCATCCTTCATAATGGCGGAAACGTCGGCAAAGTCCAGGTTGATGATGACGTTCTTGGAGAAACCGACCAGCTCGGAGATGGAGGTCACAGCCTGCTTGAGCACATCGTCGGCAATGCCGAATGCGTTGGCAAAGGTGATCTTCTGGTCAGTGACATACTTCAGCCGGTCATTGGGGATGATGATCAGGGAATCCACCTTGCCGCTGAGCTCGGCAATACCGGCCTCAGCCTGACGCATACGGTTGGCACCCTCGAACTTGAAGGGCTTGGTCACAACGCCCACGGTCAGGATCCCGGCCTCGTGGGCCAGATCTGCCACGATGGGTGCAGCGCCGGTGCCGGTGCCACCGCCCATACCGGCGGTGATAAAGACCATGTCAATGCCTTCCAGAGCCTTGGCAATGGCGGCACGGCTCTCCTCAGCGGATTTGCGGCCGATCTCCGGCTTGGAGCCTGCGCCCATACCGCCGGTGAGCTTCTCGCCGATCTGGATCTTATCTTCGCAAACGGACTTGTTCAGGTCCTGCTTATCGGTGTTAATGGCGACAAAATCCACGCCGCCCACACCGGCTTCGATCATACGATTGATAACATTGTTGCCGGCGCCACCGACACCGATCACCTTGATTTTTACAACGCGATCCTGCATAGTTTCAGACATATCGTTCTTCCTCCTATGTATCTGTTCACGGTCGCGGCTGTTCCGCTGCCGTCCTGATTTTCTACTCATAGTCTTTATTCTATCCTCAAATTCGTGATTGGTCAATAGAAAATGTGGGCAATCCGCAAATTATTTACATTATTCTTATAAATTAACCAAAAGGTGTGTAGCCGACCTGGTCCGGCCATGTGCGAAAACTGATATCGAGAATACCGGACTGGTACTCGCTCAGATCCAAAATGGCATCATTCATGCAGGCAATTTTATACTCCATTTTGGCGGTATCACCCAGCATCACCTCATACCGGGAGCCGTACCACAATGTCACATCCTCCAAAGAGGATACATCCACGCTGGCAGCCTGACCGACGATATCGTTGGCCTCCAATGCCTTGAGGATCTGCAGGGCCGAGCTCAGCCGCTGGGCCCCGGTCACTGCCTGGGGAACGGCTTCTCCGGATTCCAGCGTCTCCTGGGGAACATCGTTGGCAGCGACGGCATCGTTGCCCTCTATGGGGCTGTCCAGCTTGACACCCAGCACCTTGGTATGGCTGGAAGCTGCATTGGCGGTGGTCTGCTCCACCACCCGGCCGTCGGAGTTTATGAGCCACCAGTCCCCCTGGGTAGACTCCACAGCGTAGGAAACCGCCATTTCTTCTATGTAAATAATAACCGTATCCGGCAATTTTATACCGATCCGAACATCATCCACATAGGGCAGAGAGGCATGGATCTTGGCGATGGCTCTGGTCTTACTGAAGGTCAGAAGGCCGTCGCCTTCGGAAATGCCGCTGGCTTCCCGAACCGTCCAGGCACTGTAGGTCTCCACACCGGAGATCATAATGGTTTTCACCTTAAAGAACACGGACATACCCAGAACCAGAGCCGCCACCACGGCAGTCACCGTCAGCAGCTGGATCAGCAGGCGATCCCGGTTAAAGGCTGTTGGCTGGGTATAGATCACCGCAGGGGTGTCGTTGCGCTGATCCCGCTGCCGCTTCTTTTCTGCCCGCTCCGAGCGCTCCAAACGGCGGCGCTGGGCCATCTGTGCAGCATCCTCGCCGCTTCTTTTTTCCTTCTTTCCGCCCCGAATGCCGGAAATAAAATCCTGCAAAGCATTGCGCTTCTGCTGGGGCCGTCTGGCAGGAGCCTTCGACTGCATCTGGCGGCGAAGAGCCTGGGTCTGCTGTTCATTGAGCTGGGGTGCGCTTTTCCGGGGGCCTGTCCCTCTGGGCACGGAGATGGGAACCTCCCCCTGCCTCTGGGCCGGACGGGATGCCGGAGACTCTCTCCGGGCTGCTCCATCCTGGGCAGGACGCTTCCGGGGCCGCTCTGTCTGGGTGTTTTCCTCTGATCGGGCAGGCCTCTGCTGAGCATCTTCCGCCCGGCGGGTGCGCTGGGCCTGCTGAGCATCTTCCGCCCGGCGGGTGCGCTGGGCCTGCTGGGCTTCCTCTGCCTGACGGGGGCGCTGTCTTTGCTGGGCTTCCTCTGCCTGGCGGGGGCGCTGTCGCTGCCGGGCTTC
>Ga0129311_1000492_pt1 | contig 34841 bp, 30 predicted proteins | sample Go1ome_FD_94435 | JGI IMG/M metagenome (GOLD analysis project Ga0129311, IMG submission 94435) | Western lowland gorrila individual fecal microbial communities from Wisconsin, USA - Go1022B metagenome | ecosystem: Host-associated > Mammals > Digestive system > Large intestine > Fecal | place...
CTATCTGCTCAACATCTATCTCTGGATTAGATGTAATCTCAAGCTCACAATTCTCGATTTCCTTTGGATAATACTCATTTATAAGCTCATTAGCAGCGTCCTCGTAAAATACTGCTGCACCATACATCTTCTCAATATATGTCTGTGGTACTTTACCTTTTCTGAATCCTGGTACAGAAAACTTACTCTTCTGCTTGTTATACGCATTTGTAATAGCCTTTGTAAATTCCTCAGCAGGCACCTCAATTGTAAGCTTTGCCATGCTGCCTTCTAATTTTTCTACTGATAAACTCATTTGTCTTTTTCCTCCTTGTATTGCGTCCAAAAGCACTATTCATCAGATTATAACATACTAAAAACCTTAAGTCTATATTTTTGAAGAAAAAACCATCAGAAAAACGAACAAAAACAGGCTCGTCTATATAATATATGCTAATAGAATATTATTATCACTATTATATAAACAAGCCCTTATCTTTGATTTTATATCTCAGAATATTTACAGATTACTTGCCAGACATCTGCTGCTCCTGTCTCTTAATCATCTGTCTTACCATTTCTCCACCAACTGAACCTGTCTCACGAGATGTAAGGTCTCCGTTATAACCCTGCTTAAGGTTTACACCTATCTCACTTGCAACTTCCATCTTGAACTTATTCATTGCCTCTTTTGCTTCAGGTACACTTGTACTGTTTGAGTTTGTCATAATATTTTCCTCCAATATATATAAGTTTCAGACATTATTTGTCTTAATCTTATTATTATATTTTTTAAAAATATTATGACTGGTAATTTATTCTATTTATTTACTTTTCTTAAAACAACCACACCGGCACCTGATACAAGCATCATAAATGCAACAACTACTATAGGAAGTGCATCCCCTGTCTTAGGTGAATCAGCAGAACCAAGGTATGTATATGAGTTAGGTCTTGTGGTAGGTGTATTGGAATTTTCGCCTGGTGCCTGTACACCATTTCCGTTTCCGCCATTATTGCCACCATTGTTATTGCCATTGTTTCCACCAATTTCTCTTGCACCAAATGTAGCGGATATAACCATATCACTTGTCACACTGCTGTAATCTGAATCCCATCCAGAGAATACATACTCGTATTTATCGGTAGGATTCTTAACAGGTGTCTCTGTAGGAGGAGTTGCTGATTCTCCCTCTTTAACTGTTTCAACCTTCATGGTATTACCATTTCCATCCTTCCATGTAACCTGATATGTCTTATTTGTAGGTACTATTCTATATAGTGCATATACTGAGAAGTATCTGGTTGTTATAGTAACATAATTGTTAGTTATCACTGTATCATCTGCATTTGCCCAATTCATGAATGAATAGTTTGAGCCTTCACCATGAACTGATGCAACATATATTTTCTGTCCTGCAAGGTCTCCTAATGGGAAGGATATAGTAACCGGATTATATAACTCAGGAATTCGTGCAGGAGTATTATTTACATACTCTCCGTTTACATCCTTAACCTCTTTTAATACATATAAATTAATGTATCTCTCTATAACTGCATTATCAGCTAACTTAGATGCGAATATACTCTGCTCCTCTGAGCTTATATCTGATACATCAATATAACTTGCATGCAGAGATATATCTATACTTCCACCCGCCTCAAGCACTGCGATATCTGCATCTGTAAGAATACCCTTATATACAGAATTATCATATATGCTGTCAAGCTGGTCTGCCGTTATATTGATTGAATCATCCTCAATCACAACGCTTGTATTATATCCATTAAGAATAAACTTAATACCACCATTCAACGCATAATCATCAGGATAAATAACACCACCATTAGAAATTGTCACTGCTGCTGTCTTAGTGAGAACACCATTAGTAGCAACTATACGGTAAGCTCCATCTGAAAGATTGGTAAACAAATAATCTGTATCATCTGCATCATCTAATCTTACACTTGCAACAACTGTATTTGCCTCATAGAGACTCACATATACCGGATAATCCTTGTGTGTCACATCATCTGAGTATGTAACGCTTCCGTATACAGAACCTGTAGCTCTCTGACTCAAGGTTCTGAAGCTTCCCTCATATACCTTTACCTCAGCCTTTTCATTACTTGCATATACCTTATAATCGTATACCGTGTTAGCATCAAGTCCACGGAAGGTTGTATTAATATTAATATGCTTTCCTGTCACAGAATCATTCATAAGACATTCTCTATATGAAGTATCACTGTGTTTCTTAAGTGCTATATAATAATCATTTACATCATAGGTTCCACCTATTATATCAGCCTCAAGATAAGCACCTGAGGTTGTAATATTAGTTACAGGAGCTACATTAAGCGCAAGTGGCTGATATGTGAACTCATCTGATTTGTTACCTGCCTTATCTTCAACGACAAGCTTATATAATTTTGAACCTTCTGCCTTAAAACTTCCTACAACTGCATTTGTCTCCTCTGTAACATCTATAGCTATGTCATTCAAGAATACCCTGCTTGTAACTATTGCACTTGTACTATCCTTAGCACGGAAATTAATGTACATATTGCCATCATCACCTATTGTAGCATTAATTATCTCTATTGTAGGTGATACCGTGTCGACCTTGATTGTCTTTGTTGCGTGAGCACTCTCTATTCCAGCCTCGCTTACACTCCAAGCTTCAATAGTAACCTCTCCCTGAGCCGTAAGCTCAAAGTCTATGTGCTCAGTGTTAGATGGAACAGGCATCTGGTTAGATGAACCGTCAGTCGTAATCTTATAATATGTAGTTACCTTTACATTATCACTTGTAAATGCCTTGCAGTCGATAGATACATTTGGTGAATCCTCACCCTTATACCATCCATTGTTACCCTCTATTCCATCTACGGTTATGACAGGTACATCTGGTACGGTATTAGATAATCTGCTAAAGGTTCTGTCAGTTGTACTTACATTTCCAGCATTATCTGTAGCTATTATTCTGTACTTTCCGCTGCTTACAATCTTATACTCTAACGCCATTGCATAACGTTCATCATCATTCTCAGGTAACCACTTTTTAATTGATACCTCGTCATTTCCATCAATCTTGACAAGCTCTACAGAGGCTATACCACTCTCATTTGCACCTTCAGTAACATCGAATGACATAAGCACACCTGACTGATATATCTCAGAATCCGCTATAGCATCTACATCTATAACAGATGGCTTGCAGTCCACATTGTAAGGGCCTGCCTCTGGCAATGTAACTGTGTTACCTGCGTTATCCTCAAGCTCAGCAGATATAGTATACGAGCCTGCCGGCATGTCATCACCTGATATACCATATTTAAATATATACTCATATATCTTGGCATAGTTATCTGCCTTGTTCACTATAGAACCAAGTACACTTCCTGCTGTCTCTGTAGGTGCCGGAGATATTACTCCATCAGGTGTTGTAATGCTCCATATAAGCTTATCAACACCACTCTCGCTATCTGACGCATCTACAGAAAGATTAAGTCCATTGTACCATATATCAGAATTAGCATCACTTGTAACTGCTGTCTGTCCATCAGGTGTTGTAACTACAATGTCTGCACTCTCTATATTATTCTCGATCATCCACTCATAATAATCTTTGTCAGTACTTAGGTCAGAGAAATCATCCAATTTTATTTTATTTCTAATTGACTGATTTGTTGCCTCATTATCTGCATAAACAACAAGCTGACCTCGCTGATTAAGAGATGTACCTATATTAAATGTGGCTACATAATAATCTCCATCCTTGATTGAGTTAAATGCCACTTGTGTCTCTGCCCCAGATACTCCACTGTCATCAACAAAGTAATAATGCAAAGTCTTACATGCACTCTCATCAGATGTGTAGTAAACTGTTATATTAATATTCTCTATACCATCTCTTGAATGATAATAAGAACCAAATCCAAATTCTTTTATGTATTCCTTTATTGAGGTTGGTGAAACTGCAACCTTCTGTAATACAGGTCCCTTAGTATCAACATTGATACCTGTCAATGTAACTATCTTGGTAATTGCACCTGATGCTGACATCATCTGGAATCTTATTGTTCCATTTGTCATATCCTCAATGCTTATACTTGATGACCAGCCAAGACTCTTAACAGCAGCAGGATCAGTACCCTCTTTTATATCATCCTCTCCACCAGCTAATCTTCTTATCATTGTATATCCATTAGTAGGTGATATTGTAAGTCCTTTGTAATATCCTCCATATAAATCTCCAGTTAAGATATATTCTGACTTACCATCCAATCTAAGTACCGTAAATGACTGCGACAATCCACTTGCATCAACTGTATAATTCTTACCTGTACTGTCAATTGCAGGACTTATTGTATATGTTCCAGGATTACTGTACTCTGTTCTTGCTGTATTATAACCAGTAAATCCTATATACTGTCTTATAAATTCTGTTGAATCCATGGCTGCATAGGTTGACTGGTCTGCTGTTGAAAGCTTAGTCACACTATCCCCTGTAAGCTCCAATACATAATCCGGTGTATTTTCTCCAAAATAAATCTCATCTGACTCGCCATCTGCAAGACTCATAACTATTGAAAGTGTTCTCTTCTCAACTGTACCAATTCCATCTATAGTAAGTCTGCTGCTGCCATCTGCCATACCCTTTATGACATATTTGTTGGCTACTGTTCCATTAAGAGCGACATTAGATAATGTTATTGCCTTTCCAGTACCTGCATCAGCAGAGTCAAGTTCAGCAGACTGTTCAAATGTAACATTAACATTTGAAGCGTCTCCACTAAGAACCCCATCTAACGAAGCAGTTCCCTGAACATCTATATTTGTAAGTCCATCATACTGCTTTGTAGGTGCATCCTTACCATTAGAACTTTTAACTGATTCTGGAACGATTGATATAGGTCTTGGATTTACAACTATAGTTATCGGGAATGAGAATGTATCCCCACTCTTATTATCATCAGTAACATTAAGTGTAATTGTCACACCAGTTGTAACATCACTAACATAATTAGTTGAAAGGAATGTCACTCCGTTATTCTGATTAGACGTTGCACCAATACTATAGCTCAGGCCATACTGAGCAAGCTTTCTGCTATCATCATCAGATATTGAATAGTTAAACTTTGTTCCATCCTCATCTGTCAGATAAATAGCATTTATACCTGCACTGAGTGTATCTCCATATGTAGTAGTTATAGTTGCAGCACTGTCTCCAATTGATACTACATCTGTATCTGCTGTTGCAAGCTTTACATTCTTATACTCCCATACAGCTTTTACAGTATATGGCATTATATTAGGATCTTCCTTCAAATCAGACTTGGCTTCAAAAAGTTCTGCTGTATTAATCTCTGTGCCAGGTTTATACTTAGTTCCATTTATATCCCACTCAGCTATATAATATGCCTCACTGGATACATTATCATTCATTGTACTGCTTGGAAGTGTAACTGTCTGTCCATATGTACAATCAACAGTTATAGTACTATTACCTGAAACTACAATGTTTTTATCTGAATTAGACGCGGTCTGACTATCAAAAGTTACAGGCAGCTCATACGCCTCATAATCAACTGACATTGCAATTGCGTCAACATATCCTGTAGGTGCAATAGTGATGTTGCTTGTCTCTGTATATAAGGCTCCATTATATCTAAGTCCTGCATATTTATAGCCGGTCTTATATGCATTATATTCTGCTGCATTGCTAACCATATATGATACACTTGGATTAATTACACCCTGTTCTCCTGAAACCGGTATATAGGCAGTCTTTATCTGTGCATCACCATCCATTATCTTAAGTGGATATTGTGTTCTGGTTGCCGTGAAATAAACATTATATACACCATTAACTATAGAAGAATCACCTTCACTAAGCTCAACTGATGTTCCAAGCAGTGGTGTTCCTGTGCAGCTAATATCTGTATACCATTCGGAGAACGTAAAATTGCTACTCTGAGATGAATCCCCGAATGCCAAATCCGCCTTATCTGTTGATAGATTAACAGTATATGTACCACCATCATTCTTCTGTACAGTAGCAGAACCAAGCTCCTTGGCTATTAAGGTCTGCTCTTTAGTAACAAATAAATACTTAACCGTAATAGAATCATCCTGACTATATAAAACAGGAACATCTGCATTTTGTGTCATAAGCTCCATATCATAAACTGCATCACTTTCACTTGCAACACTTCCGTTTTCCTCCAAAGCTGTCTCATCATCTCCGGCAGCAGATGATGTAAGGAACAGTGACTGAGTAATAAGAAGTGCAACTATCATAACTGATGCCATCAGTCTCTTTCCATTGCCCTTGCCCCAATATACAGCATGCGAAACAGCACTGATAATTGCCACCAATGCAAGTGTCGGATATACCATCAGCCTGTGTTTTTTTCCGAAATCAAGTAATCTTCGAATGAGCTTGTCCTTCAAATTCATTATCCCACCTCAATATCCCCTGTGTAGGGATGTCCTTTCTGAAAATATAATTTATATTCTTGTCATTCTCTTCACGTTTATTGTTATATATAAATAATTATAAATACACACAATTATTCATATTATTTTTAAATAATATCACATTACATGATAAAATGGAATAACTATTTATATTTTTACACAAAATATGGTGTATGTGCGGATTAAATATCTCTATTTTGTACTTTTACAAATGGAATTCAAATGAATCATTCATCCAAGAAATATATCGGAAAAAAATTAATTATACTTAAGAGAGAAAGCTTACTTAAACCAAATCTGTTTCCACAATGGCATATATCTTCCTTCATAGAAAGCCTTAAGATTACCATTCAGATAATCCTGCTCTCTGGTAACCTCCTCGTCGGTCATACCCCGATGATAAAACGGTTGTTCCTTAACTAACACCTGATTATAATATGTCTTATACTTCTGCTCAAGAATCTCTAAATCAGCTTTCATGTCAGCCTTCATATCATGGTCTTTATCCACTTGTTTCTTATTTCCCATGTCAAAACCCCCTTATTCTTTTGATGTGAATTTAATTTTATCCTTTTATGATATGAAGGTCAATACTTTAATCAAAATGCAACAAATAAGCTCAAATGTATATTGTTACATTTGAGCTTATAGATTTATAAATATATTATAACTATTCATTAATCAGGGTATACAAGTCTCTCATCAGATATGTCAAAAAGAACCTCATCAAGGAATTTTTTACTTAAATACCTTGCCATAGGAAGATTCATATCTAAGTAGTTTCCACAGTCTCTGGCACTTGCACCCGGCACATCATCATAAAACTCACTCATAAATGTATATAATTCATTCATAAGAGGTATTATATCCTTCGACTCATAATCACCTGAAAGAATAAGATAAAATCCTGTTCTGCAGCCCATAGGTCCAAAATATATTACCTTTCCGCCATATGTCTCATGGTTTCTCAAAAAAGTCGCTGCAAGATGTTCTATGGTGTGAACCTCAGCAGTGTTCATTACAGGCTCATAATTAGGTCTTGTCATTCTTATATCAAAGGTTGTAATAACATTTCCATTTACATTATCCTTCCTTGAAACATACACTCCGGGAAGCAGCTTTGTGTGGTCTATTGTGAAGCTTGCTATTTTTTCCATATAAAACACTCTCCTTATATCGATTTATATATTCTTAATCATTTCACGCATAAGATTAACGCTGTGCATAATTGCTTTTTTCTCAAATGTAGGATAATCCTCAGTTGCACTGTCGTCTGCCTTATCAGATATCGCCCTTATTATAAGAAATGGAATGTTGTTAAGATATGCAGCCTGTGCGATTGCAGCGCCCTCCATCTCTGTGCAATATCCCTGAAATGTATCTAATATATAATTCTTTTTATCCTTATCTGATATAAACTGATCACCACTAACCACTCTGCCCTCAAATATATTTATATCAGGATTTACTCTCTCACAGCATTCCCTAGCTAATGTGCGAAGTCTCTCATCAGCTACAAATACTGACTTTTCCATTCTTGGAATAACTCCTGGCTCATACCCGAATCCGGTAGCGTCCATATCGTGCTGAAGTGCATCAGTTGATAAAACAATATCACCTATATCTATATCTGCATTAAGGCTTCCGGCAATTCCTGTATTAACAACAGCGTCAATACCATACTCATCAACAAGTATCTGAGTACATATTCCCGCATTGACCTTGCCTATTCCCGAACGTACAACAACAACATCCTTCCCCTCCATTGTTCCCTTATAAAAATCCATAGATGCTTTGGTTTTTATGGTAACCTCCTGCATTTCCTCCTTAATGCGGCTTACCTCCTCATCCATAGCTCCTATTATTCCTATCATAGTTATTTCCTCCTATATATCATCTGTTAAATCTAAAATGCTTCTATCTTCTCTCTGGCATTATGTATTTTATCGCACAAAATTTCATACACATGGCTTATGTATTTCTCATCATCGTGCGAAGCCGCAATTCCATCATCAGAACTGTCCGTTACGATATCTGTTACATAAAATTCATTGAGTACATACATTGCAAGCTCCTGTAGCTTTTCTCCTCTTCCGCTCTGCTTATATTCGTGCATCTTTTCTCTTGCATTTTTTATAAAATCATGCCAGCTTATTATGAAGCTTCGGTTTTGCTCAGGACATTTTATCTGAATCCACTTTTTCACCTTTATTTTTGCCCTGTTTTCCTTCACGCACTCACCTGTCTGTAAGAAATACGAGAAATTCCCAGCTTCATCATACACTCTTCCAAGTGGAAATAACCTGCATATGCTTGGTCTGACACTATGAATCATACATCTTCCCGAATCATTTAAAAATGAGCATTTATCATTCTTTCCCATGCTAAGGTTAGGCAAAATAAGTCCATCTGCCATATTAAGCTCAAGCTTTCCCGCAGCCATAAGCTGCTCAAACGTCATCCTGCCATCCCCGGCAAAGCACTTTAATATCCACACATCAAATGGATCAAGTATTATGGACTGCCCCATTCCTGTGCAGCATTTGAAACATCCATCACAGCCTGCCGTGTCTGCCTTTACCATATCGTTTTCTCTGTAAGTTCGTCCATCGGATATCTCATCCAGACTACATTCGCGTATCATCGCTGTATCTCCCTTACTCTTCATCAAAATTTACTGTGACAATCATACCATATATAAAGTGGTAATAGCAAGGACATTAAATAGTCTCAAAAAAAGAAGTATTTTTCATATTATATACGTCTAAATACGAAAAACACTTCCATTATTATTCATTATAAAGTTTTAATTTCTTACTTGTCATTCATCTTGTACATATCAAGCTGTGCCTGCAAATTAGCAATCAAATCCCGCTGTGCCTTATTTTCATTCTCAAGACTATCTATTTTTTCATTTTGTTCTGACATCTCAATAAATATTTCCTCAAACCATGGATACTTATCTATCAATATTTCTGCCTCACTGACATACTTTGTTGATAATAACGATAACCATGCAGTAAGCTTATCATTATTTTTAGCATAACCATTTATGCGAAATACGTCAAGAGGAATAAGATAAAATTCCTGCAATAATTCAATGGACAATCCACTATCAAATGTTGTTTTCCCATGGTGTACATAAATATTTTTCATGTTCGGCTCGTGAAATGCTCTATATACAGGAGATAGAGTTTCACTCCCATCTGTATTTTCATATATTATAATCGTATATACTTTATTCATCTTTGAATAATTAAATTGTTTTCCAACCTGTGCTCGTATTTGTTCATATTGTCTCAAAAGTAAATCTGCCGAATAACATGACATACTCTAATCTAACAACTATATCCATTATAAATAAAGACGAACCCTTAAGCATTATATTTTGATTTGGTAAAATATGAGTTACCGTAACTTTTTGACCTAATATAGAACTTAGAAAATCTGATAATCTATCGGGATGTGTTTTAGGATTGAAAATACGTTTAAAAAATGGATCATATGTAAGAGGTAATGTTCGCCTTCCTAACATATATTCTTCAAATATCGGTTTCCAAAAAGAACCTAGATTTACATATTGACTATATAAAGAATGTGACTTATGAAGAGCTTCTTCCAGCTCCCCTACTGTAGAAAATGTGTTATTATTAATCATTAATTTCTCCTTTGCTGTATAAATAATCCGAACGGTTATTCAAGACATATATACAGCATAGTAGAAATTAATATAAATGTAAAGTTTGTTTTTGGAGCATCGGTGTATATTTTTGTAGCATAAATAATGTATTTTGCCTCAGATAAATCTATAATTTATGCTACTATAAGTAGAGGTGAAAAATAGCTAATCGTATATTAAATAAGCTCTGTATAGAACTTAAAATGTCGGGATAAAGATTACATTTAATTCAGGTACAAATTCCTCATAACTATTTACCATATCATTATATTCATCCTCAGATATCTCTGTCTTGTTTTCCTGAAACTGATATCTTCCATCGTAATGGTAAAAGAGTGTAACCATTGTATCAGATTCATAAGCCAGTGATTCTATAGGCTTTAAGCTGGTTCCAAATTCGGGGAGCTCATAATAATCATATGCCAGAGTTCCTGTACCTGTCTGGGCAACACAGCTAAATCCATTTTTATATATCGTATATCTGCCTAAGCCAGCTAACATATAATCATACTCGTATACAATTAAGTAAGCCCTGTTATTTTCCCATGTATATATTCTTAATCCTGAAATGGATGCATTTGAATTTTCGTAGCTATCGGTCACGCCTAATATAAGCTCCGTAACACCATCGTTATTCAAATCATATGTAGAATAAAAATGGTTGTTTGATGATTGACTTGAAGCAGCTAAAAAGCAATCCTCTGTATACTTATCTATTAAATTACTATAGCAGGTATCTCTATCCGGCAGATATTCATTTTGCTCTCCGTTAGTTATGTAATCATTTATGCTGTACCATGGTAAATCAACTATGTGATTTATACTGTCATCGGGAGCATCCACCTCACTTATGTTGTCTATATCCTGCCATAACGATAGCTGCATATCTGATGACATATCAGGCATATGTTCATTATTTGGAAATTTGTAATACAACTTACCATCTCCATCTAAATCGTATTCGTCAGGAAATACAACAGAATAATATGAGCCGGTTTCATAATCATATATATCAAGCTGTGGAAATTGATTTTTATCCCACAAATCAATTACATCCGAATCGTTTGATACAAAATCTGATTTTGATTCCCGGTCAAATTTTTTGACATATGTATCATCCGCTTTACCATATGAATATTGCTGTACATATTCTCCATTTCCTAAATTAAACCATAATGCTTCTGCCAAAATTGTTCCATTATCATAAATGGTTAGTCCATAAGTATAATATGTAGATGTGCCATAATATATCATTGGCTGTTTGTTAAGAGGTATAACCGCCTCGTGTTTTATAGTATCGTTAGCCTCATCATACTGCAATATCTCTACGTAAGTCTGACCACTTGAATATGCATTGTAGTAATCCTCCCATGCAAGCAGTAACTCCTCACGATTATCGCCATCTATATCATATATAGAATAGTAATAACTTTCAGCACCAGCTTCATATTGACTGATTCCACAATCCTCTCTATCCTCAGCACTCTGATTTGCTGAAGCTAAATGAGATTGACATATACTTAATGTTCCATTTTTATATACTTCCGTCAAAAGCTCTTTGTATTTTTCTTCATAAAGTGCAGAGTCATATTCCTCCTGTTGTTCTGTTGCTGCATCAGTGATGGTTGCATCTGCATCACTACTTGTACTTATAATAGTTGAGGTATTGTTGTGAGGTTCTTGCTCTTTTTTAACTAAGCTGCATCCTCCCAATACAACGACACTCGAAAATACGCATATTAAACTGCTTATCCTCATTAAACTCATTTTTTTGTTGTTTTTACTTGTAGACATACTTATCTCCTATACAAACATAAATATTTCATTATCAGAATTACGTATCAGATGACCTTGATAAAACGATGAATAGGTTTCTCCGTTTGTATCCATCCACATACCACTTCCTGAAGGTGTTACCAACTCGGTTTCAAAAGTGCTGCACGATATGATTTCTTTATATCTTCCCTCATACAACATACAAATACCTGCCACAAGAGCGATTGCTATCAATCCCAGAGCTACAGCGGTATATGCGGCACAGAAAAGCATTAACGAAAAGAAACTCTGCATAATAAATAGAGATATCCCGCGTTTTGCTCCATATTTTACCAGACAAATTATCAAACAAACAGAAAATGTTATAACTGGTGGAAGGTACAATATTAGCTTCTGTGCCTTTTCAGATAGTGTTATCTCATCACTAATAAAGTTCCGAAGAATTACATAAGGCAAAATAGATGTAATCAACATAGGAATAACATATCTCAGATAAAGCAGCCTGAAATTCCTATGTTTTATAAGGTCTGAAATCTGTTTAATCATCCATACAAACATAAAACAGACACAAACACCTATTAGCATATAAAGAATTATCGTCTTTTTGTCACTCGTAGAATTAAATAACATAATTATTCACCAGAGGAAAATGCCCAGAATATAACCTTAATAGCATTTACAAGCATTTTAAAATATTCTATAAATGGTTTAAATAACGCTACTATCATCTGTCCAAAATGTAATGAAAAAGCGTAAACAAATACTTTTGGTATATAGCCAAAAATTAATTTTAAATAATTTATAAAATCAAGCGAGATTGCAAACAAAGACCATGTCAAAAGAAGAGGTGCTAAAATCCACACTATTGCTGGCATATCACCATTATCAGGAAAGAATGCCATACCTATGGCTAATAATAATCCTAATATAAGAAAAATAATCAGTCTTTTTTTTACTTGAGCTTTTGTACATTTTACATTCATGATAAATCTTCTCCCCCTATTATTTATTATTTGTCTGTTCCTGAGTGTTCTGATATTGTGAGTAATTCATATACTGAGTGCTTGGCTGTACAGGAGTTGTATAAGTGTTGTTACCATATCCATACATATTAGTAGATGTGTTCATATCATCGATATCAACTATACCTAACTGATGATAGTATTGATTTTTAATGGCTTGCATACTCTTCTTCATTTTGGCTGTATTATCACCAATTTCAGCAATACAACCAAACATTGCTCCTAACATAAACAAACCTACAAAAATTCCAATTCCTGCACCTACTGAATCTAATTCACTGCCAATGTAGCAACCAATAAAAATTGCGGCAATTAAATAGATAAACATAGATACCTTTAAAACTTTACTCCACATAATATATGTTCCTCCTTTAAAATATTTTTCATATAGTAGTTTGTGAAACTAACTAGACCACCTGAACGCAGAATTATTTGTTTCCAAAAACAAATAATCCTTATGCTTATTAAAACATGTTTAAAACCAGCATCTTTCTTGTTACAAATCATACCATATTGTGAATATATTCACAATATTTTTTTGCATATATCTTGGATATACTTTTGTTATTAACAAAGAAAGGACAGATTATATTGATAGATTATTCTCCCCTCTGGAAAACGATGGCAAAAAAAGATATTTCACAATATAAACTATTAAAGTCAGGAATCGACAACAGAACTCTTGATAGTTTGAAAAAAGGAAAAAACATAACTATGATTACGCTCCAAAAACTATGTACCATATTAGAGTGTACTCCTAATGATATAGTAACTTTTACAAAATAAAAAGCTATCACCACAAAGGATATATATCCTTCGTGTGATAGCTTTTTCTATGTCATTATATGATATATAAATATATTTCTATATGACTTGATTATTTTGCAGCATTCTCAGCCTTGATTGCCTCTGTAAGTGCTGGAACAATCTTGTTAAGATCTCCAACTACACCATAATCAGCTACATCAAAGATTGGAGCATCTGGATCCTTGTTGATTGCAACAATGATATCAGACTCTTCCATACCAGCTACATGCTGAATAGCTCCTGAAATACCGATTGCGAAGTAGAGCTGTGGACGAACAGTCTTACCTGTCTGACCTACCTGAAGCTCCTTTGGCTTCCAGCCTGAATCTACAACTGCACGAGAACATGAAACCTGTCCGCCAAGTGCATCTGCAAGATCCTCAAGAAGTTTGAAGTTCTCTGCTGAACCAACTCCACGACCACCAGATACAAGAATCTTTGCGTCCATGATATCCTTGATATCTGAAACAGCCTTAACAACCTCAAGAATCTCAACATATCTATTGTTCTTTGTAAAGCCAGGATTATAATTGATAACCTCTGCCTTTGCACCCTCAACCTTGTCAAGCTTCTGCATAACACCAGGACGAACTGTAGCCATCTGAGGACGGTTGTCTGGACATGCGATTGTTGCGATTGTGTTACCACCAAATGCTGGACGAGTCATAAGAAGCTGATTGTGCTTCTGCTCCTTTCCAGGGATTGGATTTACTGGGAAATCACCAATCTCAAGTAATGTACAGTCTGCTGTAAGACCTGTCTGAACTCTAGCTGAAACTGTAGGTCCAAGGTCACGACCAATAGCTGTAGCACCAACTAACATGATTTCTGGCTTATACTCATTAATAACTGAAGCAAGTGCGTGTGCATATGGCTCAGTTCTATAGTTCTTAAGCTCTGGATCATCAACAACGATTACCTTATCTGCACCGTAAGCAGCAAGCTCATCAACAAGTCCTGATACCTCAGAACCAACCAATACTGCTGTTACGTCTGTACCTAACTTCTCTGCAAGTCTTTTACCCTCACCAACAAGTTCAAAAGAAATGCCACTTAATACATTATCTACCTGCTGTGCAAAGACGAATACGCCCTTGTACTTTGCTAATTCTTCTGCATTCATTGCTCCCATTTTATTCACCACTTTTCCTTTATATTATATTACATGCTTATCCTTAAGTTTGCCAACTATGTAGCTTACTGGATCTGCGTCTTCTGGAGCCATCTCGCCCTGACCTTTCTTAACCTTGTCAGAAGCTCTAGCAATCTTTGTAGGAGAACCATTCAAACCGATGTTTGAATCATCTACATCTATAAGATCTGCTCTTCCAAGTGTAGTAATTTCTGCATTAACTGCATCAAAGATTCCACCTGGTGTCATGTATCTTGGCTCATTCAATTCAGAAAGTGCTGTAATAAGACATGGCATCTGAGCCTTAACCATATGATATCCATCATCATACTGACGCTTAACGATTACAGAATCGCCGTCAACCTTAATCTCCTGTGCATATGAAATTACAGGAAGTCCAAGATGCTCAGCAATCTGAGGTCCAACCTGAGCTGTATCACCATCGATAGCCTGACGGCCTGTGATGATTAAGTCATAATCAAACTTTCTGATTGCACCTGCAATAGTTGTTGATGTTGCCCATGTATCAGCTCCACCAAGTACACGGTCTGTTACAAGGACACCCTTGTCAGCACCCATAGCGATTGCTTCCTGAAGGACATCTGTTGCCTTTGGAAGTCCCATAGTGAGGACTGTAACCTCTGCACCGTACTCATCCTTTAATCTAAGAGCTGCCTCAAGACCAGCCTTATCATCTGGGTTCATAATTGTGAGCATTGCTGCTCTATTTAATGTACCATCCGGGTTAAACTGTACTCCACCCTTTGTATCAGGTACCTGCTTTATACAAACTATAATCTTCACGAATAGTACCTCCTTACTTTAAGATGTTAGCAGAGATAACCATACGCTGTACTTCAGAAGTACCCTCGTAAATCTCTGTAATCTTAGCATCACGCATCATACGCTCTACATCGTACTCCTTGATGTAACCGTAACCACCATGTAACTGAACACACTTTGTTGTTACTTCCATAGCTACCTCAGCAGCATAAAGCTTAGCCATAGCAGCATCTACAGAGTAAGAAGTCTTGTGATCCTTCTGATACTGAGCCTTTGTCATAGCAGCCTTATATACAAGTAACTTAGCAGCCTCAACCTTAGTAGCAAGGTCAGCTAATACGAACTGTGTATTCTGGAACTGTGCTATAGATCTACCGAACTGCTTTCTCTCCTTAACGTAGTTGATAGTTGTCTCAAGAGCACCCTCAGCAATACCAAGAGCCTGAGCAGCGATACCGATACGTCCACCATCAAGAGTATGCATTGCGATACCAAATCCCTTACCCTTCTGTCCAAGTAAAGCATCCTTAGGTATACGGCAATCTGTGAAGATAAGCTCATATGTTGAAGATCCACAGATACCCATCTTGTTTTCCTTAGTACCAAATGTAAATCCAGGAGTTCCCTTATCTACGATAAATGCAGAAATCTCCTTCATCTTCTTGCCACGCTTCTCAACAATACCTGTTACAGCGATAATGATATATACATCAGCTTCCTTACCATTAGTAATGAAGCACTTAGAACCATTAAGTACCCACTCATCACCATCAAGTACAGCCTTTGTCTGCTGTCCCTGAGCATCTGTACCTGCACCTGGCTCTGTAAGTCCGAAAGCACCAAGCTTCTTACCTGAAGCGAGGTCTGGAAGATACTTAGCCTTCTGTTCTGGTGTACCATATGTCTGAATAGGATCTACGCAAAGAGATGTGTGAGCTGATACGATAACACCTGTTGTACCACATACCTTTGAGAGCTCCTCAACACACATAACGTATGTAAGAGGATCACAACCCTGTCCACCATCTTCCTTAGCTACAGGAATTCCTAAGAAACCATACTTAGCCATCTTATCAACTGTCTCTCTTGGAAATCTGTGCTGTTCATCAATTTCCTGTGCAAGAGGCTTTACTTCATTCTGCGCAAACTCTCTGAATAAAGTCTGTGCCATTTCATACTTCTTGTCTAAAGTGAAATCCATTCTATTATTTCCTCCATTATATTTATTGATTATACAAAGCTAACTGACAAATGTACGCTTTGTTACATCATCATCTTACTGAGCATCAACTGGTGTCTTTGTACGATCAGCATTGTATACATAGAAACCTTTTCCGCTCTTAACTCCGAGGTTACCACCACGAACCATCTTACGAAGTAATGGACATGCACGATACTTGCTGTCTCCTGTCTCCTTGTAGAGAACATCCATGATTGCAAGGCAGATATCCAAACCTACGAAATCGCCAAGCTCAAGAGGTCCCATAGGATGATTTGCACCAAGCTTCATAGCAGCATCAATACCAGCTATATCTGAAACGCCTTCCATCTTAATGAAAGCAGCCTCATTAATCATAGGAATAAGGATACGGTTTACAACGAATCCAGCAGCCTCATTTACCTGTACAGGTGTCTTGCCAATTTCCTCAGAAATCTTGATAATCTTATCTACTGTCTCCTGTGGAGTATTAACACCGGCAATAACCTCAACAAGCTTCATTCTGTCAGCAGGATTGAAGAAATGCATACCAATCATAGGACGTGTAAGACCATTTCCAATCTCTGTAATTGATAATGAAGATGTATTTGATGCAAAGATACACTCTGGCTTAGCAATCTTGTCAAGCTCAGCAAATGTTGTCTTCTTAACTCCCATATCCTCAAATGCTGCCTCAACGATAAGGTCACAGTCAGCACATATATCTTCCTTCAAACCTGGTGTGATGCTTGCAAGAATTCCGTCTACCTTCTCCTGTGTCATCTTACCTTTTTCAACAAGTCTTGCATATCCCTTAGCAATCTTGTCCTTACCGCCTTCAGCCCACTCCTGCTTAATATCACAGAGAGCAACCTCATATCCGTCAACCTGGGCAAATGCCTTAGCAATACCCTGTCCCATGGTACCTGCGCCAATTACGCCAACCTTCATTTCACTTACCTCCTAAATGTTATGTTTATATTATTATATAATTTACTTATTCTGGAAAGGAACAACCTTAAGCTTCTTTTCCTTATCCTTCTCAAGGAAGTTACCCATACCTGCCTTCTGATCCTCTGTCTCGAAGCAGTCACCAAAAAGCTTCTCCTCGATAACGATAGCCTGATCCATATCTACCTGAAGGCCATCATTGATTGCCTTCTTGCAATTTCTAACAGCTATAGGAGCGTTTGCAGCGATACCTGCTGCCATCTTCTTAGCTGCTGGAAGAAGCTCCTCAAGAGGATATACAGCATTAACAAGACCTATTCTGTAAGCCTCATCTGCCTTGATATTTCTAGCAGTATAAATCATCTGCTTAGCCATACCTGCACCTACAAGGCGGGCAAGTCTCTGTGTTCCACCAAAGCCTGGTGTAATTCCAAGACCAACCTCAGGCTGACCAAATACTGCATTCTCAGAACAAATTCTGATATCACAGCTCATTGAAATCTCACATCCACCACCAAGTGCAAATCCATTGATAGCAGCAATTACAGGGATAGGGAATGTCTCAATCTTTCTGAATACGTCATTTCCCTTCTTACCAAATGCCTCGCCCTCAGCCTTAGTAAGTGTTGACATCTCTCCGATATCTGCACCTGCAACAAATGACTTTTCACCGGCACCTGTAAGTACAACTGCTCTTGTTGCATCAAGGTCAATTGCATCAAATGTAGCCTCAAGCTCCTCAAGAACCTGACTGTTAAGAGCATTTAATGCCTTTGGTCTGTTAATTGTAACGATTCCAACGAATCCTTCCTGCTCATATGTTATAAATTCCATGGTATTCTCCTTTTAACAATTAGTCCTCAATCTTAACGATTGTTGAGCAGCCCATACCACCACCGATACACAGTGTAGCAAGACCTGTCTTAGCTCCCTTAGCCTGCATCTCATGAAGAAGTGTAACAAGGATACGGCAGCCTGATGCTCCAACAGGATGTCCAAGTGCGATAGCACCACCATTTGGATTAAGCTGCTTGTCTACATCAATTCCAAGATCCTTACCTACTGCTACTGACTGAGCTGCAAATGCCTCATTAGCCTCAATTATATCAAAGTCCTCAATCTTCATACCTGTCTTAGCAAGAACCTTCTTAGTTGATGCAACAGGTCCGATACCCATGATTGAAGGATCTACGCCGCCAAGTGCTCCAGCAACGAATGTTGCCATAGGCTTAACACCAAGCTCCTTAGCTTTCTCCTCAGACATAACAACGATAGCTGCTGCACCATCATTGATACCTGAAGCGTTACCAGCTGTTACGAATCCGCCTGGATTAATTGTACGAAGCTTAGCAAGAGTCTCAACTGTTGTACCAGGACGTGGTCCCTCATCCTTCTTGAACTCGATTGTCTCTTTCTTCTTCTTAACCATAACTGGAACTATCTCTGCATCAAATGCACCTGACCCCTGAGCTGCTGCTGCCTTCTGCTGGCTCTTAGCTGCGAACTCATCAAGCTCCTCACGAGTAAGTCCCCACTGCTCACAGATGTTATCTGCTGTCTTAATCATATGATAATCATTGAATGCATCCCAAAGTGCATCGTTAACCATTGTATCAACGAGCTTGCCATTGTTCATTCTATAACCGAAACGTGCATTCATAGCTGCATAAGGAGCCATTGACATATTCTCCATACCACCGGCTACAACGATATCTGCATCTCCTGCCTGAATCATCTGTGCTGCCATATTTACGCAGTTAAGACCTGAACCACACACTACATTAATTGTTACAGCAGGTACCTCAATAGGAAGTCCAGCCTTAATAGATGCCTGACGTGCAACATTCTGTCCCTGACCTGCCTGGATTACACAACCCATATATACATGATCAACAGCCTCTGGTGCAACACCAGCTCTGTTTAATGCTTCCTTTATAACGATTGCACCAAGCTCTGGTGCAGGAGTTGTACTGAGTGCACCACCCATAGTACCAATTGCTGTACGACATGCGCCTGCTAAAACTACTTTCTTTGCCATGATATAAATTTCCTCCATTTCATTTTTTATGCCAAGACTAGGAACTTCTCGACACTCTTAGATGTATGATACCATATTTTAATTTGTTTCGCAATATTATACATCTTTACTTTTTCTTCTTTTTGTGAACATTTCTTATAGTTTTTTTGCCTGATTTATAAGAATTTTCCTTTTTTGGGTTAATTGTACTCTTATCACCTCTGTTGTATGTCTTTCCATCAATTTTTCTAGGACGTATAAGGCACTTTGTATCAAATCCTATCAGGTCAGTTCTGTGTGCCATATGAAGCGCCTCACTGACTAATTCATAATTATCAGGATTTCTGTATTGTATAAGTGCCCTCTGCATAGCTTTCTCATGCGGTGATGTAGGGACATAAACAGGTTTCATATTTCTAGGATCTACCCCTGTATAGTACATGCATGTTGATATTGTGGATGGTGTCGGATAAAAATCCTGTACCTGTTCAGGCATATATCCCAAATCTCTTAAATACTCAGCCAACTTAACAGCATCCTTCATTGTTGAACCCGGATGTGAAGACATGAGATACGGAACCATGTATTGCTTAAGTCCAAGCTTTTCATTTATCTTCTTGTACTTTGTGCAAAACTCCTCAAACACTGAATTTTCAGGTTTGCCCATAAGACGTAAAACATTGTCCGATACATGCTCTGGGGCAACCTTTAGTTGTCCGCTCACATGATACTGACACAGCTCTCTAAAAAATGTGTCATCATCATCTGCCAAAAGGTAGTCAAATCTTATACCCGACCTTATAAATACTTTCTTCACTCCAGGAAGCTTTCTTAACTGTCTTAATAGTTCCAGATAATCGCGGTGTTCAACTCTTAAATTAGGGCATGGTTTAGGAAATAGACATTGCCTGTCCTTACAAACACCATATTTTTCCTGTTTAGCGCAGGCTTTATGTCTGAAATTAGCTGTAGGACCACCAACATCATGTATATAACCTTTAAAATCAGTATCCTTTATCATAAGCTTTGCCTCATCTATGATAGACTGTTTGCTTCTCGTTTGCAGACATCTTCCCTGATGAAATGTCAAAGCACAAAAGCTGCATCCTCCAAAGCACCCCCTGTTGCTGACCAGCGAAAACTTAACCTCTTCTATCGCAGGCACCCCACCTAATGCTTTATAGCTTGGATGATATGTCCTCGTATACTCAAGTGAGTAAACTCTGTCCATCTCTTCCTCTGTAAGCGGAGCCGCTGGTGGATTCTGGACAACATATGAATGATCATTATATTTTTCAGTAAGTATGGACGCAGTTATATGATCCGTGTTGTCATATTGTATTTTAAAACTCTCAGCATACTTTAGCTTATCAGCAGCCATGGCATCATAGTCAGGCAACTCTATATGCTTTTCCAGACTATCTATATCCTTTATACGAAAAACAGTTCCATCAACATAAGTTATGTCATGTACATCAATCCCTGCATCTAAAGCCTCAGCTATATCAATTATAGCCCGCTCACCCATTCCATATATCAGTATGTCAGCCTGTGAATCTATCAATATAGAATGTTTAAGCTTATTAGACCAATAATCGTAGTGTGCCAGCCGTCTGAGGCTCGCCTCTATTCCACCTATTATTATAGGCACATCCTTATATGTTCTTTTTATCAGGTTGCAATACACAATAGTGGCATAATCAGGTCTTTTACCCATCTCGCCACCCGGTGTATACGCATCATTTTTTCTTCTTTTCTTGGAAACAGCATAGTGATTAACCATAGAATCCATATTGCCTGCACACACCAAAAAACCAAGTCTTGGTCGTCCATATATGGTTATGCTGTCAGGATTTTTCCAATCCGGCTGTGATATAATAGCCACCTTATATCCATATAATTCAAGCATACGACTTATTATCGCATGTCCGAATGATGGATGGTCAACATAAGCATCTCCTATAACATATACAAAATCTGCCTGCTCCCATCCTTTTCTTCTCATTTCTTCTGCATTAACCGGAAGAAATCTATCATCATATTCATAATTAATCTTACCCATGTCACACTCTCATCCGTAAGTCTATTTACTCTGAAACAGGCTCTCTTATATAATTTCTGGCAGTTCCAGCACCCATGGCAACAACCTGCTCAGGATTATCAATCATAACAGCCTTTACACCTGTTCTCTCCTGTATCAGCTTTGCCATGCCAAATATCCTGCTTCCACCACCAGTAAGAATTATTCCATTCTCAGCAATATCAGATACAAATTCTGGTGGTGCAGTTTCTAATGTATTTCGTATTGCATCAATTATCTGGTCACTTGCCTCCTGCAATGCTTCTATCATCTCAGATGACTTGACAGCAACCTTTGTAGGGAGTCCTCTGACAAGCTCTTTACCCTTGGCATATCCAACAGCATCCTTTTCTCTCGGAAACACTGAACCTATATCAAATTTCAACTGTTCAGCAGACACATTTCCAATTAGAATGTTATGTCTCTTTCTGAGATATCTTATTATTGCCTCATCAAATTCGTCTCCTGCAATCTTAATAGATCTGCTCTCCCTGATTCCACCCTTAGAGATTATGGCGATATCTGTAGTACCTCCACCTATGTCAACTATCATGTGTCCAACAGGAGAATCAATATCTACATTTGCACCAATAGCAGCTGCAAAAGGCTCTTCTAATATATATACTTTCTTTGCACCTGTCCTGTAAACAGCATCTTCTACAGCCCGTTTTTCAACTTCAGTAACCCCACTTGGAACGCAGACGCAAATACTTGGTCTGCCCCATATTCTTCTCTTATCCATAGCATTTTTAACATATGCCTTAAGCATACGTTCAGTGAGTGTATAGTCTGATATTACTCCCTGATATATAGGCTTAGTTACCTCTATTCCATCAGGTGTCTTGCCAAGCATTTTCTTTGCCTTACTTCCAACCGCAATTACCTTTTTGCCACGAACCTCATATGCTACAACAGACGGCTGATTAACAACAATGCCCTTGTCCTTTATGTATATTACTGTATTGCACGTTCCAAGATCTATGCCTATATCGATATTAACCACGTTAATTCCCCTTTATCGTAAAGTATTGCACAAAAATAGTGCTAATGTTATATCACACTTGATTATAAACATCAGCACTACTTTTTTCAATCTTTATTTGAAATCTTCAGATAGCAAATATTTCTTGCCTTCCTTGCCCTTAGCCTTTTCTCTGCTCTCACACTTAAGCATAGCATCATCAATAGCCTTAATCATTCTGTCAATGTTACCTGATTCCATTGCCATAAGCATACCTCTTACAGCACCATCTACAGAATCATCGCTCTTGAAGCCTCTCTGACTGATATAGTTCTTAGCTATTGCTATCATATCAGCATTCTCAAGACCACATACATCAAGACGATGTCCATAATTATCTGCAACAGATGAAACACTGTCAAATAATCTGTTAATAGAACCAGCCTCACCTGTAAGAATAACTACTACATCATTCTTAACAGTAAGCTCATCAAGCTCTTTCATACGGTCAGGTGTAATAAGTCCTGCATTCTCAACTACCATGCAGCCACCCTTAAGCTTAGCCATTGCATCTGCAAGCTTAACCTTATTCAATGCCTGGGCCTTTATCTTAGCAAGTGTTTTTTCCTTACATATTCCCATATCGTAGAAGCTGCGGGCGAAATCTTCACCAAATACAGTCAAACCAAATCCATGGTCTCCAAGTAATACAACATTTCTTGAATTATCTGTATTGTTAGCTATATCATTGAACATTGATATAACATCTGCACCCTTAGACGCAATCTTAGTATACTTCTCAAGGTAGTATGCAGCAAGCGGAAGTTTGCCATCACCTGTAGGCTGTGTCAAATCTATCTTAATCTGGTCAGCCTCCTCAGCAGCCTTAAGAGCAGCTTCTTCGGCAGCCCTTGCTTCCTCTAAGAGCTTTCTTGCTTCCTCAGCCTTCTTGCGTGCCTCTTCTTCAACCTTCTTAGACTCTTCCTCAGCTTTTTTACGAGCCTCTTCAGCAGCGGCAGCCTTCTTTGCCTCCTCGGCTTTCTTTGCCTCTTCGGCGGCAGCCTTCTTTGCTGCTTCCTCGGCGGACTTCTTCGCCTCTTCCTCAGCTTTCTTACGAGCCTTTTCTTCCTCAGCAGCCTTCTTTGCTGCTTCCTCAGCAGCCTTCTTTGCCTCTTCCTCAGCTTTCTTCTTAGTTTCTTCAGCTCTCTTTAATGCTTCTTCCTCGGCTTTCTTTGCCTCCTCAAGAATACGCATTGCTTCCTCAGCCTTCTTGCGTGCCTCCTCGGCAGCCTTCTTTGCCTCTTCCTCAGCCTTCTTTCTCGCCTCAGCCTCAGCTTTCTTTCTCGCTTCCTCGGCAGCCTTCTTCTTTGCTGCCTCCTCAGCAGCCTTCTTTGCTGCCTCTTCCTCAGCCTTACGCTTAGCCTCCTCAGCAGCCTTATTTGCCTCTTCCTCAGCCTTACGCTTAGCCTCCTCGGCAGCCTTCTTTGCTGTCTCTTCTTCTATTCTCTTACGATTTTCTTCAGCTTTCTTAGCGGCTGCTTCCTCAGCCTTCTTGGCTTCCTCGAGAACCTTAGCGGCCTCTTCAGCCTTTCGTTTAGCTTCCTCTACCTTCTTTAAAGCTTCTTCTTTTGCCTTTGCTCTGGCTTCTTCTTCAGCTTTCTTACGTGCTTCCTCAGCAGCCTTTGCACGCTCCTCAGCAAGTTTCTTCTTCTTTTCTTCCTCTGCTATGCGCTTAGCCTCTGCCTCTTCAGCTCTCTTACGAGCAGCTTCTGCGGCACGTTTTTTAGCTTCAGCTTCAGCAATTCTTCGTTCCTGCTCATTTGCACGTCTCTCAGCTTCTTCAAACTTCTTACGTCTGGCTTCTTCTTTCTTAAGAGCAGCCTCTGCGGCAGCTTTCTTCTTTTCTGCTTCAGCCTCAGCCTTACGCTTAGCCTCCTCAGATATAGCTTTCTTTCTTGTAGCTTCAATATCCGCCTTTTTCTTAGCCTCTGCCTCTGCTTTCTTGACTTCTGCCTCTTTTTCCTTAGACTCAGTCTTTCCATCATCCTCAAAACTTGCAAATCTTGAAAGCTCAGCTCCAAGAGAATCATCGTCATCACCTAAATCGTACATGCTCTTAACATCATTAGTCGGTGTAACTCTGTTAGGTACAATATTAACAATATCATCCTTATTGCCAGTTTTAGCAACAGATTTCTCACTTTCCTGCCATTTAACGCCTTCTGAAAATACCTTAGTATTCCCATCACTTGAAAATGATAATACATCTTCTTCCTTATCATTATCCTCTATAATCCTAACATCTCCTGATGCTGTATCAAGCTTTGTAGGACGTAATCTTTCCTTTTCATCAACAGGCTTCTTATCCTTCTTATCAGTGTTTCCGATGTTGATATCAAGACCAAGACCACCACCAGACTTACTTCCTGACAATCCGCTTCCTGTCAATCCACCTCCCGACAATCCGCCTCCTAACGTTGTGCCGAGACCACCAGTTGATGTTTTATCGTTTAACCCACCCTTACCAACTGGATTATTCAGAGACTTGCCCGACTTGTCAGCCTGTATACCGACACTCATCCCAAGTCCCTCTTTCTTTTCTTCTTTCTTTTCTTCTTTCTTTTCTGTCTTTTTCTCCACTATCTTAGCAGAATCATCACTTACCTTTTCAGCTGTAGTATTATCCACAGCCTTCTCCTCTACAGGTTCATCAAGCTCAATGTCCATCTCAGCAGCATGCTTACGTCTCTTCTTCTCTTCAATCTTAGCAATATCCTCTGCTGACAGAGTCTTATGCTTAGGTTTGGATTCGGCAGCATTTGTCTTAGCATCATTGTTACCAGACATAGCCATAGCTTCCTGCTCTTTTTTTAACTTGGCAGCTTTTGCAGCTTTCTCTTTTTCAACCTGTGCTCTAACGGCAGCAATCAACGCTTCTCTTTGATCTATCGCCACTAGTTTTGCCTCCTTTCAGTAACGCCTTCTCGTCAAATCATCTATATTCTTTCAGTTTGTTTAACACATCCCTCTGAACTGAATTTATCTTTAAAGATGCTTTTAACTCATCTCTTGAAGGTCCATCGTTAAATGTCTCATTCACATCTTCCAAATTGGCAGATGTATCAGTTATATTTCCTAAATCAATTCCAAGGGATGCAAGGAGAGCTTCCGCCTCACGCTGCATTTCCTCTTCTTTAAGAATATTCTCATGTATCTTATCCTGTGCTTCTTGCAATATCTCACTAAAGTTATTCTCTATCTCCTGATCCTCATTATGATAATCTGGGAACAATGAAGACTTGAATACCGGATAATCTAATTTTTTCTTCGGAGGCACCTTGAACATGGAATCTATCTCCTGCTCACTATATGTAGAGTATGGCATTTCCTCCGGCTCAGTTTCTTCAATTTCCGGCTCAGTTTCTTCAACCTCTGCCTCAACTTCTACCTCAGTCTCTTCTGGTTCAATTTCTATCTCTATTTTTTCCTCTAGTTCAACTGCATCAGGCTCAATTTCCGGCTTGATTTCTTCCTCTGGCTCGGATTCTTCAATCTCAGTCTCGGCTTCTTCCTCTGCCTCGGATTCTTCAATCTCAGTCTCGGCTTCTTCCTCTGGCCCGGATTCTTCAATCTCAGTCTCGGTTTCTTCCTCTGGCTCGGATTCTTCAATCTCAGTCTCGGCTTCTTCCTCTGGCTCGGATTCTTCAATCTCAGTCTCGGTTTCTTCCTCTGCCTCAGATTCTTCAATCTCAGTCTCGGCTTCTTCCTCTGCCTCAATTTCTTCTGGCTCAACCTCTTCTGGTTCAGGTTCCGGCTCAGATTTCGGCTCTTCCTCAACCTCTTCAAACTCAGGTTCAGGCTCTATCACCCTCATCTCACCAAACTCATCTTCTTCCTCACTCAAAGAAGAAAAATCATCCACTTCATATTCATCATCATCCTCCACGTCAGCAAGCTCGGCGTTTTCAAATGAAATACTCTTTTTAACCTTATAAGAAGGCACAGCTTCATCACCCTTTGTAGCAACAATGCTATCAAACGGATTACCAAAGCCTTCACTGTCATGAAGATTCTCTATTGTATCTGACTCGGCAGTGAAATCATCATCTCCCATGTCAACTGTTACAATAGGCTTTTTTATTGAATTGCGCTCTTTCATGTGTATCTCGCGCATATCATTATCCCCATCTGTTGATTCTGAAACCTCTTCTGCATTAGCAGATTCATTCTCCGTAGATTCTTTATCTGAATTATCTTCCTCGCTGTCATCACCAAAGAAAATATTTCTAGCTTCCTCATAGGCTTCCTTCTCCGCTTCCCTGGTTTTCTCATCATCTGATTCAACCTGTTCTATGGTAGTAGCAGCCTCTTCATCCTCCTTAAGAGTATCCTCATCGCCATCCACAGATTTTTCTTTTTTCTTAGACCTTGCAAAGATATTCTTAATAAAGTTTTTCTTGCTCTTAGTAGTCCCGCTATCCCCTTGCGCTTCAACCAAGTCTGCACCATCTAAATCATTATTAACTTCTTCTGTCTTATCGTTATCTGTCATTTTACCTTCTGTCTCACCATCGTCAGTCACTTTATCTTCAACCTCTTGTGTGCCTGTATCAGAACTACTATTGTCCGATATATCACCCGAAGTTGTATTCTGATTCACATCTGCATTTGCGTTTTCTTCTGTATTTTCTTCCTCAGCTTCCTTTTCCTTTCGTTCCTGTTCCTTAAGCATCTTTTTTAGCTTACGCTTAGGAACAATCTCGTCATCATCATTATCATCAACCATAATAACAATCTCTGGTTCTCTCGGATTAATTCTAAGGTCGTCCACTTCAAGAAGCTTTGCTTCTAACTCCCTGTCAGCAGCCTGTTCAGAATCATCATCTGCACATTCTTCATCTGCAAATGAATTATACAACGCTTCTACATCAGTTTTTCCATCAACTATGTCACGAATAGTGATATGGTGCTCACTATCCTTAAATGTAGCACTATATATCTGTATAAGTCCTTCAGCCTCTTTATCTCTTCCCTGAACGAGATATAGCAAAATAGTTTCATATGTCCACTCATAATCCATAGTGTTAGAATATGTTGGTGCTATATACTTTTCTAAATCGTCCACCGAATTTTTATTAGCCTTATTATATATATACATAACCTGTTTTGTTTCCAAAACATTCTCGTCAGCATCAAACATATACATATCGTAATACTGCTTGGCTAAACTCTTATATCCCATCTTAAGATACAGGAACATGATGGTATATATAATTCTTTTGGCTTCAGGTGCAAGCTTGTGTGCTATCAAAAGGACATGTCTTGCATCCTTATATCTCTTGTTATATATGTATATTTCTCCACACAAACGCAAGAACTGTGGATTCAAAGACTTGGTTAAATCCTGACTATCCAATATATCTAATGCCAGGCCATACTCCCTTGCATTTGCCAATTCTTTTATTTTGTTTACACTGGCCATGCTAAGTCCTGAGCCCATCTCACATCACCTCAAACAACATAATATATACAGCTCATCAAAAAATGTATTAGTGTCCCTCGAACACCTTCTCTACCTTCTCTATAACTGTATCCTTCATATTTCCTCTGGTCTTTTCATACTGTAAACCAGACTCCATAATCTCAAGTAACTCCATTCTGTACTCGCTATCTATATCCTTAATGTACTCCATCAGTACATCCTTGATTTCAATTACATATTCCTTAGTCTGCATCTTTGCAATCATCTCATCAGGACTGAACTTAGATGTACTCTTCATATCCTCCTGCTTACGTCCACAAACAACACATTCTTCGGCCCCTGCTTCATTAACATATCCACAGTTACATGTCCATATCATGCCATCTGTTCTGTATTTCTCTACAGCATCTATACCTCTCTTATCCTTAAGAGCTGCAAGTCTGTGTAAAGGCATTGATACATTAATAGGAAGGTCATTACATGCAAATACGCCTCTGCTTGTCACATATTTCGATATTGTAACCTTAGCATCCTTTATCAAAAGTATATCCTTAGCAGGCAGTTTACAATCTATATCATTTGCCTCTATAAGGGTTATGTTTCCTCTCTCGAATACGAAGTCAAGGTTCTTAAGCAAAAGCTTCTCCTCATACAGATTAGTAAGCTCAACATCTGCACGAACTGCCTTGATATCATCCTTGTTGTAATTATAAAACCATGTTGATATCTTAACATCCTTGCTGGAACCGCTAAGTACAACCTTAACAGGTCTTGGCACAAGTCTGTTATAGTAATTACTTACATATAACTCCTTTGTTATTACATGCTCCTCTTCTTGGAGTTTACGAAGCTTAACAGCAGTACCAGATGCTATGGTTCCAACAGAATAATTAGTAAACTGTGTATAGTTAAGACTAAGACCTATAATAGCATCTGCACCTCTGCGCTCAGCCATCTTCTTAATCTTCTCAATAGCAAGCTCATTTGCCTGCTCAAGCTTTCCCGTTAGCTTCTCACTCTCTACATCAGACATTTCAGTAACACCAGCCGCTAACCCCTTAAAAAAATTAGAACCAAGTGCAGTCTGTGTATTAACAAACCCCAAATACTCAGCTATTTCATATCCGTCAAAATTATATCCGGATGTCAACATAATATCTCCCATAATATGTACCCTCCACAAAATAATAATTCATATGAGTGAACGAGAAAACACTCAAACATGAAAAAATTATATCATATTATTTTCATGTTTAAAAGTGTTTTTGTATAATTTATTGCGAACATACTAAGTTTTTTGTGCAATTTTCAACAATTTTTACAATTTAACAGGATTTTTATTTTCGTATTTATAATAATAAAACTCCAAATCAAAGTAAGTATGCTCATCGCTCTCCCCAACAAGCTCCCAATTATCAAGCTCATCCAGATTAGGAAACCATGTATCAGCCTCATAATTATAGTTGATTTTGGTAACATGTGCATATTTACAGTAAGGCAAAAGCATCTTATACACATCTCCTCCACCTATAACAAATATGTCGTTGTCCTCGTATTCCTTTAGCCTGTGTAACAACTCTTCCTCAGAATGAACAATAATACCACCACGCACATCAAAGCTCTTATTTCTTGTAAGTATTATATTATCCCTTCCGGAAAGTGGCAGTCCGTTAGGAAATCCTGCCAATGTTTTTCTTCCGAGAACAACAGCGTGTCCCATTGTAGTCTGTCTGAAAAACTTCTGATCCTCAGGAATTCTTACAAGCAGCTCACCCTTGTTTCCTATAGCCCAATTGTTATCTACAGCAACTATCAAATCCATATAAGCACCTCCTAAACCGCTATTGGTATATTCTTAATCTGTGGTCCGGTCTTGTAATCCTCTATAGTAAAATCATCAACCGTAAACTCATAGAAATCCTTCACGTCAGGATTCATAGTAAACTTCGGTGCAGGATACGTTGGTCTCTCAATCAATTCCTTCACTATAGGTATATGCCTGTCGTAAATATGTGCATCGGCAATAACATGAACTAATTCACCCGGCTTAAAGCCTGTAACCTGTGCCATCATGTAAACAAGCACTGCATATTGAACAACATTCCAGTTATTGGCTGCCAAAACATCTTGCGAACGTTGATTTAATATTGCATTTAATCTGTCTCCTGTAACATTAAATGTAACACTGTATGCACAGGGATACAAGTTCATCTCTGACAGGTCCTGGTGCACATAAATATTAGTCATAATTCTTCTGCTGTAAGGATTATTCTTCAAATCATATATCACACGATCAACCTGATCCATCATACCCTCTTTATATTTATGTTTTACACCAAGCTGATAACCATAAGCCTTTCCTATTGAACCATTCTCATCAGCCCACGCATCCCATATATGACTGTTCAAATCATTGACATTATTAGACTTCTTCTGCCATATCCAGAGCAGCTCATCTATAGCTGACTTTACATAGGTTTTTCTAAGAGTTATTGCTGGAAATTCCTTAGATAAATCATATCTGTTTACAATTCCAAAGCGTTTGATGGTATATGCACTTGTACCATCCTCCCATTTCGGTCTCACCTTTTCTCCCTCTGTGCTAAAACCATTATCTATAATGTCTCTGCACATATTTATAAATAATTCATCAGCCTTACTCATATTTCTCTCCTTACTTTCGTTATTCAATTTGAATACTTCTATTGATTTTTTATTTTTTTATGATACTGTTAGTTAAACGGAGGTGAGTCAGCATATGTCTTATGAAGACTTCGGGCTTCGTCTAAAACAATTTCGTCGTCATCAAAAGCTTACCCAGAAAGATATTTCGAAATTATTAAATATTTCAAGACAAGCCTATAGCAACTATGAACAAGGCAGGTGTCTTCCACCGCCGAATACATTAGCAGATTTATCATGCATTTTAAATGCTAATCTGTTTATTCTATTTATCCAATCTTCTTCACATCTCAATCTTTGTCTTTCTAAATGTCATGACATTCCGGAAGAAGAATACAAGATACTAGTTGATATGTATTCCCGTCTGCCAATCGACAGAAGAATACAGGTTTTAAATTTCATTTTAAAAAAATAAATAATAAAAGAAAGGGTTTCGTATGGAAAATAAAATATTTGCAAATATCATTAAATCCCAACGCACTATCTCAGGTTATAATCAAACACAAGCAGCAAAACTATTGTTGCTGACACGTTCAAGCTATCAGCACTACGAATCTGGCAGAAGAATGCCTTCACTAGAAACTGTAATCCGTATGGGTGCTCTATATAAAATTCATCCTGTTGACCTAATTGGTGCTCTGGTTCCCAAAGAAATAAAAGAAGCCTTGCCAAATTATCTTGATATTCTTTATTGTGGTAAGTACGCTTTTTCCTCAGAAGAGATACATATAATTTCATTATATAATGAACTTGCTGACGAAGAAAAACGGATTATATCTGTTCTGCTCAAATCTCTTGCCAAGAAAAAATAATCTATGCTGAAATATCTAAATTAGCTCCTACCAGAGCATCTCCTTCCAGACTTTTTCTGCTCCTGTCATAGGGATTACTCTCATTATATTTAATCTGCGTATTTGTCACACCTCCGGCAACATATGTCCTGCCACATTCAGGGCATACCCCCATCTTAAGTGTGACATTTGCGCTGATTAATTTTGCTCCCGGCTCACTGCCCTTAGCAATGGCATTCGACACATGTTCTCTCTCATGTGCCGAAACCTTTGCATAAGACTGCTCTGGGCTGATATTTCCAGGGGTTTTAAAGGATACGTCTGGCTCATTTGAACCATCTACATATTTGCGGTTCTTACATGTCTGGCATTCTACCGGTCTTACCTTAGCAGAAGTATCAACTGTGTTATCTGTCCGCACAGGTGTAACACGCGCCACATTGCTAACTGGTATTGTGTAATTATTACTCATACCGCCAATGTACATAGTTATCCCCCCTATAAAATCCCTTATATTATACTATATCTCACTTATATCAACCAATGACAGGTTATTTCTGTCTGAGGACTCAAGACTTGTAAGTAATGCGTGTGCAGTGTCTAAGCTTGTAAGACAAGTAACACCCGTCTCAACTGCATTTCTTCTGATAATGAATCCATCCTTACTGTGTTCTACACCCTGCGAAGGAGTATCAATAATAAGGTCTATCTCATGGCTAAGTATCAAATCCAAAAGATTAGGTGACGGCTCCTCAACTTTATTAATTGGTTTTGCAGGAACACCATTCTCATTTAAAACTCTGCATGTGCTTCTTGTCGAGAATATCTCATAGCCAAGTGCACTGAATCTTCTACCAATCTCTACTGCATCAAGCTTATCAGAATCCTTTACCGTAAGTATCATCTTCTTGTATTTAGGAAGGTTTGTACCTGAACCAAGGAATGCCTTATATAATGCTTCGTTATAATCCTTTGAAATACCAAGGCACTCACCTGTTGACTTCATCTCTGGACCAAGACTTACCTCAGCACCACGAATCTTCTCAAATGAGAATACAGGCATCTTGATTGCAAAATACTCTGACTCTGGCTGTAAGCCAGGCTTATAGCCAAGGTCTTTTATCTTCTCGCCAACTATAACCTTAGATGCAAGGTCAACAATTGGAATTCCTGTAACCTTACTGATATAAGGAACTGTACGGCTTGAACGAGGATTGACCTCAATTACATATACCTCATCCTGATATACAATGAACTGAATATTGATAAGACCTATAACATGAAGGCTGTTTGCAAGCTTTCTTGTGTAGTCCTCCAATACTCTCTTAATCTTAGGTGTAACTGTCTGAGCAGGATAAACTGAGATACTGTCTCCAGAGTGAATACCTGCACGTTCAACGTGCTCCATAATACCAGGAATGAGGATATCCTCTCCATCACAAACTGCATCTACCTCTATCTCTTTACCCATAAGGTATTTGTCAACAAGAACAGGATGCTCCTGAACATGTCTGTTAATTACGTCCATGAACTCTATAATATCTTTATCAGATATTGCAATCTGCATACCCTGTCCGCCAAGTACATATGAAGGTCTTACAAGTACAGGATAACCGAGCTCATTTGCAGCCTCTAAAGCCTCTTCTCTTGTAAATACAGTCTTTCCGGCAGGTCTTGGAATACAACACTTCTCAAGAATCTCATCGAACAACTCTCTGTCCTCTGCTGCATCTACATTCTCAGCACTTGTACCAAGGATAGGTACTCCCATCTTAAGGAGAGCCTCTGTAAGCTTGATAGCTGTCTGTCCACCAAACTGTACTACCGCACCATCCGGTTTCTCTACATTAACAATTGCTTCTACATCCTCTGCTGTAAGCGGCTCAAAATAAAGCTTGTCAGCTATATCAAAGTCTGTACTTACTGTCTCAGGGTTGTTGTTTACGATAATTGTCTCATATCCATGATCCTTCAATGTCCATGTGCTGTGTACTGAGCAGTAATCAAACTCAATACCCTGTCCAATTCTGATAGGACCCGAACCAAGTACCATGATTTTCTTTTTGCTATTATCCTCTACAACCTCTGACACACCATCAAAGCACGAATAATAATATGGTGTTTCTGCCTCAAACTCAGCAGCGCATGTATCAACCATCTTGTATGCTGCACGAATTCCATATCCATATCTTAATTCTTTTATCTCTTCCGCTGTCCTGCCTGTTATCTGTGCGATAACCTTGTCAGGGAACTCAATTCTCTTTGCCTCAAATAATATATCCTTAGTAAGCTCTGGAGCTTCACGAAGAATCTTTTCCTCCTGAACTATATTGTTAATCTTGTCTATAAACCAGATATCTACCTGTGTTATGCTGTGAATTTCTTCTGCTGAAATTCCTCTTCTAAGAGCTTCAGCGATAACAAATATACGTCTGTCATCAACTCTGTGAAGCATCTCATGAATCTCTTCCTTGGCAAGCTCACTGTAGTTCTCATATATAAGACTGTCTACATGCTGCTCAAGCGAACGGAGAGCCTTCATAAGAGCACCCTCAAAGTTAGTGCAAATACTCATTACCTCACCAGTAGCCTTCATCTGTGTTGTGAGTGAACGGCTTGCTTTGATAAACTTATCAAAAGGAAGTCTAGGCATCTTAACTACAACATAGTCAAGTGCAGGTTCAAAGCTCGCATATGTCTTACCAGTGATTGCATTTTTTATTTCATCAAGGTTATATCCAAGAGCAATCTTAGCAGCAACCTTAGCTATAGGATAACCTGTAGCCTTAGAGGCAAGTGCTGAAGAACGGCTAACTCGAGGATTTACCTCTATTACACAATATTCAAATGTTGTTGGATGAAGTGCAAACTGTACATTACAGCCACCTCTTATATCAAGCTCAGAAATAATATTAAGAGCTGCACTTCTTAACATCTGATGCTCCTTATCGGCAAGTGTCTGCGAAGGTGCAACAACAATAGAATCACCTGTATGTACACCAACAGGATCTATA
>Ga0129311_1000493_pt1 | contig 34603 bp, 34 predicted proteins | sample Go1ome_FD_94435 | JGI IMG/M metagenome (GOLD analysis project Ga0129311, IMG submission 94435) | Western lowland gorrila individual fecal microbial communities from Wisconsin, USA - Go1022B metagenome | ecosystem: Host-associated > Mammals > Digestive system > Large intestine > Fecal | place...
ATCATAGAAGTGCCGGATATTTCTCAGCCCATGCTGACGGGCATATTCTTCAAGATATTTCTTTTGGTTCTGGATGGAGTTCGATTCTCCAGCCTGTTCATCATCTCTCGATAAACGCTCATACAGAGCTGTAATTTTGATTTCTTTTTTCTTCGCCACGATTTTACCTCCCATCTTTATGGAATTAAGCAGATAAACATCGGTCGTGCTTGTGAAACACACCCCTGGTTTATCTGCTTATAGTATAACCGTTATGCTCCTGTGCCTTGGAGCTTTGAAAGTCTTAAAGCAGAATGGGAGGTATTAGAACATGAATTGTTTAAAAAATGATAAAATAAACAAAAAGTTTGTTCAAAAAAACAAAAAATAGTCTTGACTTTTTCTGTGAAGCACAGTAAGATAAACACATAGAGTTTTTAGCTACTTTACAGAAAGGAAGAATATCAGCCATGATGAACATGATTATCCTACTCGTCCTCGTCATTATTATCAAATCAAAACAATTTGAAACTGATATTCTGCCGGAAACCGAGTAAGGATAAGAATGATTGTATGTAATTAACCTTGCCTCTATCGTTCGGGTAGACGCAAGGTTTTTTATTGACCTAACCCGGTTTTGCCCGAGCGAAGCGAGGAAGCGAAACCGTTGGTAGGTCAAATGCAAAGAAAGGACACAGACAAAATGACGACAGAAACAAATCGCAAAGCAGTCGGCATGAAAAATCACACGAAGTACAGCATCGGATATTTCATGCCGCCGGAAGCATCCATCGAATGGGTCAAAAAAGACCACGCAGACAAAGCACCGATCTGGTGCAGTGTAGACCTCAGAGACGGCAACCAGGCACTGGTTGTTCCGATGAGCCTGGACGAAAAGCTGGAGTTCTTTCGACTGCTATGCGATATCGGTTTTAAGGAGATCGAAGTGGGATTTCCCGCTGCGTCCGAAACTGAGTATGAGTTTCTCCGCAAACTGATCGATGACAATTTAATTCCCGATGATGTGACGATCCAGGTGCTGACCCAGTCCAGAGAGCACATCATCAAAAAGACTTTTGAGGCGATCAAGGGCGCCAAGCATGTTATCGTACATCTTTACAACTCCACCTCGGTGGCCCAGCGTACACAGGTGTTCAAAAAAAGCAAGGAAGAGATCAAGCAGATCGCGGTCTTCGGTGCAGAGCTGATCGATCGCTATGCGCAAGGCATGCCGGAAACGCATTTCATGCTCGAATATTCACCAGAGAGCTTTACCGGAACCGAGATCGACTATGCGCTGGAAGTATGCAACGCGGTGATCGGGGTCTGGAAACCGAGGGCAGAGCGCAAGGTCATCATCAACCTGCCGGCGACGGTATCCATGTCCATGCCGCATGTCTACGCTTCCCAGATCGAATACATGAGCAAGCATCTTGCTGACCGGGAAAACGTCTTAGTCTCTCTGCACCCGCATAACGACAGAGGCACCGGCGTCGCAGACTGCGAGCTGGGTCTGCTGGCAGGCGCGGACCGCATCGAGGGCACGCTGTTCGGAAACGGAGAGCGAACCGGCAATGCAGATGTCGTAACGGTGGCGATGAACCTGTACTCCCACGGCGTGGACCCGGAGCTGGACTTTTCGGATCTGCCGCATATCGTGGAAATGTACGAAAAGTTTACAGACATGAAAGTCCCGCCGAGACAGCCGTATGGCGGCAAGCTGGTATTCGCAGCCTTTTCCGGTTCCCATCAGGATGCCATCGCCAAGGGCATGCATTATCGGGATGAAAACGAACCGGACAAATGGAATGTACCGTATATTCCGATCGATCCGCACGACATCAACCGCGAATATGAGGCGGATGTGATCCGCATCAACAGCCAGTCCGGCAAGGGCGGCGTCGCATATATCCTGGAAACCAATTACGGCTACCGGATCCCGAACGCGATGCGAGAGGAGATCGGCTATCTGATGAAACACGTTGCCGATGTGACCCATCAGGAATTGACACCGTCTGTGGTTTTGGATGTTTTCACCAAAGAATATATCAATCGTGACGATCGTTTCAAGCTGCTGGACGCTTCCTTCAAGAAGCTGCCGCATGCGGCGTCTCTGGGAGACAACGGTATGGAGGCCGATCTGATTACCGTAATCGATGGCAAAGAATATACGCTGCAGGGCAAAGGCAACGGTCGTCTGGACGCGGTCATGAACGCCTTGCGCCAGGGACCGTACAAAATAGACTGCGATTTCGTAACTTATGAGGAACATGCGATGGATCCGGAATCCGACTCCAGAGCGGCCGCTTACGTCGCGATGTCAGATAAAAACGGCAGGACATATTGGGGCGTCGGTATGCATAACGATATCATCTACGCGTCCATCAACGCCTTGCTGTCAGCGGTCAACCGGGGTTTTGCGGCTGCCGGCGAACGTACATCAGAGTAGACAGACCACACGACTGCGCAGAGGAAACAGACAAGAAGCTGATCCGATTGATAGCGCAATGGATATAAATCATGGATATACAAGGATATAAAGAGGTAGAGATATGAGCATGACAATGACACAAAAAATTCTGGCAGCCCATGCGGGGCTGGACGAGGTCAAACCCGGACAGCTCATCGAAGCGAAGCTGGACATGGTTCTGGGCAATGACATCACTTCCCCGGTAGCGATCAATGAATTTGAAAAGGCCGGATTTGAGGAAGTCTTTGATAAATCGAAAATTTCTCTGGTCATGGACCACTTCACACCGAACAAGGACATCAAGGCCGCACAGCAGTGCAAGCAGACGCGAACCTTCGCGCGGAAGTTCGACATCGACAATTTCTTCGATGTCGGCAATGTCGGAATCGAACATGCGCTGCTGCCGGAGCTCGGACTGGTCGCAGCCGGGGACTGCATCATCGGTGCAGATTCCCACACCTGTACCTACGGCGCGCTCGGCGCGTTCTCGACCGGGGTCGGCAGCACCGACATGGCGGCAGGCATGGCGACCGGCAAGGCGTGGTTCAAGGTACCGTCGGCCATCAAGGTAGAACTGACCGGCACGCTGCAGCCCTATGTATCGGGTAAGGATGTGATCCTGCACCTGATCGGTGAGATCGGCGTGGACGGCGCGCTGTACCAGTCGCTGGAATTTGCTGGCGAGGGCGTGAAATCCCTTTCCATGGATGATCGGCTCTGCATCTCCAATATGGCGATCGAAGCCGGTGCGAAAAACGGTATTTTCCCGGTGGACGAAATAACGAAAAACTATATGTACGGTCGTGTGAACCGGGCCTATCAGATCTTTGAGGCGGACGAGGACGCGGTATATGAACGGACGATTAGCATCGATCTTTCGCAGCTCAAACCGACGGTAGCCTTCCCGCATCTGCCGGAAAACACGAAGACCATCGACGAGGTGGGGAACGTCAAGATCGACCAGGTGGTCATCGGTTCCTGCACGAACGGCAGACTCGAGGACATGCGGACGGCAGCGCAGATCCTCAAGGGCAAAAAGGTCGCCAGAGATGTCAGATGTATTGTGATCCCGGCAACGCAGAGCATTTACAAGGAATGTATCAAGCAGGGCTATCTGGATATTTTCATCGATGCGGGCTGTGCGGTTTCCACGCCGACCTGCGGACCTTGTCTGGGCGGTTACATGGGCATTTTGGCAGAGCATGAACGCTGTGTGGCGACAACGAACCGCAACTTTATCGGCAGAATGGGGCACAACCTTTCAGAGGTCTATCTGGCAAACCCGGCGGTTGCCGCGGCATCCGCGATCACAGGCAGGATCAGCGATCCGAAGGAGGTCATGTAAATGAAAGCACAGGGACATGTTTTTAAGTACGGAGACAATATCGATACAGACATCATCATTCCGGCGCGTTATCTGAATACGGCGGACAGCAAGGAGCTTGCAGCGCACTGCATGGAGCCGGTCGATGAGGATTTTTACAAGAACGCGCAGGCGGGGGACATCATGGTAGGCGGGCTGAACTTCGGCTGTGGGTCCTCCAGAGAACACGCGCCGATCGCCATCAAGGCCTGCGGGATCTCCTGCGTGATCGCGAAATCCTTTGCAAGGATCTTTTATCGCAATGCCATCAATATCGGCTTGGCCATTATGGAATGTCCGGAGGCGGCTGAGGAGATCGAGGCGGGCGACGAGGTCAGCGTGGACTTCGAGACAGGCATCATTACCGACATCACGAAGCACAAGCAGTACAAGGCGATGCCGTTTCCGGCTTTTATCGACAATATCATCAAGCAGGGCGGACTGCTGCACGCACTGAAATAGGCAGGAAAAGAACCGGGAGAATCGGAGAAATCTCAGAGAAACCCGGAAAACATAAAGAATCATAGAGAATACAGAACGGGAGAAACAAGCATGCTGACACTCAAAGACTTTGAAGAGGCCGTAGAGCAGGTGCAGAAGGCGGCGATCAAGACAGAACTGATATACAGCGATTACCTCAGTGAGCAGACCGGAAACAAGGTCTACCTGAAACCGGAGAATCTGCAGAAGACAGGGGCATATAAGATCCGGGGCGCGTATTACAAGATCAGTACGCTGACGGAAGAGGAACGCGCCAAGGGACTGATTACTGCCTCCGCAGGCAATCACGCGCAGGGCGTTGCTTATGCGGCGAAAGTATACGGATGCAAGGCAGTCATCGTGATGCCGACCACCACGCCGCTGATGAAGGTGGACAGGACCAAAAGCTACGGCGCGGAGGTCGTCCTTTACGGCAATGTATACGACGAGGCTGCGGCGCATGCAGCCAAGCTCGCGGCGGAGCATGGCTATACCTTCATTCACCCGTTCGACGATCCGGCGGTCGCGACCGGACAGGGCACCATCGCCATGGAGATCATCAAAGAGCTGCCGACGGTGGACTATATTCTCGTACCGGTGGGCGGTGGTGGACTGGCAGCGGGTGTGAGCACCCTTGCGAAGCTCTTGAACCCGAAGATCAAAGTCATCGGTGTTGAGCCGGCGGGTGCGAACTGCTTACAGGCATCTCTTGCGGCAGGCAAGCCTGTGACACTTCCGAGCGTGTCGACGATCGCAGACGGTACGGCGGTCAAAACCCCGGGCAAGAAGATTTTCCCGTATCTGCAAAAGGGGCTGGACAATGTGATTACGGTCGAGGACGACGAGCTGATCGTTGCTTTCCTCGATATCGTGGAGAACCACAAGCTGATCGTAGAAAATTCGGGACTCTTGACAGTGGCGGCGCTCAAGCATCTGGGCGTGACGGGCAAAAAAATCGTTTCGGTGCTCAGCGGCGGCAATATGGACATTATCACCATGTCCTCGGTCGTGCAGCTCGGACTCATCAAGCGGAACCGGATCTTTACGGTATCGGTACTGCTGCCGGACAAGCCGGGCGAGCTGGTCAGAGTCGCTTCCATCATCGCGGCGCAGAACGGCAATGTCATCAAGCTGGAACACAACCAGTTTGTGACCACCAATCGTACCGCAGCGGTGGAACTGAAGATCACCATCGAGGCTTTCGGTACGGAGCATAAAGACGAAATCTGCAGGGCGCTGACAGAGGCGGGCTATACGCCGCAGCTCATCAGTGTGCTGATGTAAAAGGCAGTATAGGCGTGTACCTTGGACTGACGGGGCACGCCGACACGAATCAACTGACAGAGAAAGGAGAGGGCACGCGGCAGGCGGTAAGCAGGGAACCGGTAAATCGCTGCGCGCGGGAGTGATCATATGAAATATCATATCGCAGTTATCAAGGGGGACGGTATCGGTCCGGAGGTCATCGACGAAGCAGTCAAGGTGCTGCAGGCCGTCGGCACAAGATACGGACACAGCTTCCAATATACTTACTTAAAGGCGGGCGGTGATGCCATCGACGCCTGCGGACAATGTCTGCCGGAGGAAACCGTACAGAAAGCGAAGGAGAGCGATGCAGTGCTGCTCGGCGCGGTCGGCGGACCGAAGTGGGACAGTCTGCCGGGTGCGGAGCGGCCGGAACGGGCGCTTCTGGGACTCCGTAAAGCGCTCGGTCTGTTCGCGAATCTCAGACCGGCCATCATGTTCGATGCGCTCAAGGACGCTTGCCCGCTCAAACCGGAGAAGGTGGCGGGCGGTCTGGATCTGCTGGTGGTCAGAGAATTGACCGGCGGCATTTACTTCGGCGAACGCGGCACGAAAGAAACAGCGGATATGGGGCTGGCAGCTTACGACGTGGAGCAGTACTCCGAAAAAGAAGTGGAACGCATCGCGGAGATCGCATTCCAGATGGCGATGAAAAGAAACAAAAAGGTCACCAGCGTCGATAAGGCGAACGTGCTGGAGAGCTCGCGGCTTTGGAGAAAGACGGTGGCGCGCGTGGCAGAGAAATATCCGCAGGTCACTCTCGAAAACTTCTACGTCGACAATGCGGCGATGCAGCTGGTATACGATCCGAAGCAGTTCGATGTACTTGTGACGAGCAATATCTTCGGCGACATTCTTTCGGACGAGGCGAGCATGATCACCGGCTCGATCGGCATGCTCCCATCGGCAAGCCTCGCGGAGGGCGCGTTCGGCATGTACGAACCGGTACATGGTTCGGCGCCGGATATCGCAGGTACAGGCAAGGCCAATCCGATCGCTGCGATCCTTTCGGCGGGGATGCTGCTGCGCTATACCTTAGGGCTGACGACAGAGGCCGATGCCATCGAGCAGGCAGTCAAGGATGTTTTGAAAGAGGGCTGGCGCACCGCGGACATCGCGCAGGCGGACAGCAAGGCGGCAAGCACCGCGGAGATGGGCAGTCTGATCGCAGAAAAGATCAGATAGATCAGATAAACGAAACAACAACGAAACAAAGCAAGATGAGATAACACATCAGATAACACAAGGGTAGGAAGATGCAGAGTTTATTGGAAGATTTATGGCTTTATCAAAAGAATCAAGACAGCAGGGCACTGGCAGAAGTGGAGGTGCTGCTTGCGGCGGAGGACGAGAGCACCCGCAGACAGGCGGCAAACCGTTTCGTCAGGTGCGTACTGGCAGAGGCTGCGCAGCATGACTTTCGCAAGAACCTCTGGCAAAGCTGTGTGACTTATTATATCGCTGCCAACGAGAATGCGTTTTCGCTGCGGGAAGAGCGCAGGCAGGAAACTGCGGACGAGGCAAGCTGCGGGAAGGATCCTTTTGCAAGACATGACTGCAGCCTGCTGCGCAGACTGTTTTCCTTAGAGCTTGCGGCAGAGGCACAAAAGCCCGGCGCGGAGGTGCTCGCCGCATTGGCAGATTACGAACCGTTTCGAGCGGGATCTGCAGAAGGCACGCAGATAGAGACGCTGCGCCAGAGACTGGAGGAGGCTGCGGATGACGAAGCGTTTTACGATGAGATTTGCCGCTTCTACCGGAATCATGGCGTGGGTATGCTCGGGATGTATCAGGCATTTACCCTCGCAGCTGAGCGGGGCGCGGTGCAGCTGCAGCCGATCACACGAACCGGGGCGGAGACCTTGGACGATCTGATCGGATACGAAGTCCAGAAGGCGATGCTGACAGCCAATACCGAAGCCTTTGTGCAGGGAAAGCCTGCCAACAATGTCTTGCTCTACGGAGACGGCGGTACTGGCAAAAGCACGAGCATTCGGGCCCTGCTTCATCGATACGGCGGGGACGGACTGCGGATCATACAGGTCTATCGGCATCAGATGCAGTACCTGCCGGAGGTTATCTCAGAGATCAAAAACAGAAAATATCGCTTCTTGATTTATATGGACGATCTGTCCTTTGAGGACTTTGAAACCGAATACAAGTATTTGAAGGCGGTGATCGAGGGCGGTCTGGAACCGAGACCGGAGAACGTGCTGGTCTATGCGACCTCCAATCGCAGACATTTCATCAAGGAGACCTGGAATGACCGCAGAGACGAGGAACACAATGGTGAGATCTTTCGCAGTGACTCGCTGGAGGAGAAACGCAGTCTGGCAGATCGATTTGGTCTGCAGATCTACTACGGCAAACCGACGAAAGAGGAGTATCATCGCATTGTGGAGGCGCTCGCCGCGCGTGAGGGGCTCCGGTGCAGCAAGGAAGCGCTTCATGCGGAGGCAAGGAAGTGGGAGATCCGCCACGGCGGCGTATCAGGCAGAAGTGCCAGACAGTTTATAGACTATATGAAAGGAATGGAGAACGAGACGAGATGAAGATGACAGGCGCAGAGGTCGTTATGAAAATTCTTTTAGAGCATGGTGTGGATACCGTCTTTGGTTACCCGGGCGGCACAGCACTGTTTTTATACGACGAATTATACAAGTACAGCGATCAGATCAGACATGTATTGACAGCACATGAGCAGGGGGCGGCACATGCCGCCGATGGCTACGCCAGATCGACCGGCAAGGTCGGCGTCGCTTTTGCAACGAGCGGACCTGGCGCGACGAATCTGGTGACCGGTATCGCGACAGCCTATATGGACAGCATACCGACGGTGTTTATCACCGCGAACGTCGGCAATCATCTGATTGGCAGAGACGCTTTCCAGGAGGTCTGTATTACAGGCGTGACGTTCCCGATCACAAAGCACAACTACTTTGTGAACAATAAGGAGGATCTGGCTGATGCGCTCAGGAACGCCTTCCGCATCGCAAACAGCGGGCGCAAGGGTCCGGTGCTCGTCGATATAACCAAGGATGTGACACAGGAGCTGGTGGACTATGAACCGGCAGAGCCTTATCCTACGACTAGCCTGCCGGCAGAGAAAACAGGAGACGGCGCGGCGCACGCGGATGCAGCAGCAAGCGCAGAGAACAGCGAGCAGAAAGAAGTCGAAAAATTTGCCCGCCTGATCAACCGCGCACATAGACCGGTCATTCAGGTCGGCGGCGGTGTGATCGCTTCCGCCTCGGAGGCAGAGGTTCTGGAGCTGGCCGCCAAAGCTGACATCCCGATCGTATCGACCCTGATGGGTCTGGGCGCAGTGCCGGACAGCGAGCCGCATTACTTCGGCCTTTTGGGCATGCATGGCTCTTACGCGGCAAACAAATGCGTTGCAGAGGCAGATCTGGTGCTGACGCTCGGATCTCGCTTCAGCGACCGCGTTGCTCTGAAGCCGGAAGCCTTTGCGAAGGAGGCAAAGATTTTGCAGATCGACATCGATAAGAGTGAGATCGGTAAAAATGTAGCGGTCGCAGAGGCCATCGTCGGTGATTGCAAACAGGTCCTGCAGGCGCTGCTGCCGCATATCGAAAAAGCGCAGCATGCAGACTGGCTGGAACAGATCGAAGCATGGCAGACGGAGCACCCGACGCAGATAAGGGATGCGCATGGTATGTTAAATCCGCAGGAGATCATCGAATGCATGTGTGAACACGATGCGGACAAGGAGACGATCTTTGTGACAGATGTCGGACAGCATCAGATGTGGGCGGCACAGTATGTGAAGCAGACGAAACCGCGCAACTTCCTGACCAGCGGCGGACTGGGCACCATGGGCTTCGGCTATGGCGCAGCGATCGGCGCGCAGCTTGGGAATCCGGATAAGCGTGTCGTGCATCTGACCGGAGACGGGTCGTTCCACATGAATCTGAATGAGGCATGTACGGCGGTTTCCAACAATCTGCCGATCATCACCGTAATCTTCAACAATACCGTTTTGGGGATGGTTTATCAGTGGCAGACCTCTTTCTACGAACAGCGCTATTCCAATACGGTGCCGGAACGCAAAACGGATTTCGTGAAGCTGATCGAGGCTTTTGGCGGCACAGGCTACCGCGCGGAGACCGCGGAGGAATTCGCAGCGGCTTATCAAAAGGCGCTGCAGGCGGACGGTCCGGTATGGATCGATTGCAGGATCGCCAAGACAGATAGGGTCCTGCCGATGATCCCGAACGGCAAGACCATTGATGATATGATTTTTGAGTAGAAAGGGGCAGCAGTATGAAGAAAGAAGTCGTCAGTATTTACGTTGACAATAAAGCGAATGTATTGACCCGCGTCGTGAGTCTGTACGGCAGGCGAGGGTTCAATATCGATTCTTTGACCGTTTCCGCGACGAATGATCCGGCGATCTCGCGGATCACGATCGTCTTTGAAGGAGATAATCTGACCCTGCATCAGATCGTATCGCAGACGGAAAAGCTGGAGGTTGTCCGAAGCATCAAGGCACTGCACGACAGCGAGAGCTTTTTCCGGGAGCTGTTGATGGTCAAGGTGCGCGCGGACAAAAATGTGCGCAGGGAGATCAAGGAAATCGTAGACATCTACCGCGCCAAGATCATCAATCTGACGCAGAGCGAGATGGTGCTGGAGCTGACCGGAAGTCCTGAGAAGCTCGATGCTTTCCTGGGTATGCTCAGTACGTATGAAATCATTGATATTTGCAGAACCGGGGTCACCGGTATCGAAAAATAAAGAGAAATTAAAGTAAAAGGTATGAAAAAGAAAAGGAGACAAAAAAATGATCAACAAGTATTATGATTCCGACTGTAATTTTGCAATGCTCGACGGTAAAACGGTAGCGATCCTGGGCTTCGGCAGCCAGGGACACGCGCATGCGATGAATCTGCAGGAAAGCGGCGCCAAGGTGGTCGTCGGTTTAAGACCGGGTTCGGCGCATACAGCCAAGGCGGAAGCCGCAGGCTTAAAGGTCATGGGAATTGAAGAAGCCGCAGAGGCAGGCGACATCGTGATGATGCTGACGCCGGACGAGCTGCAGGCGCAGATCTATAAAGAACAGGTAGAGAAACACATGAAGCCGGGCAATGTTTTAGCATTTGCGCATGGCTTCAACATCCATTTCAATCAGATTATTCCTGCCAAAGACCTTGATGTTATCATGATCGCGCCGAAAGGACCGGGACACACCGTCAGAAGTCAATATGTAGAGGGTAAGGGCGTACCGAGTCTGATCGCGGTATATCAGGACGCTTCCGGCAAGGCAAAGGATTACGCGCTGGCTTATGCAAGCGGTATCGGTGCAGGCAGAGCGGGCATTCTGGAAACGACCTTTAAGGAAGAGACCGAAACAGACCTGTTCGGCGAACAGGCAGTCCTTTGCGGCGGTGTCTGCGAGCTGATGAAGGCAGGCTTCGACACGCTGGTTGGCGCCGGTTACGAACCGGAAATGGCATATTTTGAATGTATCCACGAGATGAAGCTGATCGTTGACCTGATCAACGAGGGCGGTTTCGACAAGATGAGATACTCCATTTCCAACACTGCGGAATACGGCGATTACAGAACCGGCAAGCGCATCATCACCGAAGATACCAGAAAAGAAATGAAAAAGGTTCTGGAAGAAATTCAGGATGGTACCTTTGCCAGTGAGTTCATTCAGGAATTCAACGCAGGCGGCAAGGCAAGATTCCTCGCGACGAGAAAAAAGGAAGCTTCCCATCTGCTCTGCAAGACGGGCGCAGAGCTGAGAAAGATGATGAGCTGGCTCAAAAAATAGGCAGACGCCAAGGAAGAACAAGGGGAACACAAGATGAAAACCAGAAGTAAACTTGTAACGGAGGGCGTAGAGAAGGCACCGATGCGGAGCCTTTTCTACGCGATGGGATATACGGAAGAGGAGCTTGCGCGGCCGCTGGTCGCGGTCGTTTCGGCGCACAGTGAGATCGTGCCGGGTCACATGCATCTGGATAAGATCACCGAGGCGGTCAAAGCAGGCGTGCGCATGGCAGGCGGGACACCGATCATGGTGCCTGCCATCGGCGTCTGCGACGGCATCGCCATGGGGCATATCGGCATGAAATACTCGCTGGCCAGCCGCGAGCTGATCGCGGACAGTGTGGAGACGATGGTCATGGCGCATGCGTTCGACGGCGCGGTGCTGGTGCCGAACTGTGATAAGATCGTTCCGGGTATGGTGATGGCAGCCTGCAGAATGGATATTCCGGCAGTCGTATGCTCCGGCGGTCCGATGATGTCCGGTCTGGTGAACGGCGTGGAGACGAGTCTTTCCAAGATGTTTGAGGCGGTAGGCGCCAGGAAGGCAGGCATCATCGATGATGCGGGTCTGCGGGAATATGAACAGAATGTCTGCCCGGGATGCGGTTCCTGTTCCGGCATGTATACGGCTAACAGCATGAACTGCCTCTGCGAAGCGATCGGTATCGCGCTGCCGGGCAACGGCACGATTCCGGCAGTTTCCTCGAAGCGCATCATGCTGGCCAAGCATGCGGGTATGGCGATCATGGAGCTGATCACAAAGGGTGTGACTGCGCGTGACATCATCAACGAAAAGTCGATCCGCAACGCGATCGCTTGTGATATGGCGCTGGGCTGTTCTTCCAACAGCGTGCTGCACCTTCTTGCGATTGCTCATGAAGCCGGCGTGACACTCGACCTTCATGTATTCAACGAGATCAGCAGCGTAACACCGAACCTCTGCCATCTGGCACCGGCAGGCGGCACGCATATGCACGATCTCGACAACGCGGGCGGTGTGCCCGCGGTCATGGCGCAGCTTGCGGCTAAGAACCTGATTGATACCACGCTGCCGACCGTCAGCGGGAAAACCGTCGGCGAAAACATCGCGGGCAGGACGATTCGCAATGAAGGGGCGATTCGTCCGATCAGCGAGCCGTACAGCGAGACCGGCGGCATCGCCATTCTCTGGGGCAATCTCGCCAAGGATGGCTGTGTGGTCAAGCGCAGTGCGGTCGCGCCGGAGATGCTCGTGCATACAGGTCCTGCAAGAGTTTTTGACAGTGAAGAGGACGCGATCGCAGCCATCTATGCAGGCAGCATCAAGGACGGCGAAGTGGTCGTCATTCGCTACGAGGGACCGAAGGGTGGTCCGGGTATGCGGGAAATGCTCAATCCGACCAGTGCGCTGGCGGGCATGGGGCTGGACAAGACCGTTGCTTTGATCACCGATGGCAGATTCAGCGGCGCCAGCCGCGGCGCGTCTATCGGACATGTCAGTCCGGAGGCTGCGGACGGCGGCCTGATCGGTCTGGTGCGCGAGGGCGATCTCATCGACATCAATATTCCGGCGTATCAGATCAATGTTCGTGTTTCCGATGCGGAATTTGAAGAACGCCGCAAAGCTTATGTCAAGCCGGAGCCGAAGGTCAAGAGCGGTTGGCTGGAGCGGTACGGACGTCTTGTGTCCTCCGCAAACACAGGCGCTGTATTAAAGTAAAGGGAGAACAAAAAATGAGCAATACTTTCAGCATTACTTTAACGAAAAATCCAAAAGCAAAGCCGGATCCGGAGCATCTGCAGTTCGGTACGGTCTTTACCGACCATATGTTTCTGATGAATTATACGCCGGACAAGGGCTGGCATGACGGCCGCATCGTACCATACGCACCGCTTGCGCTCGACCCGGCCAGTACGGTATTCCATTACGGGCAGGAAATGTTCGAGGGTCTGAAAGCGTATAAGACCAAAGATGGAAAGGTTCAGCTTTTCAGACCGGATATGAATGCCAAGAGAACCAACAACACGAATCAGAGAATGTGCATGCCGCAGATGGACGAGGATCTTTTTGTGGATGCAGTCAAGGCCATCGTAGATGTGGATCGGGACTGGATCCCGCAGAAGGAAAACACCGCCTTATATATTCGTCCGTTCATCATCGCAACACAGCCGATGCTGGGCGTTGCTGCTTCGGACACCTATTTGTTCATCATTATTCTGAGCCCTGTCGGCCCGTATTATGAACATGGATTGGCGCCGACCAAGATCTATGTTGAGGACGAATATATCCGCTCCGCGATGGGCGGCACAGGCTTTGCGAAGATCGGCGGCAACTACGCGGCAGCCATGATCGCAGAGAAAAAAGCGCATGATATGGGATTTGATCAGGTGCTTTGGCTCGATGCCAAGGAAAAGAAGTATGTCGAGGAGATCGGTACCTCCAACGCGTTCTTTAAGATCGACGGCGAGATCTACACCTCATCTCTGATCGGCACGATCCTGCCGGGCATCACCAGAGCCTCCATGATCGAGGTTATGAAGGACTGGGGCTACAAGGTCAACGAGACCCGCTTTACCATCGACGATGTGTTCAAAGCAGGGGAAGAAGGCAAACTGGAGGAGGTCTTTGCGACCGGAACCGCTGCCGTCATCTCCCCGGTCGGCGAGCTGTACTGGAAGGACAAAAAACTCGTCATCAACAACGGCGAGATTGGCGAGCTGTCGCAGAAGCTCTATGATGAGCTCTACGGCATTCAGACCGGCGCGATCGAAGACAAATACGGCTGGACTGTACCGGTATAAGATAAGCTGGAATAGGGTAGCACGCTGCCTCAAAACGCTTGATTTGGCAAGGATTTTGTAAAAAAGAGGTGAAAAACTTTGATTTTACGAAATTTTATCATTGCATTTCAAGCAGAGATAGTGTATAATAATGATTGTTCCGCGAAAGCGGAGCAATCTGATATGCGGTTGTGGCGGAATTGGCAGACGCGCAAGACTAAGGATCTTGTGTTCCCAAGACATGCAGGTTCGAGTCCTGTCAACCGCACCAGCGAAACCCTGTGATTGTAATAATCACAGGGTTTTTTCGTACCATTTCGCAGGTATAAAAGCGGAGCCATGCGATTATTCTATCAATCCGCAGTGTTTGAGAAACTTAGAGATCCGGAGACGAGCCTGTATTTAGAAAGCCCTGCTTATGTTTATAACCTGTTTCAAGATGAGATGAATTTTGGAAAAATCGTGCAGGCAGAGATATGAGATTCAGGGATAATCTACAGATGAAGCCTTTCCTGAATGATGAGACCTGCATTTACCGGAGAAACAGATCAGTGCAGTAAGGAAGACAAAATGCTGCAAATTAACATGCGAATAAGCTTGCGAATTTTATCTCAACATGATACGATAAAAGAAAAAAGGAGTTGAGAACGATGCCAAATATAAAACCGGTTTCGGATTTGCGAAATTACACCGATGTACTGAAAGAAGTCGATGCCTCAAGTCGTGTTTATCTCACGCGAAACGGACATGGCGCATATGGAATTCTTACAATGGATGAAATTGACGAGCTTGATCGTCTGAAAGCAGGGTATACCTTATTTTCAAAACTTCAAAAAGCGGAAGAAAGAGTAGCAAAAGAAGGCTGGATCGATGCCGAGGTGCTTGAAAGAGAATTGGGGGTATAAGAATTTTGAAGATTCAATATTCCCCGGATGCGAGCGATAAGCTTCGAAAGCTGAAACAAACGGCAGGGAGCAAGACGGTTCGTAACCTTATGGATGCAATAAACGGATTAACTGCGAACCCGCGCAAATCTCCGTCGATTGAAAATATGCTTGCGATACCAAGTCCATACTATTTTCTGCATGCGGAACATAACTATGTCTTTTACCGGATTGAGCAGGAAACGATTTTTGTAACAGACATTTACCATGAACGAGAAGACTTTATGTGGAAAATGTTTGGAATCAGATTGCGCTCACAGGAAAGTATAGATTATTGGGGAGAATAAACAAGAAGTGATGAAATTCTTTTCAAGATTATTTTGCAGGCGCATGCCGATATTAGTGGTGAAAGGTAATTTAGGAGCATGAATCCAAAATGTTCCTGTTTTTTATACCATTTTGCAAATGTAAAAATAGAGCAGCAAATAAAACAACAGAGAAAGCAGGCGAAAAGTTTGAAAAAATATAAAAAACTTTGTAACACTTTGCTTTTTTTGTCGTCTTTATTTATAGAAGGGCAGAAAGCAGATTTTTATAAAATAGGGGAAACTACAATGAATAACCGACAGACCGCAATCGTAAGCATATTCATACTTTTCGCAGCGCTCCTAACCTTGTGTGGATGTAAAAACAGTGAAAAGGGAATCAACGACCTTGCGAGAAGCAACATTAGGCCCAAGACGAAAATATCCTGATGCAAAGGGCGGGCGGCTGGTTTTTCCGGAATGTGAATATACATTTTATGGCTATGCCGCTGTAATAGATTCTGATTTCGGACAGTTCGGAGGAAAACCTTTTGGAAATGATGGGAGTACCGTTTCTGCAGAAGCAAGTTTCTATGGGATTTCAAATCGCATGGTCATGAGTGAATGGGATGATTGCTGGACACTCGAGACTGACGCACATTTTCTGCAAAGCTTGGAGAAAAGTACGGAGGGGAGTTTTCGCGGATGAACGATATGGAAATTATTGAGATGTATTTTAGGCGCGACGAAGATGCGATAAGGCAGACCGAGATAAAATATGGATTGTTTTGCCGAAGTCTTGCGTACAATATTTTGCAAATTCACGAAGATGCAGAAGAATGCGTCAACGACACCTATTTAAAGGCATGGAATTCCATCCCGCCCAACGAACCTGTTTACTTTAGAGGATGGCTTGGCAGAGTGGTGCGTAACCTTTCTCTTGATTTATGGAGAAAGAATCACAGAAAAAAACGTTATGCGGGTATCGAGGAGATTTTTGAAGAACTGGATGAATGCATTCCGTCCTCTTCCCATGTGGAAGGTGAAATCGAAAAAGGAATGTTGACCGAGGCTCTTAATAAGTGGGTTGGAGGACTTCCGCAAATGGATCGCATCATTTTCCTGCGGCGATACTGGTTCGGAGAATCTCTGAAAAGTATTGCGAAAATATATCGGCTGACTCCGGCAGATGTCGCAAACCGCATGTATCGGCTTCGCCAAAAACTTAAGGCAGAACTGAAAAGAGAGGGGCTGTTCTTATGAGAGAAAAAGTGGTAATAACTCTGTATGATAGTTTTACAAATATCGATGATCGATTTCTTCAGGAGGTCGCATTTCAAAGCAGCCGAATCAAAAAAGGTTTCTTTAAGAAACGGGTGCTTTTGATTGCAGCAATCATGGGAGCAATCCTGCTTTGCGGCTTTGCGGCATATCAAGCAGGCATATTCGATCCATGGATTCAAAAAACATCGACATCTCCAACGGAAACGGTGCAAAGCGCGCTTGAAAATCAGATGAAAAAAGACTATACGCTTGAACTCCGGATTAAGGAGATTGTGGTCGATCAAGATGCAACGGAGAGAGTAAAACAGCAATACAAAGGGAGCGAACTCGCAGAAGAAAACGGATGGTCGGATTCTTATTTAGAAGATAATCTGATAGCGGTTCGTGCGGAATACTATGTGGTATACGACCATCAAAAAACATTCCTAAAGGATGGCGATGTAGAGCAATATTTCTTCCTCTTGCGTGATGAAAAGACGCAAAAATGGATGATTTGGAACAACACTGCAAGCGGAGATCCATTTTATTAGAAAAGAAATGATGAAGCCACGATCAAGATGATTGTATAAATTTGAAAAGGGGGAGACGAAAATGAGGAGACATTGGATATTCATTCTGCTATTATGTGTCGGATTAAGTGCCGCAGCGCTTACGGGATGCTCGTTTAAGGACAGCGATTCAAAAAATAAGGAGCTGGCAGATCGTTTTCTGACGGAATTCTTTACGATTAACAGTGACGGAAGAAATGGTGAACTGATGGCAAAGCTTCAAAACAATTCTGAACTTTTTACCGACGAAGCTGTTTTGCACGATGCTTTGGAAGAATATTGCGGCGGCGTATCGGAATGTCTCACCGATGAATGTCTCGAACAGCTGATTGCCGAGAGAACCATGTGGAAGTTTGATGCGGCTTTTCTCGGCGCGGGAAACAGTTGGGAGATTTCCACGTTGGATATTCAGAATACTTCCGAGGCTGATTCCTACGGCTTCCATGCAGAGCTAAGCGCCGGTGAAGAAGTGAAAGAATTAAGCGGCACGCTTTCGTTTGCAGCAGATCATTCGATAGCATCTGTCCTGCTTGACGATTATCAAGACCAGTTTGAAACAAGTCATCCCAACTGGGCAGAGGGTCTGGAGGAATACGGCGTCGGTTACTACATCAAGCCTGTGGATTATCAGGCTGCCGCGGTTGATCTTTTCGGAGAAAAAGTATCTGAAAAAATGATGGAATTACGGAAAGCTGACCTGAGAGAACTGGAAGAAGCAGAGGGAAAAGAACTTGTTGACGAAATACGCGAATGGTGCAGCCAAAACGCAGAGAAAGACTTCGACAGTCTGTGTTATCAGAAAGGGAATGACTACTGGATCTTATACCGTAACAAGGCTGCCAGCGGCTTATCGATCTGGTATGAGCCCGAATTGACCGAGAAAATGGAGTTAAAAGTACGCGTATGCTATACCTATCCCCCTGTAGTAAATCAAGCGAAGGGTGTATGGTGTCTGGAAAAGATTTCATCACCGATTCCTATAACGAAAATGATAGGATACGATGACAAAACATACGACATCCTTTTTTACGATGATTTTTCAAAGAATTTCGCAGGAGAAGATTATCTGAAAGATGCGAGCAATCTTTACGGTATAAACGGCGGCATGGTGCCAAGGTGGGACTGCAGATATATTCTGCATGATTTAATCACGAAGGGAGCTGTCAAAGGCGATACCGACACCTCGGTGAAACCTGACGTGATTGGAGATCTCAAGGTTTCGGATGAAGTCAAAAAAGAAATTCGGGAAATCTATAAAAGCGAATGGGCAGGCAAAGACGGTCTTATGGTTCATAAGATCGAGGATGTATACTGGATTTATTATTGCAACAGGAATAGTAAGAAGGATGCAGATATCAGCATTTGTTTAGAAGGCAGTAAACTTGTGATGAACTGTTATGACAATGCAGAATCCTTATTTGATATGGAACCATTCTGCTGGAAGCTCTTTGCAGTAAAATCACCGGTTGAAATTGAGCAGGTGGAAATCATTACGGGTGATGACAGGCAAACTGTAAATGTTTAAATGATAAGTACTGAGAATTCATGTTCAGTTTTTGAAAGAACCGAAGGACAGGAGGTAAGAGGAATGAAGAAAAAACAATTCAGAGGCAGGCTTGTGAAAGGATTCGTAGTTCTTACAGCTATGATACTTATGTCACTTCTGTGCGCCTGTACGGAAAAAGAAACCCCCGAGGATAAGGCTTTGCAGGAAGCAGAAAACTGGGTAAAAACAAATTACGAACAGATTTATGAGGTTCGCAATCTGCAAAGCACCCTGCTGGGAACCGAGGATACGGAAAAGGAAATGCGGTATAGAATCCATGTGCAGGGAGAAACGAAGTACAAATACGAAAGTCTTGAGGAGATTCCTTTTGTAAAGGGAATGCTGGACGAAAGCAAGGCGCAGGAATTGACGAAGGCACAGCAAAGCGCAATCGACGCATACCTTGAAGAGGTGGAAGACGGCGCAAACATAGGAAATTACGAGGAGTTTGCGATAGAAATCATTGTTTGTACCGATAAGGAAGATCCGGATGCGCCGCACGAGCTGTTTTTTGAAACCGACGGGGACATGCCGGAGCCGATTGATCATTTGAAAATCGACACTGACAAACTGTACCAAGACGGAAAAAGGGCCGCAAAAGAAATCCTGCAAAGCTAACCCTTAACACTTGTCAAGATTTAGAATAGGTTAACAAAAGGCACAAGAAGTTATCAAGCGCTTCCTGTGCTTTTTATTAGCCTGAATCTTATCCACAAACAGCGAGACTGCACTGGCCGAATTCCTATTGAGCAGGATATCCATGATCTGGGATAGATGCTAAGGATTTCGTTTTTGGGGGCGAGGTGCATTACTTTTTTGTCCATGGGTGCTATGATAAAAAAGAATAGCAGCCCGCTCAGATTGAGCAAAGCAACAAAAAAGGACCAAAAAGTTTAAAAAAATAAACAAGAAAATGCGCGCCAGCACTGTTGACTTTAGTACGCTAACGTGATACACTAATAAAGCAAACAAAATACGATACCACAAAGGACAGATACAAGATGATTGACGAAAGCATATTAAAAAAAGACGAGCTGGCGATCTTTACCTTACGAAAACTGTACAGCACGCATGGATATAAAAAGTATAAGATGAGAAAGTTTGAGGAATATGATTTTTACTCGGAGAACAAGGATTTTTTGGCGTCGGACGGGGTCATCACCTTTACAGACGCCGATGGCAGACTACTGGCGCTCAAGCCGGATGTCACGCTCTCAATCCTCAAGAATTTCAAAGCGCAAAAGGGCTGCGTCAAGCGCCTGTATTACAACGAAAATGTTTACCGGATCTCGGAGACTTCCCACACTTATCGAGAGATTTTGCAGACCGGGTTGGAATGCATGGGAGATATCGGCAGCGCAGAGACCTGCGAGGTGACGTTGCTGGCACTGCAGAGTCTGGCGCTCATCAGTGAGGACTACGTGCTGGATCTGGCGCACGCTGGCCTGTTGTTCGCGCTGTTGGATGACTATGGACTGCAGGGCGAGGCGCGAAAACGCGCGGAACAGGCCTTGCGCGAAAAGAACGCGGACGCGCTGCGAGTGGCATGCACAGACATACAATTCGCGGCTCTTGAGAAGCTGATTCGAAGTGACGGCGATAATCAAAGAAGCCTTCGCGAAATCGAAAAAATTTGTCAAAGCGCGGATGCTTTGGCTGCTTTCGCAAAGCTCGCGGCGCTTTACGCGGCGCTTGAGGAAGCAGGATTCGCGCAGCATATCCGTCTTGACTTTTCGGTTGTGGACGCCGCGGCCTATTACAGCGGTGCAGTATTCTGCGGCTATATCAAGGGCGTGGAGTCGCGGGTGCTGGCAGGCGGTAGGTACGACCGGCTGATGCGAAAGATGGGCAGCGAGGCCGGCGCAATCGGCTTCGCGGTTTACCTCGACGCGTTGGAACGCTTTGAAGAAAAACAGGAGCGTGTCGATCCGTTTATCAATATCGCGCTGCCGAAGGGCAGGCTCGGCGAACGCGTCTACGAAATGTTTGAACAAGCAGGCTTTGCATGCCCATCCATCAAGGAAGCGAACCGCAAGCTGGTCTTTGAAAATCCGCAAAAAGGCGTGCGCTACTTCTGGGTCAAGCCGTCAGATGTGGCCATCTATGTGGAGCGCGGCGCTGCAGATATCGGCGTGGCAGGCAAGGACATTCTGCTGGAATATGAGCCGCATGTGTACGAGCTGATGGATCTTCATATCGGCAAGTGCCGCATGGCGGTTGCCGCGCAGAAGAACTTTGTCGATGACACCTCGACGACCCTGCGCGTGGCGACAAAATTCACGAATATCGCGCGGAAGTTCTACGCGGAAAAATGCCGCGACATCGATATCATCCATTTGAACGGCTCGATCGAGCTGGCACCGCTCTTAGGGCTTTCGGATGTGATCGTCGATATCGTGGAAACCGGCAAGACCCTGTCGGAAAACAATCTGGAGCCGGTCGAGACCATCGTGCCGATCAGCGCGCGGCTGATTGCCAACAAATCCGCGCTCAAATTCAAAACAGAACAGATCGAAGCGATCAGAAAAGGATTGACGAAAAATGAGTAAGTTTTTAAGAAAAAGCCTTGCGGCGCTCGAAGCCTATGTGCCGGGCGAGCAGCCGCAGGATCGCAAGTACATCAAATTAAATACCAACGAATCGCCGTATCCGCCGCCGCAGAGCGTTGCGGCGGTCCTGAACGCGGAAGAATCTGCGAAGCTTCGTCTTTACAGCGACCCGGAGAGCCGGCTGCTCAAGGAGCGGCTGGCGAGAAATTACGGACGTGCGCAGGCAGAGGTCTTTGTCTCCAACGGTTCTGACGAGATTCTCAACTTCGCGTTCATGGCATATGGCGAGCGGGGCGTACGGTTTGCAGACATCACCTACGGCTTTTACAGCGTGTTCGCGGATCTTTATGGTCTGGACGCCGAGGTGATCCCGCTGCGCGAGGATTTTTCGCTGGATGCCGAGGCTTTTTGCGGCAAGGATGGACTGACGGTCATCACAAACCCGAACGCGCCGACCGGCATGGCGCTGCCGCTTGCGGTCATCGAGGAGATCGTTTCGTCGAGCCGCGGTGTGGTGCTGGTGGATGAGGCCTATGTGGACTTCGGTGCGGAGAGTGCGGTCAATCTGATCGATCGATACGACAATCTGCTTGTCGTGCAGACCTTTTCCAAGTCGCGCAGTATGGCGGGCGCACGTTTGGGCTTTGCCTTCGGGAACGCGGCGCTGATCGCGGACCTCGAAAGGATCAAATACTCGACGAATCCGTACAATATCAACCGTCTGACGCAGGCGGCCGGCGCGCAGGCGCTGGAAGAGGACGACTATTTCCGCGCGAATTGCAGGCGCATCATCGAAACAAGGAACTACGTTTCTGCGGAGCTTCAAAAGCGCGGGTTTACCCTGACCGACTCGCAGGCGAATTTCCTGTTTGCAAAGAGCGATCGCATCGACGGGGAGACGCTGTATCGCAGGCTTAGGGAAAAGGGCGTGCTGATCCGGCATTTTACCAAAGACCGCATTAAGAATTACAACCGCATTACCATCGGCAGCCGCGAGGAAATGGAGATTTTCCTGCAAAAGACCGATGAGATCTTGGAGGAACTGGTATGAGAGAGGGCGTTATCAATCGCAAAACAAACGAGACCGACATCCGGCTCAAACTGGAGCTGGACGGAAGCGGCAAGAGCAGCATCGACACCGGCTGCGGTTTTTTGGATCACATGCTGACACTGTTTGCAAGGCATGGGCGCTTTGACCTGACCGTCAGCTGTAAGGGTGATACGGAGGTGGATTACCACCACACGACAGAGGACATCGGCATCGCGCTCGGCGACGCCTTCGCGGCAGCGCTCGGCGATCTGCGGGGCGTGACCCGCTACGGCAGCTTCCTGCTGCCGATGGATGAGGCACTGATCCAGACAGCAGTGGATCTTTCGGGACGCGCGCACCTGTCCTATGCGCTTGTGATCCCGACGCAGAAGGTCGGAGATTTTGATACGGAGCTGACCAAAGAGTTTTTCCTCGCACTGGTACGCCATGCCGGAATCACGCTGCACATCCGGCAGCTGGCGGGCGAAAACGCCCACCACATCATCGAGGGCGCGTTCAAGTCAGTCGCCAGAAGTCTGGCGGCAGCGGTCAAGATCGACGCGGTCTATCAGAATGAGATACCATCAACCAAAGGGGTGCTGTAAATGATTGCGATTATTGATTACGGTGTCGGCAACCTGTTTTCACTTTCTTCGTCGCTGCGGGCTGTCGGTGCGGAGGTCGTGGTGACCGATGACCGGGAAATATTAAAAAAAGCAGACCGCCTGATCCTGCCGGGCGTCGGCGCGTTTGCGGACGCTGCAGCCAAGCTGCGGGCAGATGGGCTGGATGACTTCGTGCGGGAGCAGGCTGCGAGCGGCAAGCCGCTGCTCGGCATTTGTCTGGGCATGCAGCTTTTATTTGAAAAAAGCTATGAATTCGGGGAACATCAAGGTCTGGGGCTGATCCCGGGCGAGATCGTGCCGATGCAGGGTACGATACCGGCAGACCTGAAGATCCCGCAGATCGGCTGGAACCGCCTGCAGCTTAAAGGCAAAAATCCGCTGTTTCAGCATATCCGAAGCGGCGATCATGTCTATTTCGTACATTCCTACTATGCAAGCGGCTGCGACCCATATGTGATTGCCACGACCGACTACGGCATTGAAATGACCGCGGCGGCGGCGCATGGGAATGTGTACGGGTGTCAGTTCCATCCCGAAAAAAGCGGTCCGGTCGGGCTCAAAATTCTCGCGGCGTTTTGCGGAACGGAGGCAGTGCAATGAAGATTTTTCCGGCGATAGATTTATATGAAGGCAAGGCGGTGCGCCTGCTCAAGGGCGACTACGAACAGATGACGATCTACAGCGAGCAGCCGCTGGCTGTGGCGCGCGACTTCGAAGCGGCCGGCGCGGACTGTCTGCATCTGGTGGATCTGGAGGGCGCGCGATTGGGGAGGACGCCGAATTTGGCGCTTGTGACCAAGCTGGCGCAGGAGACCTCGCTGTTTACCGAGATCGGCGGCGGCATTCGCAGCATGGAAACGGTCAAAACCTACATCGAGGCAGGCGTAGATCGCGTGATCCTGGGGACCGCGGCGGTCGAGAACGAGACATTCCTGCGGGAAACGGTCGCGGCCTACGGCGAAAAGATCGCGGTCGGTGTGGACATCAAGGACGGTTTCGTCGCGGTCAAGGGCTGGACAGAGACCAGCGCCAGCACTTGCTTTGATTTTTGCGATAAGATGAAGCAGATCGGTGTGCGGACATTGATCTGTACGGATATTTCGAAGGACGGCGCGATGCAGGGCACGAACCGCGCGCTGTATCGGGAATTGAGCGCGCGCTATGATATGGATATTGTGGCATCGGGCGGGGTATCGTCCATCGAGGACATCCGGGCGCTGCGGGCGCTGGATCTGTACGGCGCGATCATCGGACGCGCCTACTATATCGGTGCGATCGACTTAAAAGAAGCATTGGAGGCAGCGAAATGATCACCAAAAGAATGATTCCATGCCTGGACGTGAAGGACGGGCGCGTTGTCAAGGGCGTCAATTTTAAGGACTTGAGCGATGTTTCCTCGCCGGTAGAACTAGGCAGATATTACAGCGATGCTGGCGCGGACGAGCTGGTTTTTTATGATATTACCGCTTCCAGCGACGGGCGGAGGATCTTTACCGATATTCTCAAAGAAGTCGCCTCGCAGATTTTCATCCCCTTGACCGTCGGCGGCGGCATCCAAACCTTAGAGGATTTTGACCGCGTGCTGAAGTGCGGGGCGGATAAGGTCAGCGTCAACTCCGGCGCAATCAAAAATCCTGCCCTGATCCGGCAGGCGGCAGAGCGTTACGGCAGTCAGTGCGTGGTGCTTTCGGTCGACATCAAGCGTGTGGACGGTGTGTTCCGCGTCTTTTCGCGCGGCGGCAGAGACGATACCGGTATGGAAGCCATCGACTGGATCCGCCGCTGTGTGGCGGACGGTGCCGGAGAGGTGGTCGTCAATTCGATCGACACTGACGGCGTTAAGAACGGATTCGATCTGGAGCTGCTGCGTGCCGTCACCGACGCGGTGGCAGTCCCGGTCATCGCATCGGGCGGTGCAGGCTGCGCGGAGGATTTCGTGAAGCTGTTTCAGGAACTCCCGGCGGTCGACGCGGGCCTTGCGGCTTCGGTCTTTCATTTCGGTGAAGTCGATATCCGGGACTTAAAAAAATTACTGCAGGAACATGATATTACAGTGAGGTTATAACGATGCTGAATCTTGATGAATTGAAATTTGACGAAAAAGGACTCATCCCGGCGATTGTCGTGGATGCAGAGAGCAAAAAAGTGCTGACGCTGGCGTATATGAACCGCGAAAGCCTTGCAATTTCCATAAAAAAAGAGCTGACCTGTTTTTACAGTCGCTCTCGGCAGGAACTCTGGCTCAAAGGCGAGACCAGCGGAAACTACCAGCACATCGTGTCCATCACCGCGGACTGCGATAACGATGCGCTGGTCGTCGTGGTCGAAAAAGACGGTCCGGCCTGTCACACCGGTTCGGACTCCTGCTTCACCAAGCCGGTATACGAAAGCCCGAACCGCTCTGCTTTTTCGGCTGATGGTCTCTACGAGCTGCTTGTCGGCAGGAAAGAGACCTTGCCGGAGGGCTCCTATACGACCTACCTCTTTGAAAAGGGCATCGATAAGATCCTCAAAAAGGTGGGCGAGGAGTCGACCGAAGTTATCATTGCGTCCAAGGGCAGTGACAAGAAGGAGACCATTTACGAGATCGCCGATCTGGCCTATCACGTCATGGTGATGATGGTCGAAATGGGCATCTCTTTGGGCGAAGTGCGCAAGGAGCTGGCCTCCCGTCATGTCATTGACCACAAGGTCAAGCAGGAAAAGATGACTGCGGACTAAAACTTAGTCGTCCCATCTGTAATCCTTGTCGTAATCGTAGATGGCACCGGTGCGGGCATTGATCTCGAATTCATATTCGTAATCGCCTGCATAAAACTCGACATCGTAGACGCGGATGCCGTCATCATAATCCAGAGAAGCTTTGATGAAATCAGCCTTGGACGCGCTGACCCCTGCGTACTCCAGGGCTATTTTCTTTGCTTTTGCAGTGCCGATATAGCCGGAGCTTGTGGAGGTGCCGGACACGCTCCTGGTCTTGACCTTGATATCCTCAAAATCGCCGTAGTATCTGGAGCCTAAGACCTCGATTACCGGACGCACCTTGAATTTATAATATGTACCGGAGGATAAGCCGGTTGCTTCGTATGTGGTTTTTGTCGTTGTGGTCAGACGTTTCCAGCTGCCGGTATTGGCATTGTACTTGTAGACCTGATACTTGTCCGCTCTTCTGACTGCGCTCCAGCTCAGCGTGACGCTGCTTTTGGTCTTTGCTTTCACGCGCAGATTATCCACGTCCTTTGGTGCTGTGGCTGTACTGAACTCTGTCGAGAAAGCACCGTCCTGCCCGTTTGCGTAGGCATTGACCTTGAATTTGTAGACGCTTGCGGAGCGCAGATCGTCGATTTCGGCGTGCGTGCCGGAAGTCCTTTCTACCTGCAGCCAGCCGTTTGTGTCGGTATCATAGAGGTAGACATTGTAGCCCTGGGCCCCGGCGACCGGATTCCATGCGAGGGCCAGCTCATCGTCATCTCTCTGTACGGTCTCCAGTCCTGTCGGCGCGGTCAGCGCAGCAGTCATTGCGGCGGAGGCCGGTACGGCAGCGGAAGCCATGAGCGAGGCGCTCAGCAGCATCGTCAGCGCGGCAGCCTTCATGCTTGTAAAGTGTTTTTTCATTTCTGTTCTTTTCATATGTGATTCCTCCCTTTTGTTCATGTATTGTAATCCATTTTGTCTATGTCCTTGTTGGATTACCTGTATCATACCGGATAAAAATTAAAATAAAATGAAAACCAAAAGAATTTTTGCATTTTTGCGGCAGGAGAATAAAATCGGCATTTGCGGTGTCCGCGCAGCAGGCTTTGCATGGATAGGACAAAAGTGCGCATAACGAAATCAGAGTTTTCTATGCGTACAGGCCGCCACCCCATGAGTGCCGCTTCGCAAGGTGCTTTTGTCGATATTTCCTGCATAATAAAAAGCCTGCATCCGATTCCAAGGCGTCCTCCATAGGGGAGTCATCAAGAATTACGATACAGGCTTTTGATTCTATTGCTTATACAGGAAGTATCGCGCGGACATTCCCAAAATCAAGACAAAAACTCCTTTTGGAGCGCTTGCCATGTGAGGCAGGCATGCACGTGCAGAAATCTAGATTTCGCTGCGCGCTTTTGTCTTTTCAAGTCATGCAAAGGACGCAAACGGGGCTAGTCCTTTACCAGTTCTTTTACAGAAGCCGCGAGCCCTGCGATGCCCTGGATTTCGGATGGGATGATGATCTTGGTCGCCTGTCCGTCCGCGGCCTTCTGGAAGGCTTCAAGACTCTTGAGCTTGATGACGGCATCATCAAGCTGCGCGTCCTTGATGAGCTTGAGACCGTCGGCGGTCGCCTGATTGATCATCAGGATCGCCTGGGACTGACCTTCCGCCTCCTTGATCGCGGTCTGCTTCTTCGCTTCGGCCTCTAAAATCGCAGCCTCTTTTTGACCTTCCGCGATGAGAATCGCGGATTTCTTTTCACCTTCGGCGATGAGGATGGCTTCACGTCTTTCACGCTCGGCTCTCATCTGCTTTTCCATGGCGGTCTGAATGTCACGCGGCGGCGTGATATTCTTGACTTCGACACGATTGATCTTGATGCCCCAAGGGTCTGTCGCTTCATCGAGCACGAGTCTGATCTTGGAGTTGATGTGCTCACGGCTGGTCAGAGACTCGTCGAGCTCTAACTCACCAATGATATTTCTGAGTGTGGTCGCGGTCAGGTTTTCGATGGCATCCATCGGACTTTCGACACCGTAGGTATAGAGCTTCGGGTCGGTGATCTGGAAATAGATGACCGTATCAATCTCCATCGTCACGTTATCCTTGGTGATAACCGGCTGCGGCGGGAAGTCAATGACCTTCTCCTTCAGCGAAACCTTTCTTGAAATTTTGTCAATCAGAGGCACCTTGAAATGCAGACCTACCTGCCAGGTTCCATGATAAGCCCCCAGACGTTCTACCACATAGGCTCTTGCCTGCGGTACAATACGAATGTTCGTGACCAAAAGGCCGATGGCGATCGCGATCAGCACAAGGACAACAACCAACTTAATAATTCCCATAATCTGTTTCCTTTCTTTTTTGTTCGTGCGACAGCGGGACTCATGCATGCAGAGCTTTTGTTCCCGATGTCCTTCTATGTACGTGATAACGGTTTTTGATGAGTTCCCGGCTGCGGCTAGTCCTGCCGCGTTGGGGTGACAACCAGCTTGACGCCTTCGATGGCATGAACTTTGACTTCTCTGCCTTGCTCAATATCTGTTTCCGGTGTCTTGCCGACCGCGGACCAAACCTGTCCGTTGACCTTGACCTGACCGACAGCAAAAGGACGAATCGGCTGTACGACAATGCCTTTCGTGCCGATCAGCGCGTCGACATTGGTTTTTTCGGAGCCGGTCTTGAGCTTTTCCACGAAAATTTTGCGTGTAAAGACCAAAAGGCAGATGGATACAACGAAGAAAATGATCACCTGCAGCGCGACCGGCGCGTCGAAAAGCGCGGTTAGAAGCGCGATGAGCGCGCCGCCGGCGAACCAGATCGTCGTCAGGCCTGCTGTGGCCGCTTCGATGAGCAAGAAGATCAGTGCCAGCGCAAGCCAGAACACAATCATACTGACTGATATTCCAAATATAATCATAGAATCCCCCTTTTCGTAGCATGCAAAAAGTAGTATAATTTATTCAATTATAACATTTAAGCGGCGGCAACGCCACAAATATCAGAAGAATAAAGAATTTTTAAGAAACAAGAAAGAGAGATTGCAATGAAGTTCACCATGTATCATACTTGTATCACCGTACTGGATTTGGAAAAATCCATGAAATTCTACGAAGAAGCCCTGGGATTGAAAGAGGTCAGACGAATTGAGGCGGCGGACGGCTCTTCTAAAATCGTTTTTTTGGAAACGGAGGGTAGCCTCTGCCAGCTGGAACTGACCTGGTACGCGGATCGTGAGGAACCATATAATTTGGGGGACAACGAGATCCATATCGGCTTCCGTACCGATGATTACGAGGCGTCGTTAGCAAAGCACAGACAGATGGGCTGCGTTTGCTTCGAGAATCCGAAGTTCGGTGTGTACTTTATCGAGGACCCGGACGGCTACTGGATGGAGATCGTACCGACGCGCTAAAGCGAAGACGACAAAGCACAGAAGCAAATAGACCTTTGCGAACCATGTATGCCTTCGTTAACAGAAGGTCACATGAGCAGAACCGATGACCGGCGGGATACGTCGCAGGCAGAGATGCGCACAGAAGCAGAAGAAAAATGAAAACCAAAGAAAGTGGGGAGAAAAGAGAAGATGAGAAAAACCAAAAAAAGAACGAAAATCACGAGTTTTAGGGAAATCATCACGTTTGCGCTGCTTGCGGCGCTGCTCATCTTGAGCGGATGCGGCGAAAAGACAGTCGTCAACCCGGATGGAACGGAAACCACACAGACAGAAAAAGGGATCAAGGTGACGGAAGCCGCGGCAAAGGCTGCGCAGACGGAAGCATACAGCTGCGCGGATTTTAACATAACGATCCCAAAAGGGTGGACGGTTGAGAGCGGTGGCGCGAACATGCTGCACAGCATTCGGGTGTATGACCCGGAAGAACCACTGAATCAGATGTTTGTGCTTTTGAAGGCTGATTGCCTGTTGCATTCACAGGAGGGAAAAAAGGCATGGGAGCGCAACTATCAGATGGGAAACGAACAGGCGAAGCTGTTTGCAGTAGCGCCGGTGCTGAAGAAGGCTTCTACGGAGGGATTTTTTCGGATATTTTCCAAATACACAAAATTCGCGTCGAAAATGGAATCCAGCTATGCAGGCTACACATTCCCCGCATTCGATGATTTTACGGTCACGGAGCGCTTTGATTCGACGAGCAGCCTGAGAAGCCAGGCTCTCGGTGACAAGCTGCTGCGCGCGGATTTTACTGCGGACGGGAAAGCCGGAGAAGGCATGTTCGCAGCCTCAGTTGTCGATTTTGGAAGCTTCGCGATCTCGGACGGCACAGTCGTAAACTACCAGCTCAAAACAGCAGACGGCGGATATTATTCCGCGTATAATATCATGGCAGTTACAGCTGCGAAGGATACTTTCATTGAATGGGAGTCGCTGCTGACCCAATGCATGAAAACGCTGGAATATTCGGACAGCTTTGTCAGCGCGACGAACCAAAGCAGCAATGAGCAGGTGGCTTTGGCGCGGCAGATCAGCGAAAACTTCAACGCGGCGATGGACGGTATCATGGATTCCTGGGAAAGCCGCAGCAGGAGTCAGGATATCATGAGCCAGAAGCAAAGCGACGCAACGTTGGGATATGAAAGGGTCTATGACACCGAAACCGGCGAAGTTTATCGCGCGACGAACGGTTTTACCGATATGTATGACGGCAAGCGATATGAAACGTTGACCGACGAGCAGATGTATGCGGCGCCGATCAGCGGCTATATTGAACGCGTCGATTGAATTCGCTGGCAGAGAAACACAAAAAATCCCGAAAGTTCCAAAAGAAAGCAGAAGCTTCGGGATTTTTTATTATTCCGGAAATATCGCATGGCGATATTTTCAGAATAACGATAAAAGCACCTTGTGAAGTGGCGCTCATGGGTGAGAGCCATGTGCGCATAGAAATCTCAGATTTCGTTATGCGTACTTCTGGCCGTTTCTTTGTCGCAGCCGCACTGCCGCTCGACATCCACATAAGCGCGATCAAACTCGATCACTGTGCGGAAGCTCGGATTATAAGCGGAAACCGCGGCAGAGAGCGTTTTCGTGATTTCCTCGCCGCTCAGCTTGCAGTCCGGAGACACCGCGACATCGAAGACGACGTTCGTGTGCGTCGGCCCTGAAACCAGGCGTAAATCATGAAAGTTGATGACACCATCCAGTCCCGCGATCGCCTTGCCGAGAATCTGTTTGAGCGGCGCTCGGTTCGGATCGCTGAGATTGATCGGATCCATATGAACTGTGCAGCTGATATGCAGCTTCTTGGAGATTTCATGCTCGATATTGTCCACCATATCATGGCTGGTCATAATATCGACAGCGGCATCGACCTCGACATGCATGGAAGCAAAAATCTTGCCGGGACCGTAATTATGTACAACCAGATCATGGATGCCGAGCACACCGTCATGCCGCATGGCGGTTTCCTCAATTTCCCTGACCAAGGCAGGATCCGGCGCCTCTCCGAGCAGCGGGCTGACGGTTTCGCGCACCAGACCGATGCCGGACCAGACGATGAATAAGGCGACCAAAACGCCCATATAGCCATCGCTCTGCAGATCAAAGAAATGCCCGATCAAAAGGCTGAGCAGCACCGCGGAGGTCGCGATCACATCGTTGCGGCTGTCCGCGCCGGTCGCGATCAGGGTCATGGAGTTGATTTTTTTGCCGGCCCGCACATTGAAGCATGCCTGCCAGATCTTGATGCCGATGGCCAGCAGCAGGACGATCACGACGGTCAGGCTGAATTCCGTCGGTGTCGGGGCAAGAATCTTCTCAATCGAGCTCTTGCCCAGCTCCAGCCCCACGACGATGATGATAACCGAAACCAAAAGCCCCGCCAGATACTCGATGCGGGCGTGCCCGTAAGGATGCTCCTTATCCTCCGGCATGGCAGCCAGCTTGAAGCCGATCAGCGTGATCAGCGAAGAGGACGCGTCCGCCAGATTGTTGACCGCGTCGGCAACGATGGCGATACTGCCGGAAAGCAGACCGACCACAATTTTCATTACGCAAAGCAGGGTGTTGGAGAGAATGCCCACAACACCCGCAACCTTGCCGTATTGGTCCCGCACTGCGGGATTTTTGACGTCTTCATAATCAGAAATCAGCGTTCGAAAAATCCAATCATGCATGCTGCATCGCCTCTTCCACTGCCTTGGCGAGCTGATCCGGACATGAGGTCTGGCGGAATCCGCAGTGGATGCCGGACAGTTTGTCCCTTACCGCCTCGCAAGGCATGTCCTTGACTAAGGCGCAAAGCCCCTTGTGATTGCCGTCACAGCCGCCCTCAAAAGCGACCTCTTTGACGACGCCATCTTCTACATCTAAATAAATCTTGCGGGCGCAGACGCCCTTTGGCTGATATTCGTATTTCATATAAAAACTCCTTTCAAAGCTATGTTTGTTTGTGGTAAAATAGACCTGTGTTTTGTATGCATCGGAACGGTCGCCTGTCCGCACATTATGTCTATTCTAACACATTCAGAGAAAAAATTCAGCGAAATCAGTAAAAAAAGAGAAGAAATATGGATGAAAACAAAATTTTTTTGAAAACGGTCGAAGAGAAATACGAGCGTTTTTTAGATTATTATACCATGATGAGCAGCGATTTTTTGAGCCTGGAGCAGCAGAGCGCGCTGGCCGGATTTTTGCGCGCGCATTCCAAAGAAAACGTATACCTGTTCGGCGGCTATCCGGAGGCGGAGCGCAGACAGGTGCTGTTCCTGCCGGACTACACAGGGCTTGCACCGCAGGCGCAGGATGCAGACCTGCTGGAATATTTCAGGGGAAATCCGGAGGACTGCCCGATCGCGCTGCTTGACGTTCGTGTTGCTCCAGCGGCGCGCGAAAAGCTGACGCATCGGGATTACCTGGGCGCGTTGATGGGAGAGGGAATCCGACGGGAAAAAGTCGGCGACATCATCGTGACGGAGCGCGGTGCGCAGATCCTCGCGATGAAGGAAATGTGTGCTTATCTTGCGCAAAACTTTCGACATGTCGGCAGGTTTGAAGCAGATGTTAAAATTCTGTCAATTTTTGAGCTTTCCTATCGTGAATCACAGACAAATTGCTTGCATTTCACGATATCTTCACCTAGAATTGATAATATAGTAGCAGCAGCGTACGGTCTCTCCAGAAGGCTCGCGACAGAAGCGATCCTTGCGGGGAGAGTCTTCGTAAACGGTGTGGAAACAACAAAGCCTGACATGTCGCTGAAGGGCGGGGAAAAGATCGTCCTGCGCGGCAAGGGCAAAGCAATCTACCACGGGATAAACGGCACCTCCAAAAAAGGGAAGCTGTATATCAGCGTGGATAAATACATGTAAGAGAAGAACAGGAGGCGGTTATATGGATCAGAAGGAATTGCCAAGAATCGCGGGGAAACTGAGATCAAAATATTTAGAGATGCCGGAGGAGATTTACAGAGCCAAGGGCATCGTGATCATGGGAAAACGTATCAAATCCGTCATTTTCACGACGGATATCGCGATCATTCGCAGCTGCAACGCGGACGCGGTGCTGGCTGTTTATCCGTTTACGCCGCAGCAGGTGATCTCGCAGTCGATCATCAACGTGGCACCGATGCCGGTTTTTGTCGGTGTCGGCGGCGGCATTACCAACGGCGTGCGTTCGGCGATCATCGCCAAGGACGCCGAGGGAGACGGCGCATGGGGCGTGGTAGTCAACGCGCCGGTGACCAATGACAATATTAAACTGATCAGCGCGACGGTCGATGTGCCGATCATCGCGACGGTCATCCACGAGAGCGCGGATATTCAGGCAAGACTGGACGCCGGCGTTTCGATTCTGAATGTATCGGCAGCGTCCCGAACACCACTTGTGGTGAAAAAAATCAGAGAAAAATTCCCGAAGGTACCGATCATCGCGACCGGAGGACCGACGCCGCAAAGTATTTTGGCGACCATCGAGGCGGGCGCGAACTGCATCAGCTACACGCCGCCTTCGACTGCGGAGATTTTCGCGGATATTATGAAAAGCTATCGTGAACAGGAGGATGTCAACGAATCCGCGGAGGATCATGTGACGATCCTCGACGCGATCGAACGGATGTAACCCTGTAAAAGCCTTTGGCAGACCTTGTGCCGAAAGAGAAAAAAACAAAACCCGCCGGGAAGCCGGGCATGCACTGCCGCGGCCCACCCCAGCGGGTTTCTTTTTTCGCGCAGACTTGTGTTATACGATCTTCGTCGTCCAGTCCTCGACATTCCAGATGTCGGTGACGAAGTCCTCGTAGAAGAGCGGATCGTGCGATACCAAAAGGATGGTGCCGGGGAATTCCGTCAGCGCGCGCTTCAGCTCGTCCTTGGCATCTACGTCCAGATGGTTGGTCGGCTCGTCGAGAATCAGCCAGTTGTGCTCGCGGTTCATCACAATCGCCAGCCGTACCTTGGCGTTTTCGCCGCCGCTGAGTACGCGCATTTGGCTGGTGATATGCTCGTTCGTCAGACCGCACTTGGCGAGACAAAGCCGCACCTCCCGGTTCTCCATAGACGGAAACTGCGCCCAAAAGGTATCCAGCGCCGTTTCCTGCGAATCACGCGCCGCCTCCTGCTCGAAATAGCCCGGGAAAAGATAATCGCCCAGCTGTACTTCTCCGCCAAGCGGCGGCAGCTTGCCGAGGATCGTCTTTAGGAGGGTGGACTTGCCGAGACCGTTGGTGCCGACGATGGCGACCTTCTGCCCGCGTTCCAGTGTAAAGGAGACCGGACGGGTCAGCGGTTCGTCCTGGCTGTAGCCGATGACGAGGTCTTTCGCTTCCACGACGAAGCGACTCGGCGTTCTTGCCATCAGGAATTGGAACTCCGGCTTGATCTTCTCCGTCGGACGCTCTAAGATTTCCATCTTGTCGAGCTGTTTCTGGCGGGAATGCGCCATGCCGCGGGTCGCCACGCGCGCCTTGTTGCGCGCGATAAAATCCTCCAGCTTTTCGATCTCCGCCTGCTGGCGCTCGTAG
>Ga0129311_1000494_pt1 | contig 34527 bp, 25 predicted proteins | sample Go1ome_FD_94435 | JGI IMG/M metagenome (GOLD analysis project Ga0129311, IMG submission 94435) | Western lowland gorrila individual fecal microbial communities from Wisconsin, USA - Go1022B metagenome | ecosystem: Host-associated > Mammals > Digestive system > Large intestine > Fecal | place...
GCACTCCAGAACGACAAATACGTATTCACAAAGAGCGAAGGCGAGGAGCCGTTCCGCCATGTTGTGATCGCGTTAAAGAAGGAAGAGCGCAGAGAGAGAAGACCGAGATACGAGAGACGCGAAAGAACTGCTGGTTCTGAGAACAGCTATCGCAGCAGCAGTCAGGAATAATAATTCACAGATCAGCCATGCGCCGCACTGTGCGGGAACGCATGGCTGATTTTGTCTGGGAACAAAGGGAACCAGGAAGGTGCTGAATAGTGCTGAATAGTTGTAGATATCGTGATAGAGGGGTTGCCTATGGCAGCCCCTTTGTGCTATGATAGGGTGACTAATTGTGTGAATTCCCGTGAGTTTACAGGACTTGCGGAGCCAGAAAATAGAAGATCATTCAGCTTGATGTTTTTAGGCAGCAGGCGTGAGTGACAGGATGGAGATTATGGAATATACAGATACGATTGCAGCGATCGCCACGGCGATGGGAAATTCAGGAATCGGAATCGTAAGGATCAGCGGTGAGAACGCGGTTGAGGTCGCGGAAAAGGTTTTTCGGACATCTGGAAAGAAGAAGCTTTCTGAGGCGGAGAGCCACACGATCCATTACGGATACGTTTATGACGGGGATGAGGCTGTGGATGAGGTCCTTTTGATGCTCATGAGAGGCCCACGGAGCTACACGGCGGAAGATACCGTGGAGATCGATTGTCACGGCGGAATGCTGGTCACGAGACGGATCCTGGAGACAGTCTTAAAGGCCGGGGCGAGACTGGCGGAGCCGGGTGAATTTACGAAAAGGGCGTTCTTAAACGGCAGGATCGACCTCTCCCAGGCGGAGGCGGTCATCGACGTGATCAACGCGAAAAATGAATATGCGCTGCAGTCCTCTGTGAGCCAGCTCCGGGGAAGTGTATCGAAGGAGATCCATGAGATCCGGGACCAGATCATCTACGAGATCGCCTTTATCGAGTCGGCGCTTGATGATCCGGAACATATTTCACTGGATGGATACGGGGAGAAATTGCTTAAGGTTGTTCTTTCTGTGAAGAAGAAGCTTGAGAAGCTGATCCGTTCTTCCTCCAATGGACGGGTGATTTCTGAGGGCGTAAAGACTGTTATTTTAGGAAAGCCGAATGCCGGGAAATCGTCCCTGATGAATGTTTTGGTTGGCGAGGATCGCGCCATTGTTACGGATGTGGCGGGAACGACGAGAGATATCCTTGAGGAACATATCTATCTTCAGGGAATCAGCCTGAATGTTGTGGACACTGCGGGAATCCGGGATACGGAGGACGTGGTGGAGAAGATCGGCGTCTCCCGGGCCATGGAAGAGGCGAAGAAGGCAGATCTCATCATCTACGTTGTAGATGGATCGAGGGAGCTGGATGAGAACGACTATCAGATCATGGACTTTATTAAGGAACGGAAGGCAGTGGTGCTCTTAAATAAGAGCGATCTGGAGCCAGTAGTATCCGCGGATGAGGTGGAGAAGCGGTCTGGGCATAAGGTGATCGGAATCTCTGCGAAGGAGGAGACGGGAATCGACCTCCTGGAAGAGGAGATAAAGTCCTTATTCTATGAAGGTGAGATCGACTTCAACGATCAGGTTATGATCACGAATGTGCGCCATGTGAAGGCTTTGAAGGACGCTTTCGAGAGCATGTCCATGGTGGAGAACAGTATAGAGAACGGCATGCCGGAGGATTTTTATTCGATCGATCTGATGGATGCCTATGAGAAGTTAGGTCTTATTGTCGGGGAATCTGTGGAGGATGACCTGGTGAATGAGATATTCAGCAAGTTCTGTATGGGTAAGTAAGGTTATAATGGAAAAGAATTGGCGGATCGGAACGTTTTTAGGGGAGATTCCGCTGGGAGTATAGAAGAGACAGTAGGGAATTGACAAGAAAAGAGGAAATAAAATGCCGGTAGTAGAGGAGACATATGATATTGTAGTTGTCGGCGCGGGCCATGCGGGATGTGAGGCAGCGCTTGCGGCAGCGAGACTTGGGTTTGAGACGATCATGTTTACGGTCAGCGTGGACAGTATTGCCCTGATGCCATGCAACCCGAATGTCGGAGGAAGTTCCAAGGGACATCTTGTCCGTGAACTGGACGCCCTCGGCGGTGAGATGGGCAAAAATATTGATAAAACGTTTATCCAGTCGAAGATGTTGAATGAATCCAAGGGACCGGCGGTCCACTCCCTGCGCGCTCAGGCGGATAAGCAGGAGTACACGAGATCCATGCGCCATGTCCTGGAGAACACGGATCATCTGACGATCCGCCAGGCGGAGGTTGCTGAAATCCTCACGGAGGAGATCCCGGGCGAGTACGGAACCTTTAAGAAGGAACATGAAGGGCAGCAGGAGAGCGGTTATCCGGTGAAAAAGCGGATCGTGGGCGTCAAAACCTACTCTGGCGCGGTCTATAAGTGCCGTGCGGTGGTTCTTGCTACCGGTGTTTATCTCCGTGCAAGATGTATTTACGGCGATGTGAGCAACCCGACGGGACCGAATGGTCTGCAGGCGGCGAACCATCTGACTGATTCCTTAAAGGCGAACGAAATCGAAATGTACCGTTTTAAGACGGGAACACCGGCGAGAGCTGATAAGAGAAGTATCGATTTCTCCAGGATGGAAGAGCAGTTTGGAGATAAGCGTGTCGTTCCGTTCTCATTTTCTACGAATCCGGAGTCGGTACAGAAGGAACAGATCTCCTGCTGGCTGACATATACGAATGAGAAGACCCATGAGATCATCAGGAACAACCTGGAGCGTTCCCCATTATTCTCCGGTGCCATCGAGGGAACCGGTCCGAGATACTGCCCGTCCATCGAGGATAAGGTCGTAAAATTCCCGGATAAGGAGCGCCATCAGGTGTTTGTGGAGCCGGAGGGACTCTACACGAATGAGATGTACCTCGGCGGAATGTCCAGCTCCCTGCCGGAGGATGTCCAGTACGCCATGTACCGGACGGTCCCGGGACTGGAAAATGTCAAAATTGTTCGAAATGCATATGCAATTGAGTACGATTGCATCAATCCGAGACAGTTAAAGGCGTCCCTGGAGTTTAAAAATATTGACGGACTGTTCTCCGGCGGCCAGTTTAACGGAAGCTCCGGATATGAGGAGGCAGCCGTTCAGGGCTTTATGGCCGGTGTGAATGCGGCGAGAAAGCTGCAGGAGAAGAGCGCGGTGGTTCTTGATCGTTCCCAGGCGTACATCGGGGTTCTCATCGATGACCTTGTGACAAAGGAAAACCATGAGCCATACCGTATGATGACATCGAGAGCGGAGTACCGTCTGCTCCTGCGTCAGGACAACGCGGATCTCAGACTTTGCGGGATCGGACATGAGATCGGCCTTGTATCCGATGAACAGTACGAGTATGTACTTTGGAAAGAAAAGGCCATTGAGGCAGAGATCGCACGTCTCGAGAAGACGAATATTGGTGCGAACGAGAAGGTTCAGACGTTCCTGGAGGCTCATGGAAGTACGGCATTAAAGTCTGGAAGCACACTGGCGGAGCTCATTAAGAGACCGGAATTAAATTATGAGATGCTGGCGGAGTTAGATGTAAAGAGACCGGAGCTTCCGGCGGATGTGCGGGAACAGGTTGACATAAATCTGAAATATGACGGATATATCCGCAGACAGAAGCAGCAGGTGGCACAGTTTAAGAAGCTCGAGGGAAGAAAGATCCCGGCGGATCTCGACTATACAACGGTAAACAGCTTAAGAAGAGAGGCCGTCCAGAAGCTGAATCTCTACAAGCCGGAGAATATCGGACAGGCATCGAGAATTTCCGGCGTTTCACCGGCAGATATCTCTGTTCTGATGGTGCATTTAGAGCAGATGGGAAGGAAATAATTCAATGACAGATGAGTTTGTAAAATTATTGGATCAGGGCTGCGCGGATCTTGGAATCGAGCTATCGGATCAGCAGAAAGAGCAGTTTTTTAAATATTATGAGATGCTGATCGAGAAAAATAAGGTGATGAACCTCACGGCGATCACAGAGCTTTCCGATGTGATCACGAAGCATTTTGTGGACAGCCTGCTGCTTGTTCTGGCTGCGCCGGAGCTTGGGTTAAAGCTTGACGGATCCGCAAAATACAGCTGTATCGATGTGGGAACGGGGGCAGGATTTCCGGGAATCCCGTTAAAGATCGCATTTCCGGGACTGAAGATCACACTGCTGGATTCCTTAAATAAGAGAGTGGGATTCTTAAATGAGGTGATCGAGACACTGGGACTTACGGATATTACTGCTGTCCATGGACGTGCCGAGGACTACGGACATGATGCGAAACACCGCGAGCAGTATGACCTCTGTGTTTCCAGGGCGGTGGCAAATATGTCCACACTTTCAGAGTACTGTATTCCTTTTGTGAAAAAGGGCGGATATTTTATCCCGTATAAATCCGGAAAAGCTGACGAGGAGATCGCTCAGGCGAGATCTGCTGTGAAGAAGCTTGGCGGAGAGATGAAGGATATTATCGTAAAGGTTCTTCCGGAGACGGACGTGGAACGTACCTTTGTTCCGGTAAAGAAGATGGCGATTACGGCGAAGAAATATCCGAGAAAAGCGGGACTTCCGGGGAAGGAACCGTTAAAATAAGAAAAGAAAAATTTAAGAGAAATTGGGAACTTCATTATCTTTATAAATTAGGATAGTGGAGTTCTTTTTTTGCCATGAAGGCAATAAAAATGTCACGATGTTTCACGTGAAACATTTGTGATGGAACATCGGTAGATTTATAACAGAACAGAAATAGATAAGTTGTTGGAAAGCGATAGAAATAAATCAGGCGTCGCTGCCAGAAGAGAGCAGCGGCGCCTTTTTGTAGTTAATGGGAATGTTTCACGTGAAACATTGAAATACGGTTGTGTGAAACTAGTTGAAGAACATCTGCACGGTTGCGCTGACTTCCTCTGGATTTTCGAGCTGAGGAAGATGTCTGGTGTTGGCGATGGTGCTGGACTCGATTGCCGGGTTGCATTTGGTGTATTCCTTGATCGTCAGGTCGATGTCCTGTTCGGCTTCACCGCCGAGAATGTAGATGCTGTTGTCAATCTTTTCCAGAGTCTTTGTAATATTACATTTTGTGTAGTTGCACTGGACACTGGCGTAGACAGATTTCGGGGAGTCGCCGAGATGGGCGGACTCGTGGTATTTGTCGATGTTGTGCGGATTCACATCGTACGGGTTGTAGAAGTAACTCTCGGAGAAGGTCTTGGAGATTATACTTCTTGCGGATGCAAAATTGTAGAGAAGTGTTCCGATGATCGGGAGATCAAGGATAAACTTATAACATTTTGCGGATTTTCCAGGAATATGGCTGCAGGAGAGGAGAGAATCCGGGTTGATGAACATCATCTGCTCAAAGAGATCCGGATTGTATCCACAGGCCATTGTCACGATCGGAGCGGACGCACCGGTGGCGACAATATTTGTGCGGCGGCCGATCTCGGATTTTACGAAATCATTTAACAGCTGCACATAGAGAAAATTCGTGTAAGTAAGGTTCGGTTTTTCGGAACGGCCGCAGCCTAAAAGGTCGATGGTGTAAACTGTGTAATATTCTTTTAAAAGTGGAATCAGGGAATCCCACTCGCAGCTGCTGGACGCGTGCGTCAGGTCGTGAACGAGAAGAAGCGGCTTTCCGGTTCCTGTTTTTGTATAGTAGATATTGCCGAGTCTCCAACGATAGCAGCGCGGTTCCGGCTGGGTAAGAAGATTTCTGGCAACGGCAGACATTTTGATATATTTATTGATCAGTGCTGTTCCAACAGCCGCGCCGGCGGACAGGAGAACGGCAGTGATGATTTTGTTTTTTGCTTTCATAAATTCACCTCGAAATTAGATGATAGGGTATAGAAATATGGTGGGAATACTGTGAGAGAAGAGCAGTAGTTTTATCACGTTTCTCTAAGGCAAACCCTGTTTATATTATAATATAATTGGTAAAGAGATACAACAGGCGAAAGTGTGAAATGTTTCTGAAGAGGATGAATGTTTCACGTGAAACATTCGATGAAAGACAATAAGCAACGCGATACATAAAAATATAAGAAAATAGAAAAAGAAGAAAAGTAAAAGTTACTGAGAAAACAAAAAAAGTTTCACGTGAAACATCGATGCACTATAAAAAGAAAGATAGAGAAGAGAAAAGTATTATGTTTCACGTGAAACATCAGTGAATCACAAGGAGAAAAATCGAAAAAAGAGTATAATGTTTCACGTGAAACACTTACCACACGGAACTCAGAAAATGTGACTTGTAGGATTTGCAAAAATGTTTCACGTGAAACATTTTTAATTTTATAGGGTAAATCAATAGGAAAATAGGGGAAATTGTGTTATACTAAGTTTCGCTAATGTTTTGATAGTAAATAGTAGAAGAAAAATAGAGAAAAGCCTGTGAAAACCCGGATTTTATGGTAAATCGAGGCTGAATCGAGAGAGATACACGATAAAAAGAGTAGAGCTGACCTGCGGAAAGGATAGAGGTATGGGACGTATTATTGCAATTACAAATCAAAAGGGCGGTGTCGGAAAGACGACGACGGCTATCAATTTGTCGGCCTGCCTGGCTGAAGCAGGACAGAGAGTGTTGACTGTGGACTTTGATCCGCAGGGAAACACGACAAGCGGGCTTGGATTGGAAAAAGGAAATATTGACAATACTGTATACGAACTGCTGATGGGGGAGTGCACCGTGGAAGAGTGCGTTAATCCCAGCATCCAGGAGCGACTGGATGTGATGCCGTCGGATGTTGATCTGGCGGGAGCAGAGATCGAGCTTCTTGATATGGAAGAAAAGGAGAGCATCCTCAAGAAAAATCTGGAACTGCTGGATGGAAAATATGATTTTATCATCATCGACTGCCCACCGTCCCTGAACCTTCTTACGATCAATGCGCTGACCGCGGCAAATACGGTACTTGTCCCGATCCAATGTGAATATTACGCACTGGAAGGATTAAGCCAGGTGTTAAAAACAGTAAATCTTGTTCAGAAAAAGCTGAATCCGGCATTGGAAGTAGAGGGCGTTGTGTTTACGATGTATGATTCCAGAACAAATCTGTCTCTGGAAGTTGTAGAGAACGTAAAAGAGCACCTGAATGAAAATATTTACAAGACAATTATTCCAAGAAACGTCAGACTGGCTGAAGCACCGAGCTACGGTATGCCGATCAATCTCTATGACAGCCGGTCGTCAGGAGCAGAGAGCTACAGACTTTTAGCAGCGGAAGTCATCAGCAGAGGAGAAGAATTATAATGGCGAAGCGTGGTTTAGGTAAAGGTTTAGGCGCGTTCTTCGGGGAAGAAGTTACAACTACGAAAGAGAACGCTGCGGAAAAAGTAAGCAGAAGTGAGAGAAAAGAGCACCTGATGGCAAATCAGGGAACCGCTAAAAGCACAGAAAAAAATGGAACAGGGGCAAAGAGTGACAGCGGAAAAGAAGCGAAGACAGCAGGAAATACGGCGGTAAGCACTGCCGCAGCTAAAAAGAGTAATTCCCAGACTGCCGGTAATTCTGAGCCGATCGTCGTAGAAAAAGTGGTTGAGAAGATCGTTGAGAAACCGGTCGAAAAGATCGTCGAGAAAATTGTTGAGAAACCTGTTGAGAAGATCGTTGAGAAAATTGTTGAGAAACCGGTCGAGAAGATCGTTGAAAAAGTGGTAGAAAAACCCGTTGAAAAGATCGTAGAAAAGCCGGTAGAGCAGACACTAAAGCTTAACCTGATCGAGCCGAACAGTGAGCAGCCGCGAAAGAACTTCGACGAAGAAAGTCTTCAGGAACTGGCGGATTCTATCAAGCAGTATGGAATTTTACAGCCGTTGATCGTCCAGAAAAAGGGCAATCACTACGAGATCATCGCCGGTGAGCGCCGTTGGCGCGCCGCAAAGCTTGCGGGGATCACGGATGTCCCGGTGCTGATCCGCGAGTATGACAAGCAGCAGACAATGGAGATCGCACTGATCGAGAACGTCCAGCGTGCGGATCTGAATCCGATCGAGGAAGCGCAGGCCTTCCAGCAGCTGATCCAGGAGTTCCATCTCACACAGGAAGAGATCGCGAACCGCGTATCCAAAAACCGCGCAACGATCACAAATAGCATGCGTCTTCTGAAGCTCGACGTCCGTGTACAGGATATGCTGGCAGATGGAAAGATCTCCAGCGGACATGCGAGAGCGCTTCTTGGCCTTGAGGAAGGCGAACGCCAGTATCAGGTTGCGGTGAAGATCATCGAGGAAAAATTAAGCGTCCGCGACGTGGAAAAACTCGTGAAAATGATGAACCGCCCGCCGAAGGAGAAGAGGCCGGAAAAAGGACCGGATATCGATCTGATCTACCGCCAGGTGGAGGACAAATTAAAGTCCATCATGGGCACGAAGGTTGTCATCAACCAGAAAGACAAAAATAAAGGAAGAATCGAGATCGAGTATTACTCCCAGGAAGAGTTAGAGCGCCTGATCGAGCTCATGGAATCCTTAAGAGTATAACCAACCAATAATCCGGCGCAACTATTCAGTATCTTCATAGTTACACGCAAAAATCCATTCCAGATCAGCTTCGCTGATGGGATTTTTGAAAAGAAAATGCTGAAAAAGCCGGCTGTATTTAGGGTTTCCTGAAATTTAGCAAAAAAGCAGAAGGCAGACCTTTGCCCAAGATGAAAGCTAAATGAAAAGGAAGCTGACGAACGGGAAAAAATTGAATTAAAAAGACTAAAATCACTAAACGCACAGACACATACGGAAGGACAGAAAACAGAATATGGAAAACAGTATGTTATACAATCTTCCCATCGATCCAATGGTACTGATCATCGGGTTTTCGATCCTGTCATTGGTATTATTGATCGTGGTGATCATTTGTATTGTGAAGCTCAATAAACTGTACCGCAGATACGATATTTTCATGCGCGGAAAAGACGCGGAGACACTGGAAGATACGATCATGGACATGATGGATGAGATGGAGGAGCTGCAGGCGAAAGACCGGGCCAGCAAGGATGCAATGAAACAGCTGTCCAAGCAGATCAAGTCCTCATTCCAGAAATTCGGATACGTCAAGTATAACGCGTTCAAGGGAATGGGCGGCAACTTAAGCTTTGTTATCGCAATGTTGGACAACAACAACAGTGGTTTCGTACTGGATGTTGTTCACAGCCGCGAGGGCTGCTACATTTACTTAAAAGAGGTAGAGGAAGGCGCGACAGAAGTTCTTCTCGGCGGAGAAGAGCAGGAAGCGTTGGAGCAGGCTCTGGGCTATGTAAAACGCCCGACTATGGATGAGCGCCTCGCAATAAAGGAAAAGGCCGCAAACGGCAGGAAAAAAGAGTTAAAAGGCGGCTCCGGAGAGCAGGATATCGAGGTTCCGAGCAGCGAGCGGAAGAAGAGCGAGCGCATGAAAGAACTGAGAAAACGCCAGGCAGAGCGCCGCGAGGATGAAGAAGAACGTGTAAAGCAGTATGCGGACGCATACGATGTGGAAGAGATTGAGATCGAGACAGACAACATTAAGGATTTTGATGCGATGCCGGATGATTTCAATGGCGAGGATAAAGGAGATTATTGATCCATATGCATAAATTTTTACGTGCAGCTGGTTTCAGCATGTATACAAAGAAAAAGGATATCGAAAAGCTTCTGGATCTGCTGGAACGGCAGCCGTCGATAACGAAGTGCGTCCAGGTCGATGAGGAGAGCAACGTGTGCGAAATGCGCGCGGAGGTCGCTCCGGGACTTGGAATCTCGATCGTCGGAGAGCTGAACGAAGAAGGGAATTTCGAGCGGGAATTCTATTTCCCGTACCTGGAGAGCAATGTCGTCGGCTCCACGGAAGAGTGCTCTGTCCAGAGACACACGGAGAAAGAGACCTACTCCGGCATGGTGGACGAGAATAGAGTTGGCATCACGCTGATCTTCTACATCCAGAATTTTCTGGATTTCCGGGAGAAAATGCTGGATAAAGAGCACCACTCCAGAATCGGATCTGTCTGCTTTTCCGGCATGTCCATCGGCGGAAAGGTCCTTCTTCCGATCAAGAAGAGCCAGAAACAGATCCAGAAGGCAAAGGTTTCCGCAAAAGAACGCAGCAGCCTGATCGAGGCCGCAAAAAACGGGGACGAGGACGCCATGGAGACCCTGACCATCGAGGACATTGACCTCTATTCCCAGATCTCCAGAAGAGCCATGAAGGAAGATCTCTACTCCATTATCGACTCCTGCTTCATGCCCTGCGGCGTGGAGTGTGACCAGTATTCCATTATCGGAGAAATCAAAGAAGTTGAGAAAATCCGAAATATTTATACAAAAGAAGAGATTTATCGCATGAAGATCGATAGCCATGACCTGGAATTCATGGTCTGCATCAACAGCAAGGACCTCTTAGGAGAACCGCAGCCGGGCCGCCGTTTTAAAGGACAGATCTGGATGCAGGGTACCTTAAATCTGGTACCTTACAAGGCAGGACCGATGGATCAAAAGCGATAAAAAGTATAGACAACAAACAGAATCATGGGGTATAATAAAAACAGATTATCTCATTCGAATCAGCTTGAATTTACCCAAAAAACCAAGACTGACATGCAGTTTCCTGCGATCTCGAAGATATAGAGACAGAGGAAACTGCTTTTTTATTAGACAGGAATCCATAGAACAGGGGAGGAACTGTAGTTTATGGAAGATTACGATATTATGACCAGAGAAGAGGCCGAAAAGAAGATGGAAGTGTTCCGGCAGATCTTCCCGATCGTCCGCCTTGTGCGTGGGTATACGGTGATGGATCTGAATGGAAAAACGGGAGCGATGGAAGGCCAGGACAAGATGGAGACAGTCCCACCCTGCGAATGTTTTGCTTTCTGGCAGAAGGATAAGCCATGCAAAAACTGCATCAGCCAGAGAATGATGGAAGAGCATGGCCAGGCATCAAAGCTGGAATTTCTCGGCGGAGAGATGTACCAGGTGACGGCGAGATACGTGGAGATCGACGGCGAGCCGTATGTGATGGAGATGCTGCAGAAGCAGGACAGCCAGAACTTTGTCGATGAGGACGTATGCAATAAGCTCATAGGAAGACTGATGAAATATAACCGTTTAGTCTACACGGATGCCCTCACAGGCGTCTACAATCGCCGTTATTTTGAGGATGAAATAAAAAATAAGACCAACACAGCGGGAATCGCTGTGATCGATATGGACAATCTGAAGGTCTATAATGATACATACGGACACAGGGCGGGTGACCGTGCCCTTGAGACGATGGTCAACGTGATCCGACAGAATATCCGGAAGACGGACAGCCTGATCCGGTACGGCGGAGACGAATTCCTCCTGCTCCTGCCGGGAATCAGCAAGGAGAGCTTCAACGCAAAATTAAAAATGATCCAGAAAAAGGTCTACGATACCTCCATTTCGGATTACGGGAATCTCCGCCTTTCTGTCAGCATCGGAGGTGTGATCACCCGCTGCGGGGAGAGTATCGAGGAGGCAGTTCTCAGGGCCGACCGCCTGATGTATTTCGCGAAAGACCAGAAAAACATGGTTATCACGGAGGAAGAGATCGAGTATCTGGATGCGACGATGCGAGAATACTTAAAGACACAGACCATCAAGCCGAAGATCCTCATCGTTGACGATTCCGATATGAACCGCGAGCTCCTGACAGAGATCCTGCACCAGGATTATGAGATCCTGGAGGCGGAAAACGGTGAAGTTGCCTTAAAGATCCTGGAGCAGTATGGAAACGGTATCGCCCTTGTGATGCTGGACCTTGTGATGCCGAAGATGGACGGATTCCAGGTCCTGACGGTGATGAATGAGAGACGCCTGATGGAGGATATTCCGGTCATCATGATCTCCAGTGAGGACTCCGGGAAATATATCAGTGAAGCTTACGGATTCGGCGTCAGCGACTATATCAGGAGACCATTTGACGCGAGAGTCGTATACCAGCGCGTGTTAAATACGATCAAGCTGTACTCCAAACAGCGCCGCCTGCTCCGCCTTGTAACATCCCAGATCCAGGAAAAAGAGCGCAGCAACCGTATTATGATCGGTATTTTAAGCCAGATCGTTGAATTCCGAAACAGCGAGAGCGGACCACATGTCATTCACCTGAATATCGTATCGAGACTGCTTTTAGAGCAGCTGATCAAAAAGAAAAACAAATACCATCTTTCCTGGCAGGAGATCGGCCTGATCGCTACGGCGTCGGCGCTCCATGACATCGGAAAGATCAATATCGATGAGAAGATACTAAACAAACCTGGTAAATTAACAAAAGAAGAATTTGAGATCGTGAAGACCCACACGACCATTGGTGCGGCCATGATCGGAAACATTGATCTGTACCACGATGAGCGCCTTGTACAGCTCGCTTACGAGATCTGCAGATGGCACCATGAGCGCTGGGACGGAAAGGGCTATCCGGATGGCCTGAAGGGCGACGAGATCCCGATTTCCGCCCAGGTCGTATCCGTGGCGGACGTCTACGACGCCCTGGTCAGCGATCGTGTCTACAAAAAAGCATATCCGCATGAGGTCGCGATCCAGATGATCTTAAACGGAGAATGCGGGAACTTCAATCCATTGCTCTTAGAGTGTATGCTGGATATCCAGGATGAGATCCGCCGGAGGATCAGCGTTGTGAGCGCAGAGGACTTTGTAAGAGACGCGGATGATCAGGAAAACATGGATATTGCCAACATAAAGTTAAATCTGCTGGAGATGGAATAAAAAAGTACCTGGCCGGATGCTGGAAACCAGATCCGGCCGGAGCAGGGCAGGTGCTGAGTGTGAAAAAAACAACTTTGTTAAAAAATTATCGGGGGGGGGTATTCCAATGAATATAGCCCAGGAAATTTACGAAGCTATCCAGGAATTATATCAGGAGATCATCAAGGTTGACCTGAACACGGGAAAAGCAACGATCCTTCACAGCATCGCGTATCCTTCAGACCGCGGGAGAGAATGTATCTGGGACAGCCATTTAGAGGAATACATGAAAAATAAGATTCAACCGTCGGATCACGAACGGATGAGAGATAATTTTTGCCTGAGGCAGCTGAAAAATGAATGCGAAAAGGGTAAAAGTCTGTTCTCCAACAACTTTTCGACGATGAACGGAAAACTGCCGGATAACCATGTTACGGTGCTGGCGTTCGCGCCGGGAAAGGACAGCCAGGAAAAGGTATATATCCTGCTGCGCAAGGCCGGACAGGAATACTTTATGTGGTCCATCGCGAACCAGTATGTATCATCGACCTGCGATTATTTTATCTATCTGGACGCGAAGCATAACAGCTACCAGATGTTCAGCAGCCGGGCGGGAACCCCGCTTCCTCCGGTGATGTGCAATGATTACGAGGGATCCAAGATCGAATACGCGAGGAAATATGTGGTGGAGGAAGATCAGGAGATGGTGATCCGTGAGACGCGGATATCCCGGATCCTGGAGGTACTGGAACACAACGAGGTCCACAGCTTCACCTGCGGAATTATAGAACACGGCGGCTACACGAGAAAGCGCCTGGATTACCGCTATTACGATAAAGAATGTCAGATGATCCTGCTCTCCAGGACAGACGTGACGAACGTCTATCTCGAGGAGCAGAAGAAGAGCCAGAGACTGGAGGAGCTGCTCTTAAAAGCCCAGACAGACCCGCTCACGAAGATCTGCAACTTCCAGGCGACCTTTGACGCCATCAGCGAGAAGCTGACGGATACGGATGACAATTACGCGTTCTACTTCGTGGATCTCGACAATTTCAAACAGATCAACGATACCATGGGCCATCCGGCCGGGGATGAGGTCCTTCGCCAGGTGGCGGACGTTTTAAAGGACGTGGCGGGCCCGGAGAATCTCGCGGGCCGTGTCGGCGGAGACGAGTTTGTCGTATTTGTAAAGACGGAGCAGGACTGCGCCAGGGAGACCGCGGAAAAGATCCTCGTGGGGATCCGGAACATTACTGTAGAAGGAAGAAACAGTACAAGGATCTCCGGCAGTGTCGGGATCGCCATCGCGCCGCGGGACGGCAGAGACTATTACGCTCTCTTAAAACGGGCGGATGCCTGTCTCTACCAGGCAAAATCAGAAGGAAAAGACCGCTGGTATGGCGAGAAAGAAGAACAGGAGAATATATAAGGAAACGCCCCAGGGCAGCCGGGAAAGCTGCTCTGGGGCGTTTTTGCGATGCATTACAGATCATACCGCATCCGGAAGCGTTGCAGAAGCGTCAGATTCTTACGGCTGGACCGGATCATCGTCAGGAACCGGTATAGGAGACGCAGCTCATATTCCTTCAGATCCTCACCACCGTAATAGTATTTCTCCATCAGCTCATTCACACGGGTGTAAAGTCCCGGCTCGTAATCCAGAAGGATCCTGGAGAGCCGCGCTTCCGTCTCACTGCAGTTCCATCCGGGATGGATGGAGATCTCAAAGAAGAAAAGCGAATGGCGGATCGCCTGGAACATCATGCCGGCCCGTTCGCCCGGAGGCAGTTCCAGGATGCCTAAAAGCCGCCGCTCCGTGATCAGATGGCGAAATTCCAGGATGACGATGCCGATTCCCTTGAAAAAGAGAACAACCAGCAGGATGCCCCACAGGATGTTTACGGCGGTCTTTAACCAGTCGATGATGATCGTGGAGTCCGAACGCTTTCCGGTGTGCAGGGAATCCGGGGCATCCACTTCCTCGCCGCTGTCCTCCAGAGCCGCTGTCCTCTGGATATCACTGGGAATCTGTGCCATCTGTAAGAGCGCGTAGGTATCATAGTAGAATCCGGGTGTCACATCCACCGGGATCCAGCCCATGCCATCCATGTAGACCTCCACCCACGCGTGGGCATCGGAGGAGGTGAGCGGTACATCCCTGCCGCCCGCAGCCTCGATAGCGCGGCTGCTTAAAAAGTAACCTTCCGCGTAACGCGCCGGGATATCAAAGCTCCGGAACGCGAGGACTGCCGCCGAGGCGTAATAGGCGGAGTTTCCCGCATGGTCCCCGAGGAGGAATGCGGTCAGCAGATCCTCATTTTCAGGTGTTTCCTGGTCCAGGAGAGCCTTTTCTTTCTCATACCGGGTATTTGTCTCGAGAACGGACCGGATCCGCCTGGTGACCTCGTAGACGCCGAGACTGCCGGTGACATCCCGATCGTCCGATTCATGGAACAGAGAGGTAATGAGATCATAGCAGGCGTCATCGATATCCGTATAGTTCTCATGGACAAAGGAACGGTAGACGGATTCACTGTTTAAATACTGTTCCTGTGTGTCATTTTCCGGCTTGTAGACCCAGCCTGAGAGGCGCTGCAGCTCGCCGGGAAGGTTGGAGGAATATTCCGACAGGGAGTATTTCCCTTTTGCGAAGATCCCATGCTCCAGATAGCCGTTGTCCCGGTACCCGGACACGGAGGAGAAGCCGGGGGATTCGGAGGAATAAAGCGTGTAGAGATATTTCCTGTTTGCTCCGCGGTTCGTTACGGTCACGCGGTTCTTTTCGACCTCCTGGTCTTCCGGGAGGACTGTATTCCCGGCCTTAATGTAGGACGCGAACTGGGCCGCCGGATCGAAGCCGTTCTGTGACAGCCACTTTAAAAATCCGTACCGCCCACCGCCGTAGGCTGACTTCTTTAAGGGCGTCCACGCGTTGTCCGCGTACTCCGCACCGGTAAAGCTTCTAAAATAGAGGGACTTGACCTGGTCCGTCGTGATGGAAAGCCGGGGTTCGTCCCCGACCTCCATGCCGGATGCATTGGAAAGATCGCCTTCCGGCAGTGTATCTGTCCCGTAAATGAGATGTTCCGCAGCTTCCCTCGCAGCAATCTGCGCGCGGAGGATGGAAACGGAGGTCCGGCTTCCGGCGATCCCCCGGATCGCGAAGAACACGCAGGTGAGCGAAAAGAGCCATAAAACCCGCCGCAGAAAAGATCCTGCCTGGTAGGAGAACAGCCAGAATCCGATCATCGAGGAAAAGATCAGGACCGCGCCGAGAGGAGAAAAGATCCGCAGCACGAGCCCCGGGATACAAAAGAGGAAGACCAGTATTTCTGTCACTAAGAATGCCCGCTTCCGGATCAGGAACCAGAAGACAGCGGAGATCAGGAAGAGGACGGAGAGAAAGAACAGCCCCTCGTCCCAGTGCCCTGCGCCATCCACGGAAAATAACCGGACGCCGTCCTCAAAACGCAGGTTCCAGCCGGAGATATAGCTGTTAAAGAAAAGCTTCATCCCATTTAACCACCGGAATGGTCCGATGGAGACCGCGGTGACGAGACTTGCGGCAGGCGCGAGAAAGACCCCGAGACTCCTCTGGGAAGATAACAGGAGATTGACGATGCTGAAGATCAGGATCACGGTCTCCGAGAAGGCGAGGACCATAAACTGCTGTTCCCGCCCGGCCCCGATGACGGAGAAAATGGAAAAAGAAATCCCCGCGGTCAGGATCCCGCAGAGAAGCGCGGTCTCCATCGTGCGGATCTGATCCGACTGCTCTCGTTTTTCTATGAAAATCGGTGTGTCTGTCATAGACGTACCCTTTCTGTTATAAGGTGATATTTAAGCTGCCCTTTTCGAGCTGGTCTTCGGACAGGTTCATGAAAATACGGCTGCCGCGGCGGCTCATGCCCGCCTCAGAGCTGCTTTTATGGACGGAGAACGCGAAGATGTTGAGATCCGGGGAAAGCGTATCGATCTCATCCGGGTATCTTCCGGCGGTGAGATAGAAGAGCTGCCGGTAAGGAAATTCCAGGGCTTTCATGGACAGAAGCCGCAGCCCGAGACCTTTTTCCTCCGGGATCGTTACACTCATCCAGAGGTCCGACGCGCGGTCCAGATCCGCCTGTTCCCGGATCTCCGTGATAAAGAGATCGCCGCCCACAACGGTTCCGATGTAGTGGGGGAGCTGGTAATTTAAGAATGCCTGGCTGATGGAAAGTGTCAGGGCGGCGGTCAGGGAAAGCTGTTTCGGATCCTGCGGGATCATATGGTCGAAACGCCCGATGTCCATCAGGACCAGCGTGTCATAGTGCGGAGAATCGGCAGGTTCCCGCACGAGAAGCTCGTCCGTTTTCTGGGAAAGCTTCCAGTGGATCGTATGGATATCGTCCCCAGGCTGGTACACGCGCAGATCAAAGACCTCCGAGGCATCACTGCCTTTCCGGTTGACGCTCTGCGGACCTTCTTCCATCCGCCCACGGGGAGTAGTGTGGGAGGAAAAACTGATGGTGACCGGCTTTGGATAGACGGTGATCAGGCGGGAGGCCGGGGCCGGGAGCGGAGCGCTGTTGAGGCCAAAGATGTCGAGACAGCGGACATGCTCCAGACGGACCGAGTAACATCCGCAGGCTTCCGGCTTAAAATCCAGGGAAAGAGTGAGCCTGCGGGAGGAGAGATTCACGGAAAACCGGGATCTGGTCTCCTCTCCGAGCATCTTATTTTCATAGACAAGATCGCCTTCCATGATGGCTGCCGCCAGCACGAAGAAATTGGACGCGGAGATATGAAGCTTTACGCTCTGACCACAGGCGCAGGCCGTCGGAAGAGAGACGGAAAACTTCAGCCGCGCCATTTCCAGGCGCAGAAAGATCTTCAGGATCAGAAACAGCGCGAGCTGGAACAGGAAGACATACAGGGCGAAATACGCGCCGTTCCACAAAAAGGCAGCGGCTGTCATCACCATGGAGACTCCGTAGGCGATCCGGGTTCTAGTCATGATCCCACCTCTTCGGGGCAGCAGGCGGGTAAACGTCCTTTAAGATACCTTCCAGGACAGCGCGCTCGGTAACGCCCTGGACGCGGGCCTGCGGCTTTAAGATCAGGCGGTGGGCACAGACATCGATAAAAACATCCTGGACATCCTCAGGAACGACGAAGGAACGCCCCTTTAAGACTGCCTGGGCTTTTGCCATCTGCGTGAGGGCGAGAACGCCTCGCGGGCTGATCCCGAGATCCACCATCTGGTTTGTCCTGGTGGCCTCGCAGAGGTGCGTAATATAGTAGAGGAGCTCGTCGCTGATCCGGAGCGCGGAGAGGTAGTTCTGGACCTCACTGATATGTTCCGCGGTCACGAGCGGACGGATCTGGTCTAAGGGATCTGCGTATTTTTTCGCCTTTAAGATATTGACCTGATCCTCTGAAGACGGATAGCCAATGGAGAGGCGGACCATAAAGCGGTCGAGCTGGGATTCCGGCAGTGCCTGTGTTCCGGCAGCGCCCATCGGGTTCTGGGTCGCTATGCAGATAAAAGGACTCGGAAGAGGGTGAGTCTCGCCGTCAACGGTGACGGACCGCTCTTCCATGGCCTCCAGAAGCGCGGACTGGGTCTTCGGGGAAGTACGGTTGATCTCATCCGCAAGAAGCAGATTGCACTGGACCGCGCCTTCCCGGTATTCAAATTTGTCTGTCTGACGGTTGTACATCGTAAAACCGGTGATATCGGACGGCAGAGTGTCCGTGGTAAACTGGATCCTCTTGAAATCCAGCGCCAGAGCCCTCGAAAAGGCCAGCGCCAGCGTCGTTTTCCCGACGCCGGGGCAGTCCTCGAGGAGAACGTGGCCGCCGGCGTAGATCGCGGTCAACACGCGGGCGATCACGTCATCCTTTCCCATAAAGGCTTTTTTCACTTCCTGAACAATAAGTCCGGACTGTTCCAGTATCATATGCTTAATTTTCCTCCTGTGAAGCGGTAGTTTCCCGGCCATTGGAGCCAGTGGCCTTCTGGACGTTGGAGCCGGTGGTCTTCTGGACGTTGGAGCCGGTGGCTTTCTGGGCATTGGAACCACTGGCTTTGGATTCCTCGGCTTTCTTTACATATTCCATGATATCCGGGAAAACGACCTCCTGGATCATGCCGTCCGGGACATCTTTGTCCAGATACCAGTAGAATTTCAGGATCCCGCTGTTCAGCGTGCTTGCAGCCTCAGCCTTCGCGCACGCTTCCACGTACTCCTTAAATTCCGGAATATAATCGAAGTCCGGAGTCAACGGAAAAGAACCAGTCGCGTCAAACCAGTCAAAGATATGGTAAAAAGCAACGCCCTTATCCTCCAGAAGATCATTCTCCGAGGCGTATCCCTTAAGATTATATTTCCACTTTTTAAGGTAATTCTCTTCGGTCGCCGCCCCCTGCAGCGTTGTCTTTACGGTCGGCGCCCTGTCGGTTGACCTGTCGTCCCATCCAAATGAGTAATCAAAACCGTAGGAGAGGGACTCGAGAGTCGGCGCCTCCGGACCGGTAAAGATCACTTCCTTCAGGTTTCTGCAGAAAGAGAACGGAGCGCTTCCGAGTAAGACCAGGTTTGGAGGAAGCGTAATGCGTTCCAGGGAAGAATACCCGAACGCGTAGCCGTTGAGGGTAAAATTATAATGGGACGGGGCAATTACAACGTCATGCAGCTGCGAGCAGCCAGTAAATGCGGAATCGTCGATCTGGAACATATTTCCGAGATAGAGATCACCGGAGATCCCGGAGCCACTGAACGCGTGCGGACCGATATAAAAGATCGTTGAGCCCACGGAATCGTCGATTGTAAGCGTTCCGGTACAGTCAGCCAGCGCATACGGGGCAAACTGTGTCAGTGATGTACCATCCGGCGGCTCGATCGCGCCGGAAACGTCCTTTGTTGCTCCGAGCATATAGGATTCTCCCCAGAATGAATCGATTCCGTAAACAAAGATGCCGGTCTCCCCCTGTTTTAACGTATAAGTATCGCCCCAGATGCTTACATTATTGGAATTGACGGTACTGTTATATGGGACAAAGCAGGAGACTTCATATGGAAGATCCTGATCGTTGAAGGTGATGTCCATCGAGTTGAAAGCCACAAGCTGTAGGGCACTGTCAGGATCGAAGGCGTCTTCTTCAATTGTGATTTTACCAGTGGTTTCCAGAAGGGTCAGCTGTAGGTTCTCACATCCGGCAAACGCGTTTGAATCGATCATGCTGACTGTGTCAGGGATAGATAACGCGGTAAGGGCCGTGCAGCCGCTGAACGCGTTGCTTCCGATCTCGCCCCAGAGTACGGTTCCGTCTGTCTCTTTTTCGATATCATCAAAGGATGTGATATCGGATGGCGCGTGCAGAAGAATCGAGCCGTTGTCCGAGGTCATATACTTTAATCCGCTCTCTGTCTCCACTGTTCCCAGCTTCGCGCCCTTTAAAAGCTGCATGGCCGCGTCGCCCAGGACTTCCCTCCAGGCATCCTGGTACAGAGCGAGACTTTCCTCCGGAACGATGACATGGAGTCCTCCGTCCAGCGCTTCCTGAATATCTCCGAAGGTGTTCCCATCGATCTTCGGCGGGGTCACAGCGGAAATAAAGACAGATGTCAGGTTTGGCGCGGTCAGGCTGTATGGCTCAAGCTCCTTCAGATTTTTGCCAAGGAGGAGCTGGTATAATTCTTTGCAGTCAGCCGTCGCGTTTTCCCTTACAACTTCGAGACTTTCGGCAGCGGTAAAGAAACCGGAGTGATCCGCGAGGATATATTCCAGGACTTTTCCGTTGTCAGAATAAAGTCCATCGCCGATTAATGTGAATTCCGGGGTCTGTCCGTCATCGGTGGTCAATGTGAGGTTATTAGAAAGCAGATACTGGTTCCACGCTACAAAATAAGCCGTGTAATATTCCTTTGGAACGACCAACTCTGTGCCATTAAGACGGGACAGGTCGATCTCCGGCGGAGCCTCAGAAGAAAAGATGATCTTGTTGATCAAATTACTCAGAGGAAGCTCCACATCCGTCACGTTCTCAGGAACGACAAGAGCGTTAAAACGGCTCTGCGGGATACCGAGGATCTTTGTACCTTCTTTATTATAAAGGATGCCATTCTTTACAGAAAAACATGGATTGTCATCCCGGACCTGGTACGCGTCCAGGACGGTATAATATTTCGGATACACCAGGACCGCCGTGTTTGGAAGTACCAAGGTGCCGATATTGCGGATCGAAGACATACCGGAGAAGTCATCTTCGCCGACTTCCTGGATCCCTTCAGGAACTTCAAGGACATCAAGTCCCTCCGGCGCAGAAGACAGCCGCTGCAGAAAAGCGGCATAGCAGTTATTATCATGGGTCGGATCCCAGCCTGCGGAGGCAGAGACGGTAAGCCCGTCCGGGACAGGAACGCGGTCCACCGGATAAAAGACATAACGCCCCGGTCCTGCCGGAGTAAACCAGTTCCCAAGAGGTTCGCCGCCCTCAGTCAGGGACCAGCCGGGGAAGATGGAATTCAGGGCATCCGGGCTGCCCCATTCATCCTTGTGATCAAGATAATACTGCTGCATCTCCTTTAACAGGCAGATACTATCCCCGGCCTTTTCGGCAAATGACTCGCCAAGAACAGTCCCATCATCATCGAGGACAACAAATTTCGCGTAATTAACGGTGATTGGACATGGAAATTCGATCCAGTCACTATCCGCGTTCTGGCGGAAGTAAAAATTTACAGTGAAATTTCCGTCTGCCACAGATGGAAATTCGCCGATCCGGAAATTCTCATTATAGTCTGAAAGACGATGCCGGGAGACTATATTATTATTTTCGTCGTTGACATCCACGAATACATACAGGGAACAGAGGATCTTCCAGTCAGTGAGAACTGCGCCATTGTACAGTGTCTCACCAGAGTCAAAGACGGAGGACGGTATGAAGGTAAGAGAAACATGCTCTGTACTGTCTATAGTGATGCCGTCTGATGGAAAAGCCGGGTAATTTATATCAGGAGGCAGATCGGGTGGAGCCGGTTTATCACCTGCATTCGGATAATCAGGATCGACCACAGGAGTTGGTGTTGGAACCGGGGCGGGAGTCGGTGTCGGCGTTGGGACAGGAGCCGGTTCTGGTGTCGGCACAGGAGTCGTTCCGCCGCCACCGCCGCCACCGCCGCCGCCGGAGGTATTTCCACCCGGATAACGTCCCGAAGCTCCTGAGCCGGAATCATCGTCTTCATTGGAATCATCCCACCCGGAGATCCCGTTTCCGGAAGAGGTTCCGCTGCCGGAAGGAAGCTTGATCACGGATTGGTCAGAGCTGTTATTGGATGTCCCGGCGATCACCGCCGCCGACTTCCCAACTCCTTGCGGCAGATTCCCGCCAGACGGCATATCAGAAGTCTCCGGACTGACCAGAAGATTGCTGGCATTTTTAAGGTCCGTCTCGATATTTCCGTCCTCCGGCATCTGATAGCCGGAATCTTCCAGGTTATCCCTTCCGTAGGAATCATCCGCCTTGGGATCACGCTCGAGACGATGGTTATCGTCGGAGGTGTCTGTCTGGGACTTCTGCCCGTAATCATTTTTCTCCGGGAACATGATCTGGTTTTCCTGGTAATCGTGAGTGTTGACAAAAAGGTCCGGGCGGAACAGACTTCCGTTCTGGTATCCGTTCCAGACCCGCACACCTCCCGCCAGGACCGCCACAGAGGCAGCAGTTCCGGCGGCCAGCATCGAGAACCGCTTCAAATCATTTTCCGGTTTCTTATGGTGTTTCATTTCTTCTCCTTTAGTGTCCGTCCGATTTCCTTCCGAATCTTCTCGAAATCGATCGGCTTTGAAAAGTGGCCGTTCATACCGCTCGCGATGGACAGTCTCTGATCTTCCACAAAGGCATCCGCAGACAGGGCAAAGATCGGAATCGTTTTCGCGTCCTTATGATCCAGCTTCCGGATCGCGCGGGCGGCATCCCGTCCGTTCATCTCCGGCATCTGGATATCCATGAGGATAAAGTCGTAGGTTCCAGGCGGCGCGGCTGCAAATTTCTCTACTGCGTCACGTCCGTTTACGGCTACATCGACGCTTGCGCCGCTTAATCCCAGGATGCTCACGGCGATCTCCGCATTCACCTCGTTATCCTCCGCCATCAGGATATTGCAGCCTTCATATGTAAAGGTATCGCTGTCCTGTGGAGTATCATCTGCCGCAAGATTTTCCGGGTGATCCGCCAGAGGCAGCGTCAGATATACGCTGAAATCAGATCCCTCGCCCGGCATGCTCTCGACTAAGATCGAGCCGCCCATCAGCTGGATCAGCTTGTCCGTGATCGCCATACCGAGACCGGAACCGCCGTACTGTTTTGTGATTCCGGCGTTCTCCTGCTCGAATGGGTGGAAGATCCGCTTGATGAACTTCGGATCCATTCCTTTTCCGGTATCATGGACCCGGAACAGGAACTCTACGCTGTCTTTATTCCGCATCATCTGGCGGAATGTCACGCGGATCTCGCCTTTTTCCGTGAACTTCGAGGCGTTGGAGAGGAGGTTTACGAGGATCTGGGAGATCCGCTCCTCATCGCCGACCACATAGCGGACGTCCACGTCCTTCATTTCCACGATATAGGTGATTCCCTTTTCCTCAATTGTCTTCTTAAACAGGTTCCGGATCTGGTCTGCCAGGTGGTAGAGGTCGAAGGGCTTATTTTCAAGCTCGATCTTACCGACTTCAATTCGGGACATATCGAGAACTTCGTTGATAACGGTCAGAAGGAACTCGGAAAGCTGTTCCGCCTTCACGATATAGTCCTCGGCGCTGTGCCCGTGAAGCTGGCGGTGCGCCAGGTTCAGCATACCGATAATTCCGTTTAACGGAGTACGGATCTCATGGGACATCTCTGAGAGGTAAGCGGATTTCGACTGGCTTACGTTCTCGGCGGCCTCGAGATCTGCCCGCATCTCATCAAGCTGTCTCTTTTCCTCCGTGATATCCCGGAAGTGGAACAGGTCCATCCCGTCTTTCCTTGTCACAGAAAGGCGGTAGCAGGCATCCGTCCCGAGCGGTTCGATATCCATCAGGATTGGACTTTTGCCGTCCCACGCGTTATATTCTTTCCGAAGCTGCTTCGCCTGTTCCTCAGGAAGCTTCGGGGCAAGGCAGAGAACGTCGTTTTGAAACTGTTCCCTCGTAAGGCCGAACTGCTGTTCAAAATCCTTTGTCACATAGAGTGGGAAAAGGTCCGAAGAGCGGAGAAGAAAACAGGGGTCATCCACGAGGTCAAACCCGTTAAGATTCCCCCTGTCGTTAGATTTGTCAAAATTTAACCTGCGCCAGGACAGACGCAGATGAAAAAAAACGATCAGCAGGCACGCCGCGACCAGCAATTCCGCAAAAAACAGAAATATCAATACCTTATGTTCCCCCAGCCACGCGAGCTGGAACGCAATCTTTTCCATATTCTATCCCCAATGTAAATTTGTAGCCGGTTACTCCAGGTACGCTATCATTGCCTACTGCGGACCGAGCTTTTCAATCGCCTGGATCGTGCGGTCATATTCCTCATGGACGCGCGCGAAAAGCGATCTGCTCTCATCGTCCAGCGTGTTGTTTCCACGGAGCTTTTCGGTCAGAGCAGAGCTGGTATCACATAACGCAGTAAATCCGAGGTTCAGGCAGATCCCCTTCAAAGTGTGGGATGCGCGGAACGCCTCCGCGCCGTCACCGCTCTCGATCGCGGCCTGCAGCTGCCCAAAACTCGGATCATTTAAAAATTTCAACGCGAATTTTCTGACAAGACTCTCCGAAACGAGTCTCCCGGTAACTCCCTCATAATCGCCGTGCATCATTTCGTAGCATTCTCTTAATGTCATATGTATGGTCCCCTTTTGCAAGTGTGTTGTTTCATATATTTATATATAGATGGTTCTATTATAACTTTCAAAGGATAAAACTTCAACTGGATAATGGGGGGGGATATGGAAAATAATGTCAGATTTTGTCCAAACTGTACGAAGTGTGTAACATGGTAAAAGTCTTACTTTTCGCGAAAATAGTGAAAGATTGTACTATAGTTCATTGTACGGAAAAGAGCTCGAAAAAATATGTGAAAATTTTGTGAAAACTTGACATTTGAAACGAAATTCAGACATATGAAATAGGGCAATATTCTGGAAAAAGTTGTCTGGATGTGGTAAACTAAAGAAAGAGTGGACAACTATAATCTTTATTAAGTATCGTCAAGGAGGCGGTATTGGAAAAGTTGAAAATCCACAAAAAGTGCAGGGCGAGTAACTCGGAAAGGACGGCTTCACTGCCAAAGAAAAAGAAACAATGAACAAGACAGTCAGAAAAGTATGGAACATCATAACGAATATTATCGTGGCGCTGGTAGTGCTGTTAGCTGTAGCACTCGTCGGTGTCCGCCTGGTAGGATTTCAGGTATTTACAGTCCTGTCAGGATCAATGGAACCGACATACCATGTTGGCTCGCTCATCTATGTAAAGAGCGTAGACTACAAGGAACTGGAACCCGGAGATGTAATTACTTTTATGTTAGATGAAAACACGGTGGCGACTCACCGAATCGTGGAAGTCGTCCCCGATGAGAATGATCCGGAGACACTGCGTTACCGCACAAAAGGTGACGCCAACGATGCGGAGGACGGTGGGCTCGTCCATTATAAAAACGTGATCGGAACTCCGGTATTTACAATTCCGAAGCTGGGCTACTTCGCGAGTTACATACAGAATCCGCCGGGGACCTACGCAGCGATCTCGGTTGGAGCAATCATTCTGCTGCTGATATTTATTCCAGACTTATTCTCCTCTGACGATAAGGACGGAAAGGAAAAGAAAAAAGAGAAAAAGGAGAAAGTCAGAGACGATGGGGACGATTCCCCGCAAAACTGAGGGCAATGCCGAAAGGCTCCCTATACATTATTATTAATTTTTTTAAAAGGAGGTTTTCTGTATGAAGAAGACAAGCAAGGCATTACTTCTGGGTCTTTGCGCATTATTGCTGGTAGGCGCATCTGTACTTGGAACCATGGCGTACCTGACATCACAGGATGAGGTAGTCAACAACTTCACTGTTGGTAAAGTGAACATAACGCTGGATGAGGCAAACGTAGACATAAACGGTGAAGTAGAGGACGCTACGCGTGTTAAAACAAATGATTACAAGCTTTTACCTTCACACAATTACAAGAAGGACCCGACCATTCATGTGGCAGATGATAGTGAAGATTGCTATCTGTTCGTAAAAGTAGACAATGAAATTGCCGATATTTTAATTTCAGAAAATGATGGCACGGATACAAAAAAGGTAACTCTTGCAAACCAGATGACGGCAAATGGCTGGACAAATGTACAGGGCAACATATATGTATATGGAACCAACACAGCACCGACCACGGTTAAGCCGGGCGATGAAAACGTAACAGGTGCTAATGGTATTGTGGTTTTTGATACTTTCACTATTGATGATGAAGTGAATGGTACTCAGCTTGCGACATTTGCCGGTAAGAAAATTACAGTTACAGCGTATGCTATTCAGAAAGACGGATTTGATGGCAAGAGTCCTGCTGAGATTTGGGCGGCATCAAAGTTCAATTAATAATCTCCTTTGATTCCTTCAGAGAGGGCATATTTCAGCTATGCCCTCTCTATGGGAATTAGGACCCAAGATTTTGAGGAAAGGAGAAATGCAGTATGAAAAAGAGAACCATGGCATTATTGGCAGCAATGCTGATGATTGTTGGCGTTATGATCGGAAGCACGTTGGCCTGGCTGACTGCGAAGAGCGATGCGGTAGTAAACACCTTTACGGCCAGCAACATCAAGATTGACTTGACAGAAACTACTGGTTCTACTTATAAGATGGTTCCTGGATGTACGATTAAAAAAGATCCAACGGCAACTGTAAAGGGTGGAAGTGAAGATTGCTTCCTATTTGTTAAAATTGTAGAAAGAAACAATTTTAGTCACTACATGACTTATGAGGTGGATACTTCAGTATGGACAAAACTGGAAGGAGAGTCAGGAGTCTACTATAAAAAAGTTAATGCCAGTTCGAGTGATCAGTCTTGGAATATCTTAAAAGATAAGAACAAAGAAATTAAGGTGAACAGCAGTGTTACCAAAGCAGATATGACTAGTTTGACGGAAAGCACTTATCCTAAACTGGAAATTACAGCCTATGCAACTCAGCTTTATGAGACAAATGGAAAAGAATTTGCTGTTGCAGACGCATGGGCTAAAGTTAAGCCTGAAGATTAATGACAAGCAGAAGGGAAAATGATTATGAAAAAGAAAATCTTAACCTTAGGCCTGGTTGCCGTACTTTCCGCTGCTGCAGCTATCAGCGGAACATTAGCATATTTTACTGACAAAGAAGAAAAAACAAATAAATTCACAGTTGGAAACGTAAACATTGAGCTGAAAGAGGATCATTGGGATCCGAACAAAGCTACACATGTTTATCCGGGTCAGGTTTTAGAGAAGGATCCGGTTGTTACAAACATCGGCAGCAATGAGTGCTATGTTCGTGTTGAGGTGACAAATCTTAAACAGTTCGGAACTGAAGGGGATATTGTTTATATATCCACAGAAAAAAACGCTGAAAAGACCGTTGATGTTGAAGGAAAGCTCGGTGCAAATTGGGTTTTTGATGCGGATGCCTCATATAAGAATGGAGAGGACAGCGCATACTTCTATTACACGGAACCGTTGAAGCCGAATGAAAAGACAACTGCTTTATTTGAGAAAATTAAAATGCCGACAGGCTTAACGAACCGTCCAACACCTTCAGATGCTGAGCATAATAATGCCGAGAGCATTGTTATTACTGCGTGGGCTGCGCAGGCAGAAGGCATCGACTGGAAATGGGATGCGAAGAAGCCGGACATCTCTGGGCTCAAAGCATGGTTTGAAGCTTGCTTTAAGAACAACTGATTTTAATCGACATATGGTACTCTCTGATTGAAATGGAGAGGCCATATGAGAGTACCTGAGGGGCTGGCTTCGGATATTGTCATATGGCGAATAAAAGCCAGAAAAATAAAAAACACCAATTACTAAAACAGTATGGTTATATGTGGGGAGGAAAAAGCGCATGAAGAAAAAAATATTGCTGGCTGCAGCAGTCATGATCTGTCTCGCTGTAGGCGCGTCTGGAACCCTTGCTTACTTCACATCTGAGAATACCGCTCACAATGTTATCACATCCGGCGGTGTAAATATCGAAGTAGTGGAGAAAACAAAGAACAAAGAGGGAAAACTGGAAGATTTTCCAAAAGAAGGTATGAGCGGCGTAATGCCGGGAACAGATGTCAGCAAGATCGTCAGTGTAAAGAACACCGGCGAGAGTGAAGCATGGATACGTGTTCAAGTAGAGTCTTCGATTAAAGACGCAAATAGAGCTGATCTGCCGCTGACGATCGAAGGCGTTGGTCCGGTAATGACTTACACCGTTGGGAGAGGCTGGTCCCTTGGCACAGATGGTTATTACTATTATGCAAATCCGGTTGCTGCAGGAGAAACAACGGGTATCTTATTTGATACCGTAAAATTTGCTCCAGAGATGGGAAATACGTATCAGAACTGCAAAGCCAATATTAAAATCTCTGCTCAGGCAGTACAGACTGCCAATAACGGTAAGACCGTGCTGGAAGCTAAAGGCTGGCCTGCTGGAAATTAAGGAGGGATTGATAAATGATGAAGAAGAAATTACTTACAGGAGCGTTGAGTGCTGCAATGCTCGTTACCCTTTGTGTACCTAGAACACTTTTAACTAAGGCTGAAACAACAAGTCCTGTTTTGGTATGTGACAAGGAAGAACATACGCACAGTGCTGAGTGCTATGAACTTTCTGACGAACCGACATGTGGCCAGGAAGAATCCGAGGGTCATAAGCATGATGATAGCTGCTATATAGAAGAGCAGGTTAAGACATGTACCCGTGAGGAAGGTGAGGACCACACCCACGATGAAAGCTGCTACACCACCAAACGTACGCTTACATGCGAAGTGGAAGAATCTGCTGGTCATACACACAGCGACAGCTGCTATAAAAAAGAACTGACTTGTGGTCTTGAAGAGCACAAACACGATAAAGCCTGCTATGAGACTGTAGAAGAGGAGACCGAGGAAGAGACAACAGCTCCGGAAACAGAAGCTTCTACAGACGCCGAAGAAACAGGGGCTCCGGAGACTGAAGAGTCCACAGAAGCCGCAGAAACAGAAACTACAGCAGCAGAAGAAACAACAGGAGCCGAGACTCCGGAAACCTCAGAGACCTCAGAGACAAAAGAAACAGAAGCACGCGAGTGCACCTGCGGCACCGAGGACGGAATCCACGACGAAGATTGCCCGTTATACAAGGAAACAAGCAAGGCAACCGCAAGTAACGCAACAACATCAACAGCTCCGCCAGCACCGGTTACCCAGGTTCACCTCGAGGGCTGTACCGATGATTGCACAGGCGAAAATTGCGCTTGCCCGTGCCATAAGATGAGCCTGTTTGACCGTCTGATGACTTGTGAGACGCTGGATCAGCTGTATGCGCTTGCGGACGCAACACCGGAAGAAGAGTTACTGGCGTTGACGGAAGAAGAAAATGCAAAAATTGAGAAACGATTTGCGGACTTAGTGCCGGATCCATTACCTGTAGTAGGAAAAGAGCAGCTGAGTATAATAGAAGATGCTTTGGAAGATAGTGAAATCATTTATCCAACTGTAAACTTTGATCATGTAGCACCGTTTAGTGATATGTTTGAAGAATAAGAGAGGGGAGACAGAGTATGAAGAAAACTAAAGCTGTATCACTGCTCCTTTCATTGTCAATGATGGCATCACTTGTAATGCCAAGTGCATCGATAGTGCCAACATATGCCGCGGAAAAAAAGGATAATGGTATGGAGGTCCTTAAGACTGCCGAGCCAGTTGAAGACGAAGAAGGAGTATATACCATTAAATTGGAAGCATACGCTACTGGAAGTTCGGTTATGACAGAAGTCAAAAATGTTGATCCCACGGATGTTGTTCTTGTATTAGATCAGTCGGGATCTATGGACGACCGTCGATACACTATGTCTACATATGATTTCAAAGCGTATTCAAGAAAAACCAACAAAGATTATTATGAGCTTCGATACAACGGTGGGCAAAATAATTTGTATTATAAGCGTTCAGACGGTAGTTATGTTTCTGTCTCTGTGACGATGACATTGAATAATGAAGATAGTTTAGAAGAGTGTCCAGATCAGTGGAGAAATACAGATTATTATAAAAATAGGGGTAATCTTTATGCTGTAACCGATTCAGGATATGGACTCGTAAATGTAACAACACAGCGAAGCTTCGAAGGAACTATTTATGTTTATAAATTTCCGGATGGTTCTGTAGTTAGTAGTGTTGGGGGATGGAACTCACCACGAAATTTTGAGAATAAAGGACCGCTTTTTCTTTATTCAGGGGATATTACTTATGAATACACTTACAGAGAAAATAGTGAGGTTAAGCACATCGAAACGTCCACTGGTCAAAATATAGAGCCGGGTGTAGTTTTTTATGAAAAATATAGGAGCGGTTCTATTAGGCGAATTACGGCGCTGAAAAATGCTGTTACTCAATTTGTGGAAAGCGTAAGGGAAAAAGCAGCTGGTGTGGATGGAGAGTTCGGCACAGATGATGATGTTGAACATCGTGTTGCAGTGGTAGGCTTTGCTAGTGATGCTGTAAATTACAATGAACACGAGTTTGAAAATACTGAGGTTTTTGTTGGGGCAAATCAGTATAAATATAATAGTACTGCAGCAGAACATTATCAGGAAGCTTTAATGGATATGCGTGACGCGAATAAATATAGCAAGATAAAAGATTCTATAAATGCCTTAACTGGATATGGTGCTACATATCCAGAGTACGGATTGGAAATGGCAAAGGGGATTTTAGATGCTAACTCCGGAACACAGAAGAGAAATCGTGTCGTGATTTTATTTACTGATGGTGCTCCAGGAGCGTATTCTAACAATTTTAGCACCACAGCGGCGAATAATGCAATTGATAAGGCGAAGGAATTAAAAAATGCCAAAGTAACAGTGTATTCTGTAGGTATTTTTGATGGAGCAGATGCGACTTCTGCGGGTAGCCAGAATGGAAATAATAAAGAGAAAGCAAACTGGTTTATGCAGAGTGTATCCTCTAATAATGGCGAAGTAAAAGAGGATGCTGGCTATTATCTCTCTGCCGCAGATGCTGATACATTAAATAACATTTTTGCACAAATCTCTAACTGGATTCAAAACGGCGGAACTTCTTCTACGCTGACTGAAAAAAGTGTTGTGAAGGATATTGTCTCTGAGCAGTTTACACTTCCAGAAGACGCAGACGAAGGTGATATCACCTTAGAGACTTATAAGTGTACAGGTAAGAATGCTAAGGGAGAGTATACCTGGGAGAAAAATCCAGATGCTATGGGTGCCTGTGTAATAACACCTGTGGAGCGTGATCAAGTCAGTGTTAGTGGTTTTAACTTTTCGGAGAATTATGTTGGTACCTTTACCGATAAAAACGGTAATATCAGCTATCGCGGAAATAAACTGGTCATTAAATTCAATGTAAAGCCGAAAGCGGGAATGTTAGGTGGTAACCAAGTATTCACAAATGACGGAGCGGGAATTTATGAGGATGCATCAGCTAAGGAACCTGTCATAAGGTTTAACCGGCCAACAGTTGATGTCCCGATTCCAAAGATAGATGTCAAGGCACAGGATAAGAATGTTTACCTGAAGGGTGAGGTTACTGCTGACGAACTTAAATCTGGCGCAGTTATCAAAGCAGGCAATAGTGTAACACTTGATTTAAGCAAAGAAAACTATGGCTTAGAGTCTTGGCAGAACGAATATGTGGATATTAAGGTCAAGATTACAGATAAAGATAACAAGGATGTCACTGGCAAGATTGCGGATTTGACTGATGATTCTACTTACAACGTAATCGTAACCATCTCTCCAAAGTATGCTGGACCGGTTACTGCAGAATCTGGCACGGGAACTGCCAATATCAACGTATTTAAACCGGAACTGACCTATAAGGATAGTTCAGCTTACTACGGCGAGACAGCAGCAACTGAATTTACTGACAATAAAGCTACTGAGATTTGGAAACATGGCGATACCAAAGATATTGATGAGGGAGTCATTGTGTTAGGTACAAAGCCAGCGTTAACTCTTAGTTATGAGCCAAAGTCAGGCACTATTGTTGATGGTAAATACACTAAGAAAGATGTGCCGGTTAAGGTCAAAGTAGAAATTGGTACAGAAGATGTGACTGCTAAAACAACATTTAAGCATCAGGATTGTACAGATACCGAATGCAAGTGGTCTAACCCAGATACTCCTGGTGATCCGGCGTTCATGATTCACATTAAGACTTGTGATCTTACCGTCAAGAAGAGCGGCGGTGCAGCTGGTGAACCGTATGCATTCACTGTTTATAAAGACGGTGTGAAGTATTCTGAAGTAACAGTTACGGGAAATGGCAGTGAAAAAATTTCCGAGTTACCAGTTGGTACTTACACAATTAAGGAGGATGAAGGCTGGAGTTGGCGCTACAGAGCAAATATCGGTAACGCAGTAACATTACAGGCTACGTCTCCGACTGGTGAAATTGAGTGTATTAACACGAAGAAAACTGACCAGTGGCTCAATGGTTTCAGCGATGTTGTAACCAATATCTTTGGTAAGCCTCATACTCAGAAAGGAGGGAAAAATTAATGAAGAATGGAAAAAATGAATTACAAAATTCACAGCATGAGAAAAAACGTGTTCTCAACAAAATCCAGATTCTAATTCTTTCCCTTCTGGTAATCACAACAGTGACTGTAGGAGGAACAGTTGCGTATTTGACGACAAAAACAGATTCTGTAGTCAATACCTTCGAACCATCTGAAGTGTCCTGTGAAGTGCAAGAGAAGTTTGATGGTACGCACAAAAAGGATATAAATGTGAAGAATACTAGTGATATCGAAGCCTATCTTCGAGTAAAGCTGGTATCTTACCGAGTTAATGATGCGGATCCTCCACAGCATATCGGTGGTGAGGCGCCTATTAACAATTTTAACCTTGGAGCTGATTGGGTAAAAATAGGTGATTATTACTATTATACTAAGCCTGTGGCAGCCAATGGAGGCGTCCCAGCAACACCTTTAACTACTAGCCTTGAGTTGACAAGCTCTTATAATGATGCTGATGGCGGCAAACAAGTCATCGAGGTTATAGCAGAGGCTATCCAGAGTAAACCTGTTGAAGCAGTTAAGCAGGCTTGGAATGTTAACATTTCTGAGTCTGGCGCGATTATTGAATAAGGGGGTGCAGGAATTTGAAACTTAAAAACATTGTAAAAACGACTTCCTCGCTCCTGCTTGCACTGATGACGGTTATGGGTATTTCCATGACAGCCTTTGCGGCGGACTCTTCCGTTACCTTTAAGGACGGAAAGCTCACCGTATTTGAACCGGGCAGTGCTTATGCAAACAGCGATATGTTTGATAACTTCAAGGGTGTAATGCCTGGGGATACCCGCAGCGAGGAGATCACAGTCCAGAACAAGTCAAAAGATTATGATTATATCAAAGTCTATATGCGGGCGGTTCTTCACGATGAGAGCGGTAATCCGATCAGCGAGAAGGTGCTGAACGAACTGCGAAACGATGAGCGCCGTGAGCAGATATCTGAGGCTGCGTACATGTACGATTTTCTCTCCCAGCTTTCTATGACAGTAAAGAATGGCACGGATGAGATCTACAATGCATCTCCGGATGAGCTTGCCGGTCTTGTAAAGAATGTGTATCTTGGCACACTCCGCAAAGATCAGTCCCTCAAGCTGAATGTGGAGTTAGCAGTCCCGATCGAGATGGGCAACGAGTACGCGAACCGTATCGGTGAGGTCGACTGGGTCTTTGTAGTAGAGGGATATGACGATCCAAAACCGACGAGATCGGACAGAGATTCCGATGATTCCGACGATCCGGATCCGAGCCCGAGACCGCCGCGCAGACCGAGCAACAACTCAAAAGGTTCTCCGACCCCGGTCAACGCGCCGAGCGCTGTTTCTCCGGCAGAGAACACGATCACTCCACCAAACCCGGAATTCCCGGAAGAAAGCTCTGTAGCTGACGCACAGAACACGAGAAAGCTTTCCGCTGGCAACCCGGCAACAGGCGACACCACACACAGAGTCCTCTGGACAATGTTAAGTGTTGGTTCCGGAATTCTTCTCCTTGGACTGATCCTGTTAAAACGCAGATCGGATAAGGCAGAGGACAAGTAAATCGATATTAAAAAGCAGCTTCCACCCAGCGGGAGAGATCCTGGTGGGTGGAAGTTTTTTGTCAATTTTTACTGAAATTTTTGTACATGTTTTTGTTTGTCGGATATTGACGAAAATGGTGACATATGGTAAAATGGGAGCAAATAGAGGATGTGCAATTTAATATTTAGCAAAACAACCGAAAGGTTGCGACGCAAAGCTATAGGGCCTGTAAAATGGCAGCCAGTTGCGACTTACGATGACTCATCAAGAGTGTTGTTTTGCTATACAAAAACAACACTCTTTTATTTTTACCCGAGGCCTCAGGAAACCTCTTGAACTGCCTCTTAAAATTACAAACCGAAAATTAAAAAGAATCCTTGAAGAGGATTGTAAAAAATTCATAAACCGGCAAAGCAGTCGAAAGGCTGTGACGCAAAGCTATAGGGCCTGTAAAATGGCAGCCAGTTGCACTTTGAAGAGTATTGTAAAATGCGC
>Ga0129311_1000495_pt1 | contig 34514 bp, 28 predicted proteins | sample Go1ome_FD_94435 | JGI IMG/M metagenome (GOLD analysis project Ga0129311, IMG submission 94435) | Western lowland gorrila individual fecal microbial communities from Wisconsin, USA - Go1022B metagenome | ecosystem: Host-associated > Mammals > Digestive system > Large intestine > Fecal | place...
ATATGATAGCTGCAGGTATTGCCCGAAACCTTGTCCGGAACAGTCAGAAAAGTATCCTTAAATGACGTTGAGGCATAAGGAGTGGCAGAAGCACGGATCCGAAGATTAAGGAAATTGTCATTCCAGATGTCCGAATACTCTTTTGCCGAATACTCGCAGAAAGGCACGAATGAATATAGCAGATCCTGGCCGGAGAAATCCACCTGAACACCTACTGACAGGTATAAGGATACATCTATGGTATAATACCCGGTAATCTCTAGGCCGCTATGGGCATTCCTAACCTTGCCTTCGAGCAGGAATGCGCCGCAGGCCGGGAAAGACCCGACGGTGGGAGCCTTGAAGTTCATGGTCCTGCCGGACAACGAAGCAAGGTAATGCCTGTCAGAATCAGTCTTCAATGATTCCGCCGGCGTGTCCTCAGGAGTATAGTATGCGTCATATATCTTCCACACAGCGCTTTTGTCCGGAGAGCCTCCAGCCTTGAACGGAACTTCTGCACTTCCGCTGCGGAGATCTCCAGGTGCGATCTGGTAGTTTGTCATCTCGCCCAGATAACATTGGTCCGGAAAAGCAGGATTGACCGTAAGGGGAATTTCAGACACAGGGCAATATGAAAAATACTCATTCGTAAGCCTGAGAGTACCATACCTCGCCTTGTCCCCGAGAGCTTCAAGTCCCCAGAATTTAAATTGGGCCACCTCGCCGTCGTTTGCAATCGAGGGGTCGGAATTCACGTCCGCAACAAAAGCCAGACCCCACCAGGGGTTGTCTTCAAGTTCCGAAAAGTCCGTATCCTCCGCCCCTTTCCATTCCCAGAATATACTTCCGGCATACTCGTCAGCGAAATCAGCGAACCGTTCCCTGTCATCCGACGGATCACGTCCCTCCAGAGCCAGCAGTTCCGCAGGGTATGCAAAACCCTCCAGCGGCAGGGCTTCGCCATTCTCATCCGAAAGATAAAGGCTCACATAATAGTCCGTTCCTTTCTCATCCAGGATCAAATCTTCCAGCAGGTATTCAGGCGTCCTGGCGGCGGGAAGAAACACTTCGGCAAAGGAGGTCGACTGCTGGAGATGCACGCTGCAGCCTCCGACCCCTGTGGAGGAGTCTGCTCTGTAGTAGACCCTCCTGCTCTTCGGGACGTAGCTGAAAGCGGTGTGCGAAGCCGAATCGTAGAAACTCGCAGCACCGCTCTGCGATCCGACCGAGAATGACTTCTCCCCAACTTTGAAAATCACCGGAGAAGAAGCGCTTGCCGTAGGGAAATCAAATCTCCCCCACTGCCCGGAATACCGGGTTCTCTGCAAAGAATAGGACGAGAACACTCCCGGCGTATATGCCACCCTCACGGTAAGTGTATCCGTCTTCCATCCGTCCCAGCTGGAGAGGACTATATGCGCCGACGGTTCGGAAGTGCCGATGTATGAAGTCGAAACGCTCAGCGTTCCCTCCGAAAGGGTATAGCTCAGACCGGCCGCCTCCAGTTCGTCAGGGTCTGCAGTCAGGGCGTACTTCACATCACCCGGATCTCCGTTCCCTGTCTGCGCCAATACCTGACAGGTACTGGCGGCACCTCCCTGCCAGACCACCAGTTCATCCGACGAGAATTTCAGTGTACGGGTATCGTCATAGTCGGTAATCTCCACTTTCCAGGAAGGAGTCAGTGTTCCTGAGTCAGTAAGAATCAGCCTCAGCAGAGAACTGGTGTTCCTCTCTATACTGAAATCCCGGCAGTTGTCCTTTCCGAGATACATCCTGTATCTCAGATTGCCGCTTACTCCAGGAGTCGTCCACTCTCCCTCCAATTCAAAATAGGTACAGAAATCAGCCTCGCAGCCCATTTCGGACGGAACCTTTTTGGCCGGATCCGTATTATTCGGCAGCAGCACACCCTGGCAGTTTTCCAGGACATAAAACGGCACCGCCTCCCCGGCAGAGAGCCTGCGGCAGTCCTCTTCGCTTGCATAATCTCCATCTGTTACGGAATCAGCGAAGCTCCCGGTACGGAAAGGGGTTATGTTCATGGCAGAACTCCTTACCCTGACTGACCTGAGGTCAAAGCTGCAATTCTCAAGCTGACTTACTATCTGCAGCCGGCAGCAGCTCATCAGCCTATCCAGAGTCAGTTCCAGAGTACCGCCTGCCGCACCCGGGACTATCGTGTACGGTTCGGCATTGGCCATAGGTATGGCCGAGAGTTCTCCGGGTGCTATCGCCATGAAGTCCAGACGCGTTCCCGGCAAGTCTTCTTCCGCATAAGGCGGAATGAATCCCTCCACATTAGCCAGCGCATAGATATTATATGACGTACCGCTATTCAGCCTCAGGTCAAGAGCCGGGCCCTGCGAATTACTTTCCTGATACAGGAATCCGCCGGAGTAGACGAATACCGAGAGTCTTTTGATCTCACAGTCGTCAAAGCCGTAGGAACTTCTCGTCCGGGTTCCGGAGGCGGAGACCGACACAGAGACGCTTACCTGACAGGCCTCTGCTACAGGCTGTTTTTCCGCAGGAGACTTCTCCATCACGCAAGAGGCAAGCACAAACGGGAGCAATAAAATGTATTTATTCATCAGATCACTAAATCTACGGTCTTTCCCTCTTTCCATTCCTCAACACTGACTGTCACCAGTGCTTTCACATAATCTATATCCAGATAAACATCCGTCAGGTCAGGAGCAGACCAGTCAAAACCTGTTTCTTCCAGATACCTGCCCAGGGGCAGGCTGTCAAACCCATACTGCACCGAAGCATCCCTAGGGATGAAATCCAGCATCATTGAATCATCAATCTGCCTCGGCACGCATATTCTATGGTAAGAGCCCACCACGGGCATAAAAGAGACCTCGAAGGGTCCCGGCACAGGAGCCAGAGTGGCCAGATCCATCCCGCACACATTGCTTCTCAGTCTCAGGACAAACGGGCTGTCCTCACCGTTCTGAAAGATGACATTAAGATGGATATAGGCGTACTGCCTGTGCAGCACGGCCTGCCTGGAAATGGTTTCACAACGTGAATCCACCTTTTCAGCCCAGGCATAAACCTCTTTCATCTCCTCCCCGAACGGGACTGTCAGCAATGATATCTCCGTCTCGCACACTTCAGTGCCGCTCATGACGCTCAATACCGGAAAACCCTTCGGAATCTCTATATTAAAAGATGATTTGCCGCCTCCGGTGTGCAGGGTATCTCTCAGCCTCAGCCCGCCATCCCAAACAGAAATGATATCCCTGTCCAGGTCTCCACCATCCACACTCAATTCCAACACGCACGGGCAATCCGCCCTGTCCTCTTTAATCGAACAGGCCCCCAGCCCCGCACACAGCAGAAGCGGCAATATTATCTTAAATAGTCTCATCGTAGGTTGCGCCCTTTCCCCAACCGGCTACCGTAATGCTGGCGGAAATACTGCCCTTACTTATCGTTCCGCCGGGTTCCGTAGAGCCGAGGGCCTTGAGAGTAAGAGCTACAGTATAAGCCGTATTAGGTTCCAGCGAGTTCATCACGACAGGATAATAATACTGCTGACCTCCTATAAGCACCGACACCACAATAGCCGTCTTCTGTTCCACAAAACTGCTGTGGAAGCCGGAAGGATCGACTGTCGAGCCGTTGGGATAAGCGTACAGCAGAAGCGGTGAAGAGTCGAAATCGGTAGTTGAAGCTGCGTCAATGCTGAGATTCTTTGCTGCAAATGTCAGTTCCGGGACAGACGCAAGATAGGTGGCCCCGTCAATGATGTGGCTTTCCACTCTCGGGGATTCGTCCTTGCGGGCTTCCTGATTGTACCACACCGAGCCGGCCCTCGCTCTGCCGAGGCTGTATCCTCCTACAACATTTGCAAGAAAGACATTCTTGATCTCGACCGCGACCGATTCATAGCTGCCCGGGAGATTATTGGTAACCGACACGAGCGCAATACGTGAAACCAGTCTTGCAACTGAAACGGAGACGCTCGCGGAAGCTGAATTGAGATTCACAGTACCGCTTCCTATCATGATGAAGCCGCCTGTTCTGGAATTTTCACTCAAATCCGTCGCCACTGCCGTAAGTTCCGATATTTTCTTCACTCCAGAGACGTCCGGGCCGTTAGCCACTGCATATACGGTCATCTGCCCGTAAGGAAGGGTGAAACTCTGGCCTGTGGTTGATGTCCCGCAGTTTTTATACGCGACGAGATTGTTCAACTTGTCAAAGACCAATATCTGCAGATTCTTGATCGCCTTCTCGTAATCAGCTTCGTCGACATAAGCCTCTATCGCCCTGCTGGCAGGAGCATGCCCGGAACGGACATTGACCGTCAAGGTTGAAAATCCGTCACCGTCTGGGTAAGGATTGGTAAATACGGCCTGCTTCGTGCAGGAAACTGAAAAAATGCCCATTGCAAATAATGCGGCAAGCAATAATTGGTATTTCATAGCATAGCGGTTATTAATTCATTTCACATGAAAGAGTGTCCTCGTCTTTGATTATCGAGAGATGCGAGGCCAGCACTTCCGGAATTTCCTTTGTCTCTCCGTCGGCGGAACTGTATTTCTGGTACCGCATACGGCCTGATACATGAAGTATGCTGCCTACCTGAATCGCATCGAGATCCTGGATATTCCGGCCGCTCCATGCAGTGATGTTGTGCCAGGAAGTCTCGATGACGGCAGTCCCCTCCTTGTCTTTGTAAGCGTAATTGGTTGCAAGCGATATTCTCGCAACCTTCTTGTTGTCAATCGTTCTTAGATTGATGTTCCCCACGTTTCCGCGCAGCTCGATTCTGTTTAACTGTTCCATTTTAACATAATTTTGTTTGTTGTTACAGGCTCACCCGTTCCGCGGTTTAGGGAAAAGCCCGACGGCAAAGTAAAACGGAGGAAAAGCAATTTGTTCCGAGCTGTGACGAAATACCCGGGATTTATATGAATTCATACGGGTTTTTATGATTCTTATATCAGGCTTAAAGAAATCATACCCCTTTTCTTTATGAAATCCGGATGACAAAATTTATTTTACGATTCACCACTTTATTTAAAAAGAAGTAAATCGGCTCATCTTTTTTATGATTGCTTGTTTTTACGGAGATTATTGACGCAATTTGTCACTATGGATCTTCTGAAACCAGACAATAACGACGGAACGTTCTGCCTGAACTGCGGATCTCCGGTTTATGGACGGCCGGACAAGAAATTCTGTTCGCAGGTATGCAAGGACAGGTACAATTACAGGATACATTCCGAATCCCAGATGTTCAAGCGGCGCATCATGATGAATATCCAGATGAATTATTCGATACTCTGCAAACTGCTTGAAAAGGGATGCAACTGTGCGGAAAGGGCCGACCTTGAAGAAATGGGGTTCAAGCCGAACTGTGTGACCGGATTCAGGAAAAGCCAGCACAATTCGGCACTCGAACTGCGCTGCTTCGATGTCAGATACCGGATTTCCGGTACAAGGATATACAATATTGCCTATATAGATACGGCAAAGCCATCGTCAAAGGATAATTTGACGGTGGCCGGTTAAGTAATGGAGGTGCGGTTTACTCCGCTTTCGCCTTTTCAGCAGGCTTGCCGGACTCAGGCTTGGTGGAGACCACGGAATTTACGTACTTGTCGTACTCGGCTTCGCCTATCATATGGCAGGAACCGTTGATCTGGGCGCCCATCTCAACCTGGAACTTGCGCACATAGATATTGCCGTTGATAACTGCGGTATTTTTTACCGACAGCACATCCTTGACATAGATATCTCCGTCCATCTTTCCCCAAAGGTCAACGACAGAGCAGAGCATATCGCCCTTCAGAACTGCGGTCTCGCCTACGACTATCTTCCCTTTGGAAAACATCTTTCCGTCAACGCATCCGTCAACGCGGATATCGGAGTCAGACGAAATCTCGCCTTTGATTACTGTCCCCGCCGAAATGCGGCTGACGTCATTGACGTTCAGTATGGGCTCAACTATCTTATTCATATTCTTGAACATATTATTATCAGACTATTCCTTTGCCGTGGCAGTTCTTGTACTTGAGACCGCTTCCGCATGGGCAGGGGTCATTTCTTCCGACCCTTTTCTCAACCTTGACCGGAGTATTCGCTTTCTGCTCGCCGTTGGTGCTGAGGTCGGAGCGGCGGGTCTGCATCTGGCTCATATCCGTTCTGCGCACGGTGGCACGCTGGGGGGCCTCGTCATTGTCCCTAAGAGGAATGAAGGAGCGGAAGAGGAAGGACAGGATGTCCTTGTTCATATCCTCCAGCATGGCCGCGAAGAGATTGTAGCTTTCCAGCTTGTAGACCACAAGAGGATCCTTCTGCTCGTAGGACGCGTTCTGCACGCTCTGGCGCAGGTCATCCATAGCTCTTAGGTGCTCCTTCCAGTGTTCGTCAATCTGGTAGAGGATGATCGAACGGCTCAGCGTCCTCGCAACTTCCCTGCCCTCGCTCTCGTATGCCTGCTTGAGGTTCACGGAAAGATTGATGACCTTGCGTCCGTCGGAAATCGGAATCGCGATATTCTGGTACATCGAGCCCTGTTTCTCGTAGACGGACTTGATGATGGGCTGGAGTTTGGTCACCAGCGCATCCATCCTCCTCATGTAGACGTCCCACATGTGGTTGCAGAGCACTTCCAGCATCTCCTTGCCCTTTGACTTGTCGAAGAACTCAGCGTCAAAGCCCGGATCGATCGACAGCTGTGCCATCACTGATTCGGAGAAGCTCTCGTAATCCATATTTTCGGAACGGTCAACCAGGAGCGAAGCCGTATCCACCATCATATTGCGCAGGTCGATTTCCACCTTGTCGCCGCTGATAGCATTTCTGCGGCGGGAGTAGATCGCCTCACGCTGATAGTTCATCACGTCATCGTATTCGAGCAGGCGCTTGCGGATGCCGAAGTTGTTTTCCTCGACCTTTTTCTGCGCCTTTTCGATTGCATTGGAGAGCATCTTGCTTTCGAGCGCCTCATTCTCCTCCATACCGAGTTTGTCGACGAGGGAAGCGATCCTCTCCGAGCCGAACAGACGCATCAACTTGTCTTCCAGGGAGATATAGAAAGTCGAACTACCGGGGTCACCCTGACGTCCGGCACGGCCTCTGAGCTGACGGTCAACGCGGCGGGAATCGTGCCTTTCAGTACCTACGATCGCAAGTCCGCCTGCCGCACGCACCTCCTCTGAAAGCTTGATATCGGTACCGCGGCCGGCCATGTTGGTGGCGATAGTAACCGCGGACTTCTGGCCTGCCTGCGCAACGATTTCAGCCTCGCGGGCGTGCTCCTTGGCGTTCAAGACGTTGTGCCTGATTCCGCGGCGGGTGAGCAGACGGCTGAGCAGTTCGGAAGTTTCAACATCCGTAGTGCCGACGAGTACAGGACGTCCCTTCTTTACAAGTTCCTCAACCCTGTCGATGACAGCTGCGTATTTAGCCTTTTTAGTCTTGTAAATCAGATCCTCCTGGTCGTCACGGGCAATCGGACGGTTGGTCGGGATGACCATGACGTCAAGCTTGTAGATACTCCAGAACTCGCCCGCCTCCGTTTCAGCAGTACCGGTCATACCGGCGAGCTTGTGGTACATACGGAAGTAGTTCTGCAGCGTGATGGTAGCGAAAGTCTGGGTCGCAGCCTCGACCTTGACGTTCTCCTTCGCTTCGACCGCCTGGTGCAGTCCGTCGCTCCAGCGGCGTCCCTCCATCACACGGCCTGTGCTCTCGTCGACAATCTTGACCTTGCCGTCCACGATGATGTAGTCGATGTCCTTCTGGAACATCGCGTACGCCTTGAGGAGCTGGATCATGGTATGTACCCTCTCGCTCTTCAGGGAGAACTCCTCCATCAGACGGTCCTTCGCCTCCTGCTTCTCGGCTGGAGTCTTTTCGGAATGCTCGATCTCGGCGGTCTGCGCGCCGACGTCAGGCAGGACGAAGAAATTGTCGTTGCCGACGGAATTCGCAAGGCTCTCGTGGCCCTTGTCGGTGAGATCCACGGAGTTCAGCTGCTCGTTGATGACGAAGTACAGCGGGTCTGTAACCACGGGCATCTCCTTCTCGTTGTCCTGCATGTAGTAGTTTTCGGACTTCTGGAGAATGACCTTTATACCCGGCTCACTAAGATATTTGATAAGAGGCTGATACTTGGGAAGGCCCTTGTGCGCACGGAGCAGAAGTTTTCCGCCCTCCCTCTCATCGCCCTCGGCGATTTTCTTCTTCGCATCGTTGAGCACCTGGTTCACGAGGGAACGCTGCTGGTTGTAGAGTTTCTCCACGAAAGGGCGGAACTCGATGAACTGTGCATCGTCCTCGGCCCTCGCTACCGGACCGGATATGATGAGAGGCGTACGGGCGTCATCGATGAGAACAGAGTCAACCTCGTCGACGATTGCGAAATGGTGCTTGCGCTGCACGAGATCGTCAGCGGAAATCGCCATATTGTCACGCAGATAGTCGAAGCCGAACTCGTTGTTCGTTCCGAAAGTGATGTCGCAGTTGTACGCGCGGCGGCGTGCGTCGGAGTTCGGCTGATGCTTGTCGATGCAGTCGACGCTGAGGCCATGGAACATATACAGGGGGCCCATCCACTCGGAGTCACGTTTGGAAAGGTAGTCGTTGACCGTAACCACGTGCACGCCCTTTCCTGCGAGTGCGTTCAGGAACACGGGGAGGGTCGCCACGAGGGTCTTTCCCTCACCCGTCGCCATCTCCGCTATCTTACCCTGGTGCAGGGCGATACCGCCTATCAGCTGCACATCGTAATGGACCATATCCCAGTGGATTTCGTTTCCACCCGCCTTCCAGTGGTTGCGGTAGACGGCCTTGTCGCCGTCGATGGTGACGAAGTCGTGAGTGGTGCTCAGGTCGCGGTCGAACTGAGTCGCGGTCACCTCCACCGTCTCGTTCTCCTTGAAGCGGCGTGCGGTTGACTTGACGATTGCGAATGCTTCGGGAAGTATCTCGAGCAGGCATTTTTCGATTGCCTCGTCCTCGTCCTTTACAAGTTTGTCGGACTCGGATGCCAGTTTCTCCTTTTCGGAAATGGGCATATCCCCCGCAAGGGACTCCTTGATCTTGGCAATACGCTCCTCAAAAGGTTCTTCGACCTTTCTCAGACGCTCTTTCAGTGCCTCGCTGTGGGCGCGGAGTTCGTCGTTCGACAATTTGTCAATTCCCTCGTAAGCGGCAAGGACTTTATCCAGGATGGGCTTTACAGCCTTGTAGTCGCGCTCGGCTTTCGATCCGAACAATTTCTTAATAATATCAGCAAGTGCCATTATTTCAAATTTATACAAAAATAGTGATTTATTACCGTTCTTCAAATATTTTGCCTATCTTTGTCCGTTGTCAAAATTGCAGGATTAGCACATCGGTAGTGCACAAGCTTCCCAAGCTTGGGAGGAGGGTTCGACTCCCTTATCCTGCTCAAAGCGGCACCTGGCTCGCCCGGTGCCGCTTTGATTCTTTTCACCCCCGATGCTTCGCATCTGCCCCGAGGGGCACGCCGATTCCGCTACGCTGCATCGGGCATCTCGCTGCGTCGGTTTCTACGAAACCTCGCTGACGCTACCGATGCGGCGCTGAAGCGACTTCGAGCTTACGCTCTCAAAATTACCTATAACAAAAAAATCACCATACAATATTTGCTGCGGCAGACGGAAAGGCAGTGCGAGTTGCGAGCGTTTTCCCGGGTAGGGTCGCTATCTTTTATCAGGGGACACCCCTGAAACCCCGCGCGCTATTTGGCTTTCCAACTTTGCTGCCGCAAAGTCACGCCCCGCGCGGTGCTCTGATGAGCACTTCGAGCTGCGCTCTCAAAACCGCCCCTAATCAATTTCAGTATCCGACTGGACATATAAAAAACACGCTCTGATTTCTTTGCAAGAAAAATTTACTTCTTTTTGAATCCGTTGTGACGAACGGAATGCTACCTTGGCGGAAAACAATATCGCCATGAAAAGAAGAACAAAAATTACGGCCGCCTGCCTTACGGCACTCTGCTCATTTGCATGCATGCCGTCCTGCAACGAAATGCTCCAGTACGACAACGAAAATGCCAAAGGCGAAATCGTACTGCGTTTCGCCGACGAATTCGATGCCGAGACAAAGGCCGCGCTGAACATCCCCGACACCAACAATTTTATACTCAGCGTGCTCGATGCTGACGGCAAGAGCATCTACGAGGGGAAATACGGCGCAGCCCCCGTCTCGTTTCTCACAAAAGCCGGAACCTACACGGTAGGAGTAAAGTCAAGGACATTCAGCGAACCGCTTTTCGATGCGCCCCAGTTCGGAGACAACCAGATCGTCACCGTCAACTCCGGCGAAACCGCATCAGTGGTACTGAACTGCTACCAGCTCAATTCCGGCGTAAAACTGACAATCGATCCGGCTTTTCCGGAACTCTACCCCGGGACACAACTCTACCTGAAAGGCTCCGACGGACGGCTGATGTATTCCTACACCGAAAAGAGGATAGCTTATTTCAACCCCGGAACAGTGTCGCTCGTAATGGAAGGAAAGACTCAGAAAACCCTATTCACAAGAGTTCTCTCCCCGCAGCAGATACTGAGCGTGCGCCTCTCCTCGGAAGAATCAGCTCCAGGCGGAGACGGGCCGTCGCAGACAACCCCGGGAATCAAAATCACGGTAGACACGAGCCGTTTCTGGATTTCAGAAAATATCGTTCTGGGCGGAAGCACTCCGGGCGGCGAAGTCAGTTCTGCATACAGCGTGGCCCAGGCAAGGGAGTTCAGCGGCGGAGAGGACGTTTGGGTCTACGGCTACATAGTCGGCGGAGATCTTTCTTCGAGCAAATGCTCCTTCGACGCACCTTTCGTTTCCCGAAGCAACCTCGTCATAGCCGGCAAATCCACCTGCAGGAACAAGGATATATGCCTTTCGGTTCAACTCGCAAAGGGAGACATCAGGGACGCGCTCAACCTTGTGGACCACGAAGACCTTCTCGGCCGGCAGGTGTTCCTGAAAGGCGACATAGTGCAGTCATACTACGGAATCCCCGGCCTGCAAAGCCTCACCGGCTACCAGCTCCGATAGCATAATAGAGGGGCCCGAAGCGTTCATCAGAACGCCGCGCGGGGCGTGACTTTGCGAGAGCAAAGTTGGAAAGCCAAACAGCGCGCGAGGGTATTAGGGGGCGTTAGTCCCCTATCAGAAAAAATGGCAGAACTGCACTGCTGCAGTCCTGCCATTATCAAATACACAAGAGCTTCTACTTGCCGGCGAGACGCTTGTAGGTCTCTAGACGCACTTTAGCGAACTCTTCCGTCTTCTGCAGGAGTTCCTCCGCCTTGTCGGGATAGAGCTTGTAAAGTGAAGCGAAGCGGACTTCTCCCTTGAGGAAATCCTGGAACTTGGACCAGTCAGGCTCCTTGCTGTCGAGAGTGAACGGATTCTTGTCAGTTCCCTCGAGCATAGGATTGTAACGGAACAGGTGCCAGTAACCGCAATCGACCGCGAGTTTCTCCTCCTTCTGGCTGAGACCCATACCCGCCTTCAGACCGTGGTTGATACAAGGTGCGTAGGCGATGATGAGTGAAGGTCCGTTGTAAGCCTCGGCTTCCTTGATCGCGTTCATGTACTGTACAGGGCTTGCACCCATAGCCACCTGAGCGACATACACATAGCCGTAGCTGATAGCCATCATTCCGAGATCCTTCTTGCGGATCTTCTTGCCGCTTGCCGCGAACTTGGCGATAGCGCCTGCGGGAGTGGACTTGGAAGACTGTCCGCCGGTGTTGGAGTAAACCTCGGTATCGAGGACGAGGATGTTTACATTCTCACCGCTTGCGAGAACGTGGTCGAGTCCGCCGTAACCGATATCGTAGCTCGCGCCGTCGCCGCCGATGATCCACTGACTGCGTGAAGGGATGTAGGCCTTCAGCTTGAGCAGGGACTTGCAGGTGTCGCAGCCGCACGCCTCCATAAGAGGGACGAGGGCGTCGCAGACCTCACGGGTCACAGCATAGTCGGAACGGTTGTCAAGCCACTTCTGGAAGAGGGCTTTGATCTCGTCGGAGCAGCACTCGCAGGCGAGTCCCTTGGTCATAAGGGCTGCAACAGTGTCGCGCATACGCTCGGAACCGAGGTGCATGCCGAGGCCGAACTCGCAGAAGTCCTCGAACAGGGAGTTCTGCCATGCAGGACCATGACCGGCAGCGTCGGTGCAGTAAGGTGATGCAGGGAAGGAAGCACCGTAAATCGAAGAACATCCGGTAGCGTTGGCAATCATCATGTGGTCGCCGAAGAGCTGGGTGATGTTCTTGATGTAAGGGGTCTCGCCGCAACCTGCGCAAGCTCCGGAGAACTCGAACATAGGCTGTGCGAACTGGGCGTTCTTCATATTGGCCTTGGGATCGACGACTTTCTTGTAGCCGATCTTGGAGTTCAGGTAGTCGAACGAAGCCTGCTCCTCGGTGTTGTCGATGAAGGGCTTCATGACGAGAGACTTCTCCTTGCTCAGGCAGACGTCGACGCAGTTGCCGCAGCCTGTGCAGTCGTAGACCGACACGGAGAGGGCGAACTTGTAGTCCTTGATGTTCGCCTTGCCGTCCATCATCTTGACGGATGCAGGTGCAGACTCGGCCTCCTCTGCGGTCAGCAGGAACGGACGGATTGCAGCGTGAGGGCAGACGAATACGCAGCTGTTGCACTGGATACAGGTCTCGGGATTCCAGACGGGAACGTTGACCGCAACGCCTCTCTTCTCGAACGCTGCCGTACCGTTGGGCATGGTGCCGTCCTGGTAAGGCATGAAAGCGCTTACGGGGAGGGAGTCTCCGCACTGGGCGTTGACAACATCAGCGATGTCCTTTACGAAAGGAGTTGCGAGACGGTTGACGTTCGGATTGACGAACTTGGCGTTGATCTCGGCCCATTCGGCAGGAACCTGGACCTCGACGTACTCGCCGCCGCGGTCGATAGCCGCATAGTTCATGTTCACGACGTTCTCGCCCTTTTTGCCGTAGCTCTTCAGGGCTGCGTCCTTCATATACTTCACTGCATCGTCGGCAGGGATGATGCCGGTGATACGGAAGAAGGCGGACTGGAGAATGGTGTTGGTCCTTCCGCCGAGACCGATCTCTGCAGCGATCTTGGTCGCGTTGATGATGTACAGGCGGATGTGCTTCTTGCCGATGACGGACTTCACGTTGTCGGGGATTCTCTCGAGAGTCTCCTTCTCGTCCCACAGGGAGTTCAGGAGCAGGGAGCCTCCCTCCTTTATGCCCTTGAGAACATCGTATTTCTCAAGATATGAAGGAACGTGGCAGGCCACGAAATCGGGAGTGTTCACAAGGTAGGGGGCCTTGATGGGAGACTTGCCGAAACGAAGGTGCGAGCAGGTGTATCCGCCGGACTTCTTGGAGTCGTAGTCGAAATATGCCTGGCTGTACAGGTCGGTATGTGTACCGATGATCTTGATGGTGTTCTTGTTGGCACCTACGGTACCGTCGGAGCCCAGTCCGTAGAACTTGCACTCGGTGGTGCCGGGCTTCACGATGGAGATCTCCTCCTTGACGGGGAGGCTCTTGAAGGTCACGTCATCGACGATGCCGATGGTGAAGTCGGTCTTGGGAGCGGTGCGCTCAAGGTTGTCGTAAACCGCAACGATCTGTGCGGGAGTGGTGTCCTTGGAGGAAAGTCCGTAACGGCCGCCTACGATAAGAGGGGCGTTCTCCCTGCCCTGGAAGATGGATCGCACGTCGAGATAGAGAGGCTCGCCGGGAGCGCCGGGCTCCTTGGTACGGTCGAGTACCGCGATCTTGCGCACGGACTCGGGAACGATCTTCAGGAAATATTTCTCGGAGAAAGGACGATAGAGGTGGACGGTGATGAGGCCGTACTTCTTGCCCTGGGTCGCGAGGTAGTCGATAGTCTCCTTGATGGTCTCAGTTACGGAACCCATTGCAACTATGACGCACTCGGCATCCTTCGCACCGTAGTACTCGTAGGGACGGTACTGCCTGCCGGAGATTTCTCCGATCTCGCCCATATAGCGGGCGACGATGTCGGGAACGGCATCATAAACCTGGTTGCGGGACTCGAGAGCCTGGAAATACACGTCTCCGTTCTGGGCCGTACCGCGGGTGACGGGAGCCTCGGGAGTAAGTGCACGGCTGCGGAAATTCTCAAGAGCCTTCTCGCTGACCATTTCGCGGAGCGCATCCTCATCGAGAGCCTCGATCTTCTGGATCTCGTGAGAGGTGCGGAAACCGTCGAAGAAGTGCAGGAAAGGCAGGCTGCTCTTGATTGCAGCGAGGTGAGCTACAGCAGCAAGGTCCTGCGCCTCCTGTACGGAACCGGAAGCGAGCATCGCAAAACCGGTCTGGCGGCATGCCATAACGTCCTGGTGGTCTCCGAAAATGGAGAGGGCGTGGGACGCGAGGGCGCGGGCGGAAACGTGGAAGACTGCGGGAAGCATCTCACCTGCAATCTTGTACATGTTAGGGATCATGAGAAGAAGTCCCTGGGAAGCGGTAAAGGTCGTAGTCAGTGCACCAGCCTGAAGTGATCCGTGCACAGCACCGGCAGCACCTGCCTCGCTCTGCATTTCAGTGACCTTTACGGTCTCACCCCAAAGGTTCTTTTTTCCGTGAGCAGCCCACTCGTCCACATTCTCCGCCATTGTGGAAGAAGGAGTAATGGGATAGATGGCAGCATGCTCACTGAACAGGTACGCGATATTTGACGCAGCCTGATTACCGTCACAGGTAATAAATTTCTTTTCTTTTGCCATAGTTATTTATTTTGGAATTAGTTTCTGTTTTCGTACAATCGGGCAAAATTACTCAAAATAATTCACAATTCAACGGGTAAAACGTCAATTCCTGCTCTCAATGACAACTTCCGTGCCTTCGCCGGACGCGATACGTTTGACCAGTCCCTGCAGGACCGCACCGGGGCCGAACTCCACGAACTCTGTCGCCCCGGCCGCGAGCATGGCTTTCACCGACTGGGTCCAGCGCACTGGAGCGGTGAGCTGTTCAATCAGATTCGACTTTATCCGCGACGGCTGCGTTTCAGCTGCAGCAGTGACATTCTGATAAACCGGACATGACGGAAACTTGAAAGCAGTCCTTTCAACGGCTCCGGCAAGTTCCGCCCGCGCAGGCTCCATCAGCGGGGAATGGAACGCACCTCCGACCGGCAGGGGCAGGGCTCTCTTAGCACCGGCCTCCTTAAGCCGGGCACAGGCCTCGGCGACCGCATCGTTCCCGCCGGAAATGACGACCTGGCCGTCGGAATTGTAATTCGCCGGAATGACCGTCCCCGGAACTTCGGAGCAGATTCTTTCTATCGTCTCCGTAGGCAGCCCGATTATAGCCGCCATGCCGCCGGGAACTTTCTCGCAGCATTCCTGCATTGCTTCGGCGCGGATTGAAACCAGCCGGAGCGCATCCTCGAAGTCCAGCGCCCCGCAGACCGCAAGCGCTGAAAACTCTCCGAGCGAATGCCCGGCGACCATGTCAGGAGCAGGAAGTCCGCTGCAGAGTGCGGCGGTTACAGAATGCAGAAACACAGCAGGTTGCGTAACTCTCGTAGCTTTCAGGTCTTCAGGAGTGCCGTCAAACATTATTTCAGTGAGCGGGAAGCCGAGGACTTCATCCGCACGACGCATCAGCTCGCGTGCTTTGGGCTCGCGTTCATACAGTTCCTTGCCCATACCGGGGAACTGGGAACCCTGCCCGGGAAAAACATATGCTTTCATATCAGGTAATTTGTTGTTACAAATGTAAGAAAAAAGAAGTATCTTTGCATTCCGTACGACTGCCCCTGTAGTTTAATGGATAGAATTTCGGATTCCGGTTCCGACGATAGGCGTTCGATTCGCCTCGGGGGTACAAAGATGAACTATTCGCTCAAACTGAGGCATTTCAACGATCCGGAAGTAGAACTGGCGTGGAGAAAGATGGAAAGCGGTTCCCTCTCCCCCTATCTCTACTTCGACTATATGAAATTCATCTCGGATTACACGAGTTTCCATACCTTATACCACCCTGCCGTCGCCTGCGTCAGCGACACGGACGGGCGGATCGTGATGCTCGTACCGCTCAAAGCCAGCCTCACCAGGAGTTATTTCAAGATGCTCGGGGACATCCAGGGCTGCGACCGCACGGACGCGCTGTACCTGCCTGAACTCGGGGAGGAGGAAAGGGCGGAAGCCACCCGCTGCTTCTATGCCTCGATGAGAAAACGCCTCAAGATCTACCGCATCCAGGACGGCTCCCCGATGCTCGGCGAAATGCCTGCCGAAAGGATTTCCATGCGAAACACCAACCCCTACGTCAGAATCGCCGTTCCGCAGGACTGCGACGCCGCCCTGAAAGCCTTGAGTTCATCGGTAAGGCAGAACCTGAGAACCGCCTACAACAGGATGCGCCGCGACGGGAAAGAGTTCACCCTCGAAATCTACGAAGGCGGCAAGCCGATGCCGGACGAAGTATGGAAAGAGATAATGGATCTGTATTTCGAGCGGCTTTTCTCCAAATACAAAGGAGAGAAAATAAAGAATTTCCTTTCTAAAATACGCTGGAAAACAATATACTGCAGGACCAAGCACGACACAAGGTCTCTTCGCTCCCTGCCGAACGCAAGGCACATCCTGCTGCGCGACGGCAAGCGGCTGGTCGCCTTTATGTCTGGACTGCTGACGCACGACAGCTCCAGTTTCACCGTTCCCCGGCTGGCGATTGACGCCGACTACCGCTTCTACTCCCCCGGCTACATCCTTATCGACAAGACCCTGCGGGAGTTCAGCGCAGAAAAAATCACCGCGGAACTCGATATGAGCCGCGGCGACGAGAAGTATAAGTTCGATATGGGGGGCACGCCTTACTCGACGACCGACACCATACTCGTTCATTCAGCGCGATAGATATTCCCGAGATGCAGAAGGTCATTGACCTGCTTTTCCTTGGGAGGAAGCTGCATATAGTCCCCGTACATCTGTTTCAGGCACTTGTCCCACTCCACCGGCGCAAGGAAATTACAGCCCTCGAAAGGCATATCCGCGAGTTTGTCGAAAATTGAAGTCTCGAACCAGCATCCGATATTGTCAGCGCAGCCGAGCTGGGCGTAGTGCCCGGTCTTTTCTTTGGATATCTTCCTGAGCGTACGCACATAATCCTTTGCGAAAAGCGACGGGTCAGTGGCTCTCAGACGGGGATGAAGGTGGGTATGCGCCCAGATCTTGAGTTTCTTTTTCAGCGGGAGCTCCGGCTCGATCCAGGCGTGCGCACCGCGGCACTTGCGCCCGAGGGTGAGAAGGGTCGAGAAACAGCGGAACACGCTGCTGTAAAGGTCGAAATCGTCAGGTACATAATCCAAGGGGAAAATATCCACCCAGACGCCGGTCTTGAGCTTGCCGCTGTGCCAGGGGGCGGTGGTGATGTAGCGGGTCTCCTTCATATCGACCACACGTCCGAATGCGATGAACACCTCGTCGCAATTCTCCCTGCAGAGGAATTCGTAGCGGTCGGACTTGTATTCCGCGATGAAACGGTCATATTCAGCACGGGGCATCACTATGTCGATGTCATCATCCCAGGGGATGAAGCCCTTGTGCCTTACCGCGCCGAGCAGAGTGCCGTAAGCGAGTGAATATTTAATACCGGAAGCCCGGCAGAATCTGTCAATGTCCTTAAGAATTTCGAGGGCGCAGGCGTGCTGCTCCTCCAACGGCATTACCTTCATAAACTTTTAGATCTCGTGTACTTGTATTTTTTTCAGATAGCGGTCGATGACTTCCGTCGTCCGCAGGTTTTCCTCCTTGCTGAGTTTGTAGGACCTGGTCTCCTTTGCGATTATCCTTGAAACGAACTCCTTGATTTCATAGCGCAGGCCCTCGCCGGCAAAAGGATAGAAGTATTTCTTGTTCTTGTTGATATCCTCGAAACGGATTTCGAAATAATCAGTCTTCCACCACGGGGCAGGCACGTAGGCGTAGCCCTTGGTTCCCGATATAATGAGGTTCCCCTCGGTCTTGGCGCCGAGTCCCACCTGGAAAGATGCCACCGCATTCTCGTAGAGCATCACGCCCTTGGTGTATATGTCCACGCCCCCTTTCATCTTGGAATAGAAATGCAGGTCCTTCCAGTCCGTGCCGAACATCTTGAAAATCGGCAGGAGCGGGAAGCAGGCGTTTTCCGTCATGCTGCCCCCGAAGCGGCTGGAAGCCATCTTTTCGGAGGACTCGTCCGTGAGCTTTGTGTCTGAAGCGTTCACGTCGATAACCTCGCCGATAATTCCCGTTTTAAGCAGGGCGACAAGGTGGTTGAATGCGGGGCAGTAGGCCGTCTTGTGCGCGACCATAAGGAAAAGTCCCGCCTTTTCGGCTATGGCATAAAGTTCTTCGGCGTCGCCGGTCTTCAGTACGAAAGGAATCTCGCAGAGCACGTGCTTTCCGGCGAGAAGAGCCGCCTTTGCATATTCATAATGCGTGTAATGCGGAGATGCGATATAGACGGCGTCGCAGTTATCCAGGAGATCCTGCAGCGATTCCGCAGCCTCCAGTCCGTATTCCCGGCAGAAATCCTCGCACTGCTGCCTGTCGGGGTTGTACGCAGCGCAGACATGCACACTGTTGACGACCTCCGATTCCGGTACGAAACGTGAGGCTATACTGCCAGTGCCGATAATTCCGACACGAATGTTGATGCGGCTTTCGCGAAGCTGGGTGCTGGAAATACCCTCGGTACGGGGAAGATATACGACTTTGCAGAATTCCTTGAGGTAGTCGAACTTGCCCTCCCAGTCTGAGCCTATCGCAAAGATATCCACGTTGTAGCGCAGTATATCCTCGATTTTCTGGCCCTTGTATTCTTCAATCAGGATCTGGTCGGCGAGACCCGTCGCCTGAACGGCGCTGATGCGTTCCGACACCGACTGGAGGGTGTTCATCTTGCCCCGCTCCAGGTCGAAAGTGTCAGTGGTAACGCCCACTATAAGCCAATCTCCAAGGGCCTTGGCCCTTCTCAAAAGATTGATGTGGCCTTCGTGCAAAAGATCGAAGGTCCCGTAGGTGATTACTTTCTTCATTTAGGTTCAAGCCCGGCAATGCGTTCGGCGAGAAGTACCAGATCCCCGTCGGATTGCAGCCCCATATGAGAGATGCGATAATGGCCCGGAATGTTGCCCGGCATTATGTAAGTTTCGTATTTTTCGATAAGACCGCGGAAGATGCGTCTGTCCGCCCCGTCCCTTGTCTGAATCGCGGTAATGGCGCAGGAAGGGTTCTCGACGCCGCTTTCCCAGCCGAAACGGGCGCACTGCGCGCGGAACACTTCGCAACGGTGACGCACCGCCTCGATATTGCGCGTCTCGCCGCCCTCGGCCCTCAGCTGACGCAGCCTCGCATTCAGCTGCAGATATATTATGGTCGCGGGAGAGAAAGGCGTCTGCCCCCTCCTGAGATTATCCAGATTGGAGTCGAAATCCCAGTAATAGCCCCTGTGGGCGAATTCATAGCCGTTCAGTTCCGGGCTGAGGAACACTATGGAAAGCCCCGGAGGGACGTTCAGACCTTTCTGGGTCGAGGTGACGCAGATGTCCAGTCCGAGCGAAGTCATATCCAGTTCCTCAGCAAGGAAAGAACTCACCACGTCCACCACGACCGACACGCCGTACCTGTGGCAGATAGCGCTGATCCTGCGCAGGTCGAAAAGCTGGCCGGAAGAAGTCTCGTGCTGCTGGCAGAGCAGGACGTCCGGATGTCCGTCCTTTATCGTGGACTCAAGAAGATCATAGTCTATGTCCCTGCCGAAAGGTACCTTGAAATCAATCGCGGGGCAGCCGTAATAGCAGCACAGGTCGTACCAGCGGTGCCCGAACGAACCTCCGTCTATGACTATGGCCTTTTTCTTCGTGGACACGTAGTTCTCGACGATAGCCGCCATAGCACCGGTTCCGGATCCGGTATAGATTATGGCCCTGCCCTCGGGGCAATGAATCAGGTCCAGCAGAATGGAGATGCTCTCCCTGTTGATTTCCGAGAACTCGGCGGTCCTCATATACATAAAAGGCTGCGAACCTATCGCAGCAATCTGCGGGTCAATATCGCCCGGAAAACAATATGAATGAATAGCCATACCTCACTCAGCCAGAATTAAAACGCAAAGATAAGCAATCCCCGTCACTAAGACAAACTGCATTACATGGTCAGAACCTTATATTTTGCAAGCAGTTCCGCGAACCTTGAAGCCAGCACCGGGTTCGAAGCGTATCGGAAGTCGGAAACTGTGCGGCGCGTCAGTTCGGCATAATCATAAACAACTGATACCGAAGGTATTCCAAGCACAAAAGCGGGAAGAGCGAACTGCCATGGCAGGAGGCTGAAAAGCACCGCAGCCCAGATGATATACATAAGCAGGGAAAGCGCAAGCCGGACCCCGTACCGCATCGAATTCATAAACGCCCTGTCCTTCTGCTTGGAAGCCACGATTTCGGCAGCAAGCCACACAGGCAGGCTGAACACTGCACAGAACAGGAAATAAGGCAGGCCGACAAGCAGAATCAGGGATTTCCCGAGCGCACTCGCAAACGGATGCCTCTTGCCGAAAGAATAAAGGCTGACTTTGTGCCTGAGTCGCAGCCGGTCAAGTTCATCAGCCTTGATGCCAAGGGAACGGAACTCTTTCGGGAAAGTTTCGGCAGCACGGTCCAGCGAAGCCGCAAGCGCCTGATTTTCTGCCAGCCGGGACTTCAGAGGAGCAGAAAACTTCTGCGGGGCGGCAAGGAAGCGGAGCAGCCTATGCTTCGGCTCATAGTTCTCGTCGTCACTTAGGTACGTTATGAGCGAGGACAGCTCGTTTTTCAGCTTCTCCGCAAAAGCGCGGTGCAGGTCCGTATCCGTTGCCGAAGCGTGTCCGGCGACGAACTCCCCAATATTTATGGAACTGCCGATATTTATCAGCAGGTCAGCGCGATAGCGGAAATAATCCGAATACTCCAGCCCCACCGGAACAACGTACACAGGTTTGTCGGTCTTCGACAGGACATCAAGCGCCGTCCGGAAAAGGCCCTTGCGTATGGGCAGCAGAGAACGCATGGTACGGTGCGTGCCCTCGCTGTAGAGGCAGTACGGGAAACCGTGCAGAAGCGCTCCTGTGGCAGCTTCCGCCGAAGCATTGCTGTTTTTCAGAGCGTACACTCCGTCCCTGATTCTCGGGACAGGTATGATTTTCAGCCAGTTGAGCACCTTTGCCAGAGTCTTGTTCCGGAAGAGGTCAGCCCTGCAGCCGAAAGCGACCGGTCCCCGATGGATCAGCAGGACGTTCAGTGCGTCCATCAGGGCGTTGGAGTGGTTCGGGGCGAAAAGCACGACACCGTCCACTGGGATATTCCCGCGTCCTGAAATTTTCAGACGGCGGTAACTCCGCGCAGTGCAGATGTCGACCACCGGCCTGAGTATGGAATAGAAGAAATTATTTTTCCAGATTTCAGCCATAGTAAAGTTCGTTTGCGAGCGGTGCGGGAGAGACTTCCCGCCGCGGTCACTTGATAAATCCGGCCACAAAAAGATTCACAATCGGGCGCAGCGGAGCGTTGGTGTAGAGGGTCACGGTATAAAGCTGCTCTCCGGCAGGCTGCCCCTTTGTATCGACGCCAACTTTCAAGTTCATTTTTGCGCCCGGTTTCAGCGCGGAGGGAAGTTCCGGCAGAGTGAGCGCAGCGCTGTCGCTTTCTATCTTATATATTATAAGGTCCTCCTTGCCGTCATTGCGGCAGATGAATCCGGCGTCGAACTTCGCACCCGCCCTGACCGGGTCGAAAGAGAAAGTGCTCTGTTCGAAAACGGGACGTGCAGCCGAAGCCTTGCGCTCCCTGCTCCAGCCTGCGAAATTCTCCTTTGTCACCGCGACAATCTCCACCTGACCCTGCACCTTTCCGCCTGCAAGCAGGGTCGCCGCATAACGGTTCGTACCCCAGCGGGAACGGTCGGACCTGACGGTGTACGAGATTTTTCCGGTGCCGCCCGCCGGTATGCTGCCGGAAGAACCGAGAGTCAGGCCCTCGGCGACATTCCGGAACGACAGGGCTACGGCTTTCGAACCCAGGTTTGCCACCACAAACTCACCGCTGCGGCTCTCGCCCTGCTGCAGATTTCCGCCCTTGACCTGCGCCGAACGCAGCCCCAGCTGCCCCAGACGCACTGGATAGAGTTCCGGGAGAGGCTTCTGCTTTTCGTGGGAGACGCCCCTCAGGTGCAGCACTATCGGACGCCTGACCGCCGAAACGTAGACGGTGAGAGTCTTGTCAAAGGGATAGGCACCCTCGTCATTGGAGTATTTAGCTTCGATCGTGCCCTTTGCACCGGGCGCGATGGTCTCCCGCGTCCACTTGACATCCGTGCAGCCGCAGGACGAGACCACAGAATTGATATTTAGGCCTTCAGACGAGATGTTAGTCAGAGTGAATGTGCAGCGCACCGGTCCGTCCTTGATAAACACGTCCCCGAAGTCATGGACTGTCTTGTCCATACGCACCGCCCCGGCGAATTCGCTCTGGGCAAAAACAGGCGCAAAAAAAGCAAGCGCCGCGAAGACTGTCAGCAACATCTTTTTCATCGGGGCAAAGGTAGTAAATTATTTGCCATTTCTTTTTTTTAGCATTACTTTTGCATCTGTTCCGACTTGGAATATCAACCGTAAAACAAAATAAAGAAAATGGCACACAAAATTTCTGCAGACATCTGCGTCGCTTGCGGCACCTGCCAGGGCGAATGCCCTACCGGCGCAATCCACGAGGGAGACGTTTACACAATTGACCCTGACGTTTGCATCGACTGCGGCACCTGCGTCGACGCTTGCCCGATGGGAGCTATCTCCCCCGCCGAATAAGCGACCTGCAACGAATGAGCGGACTGGCCCACATGGTCGGTCCTTTTTTTTGACTATTACTGATAACTGATATGAAAAAAGCGTTTATCGCGATCGCTGCAATGCTGTGCAGCCTCGCACTCGGAGCCAGGGACATCTACCCGAAACCCTACAAGACCCAGGCCCTGTACCCTGAGGGACAGGCTTCCGGCAGGGGCATAATCGAAAACGGCAGGGAAATCACCCTTGGAGCGGGAGAGAGCAACGGATATTCGACTCACTCCATGAAAGATCCCGAAAGGATGCAGGAAATCGGCGATGATGCGTTCATGGAAATATACCTGCCTAAAAAAGGCAACGGACAGATGATACTCTGCTGCCCCGGCGGAGGATACGCCTACGTTTCATTCGCCAACGAGGGCAAGCAGGTCGCGGACTGGGCGCTGAAGAAAGGCATCGCCGTCTGCGTGCTGTACTACCGTCTCCCGAACGGGCACTGCACCGTCCCTCTCACCGACGCGCAGAACGCAATGCGCTACTGCCGCGCCCATGCCGGGGAATGGGGCATCAACCAGATCGGAGTCATGGGCTTCTCCGCAGGCGGACACCTTGCGGGCAGCGCCTCCGTGCTCTATACAGACAACGTCACCCGTCCCGACTTTTCAGTGCTCGTATATCCCGTAATCGATCTTACTCCGGCGCTCAGGCATTCCGGAACGTCCATCCGTCTCACGGCGGAGGACCCCGAACTGATGGAATACTACTCTCTGGAAAACCACGTGAATGCGATGACTCCCCCGACCCTGCTCCTGCTCTGCGCGGACGACAGGGCCGTACCTCCCATGAACAGCGTCATCTACTACGAGAAAATGCTGGAGCACAAGGTTCCCGGCGAACTGCACATCTTCCCCAAGGGAGGACACGGATTCGGCTTCACCACCGAGAAATTCGGCACGGACAGGATAGCGCCGTACAGGGCCGAATTCTTTGCCGCATTGGAGCGCTTCCTGAAAGAGAGACGGGACGAGCGCGGGATTTAGATATCCACGTCCTCGAGTTCAGCCTCGCTGCGGAGATTCTTGCGGATAAAAGTCTGACGCTCTACGGTGTTGTCACCCATATAGAACTGCATGATATCGGAGATTGACTCCTCTTCCGCAAGATTCACTTCATCCAGACGCATCTCGGGGCCGATAAAATGGATGAACTCAGTATATGAGATTTCTCCGAGACCCTTGAACCGCGTGATTTCGACACCGGTTTTCAGAGCCGCTATCGCTGCTTCCTTTTCTTCTATGGAATAGCAGTAGCGGTTCTCTTTTTTGTTCCGGACGCGGAACAGGGGCGTCTGCAGAATGTGGACGTGGCCGCGGCGGATGAGGTCCGGATAATACTTCATGAAGAAGGTCAGTACAAGCATGCGGATGTGCATTCCGTCGTCATCGGCATCGGTCGCGACTATTATATTGTTGTAACGCAGATTGTCGAGGTCGTCCTCCACGCCGAGCGCCGAAATAAGAAGGTTGAGCTCCTCGTTCTCGGCGACTTTCTTGCGGCTTTCCTTGTAGCAGTTGATAGGCTTTCCACGCAGGCTGAAAACCGCCTGGTAATTGGCGTTGCGGGCCTTGGTGATGGTTCCGCTTGCAGAGTCGCCCTCCGTGATGAAGATACTGGAACGCTCGATGTCATCCTCCGTCTTGTCCGTACGCTTGTCCCCGAAATGGTAGCGGCAGTCGCGCAGCTTACGGTTGTACACGTTGGCTTTCTTGTTCCGCTCGCGGGTCTTTTTCTGGATTCCCGAGATCTCCTCGCGCTCCTGCTGGGAAGCCTTGATCTTTTCTTCCAGAACCGGGACTATCTCCTTATGGATGGTCAGATAGTCGTCCAGTGCCTTGGCGACGAAGTCGTTGACATACGAACGGATGGTAGGGCCGTGCTCCACGCCGCCGTGGCCCTGCTTCTCCCACATATACGGGGAACTCAGCTTGATTTTCGTCTGGGCCTCGAACTGGGGTTCCTGAATCTGGATGCTGATCGCGCCGACGACTCCCTGGCGGCAGTCCTCCGGAGCATAGTTCTTCTTGAAGAATTCCTTGAGAGTCTTGGCTATGGCCTCGCGGTAGGCGGAAAGGTGGGTGCCGCCGTCGCGGGTGTTCTGGCCGTTCACGAAAGAGGAGATGTTCTCGCCGTAGGAATTGCCGTGGCTGAGTACGATTTCAATGTCCTCGCCCTCGAGGTGGATGGGCGGATAGAGGGGTTCCTCGCTCAGATTCTCGTTCACGAGGTCGAGCAGGCCGTTTTCTGACTTGTAGGCCGTTCCGTTCAGGTAGAGCGTCAGGCCGCGTTTCAGGTAAGAGTAGTTCTTGACGAGAGTTTCGATGTAGTCGAAGTGGAACTCGTACTTTCCGAAAATATCCTCGTCGGGGGTGAAAACCACCAGAGTACCGTCCTTTTCCTTCGTCTCGCCGCTGCCGCTGTCCTTGAGCTCGCCCTGCTCGAACTTCGCCCAGGAGCACTGTCCGGAACGGAACGAGCAGACGTAGAACGAGGTGGACAGGGCGTTGACCGCCTTTGTACCGACACCGTTCAGGCCGACCGACTTCTGGAACGCGCGGTCGTCGAACTTTCCGCCGGTGTTCAGGATGCTTACGGCCTTGACGACGGAGCCGAGCGGAATTCCGCGGCCGAAGTCACGCACCGTAACCTCGTGGTCCACGATGTCGATGCGGATCTGCTTGCCGAAGCCCATGGCGAACTCGTCGATGGAGTTGTCGACAATTTCCTTGAGCAGGACGTAGATGCCGTCACCGGGATTGCTGCCGTTGCCGAGTCTGCCTATATACATTCCGGGGCGCATACGGATATGCTTCACGCCCTCGAGTGTACGGATATTGTCGTCTGTGTAGTTTACCACTGCCTCTGCCATAATCGTTGCAAGAATATTGAATCCTACAAAATTAGAAAATTTTTGTTACATTTGTGAAGACAGTAACCACATAACGATATGAAAAGAAGAATTATGCTTGCCGCTCTGATGGCAGTTCTCGGCTCAGTGTGCTGCTTCGGCGCGAAGAAAACCACAATCAATGTCAAGGTCGCTTTCTCGGACGGAGAAAAACTTCTCCCCTGGCCGTTCAAGGAAGCCAAGGTCAGCAGCACGGTCAAGGCCCCCACTTCTCCGGGAGAGGAGTTCACCCTGACCGACAAGAACGGGTACGCTTTCAGGTTCATGGCGGAAAAAGGTCTGACCGTCAACACGAAGAGCGGACTCGGAGTCAATGTTTCCGAGGGGGACTATATCGAACTTCCGAACATCCCCGGAATGGCCCTGACCAATGTCACCCTCGTCTGCGGACGCAGCTGCAACATGGCTAAGCCCGAAATAACCACGGCCGACGGAGCCACCGTCAAGGGCGGAGAGAGGCTGTCCGGAGCATTCAATGTCGGAGACAGGCTCGAATGGAATTTAGAGGGAGTGAAGCCTGACACCCAGTGCAGGATAAGCGCAGGCGGAGCCGCTCTCATGTGTATGCTCGAGATTCAGCTGAGCTACACGGGGACGATGAAAAAGGTCAAGGCACCGAAAGTCAGGAGCAGATACAAGACTATCACACTGGAATTCAAGGACCCCGACACCGGAAAGGGTTCCTGGCCGTTCACGACAAAGAAGCACCAGTACGGGGCAGCCGTGACCGACGCCGACATGGTGACCGAGAACCTGGAGGAATTCTCCGTAAAATGCTCGGACAAGGCATACCTGCTCTCGAACGGAGCCTATACTTTCGGAAAGGCGAAATACAGTTACCTGATGCTACCCTCTTTCACGACGAAAGCACTTGTGAAAGTGGAGATGACGGCGCCAAAGAGCGGCAAGCAGAGCAATCCGGCAATCATGAACCAGTACAACTGGAAAATTGTCGGAGGGGGAGAGGCCGCAGCCGGATTCACTGAAGGCACCCCTTACGTCTGGGAACTGTCGGACACCCAGCCGGGAGAAAGATACAGGATAGTGCTCACGACCGACGGAGGCTGTTCCATCGAGAAACTTGTGCTCTACTACGAGTAAATCATTTATGGATTTTCAAAAATAATTGCTATATTTGCAGCCCCTTTCGGAGAACCCGTCTGGGGCTGAATTATTAACTAATTATTAATCAAATGGTAAAACAGTACGAAACCGTTTTCATTGCAACTCCCGTTTTGTCTGATGCTCAGATGAAGGAAGCGGTTGCCAAGTACACCAAGTTCATCACCGACAATGGCGGTGAGGTTGTGTACGAAGAGGATTGGGGGCTCAAGCAGCTCGCGTACCCGATCCAGCACAAGACTTCAGGATTCTATCACCTGATCGAATTCAAGGCTACTCCCGAGTTCGTAGCAGAACTTGAGACCCAGTATCACCGTGACGAGCGCATCATCCGCTTCCTCACCGTAGCCATGGACAAGCACGCCGTAGCATACGCAGAGAAGCGCCGCGCAAACAAGAACGCAAAGGCCGCTCCCGCAGCAGCAGAAACTCAGGAAAACAAGGAGGACTAAATTATGGCAAACACTGAAAACAGCGAGATCCGCTATCTGAACCCTCCTACCGTAGTGGTTCGCAAAAAGAAATACTGCCGTTTCAAAAAGGCCGGCATCAAATACATTGATTACAAGGACGCAGAGTTCCTCAAGAAGTTCCTCAACGAGCAGGGCAAGATTCTTCCCCGCCGTCTCACCGGTACTTCCCTGAAGTTCCAGCGCAAGGTTGCACAGGCTATCAAACGTGCACGTTCGCTTGCTCTCCTTCCGTATGTTACTGACCTTCTCAAATAATTCAGAGCGTTATGAAAATCATTCTTAAGAAAGAAGTTGCCAATCTCGGCGAGGCCGGAGAAGTGGTAGAAGTAAAGAACGGATACGCTCTCAATTATCTTGTTCCCCAGGGATTCGCCGTCATCGGCACTCCTTCCGCTCTGAAGCAGCACGAGGAGACCATCCGTCAGAGGGCACACAAAGAGGCCAAACTTGTTGCTGACGCCCAGGCTCTTGCAGCGAAGATTTCCGCAGTTCCCGTGGAGATCGTTGTCAAGGTCAACGAGGATGGCAAGATTTACGGTTCCGTCTCCGCAGCACAGGTTGCAGAGGTTCTTGCAGCAGCTGGATACGAGGTCGAGAAGCGCAACATCGCTCTCCCCGAGGTCAAGGAACTTGGTGAATACGAGGCTACCGTCAAGTGCTACAAGGCAGTCGTCGCTACCGTAAAGGTCAGCGTGAAGGCTGAGGAGTAGTTCTTATAGCAAATAGTTTTAGAAATCCGGCTGAATTTTTTCAGTCGGATTTTTTTGTTCATCTTAGTTGCTTTTATGCTCGGCAACGTTGTCTATTTTGCTCCGGAGCGTGTTCCTATTATCTGAGGGGAACTCAGCTCCCCTGCGACCCCTTGCGCGCTATTCGGCTTTCCGACTTTGCTCTCGCAAAGTCACGCCCCGCGCGGTGCTCTGATTAGCACTTCGGAGCTGTCGCTCCTCCAAGTACACGTGACCTATCTGCTTTCACTCTCAACACGGCTTGGAGCGGTCCTGCGTCCAGAACTACATCCTAAATGAAAAGAAGGTCAGATAGTTCGGAGACGGTTCCGGCAAGGGTGAGGTCGGGGATGGCGGAGCGGAGTTCTTCCGGACTGCGGTAGCCCCAGGCAACGGCGATCGGTTCGATTCCGCCGTTAAGGGCGGTGCGGACATCGGTCGGCGAGTCCCCTACCATCGCGGCGCGCATCGGATGCAAGTTTCCGCTGGCTGAAACCGACAAACTTACTGTCCCTTCTGCATCGCCGCTCATGCCGGCACCGTCAACTCCGCGTACAAGACCAGTGTCTATGAGGACCCCAGCTTCTGCAGGACGTATTCCGCTGGCTTCAAGGGCTATCCGAACGATTCCGGGGTCGGGTTTGAGTGGCAGCCCCTCCTTGTTCCCGAGAACGGCAGCAAAGCTGATCGACGGGAAGAACTCTTTGACAAGCATCCTCGTACCCTCCTGAAACTTATTCGAAGCGATCGAAATCTTCACTCCGGCATCCTGCAGCTCCGCCAGCAGTTCCGGAATCCCCGCGAACGGCTGCGTATGGCAGTCTATATGCGTAGAATAATAGTCCTTGAAATCCGCCAGGCACTCATCTACGAACGCAAAGTCGCAGCGACAACCCTCCGGCAGTGCGTTCTGGACCAGATTCCGTACGCCGTGCCCTACCATCAGGCGGTATTCGGCCACGCTGTGCAGCGGCAGTCCCCTTTTGCGCAGGGCCTCGTTCACCGCCGCGCCTAAATCTTCCAAAGTATCAAGCAGGGTTCCGTCCAGATCGAACAGCACCGCATCGAATCTACATTTCATTTATCATAACAATTTTCGCTATCTTTGAGATATGGATATAACACTCGCACTCATACTGATTTTGGGGGCTTCGGTAATCACCTGGCTTGCCACCCGCCTCATTCTGACCGGCAAATCTCGCAAAGAACTTTCTGAAATCCAAGACAGGCTCGCGCAGCAGCAACTTGAAACAGCGAAAAAGGACGCCCTGCTCGCCGCGGCGGAGCAAAGCCGCAAGGAACTGAAAGAGTCTCAGGAGAAAGCTATGCAGGCGCTGAAGGCGGAAGTCACGGCAGAGACCGAGAAGGTGCTGAAAGAGCGCGAGGAACAGCTCTCTAAAAGCAACAAGACCAGTATGGACTCCATACTCAACCCTTTGAAAGAGAGCATCTCCCAGATGCAGAAAGCGATGAGCGACAACGCAAAGGAGCATATACGCAGCACGACCGAACTGAAAGAAAAGTTCGATCAGGCGGTGAAGGAGATGGGGCAGAAGACCAGCGACATCGGCGCGAAAGCCGACGAACTCGCTACCGCACTTACGGGCAGGCCCAAGGTCCAGGGCTGCTGGGGAGAGAATCTCCTCGAAGACATACTGTCCCGTGAAGGGCTGGTAAACGGCATTCACTACGAGAGGGAGGTCGCCAACACCGACAGAAGCCGCCCTGACTTCGTATTCCACTTCAAGGAAGGGCTCGAAGAAAAAGACCTGGTCGTCGATTCCAAGGTCTCGCTCACTGCGTTCGTGCGATATATGAATGAGGAGGACGAGCAGAAGAAGAACGCAGCCCTGCAGGAACACCTGTCGAGCGTACGCAAGCACATTGAGGAACTTGCAAAGAAAGACTATGCCGCCAAGGTTGACAAGAACAGGCGCTTCGCGGACTATGTGCTTATGTTTATGCCTGTTGACGCCGCATACAGGGTTGCCATTGACTACGATCCGATGCTATGGCAGGACGCCTACGAGAAAGGCATCCTGATTGCGACGGAGCAGACCATAATGCCGTTCCTGAAAATAATCAAGCTGACCTGGAACAAGTACCAGCAGGATTCCAACATTCAGGAAATCACCAAAGCCGCGGAGGCGATGATAGAAAGGGTCGGGCTGTTCTACGATTCATACAAGGACCTCGGCAGAAAAATCAACGCCGTCTGCTCAGAATACAACAACGGCGTCATCAAGCTCGAGGACAACGGGCGCAGCATCACGACTTCCGCACGGAGCGTAATGAAACTCGGCATCAAGCGCAGCAAGGGCAAGGAACTCTCGGTCCCTCAGGAGCAGGTATTCCTAAGCGGAGAGGCCTCAGGGGAGTAATCCGCAGAGGGTTGCACGTGATTGCAGCAAGCCCGGCATACCACGCGCAAGACTGAGAACGGAAGATTACCGTTTCGGCAGCGAAGGTTTGCTCGGCTATAGGGGCAACTACTTCTGCAAAGCGTCCCAGAGCTGTTCTTTCAGCTCTTTAAGGCCGGTCTGTCCAACCGAGGAGATAAAAACACAGGGCACGCCCTTGGGGAGGGTGCGCTTCATTTTCTTTTCAGCGTCGGAGTCCAGCAGGTCGCATTTAGTTACAGCGAGAACCCGCTGTTTGTCAAGAAGTTCCGGGTTATATTCCTGAAGCTCGGAAAGCAGCGTGCGGTAAGTCTTGGAAATGCTCTCCTCCTCAACCGAAACCATAAAGAGCAGGACCGAGTTGCGTTCGATATGGCGAAGGAAACGCAGGCCTATGCCCCGGCCCTCGTGAGCACCCTCGATGATTCCGGGTATGTCCGCCATAACGAACGAACGCTCGTCGTAGTATTTCACGATTCCGAGGTTCGGTTCGAGGGTAGTGAAGGCGTATGAGGCGATTTTCGGCTTCGCCGAGGTTATAGTCGCGAGCAGAGTTGATTTTCCGGCATTGGGGAAGCCTACGAGCCCGACATCCGCAAGGAGCTTGAGTTCAAGGATGAACCAGCCCTCCTGCCCGTCCTCTCCGGGCTGTGCGTAGCGGGGTGTCTGCTGTGTGGCGGATTTGAAATTGTTGTTGCCGAGCCCGCCGCGGCCGCCTTTGCAGAGGATTCTCTCCTCCCCCGCCTCGACCATTTCGAACAGCACTTCCTCCGTTTCGGCATCCTTGACGACAGTGCCGACAGGGACATCCAGCACCACGTCGCCGCCGTTTTTGCCCTTGCACAAAGCCGCGCCTCCCTTCTCGCCGTCGTCAGCCTTGACGTGCTTGCGGTATTTAAGATGGATCAGCGTCCAGAACTGGGGATTCGCACGAAGTATGATGTGTCCTCCCCTGCCGCCGTCGCCGCCGTCCGGGCCTCCCTTGGGAATGTATTTCGCACGATGCAGATGCATCGAACCCGCTCCCCCGTGTCCCGAGGCGCAGTATATCTTGACGTAGTCTATGAAGTTGCTGTCCGCCATAATCTCTCAATCAATATATAAACGTGCAAAGATAAGAATCCTTTTGATAGTATTTAGGAAATTCTGCACCAAGCCGGTGCAGTTATTCTACAATTCATTTATAAAGTATTCGATCATGTCGTTAATATGCATCCTCCACGGGGTATCCAGATCTCATCCATTGAAAGTGCTGATCAATTGATTATTTTTGCAAAGACTTGCAGACGATGGGAAATCTTGTTTCGATACGGCTTCTGAGCCAGCAGCTTGCCTCGCCGCAGTTCTCACGCCCGTCCGAAGTGGTGGCGCACTTAGGCGCGATGCAGGCGCAGGACTACCGGATGATGCGCTGGGCCGTGGGAATGCGTATGTGTACGCCGTCTTACGAAGCGTTCCGAAAAGACTACGACAGGGGCGCAATAATCAGAATGCACATGCTCAGGGGCACCTGGCAGCTCATAGCCGCCGAGGACTACGGATGGATGTTCGACCTGTGCGCACCCAAAAGCCTGGCCGTAATAAAGGGCTGGATGAATTCCAACGGCATTTCCATCAGCAGCGAAGAAATAGACAGCATCAAGGAAATAATCATCAGCACGTTGAAAGAAGAGCGAAGTGCGGACAAAGAAGCCCTGGCAGCGGCAGTCGAACAGGCTACCGGAAAACAGATGGATCCACACCGTCTGTCGTACCACATACGCCTGGCGGAACTTGACGGAACCCTGGTCAGTGGAGATCTGCACCCGTCAAAAGCCACCTACAGCCTCGCCGCGGACAAAATTCCGCAGCGCAGCCGCCTCGACCGCGACGAAGCCCTGGCGCTGCTGGCCCGAAAGTATTTCCAAAGCCATTCACCCGCTACCTTGGAGGATTTCGTATGGTGGTCAGGAATGAACCTCAGCGACTGCAGAAAGGGTATCGAGCTTCTGGAGGGCTGCATCGTTACCGAGCGATGGAAAGGCAGGGAATACTATATTTCAGACACTTGCAGGACACGTGGTTTCAGAAAAGGCAGAACCCTGCTGCTTCCTCCCTTTGACGAATATCTTGTCGGTTACAAGAGCCGGGAGGTCGTGCTTGACCCCGAGTTCAGCCACCGCGCGCATAACAAATGCGGGATGTTCTACCCCGTAATAGCCCGTGACGGGATTATCTGCGGGAACTGGCGCATGACCGGAGGCAAAGTGCAGACCGAATTTTTCGGAGAGCAAGTGCCTGTAGCGGAGTGTATTCCGACAGCCGAAGGATATCTGCGTCTGTCCAGATTATGATTTTGCATTAAAATGCTTAAATTTGTGTGTTGCACTGAAATATCAACAACTTTAAATAAAAGACATTATGCTTAGCTTTATTATTTGGCTTGTCGGTGTTGTTCTCGCGATCAAGGCAGCTCTTGACATCTGGAAACTCCAGGGAGACACCGTAAAGAAGATCCTCTTTATCATCGTAATTCTGCTCACCAGCTGGTTGGGCATCATTTTCTACTACTTCTTCGGCAAGGACAGAATCCCAGGCTGGATCAAGTAATCCAGGACCTACAAAAAAAAGAACTCGCACGCCCTGTGCGAGTTTTTTGTTATAGACGCTTCCTGTAATGTTTCGCAAGTCCACCTGCAGCGGTTTCTTTGTAGAGACTCGGGATGTCGTGGCCGGTTTCTTTCATAACCTCGACCACGCGGTCGAAACTTACCCGGTGCGTGCCGTCGGAGAAAGAGGCGAAAATATTGGCGTCGAAAGCCCTCGCCGCAGCGATTGCATTACGCTCGATGCAGGGCACCTGCACGAGGCCGCAGACCGGGTCGCAGGTCAGACCCAGATGGTGCTCAAGAGCCATTTCTGCGGCATACTCCACCTGGGACGGCGAGCCCCCGAACAGCTGGCAGGCGGCGGCAGCAGCCATAGCGCAGGCCACCCCTACTTCCCCCTGGCAGCCCACTTCCGCTCCTGAAATCGAAGCGTTGGTCTTGACCACATTGCCGAACAGGCCTGCAGTTGCAAGCGCACGCAGAATGCGCATCTCAGGGAAATTCCTGGTCGTTTTCAGATGGTAGAGCACCGCGGGAAGCACGCCGCTCGAACCGCAGGTCGGCGCCGTGACGATTTCGCCTCCCGCCGCATTTTCCTCGGAAACCGCGAGCGCGTATGCGTATATATTGCCGCGGCTGCGCATCGCATCGTTATAGCCCTGAGCCTTGACCTTGTAGGTCGCCGCCTTGCGCTGAACGCCCAGTCCGCCCGGGAGCACGCCCTCATTCTGCAGTCCGCGCTCTATCGCCGCGCACATCACGCTCCAGACCTTACGCAGGTAGTCCCAGATTTCCCGGCCCTCGCACTTCTCGACATACTCCCAGTATGTACAGCCCTCCCTCTGGCACCAGTCCTGGATTTCCCTGATAGTATTGAGCGGATAGATTTGTGCAGCGGGAGCGGTTTCGCAGCCTTCCTCCGCAAGAGCGCCGCCTCCGATACTGAAAACGGTCCATTCATCGGCCGTATCGCCGTTCGAAAGAGCCTCGAACTTCATACCGTTGGGGTGGAAAGGCAGCACGATTTCCGGATGCCAGACGATTTCGGTCGGTGCAAGAGGTTCCAGCACACTCAGAATCGCGACATCGGTCATATGCCCGCGGCCCGTAGCGGCAAGACTGCCGTACAGGGTGACGCGGAAACCTTCCGCTCCGGGATTCTTCTCCGCGAACATACCCGCAGCCTTCTTCGGCCCCATAGTGTGGCTGCTCGACGGCCCGTTTCCTATACGATATATTTCCCTGATAGATTCCATTTATCGCGTCCTTATTTTTTCAGCTGCAAAAATAATAATATTTCGTCACTGCTGTCCGGAGAAATTTTACCATAATGTGAGTTGCTCGACGGACCCCGCCTCCGGAACAACCACGGGGACTGTCGGCTGATTATAAAGATCACGGATATCCGCCCTGTTGAAGAGGACC
>Ga0129311_1000496_pt1 | contig 34508 bp, 10 predicted proteins | sample Go1ome_FD_94435 | JGI IMG/M metagenome (GOLD analysis project Ga0129311, IMG submission 94435) | Western lowland gorrila individual fecal microbial communities from Wisconsin, USA - Go1022B metagenome | ecosystem: Host-associated > Mammals > Digestive system > Large intestine > Fecal | place...
AAGGTCAAGCGTATATTTTGTTTTTATCACCTGAGATTAGCTCTCTTTTGCTGCAGGCTGCAGACGCAGTTCAATAATTTTATTGAACTGCTGCTTCCATGCCGTCAGCATGGAAGCAAGCGTGCCTTCTTCGATTAACTCTGCTTCAACAGTATATTGCTCTGCCAAAACCTTCAGCAGCTGTTGGCCTGCCATCTGCATCTCTTCGGCGCTGATCAGCTCCCACAGATGCTGGTCTAACAGATGCGCATACAGCGAAGTATATACCAGCATTATATCCTCTTTAGCCAGCTTTTCAGCAGCCAGCAGATATTCTGGCTTCACTACTGCTACATCCTTTGCACTGTAGGACTGCCACATATCGCCCGCCTTGATGTCAAAGCGTTTGAGGCGGCGGAAAACATCGTGCTGCTTTGCCGGTGTCAGACCGGACTGCTTCGCCAATGCTTTTTTCACTGCGTTCTTCACCGTCTTGCCAATCAGCTCGCCCAGCTTGGAATGCTTGCCTGCGCCCTCCATATACAGTTCGCTTTCGCTGTTGGCAATAATAATCGTCTGGTCTGTGCCGGAACCGGTTGCAATACCATTGGAGTATTTACTGCCCTCCAGCAGCTCCTGAATAGCAGCTGTTTTCGCCTCCGTGCAGGTAACCAAAGCACGCGCCATTGTTCCAGCAGGCATATCGCAATCAAGCAGCAGCATAATGTTGATTGTTCCGTACTTGGGCTTAGGCTGTGGCTTGTAGTAGTCAGCAGGATCGCCTGCACGCCCGCCGTTTGTTTCGATGCCGCCGGTTACGATAGCAGTAACTGTCAGCTCCTTAAAGCTCATGGTTTCAACAACAGCGTTTTCCATGCTTGCCGCCGTCCCCATGCCGCTCACCTTGGCCGGATCCAGCGCTAGACGCTTGGAGATGAGCTGCATATGCTCTACATATGTATCAGCCAGCATTTCGCAGGGCATGCCTGCTCCCTGCTTGGCATCATAATTATATACGGCAACGTAATCATCATGGTAACCGCCATTATATAGCGATGTGCTTAAGATTTTGCGCGCTCCTGAAAAATAGACAACGATGCTTTTATCGTAAAAATAAACCTTATCTCCTGTCGACAAGGTACATAAATGTTCCGACATAATCAGCCTCCTTGAATGTGTATAATATAGAAGATAGTTTACAGTATATAGTAGTAGTAGTGTCAAGTAATTCACTGTGAACCTCTCCCACTTAAAATTACTTTGTAATTTTTGAAGTGGGAGCTTCTTCTTGGGAAGTAGTTGCTTTTATTAGCCAACTATATTTACCAAGCTATCCCCGTAGTTCCTACGGTTCTTTTTATTTTTAGACTGCTTGTCTGATTCTTAGACCTTCAGCCAATATATTTTTACTTGCATTTATATCTCTATCGTGATGAGTATGACAAATTGGACAAGTCCACTCTCTTATATCAAGAGTTTTCTTGCCATCTTTATAGCCACATACAGAGCATATTTGACTTGATGGATATAATCTATCAACTTTTATTATTTCTTTACCATACCATTTCGCTTTATACTCAAGTTTATTTATAAAACTAGCCCAAGATACATCTGCAATAGATTTTGCTAATTTATGATTATGAAGCAATCCTTTTTTATTTAAGTCTTCAATACAGATAATATCGTGGTTTTTGATAATATCCATACTTAACTTATTTAAGAAATCTGTTCTCATATTCATAATTTTTTCATGTATCTTAGCTACTTTAATTCTTTGTTTTTGATAATTTTTAGACTCACTTAAGTTCTTATTTGATTTTTTAGCAACTAAAAATCTTTTAGATAATTTTCTCTGTTCTCTTTTTAGTTTATCTTCTAATTGTTTTCTAAATTTAAGATTTTCAATTTTTTCTCCAGTAGAAAGAATAGCCATATCTTTAATACCTAAATCAATTCCCACTGCTGAATTAGTTTTTGGTAATTCTTGAATATCTGTTTCACATAACAAAGAGATAAAATACCTACCACTTCCATTACGCGAGATAGTAGCAGATTTTATTATACCCTCTATTTTTTTATGCACTTTAATTTTTACTAATTCTTTAAGTTTTGGAACTTTTAACCATTTTCCAAAAATATTTACAGTTCCATTTTGATTATTAGTTGTATAGCTTTGTACAGGATTTTTTTTAGATTTGAACTTAGGAAAGCCAATAGATTTATTTCTAAAAAAGTTTTTATATGCTTTGTCTAAATTCATTTGAGCATTAGCAAGAGCAAGACTATCAACTTCTTTTAGAAATTCATATTCTTTTTTATATTTTGCAGGAGTTGGATATTTTATCTTTTTATCAGGATTCCCTTTACTTTCTTCATATGTTTTAATTCTATCATTTAGCATAAGATTATAGACAAGGCGAACACAACCAAAAGTTTTACTAAAAAATATCTTTTGTTCATCGCTTGGATAAATTCTAAATTTATATGCTTTTAGCTGTATCATTAGTCCACCTCCTCACACTATTTTACACTAATATTATATCATAATTACTCAAAAATTTTCTAAAAAACAATAGGACAATTCATCACACCACTTATAGAAGTGGGTGACTTCTTGCCTGTTAGGTTTAAAAGTTCGGAAAGTGCTGCATATAGTGCTTCTACTATCAAGATTTTTGTAGCAAATTACTTTAGCACGCTAAAAAATCTCGTTTTGTGTAGATTTTCGCTGTTAAAAAATCTCGTTTTGTGTTAAAATAGACGTAGAAAAAATCTCGTTTTGTGTAGAAAATGTTGTTTAAAAAATCGCGTTTTATGTTATATAAGGAGCTGAAGCCATGCGCAGAAAAATTTATGATAAATTAACGGAATGGAAAAAAAATAACGGCGAGTCCGCACTACTCATCAAAGGCGCCCGCCGTGTCGGAAAAAGCTATATTGTGGAGCAATTTGCTAAGGCTGAATATAAATCTTATATCTTAATTGACTTCAACCAAGCATCTAACGAAGTAAAGGATTTATTCGAGCATTTCCTTACCGACCTAGATACCTTCTTCCTCTATTTATCAAGCATTTATAATATCAAGCTATACCCTCGCCAAACATTAATTATTTTAGACGAAGTACAGCTCTTCCCCCGCGCACGTTCTGCTATCAAATACCTTGTTGCCGACGGACGTTATGATTATATTGAAACAGGCTCATTAATATCCATAAAGAAAAATGTCAAAGATATTCTCATTCCCTCAGAAGAAGATCATCTGGAAATGTACCCTCTTGACTTTGAAGAATTTCTCTGGGCCCTAGGCAACGAAACGTTAATGAATGTAATTCGCGACTGCTTTGAAAAAAAGCGTCCTCTCGGTCAGGCTCTGCATCGCAAAGCTATGAACTATCTGCGCCAATACATCATCGTCGGCGGCATGCCACAAGCTGTTGATACCTTCATCAAGACCAATAATTTCGACAAAGTCGATAAGGCTAAGCGCAGGATTCTGAATTTATATCGTGACGATATCCGCAAGCACGCTGACAATTATGCGTTAGACGTAGAAGCCATTTTCGAGGAAATTCCTTCACAGCTCAAAAATCAGCACCAGCATTTCAAGCTTTCATCTATTAAGCAAGGCGCCCGTTTCAATGAATACAAAGACGCCATCTTCTGGCTCTCTGATGCCATGATAGCTAATAACTGCTATAATTCTACCGAACCTAATATAGGTTTGCGTTTAAATCTTGATAAACGACTGCTGAAATGCTATATGGCCGATACCGGTCTGCTCATCAGCCATGCCTTTGACGAAAACAATCTGGTCAGTGAAGAAATTTATAAAAAGCTCTTGTTCGACAAATTGGAGGTAAACAGAGGCATGATTGTGGAAAACACTGTAGCACAAATGCTTGTTGCCAGTGGCCACAAGCTCTACTTTTACGCCAATGCTTCCCGTGATGATGTAGCTTCACGTATGGAAATTGATTTTCTCATTGCCAAAAGTAAAATCAGCAATAGGCATAACATCTCCCCTATCGAAGTAAAGTCCAGCAAAAATTATACCTTATCCTCTATCCGCAAATTCATCAATAAATATACTGAACAGCTACACACGCCTTACGTCCTGCATACCAGCGACCTAAAGGAAGAAGACGGCATTGTATATTTGCCTCTTTATATGACGCCTTTACTTTAGCACGCTAAAAAATCTCGTTTTGTGTAGATTTTCGCTGTTAAAAAATCTCGTTTTGTGTTAATGCGTGCTCAGGAAAATTTTCTATCTACTACTAACAGCCCTGAAAAAATGCTATAATATAAGAAAATACGAATTACGATGTATATGCATAACGAACGAGAGGAGGCTATACTCCATGCAAAGTAAATTACCTTTGCCTATCGGCGCATCGAATTACAAGCTCGTAAGCACGGAATACTATTATGTCGATAAAACGCTTCTGATTAAAGAGCTTCTCGACGAACGCGCTGTAATTACCCTCTTCACGCGCCACAGACGTTTCGGCAAAACGCTGAATATGGACATGCTGCGCACATTCTTTGAAAAGACACCTAAAGATACCAGCAAATATTTCAAAGATAAAAAAATTTGGCAGGCAGGCGAAAAATACACAAGTCAGCAGGGAAAATATCCTATTATTTTTCTTTCTCTAAAGGACGTTAAATTTTCTAATTGGGAAATTGCTTTAGAGCTGTTAAAGGAAGTCATCAGAAATGAATATGCCAGACATCCAGAGCTAGAAAAAAGCACTGAACTCACTAAGGCTGACACAAACCTTTATCAAAAAATCGTCAATGACACTGCCTCTGATGCCAATTATCTTTTCAGTCTCGGCGCTCTCAGCAGAATGCTCCATGCACATCACAAGCTTGCGCCTATTATTATTATTGATGAATATGATACACCTATTCAGGAAGGCTATATCAATAGCTATTATCAGCAGGTGGTTGAGTTTATCAGAATTCTTTTTTCCTCTGCACTCAAAGACAATCCCCATGTTACGTTGGCAGTTCTCACAGGCATTTTGCGCATCGCCAAAGAAAGTATTTTCAGCGGACTGAATAATATTCGTATATATTCAGTTCTTGATACTCAGTTCAGTAATTATTTTGGCTTTACTGCCGAGGAAGTACAGACTATGGCAGATTATTATCACGCTGTTGATAAGCTCTCAGAAATTCAACAATGGTACGATGGTTATAAGTTTGGCAATACGGAAATTTATAATCCTTGGTCTGTATTGTACTATTTCGGCAACAACTGTACAGCTCTACCCTATTGGGTGCAGACCTCTGGTAATGCAGTTATTCATGAGATATTGCAAAACCTCAACACCGATACCTGTGAAAGTTTACGAGAATTATTAAATGGTATTACTTTAGACTCCATAATCAACACAAATATCATTTATCCTAATCTAAAGGACATGGAAAGTAACATTTTTAGCTTCCTGCTCATGACAGGCTATCTAAAATCCGTTAACACTACTATAGATGACCAAGGTACGTATATCTGCCAGCTTGCTATTCCCAATAAAGAGGTTCAAAGCGTTTATTGCAATGAAATACTCTCCCTATTAAGTAACCATATCGGAGAAAATATCGTCCACACGCTTAACTAAGCATTAGTCACTAAAAATACTGCTTCCCTCAAAATAGCTTTAAAAACATTTCTCATGGAATCCATAAGCTATTACGACGGTTTGAAGGAAAACTATTATCACGGTTTGCTTCTAGGCATGAGTATTATTTTTTCTTCTGATTATTACCTTCTCTCCAATCGTGAAAGCGGTGAAGGACGCTATGATATCCAGTTACAGCCTAAAACTGCTGCTATGCCAGGCATCATTATTGAAATCAAGGCTGCTAAGGATGCGACGGAAGAAAAGCTGAAAGCTTTGGCAGCTAACGCCTTAGCGCAGATTGAAAGCAAAAAATATGATACAGAGCTACGCAAGCAAAGCATCAAAACTATTTACAAATACGGCATTGCCTTCAGTGGCAAGAAAGTAGAAATCGCAACAAATTAAGCTTTAACAACAACAAAACAGCCCCGGAACGCAACACGCATCCCGGAGCTGTTTTGCTTTATGAGAGTTTATGAGTTTATCTGGAGTGATGCTGCAGCGTTGCCATAGCAGCGCCGCAGCTAAGTATGAAAAAATGAGAGAGCTTAATTAATAGATTAGAACTCGAAGCGGAGACCTGCGTTCAGTTTCCACTTGCGTTCGAAGTTGCCGCCAAAGTCCTTAGCAATATCTGCATACAGATGAGCAGTCTTGCTGAAGTCATAGCTGCCGCCAAGCTTCATTTCCATCCAGGTTTCTTCACCATTGAAGCTGGTGTGTTTTCTGTCGCCATCGTTTGCAAAGTAGCTTGCGCTGATGTCGCCATTGAACTCATGCGCTGCGAACAGGCCTGCATACAGACGGCCTTTTTCGCTCTTCATGCCTGCTTCAAAGCCCAGTCTGCCTACGAAGCTGCTGTAGCTGTCCTGAGAAATCTGCATTTCAGCGTTGCCGGTAGATGCAGTGTAATCCTTGGCGCCTACCTGAGACCAGGTCAGCTGTGCTTTCGGAGTGAAGTAGGTATCCTCATCACCGAAGGTCTTGCCATATTCCATAGTCAGGCCATAAGCGTTGGCTTTGTAATCACCATGCAGCTTCAGGCTGCGGATTTCATTGTATACGTCGTATTCGTTTTGAACACGGCCAACCTTCGCTGCTACGCGGAAGTAAGCATTGTTTTCATAGTTCTTCACGCCGTATACGCCCAGGCTGTACATCTGATTATCGCCTTTGCCACCCAGCAGGTAGTTGGAATCGCCATTGCGGTAGTCAAATGCTACGCCAGTGTGCCAGCCGTTTGCTGCTGCCTTGTCGTAGCCAACCTGCACGCCATAGTAGGTGTTGCTGTCCTTCAAGCCGCCTACCTCGGAGCTGGTCTTGCCGCCCAATGCTTTGGCGAACATGCCATCTTCATCAGCCATGTCTGCGCCGGTGTAGGTGTCCTGCATGTTATCGCGCCAGGTGTGCAGGGAGGTGGTTGCTGCGCTTCTTACGCCCTTCATGACAAAGGTTTCGTAGTCGCCTTCAAGAATCTTATTCCAGTTTACACTGTCAAGATCATATTGACCCTTGCCGTTTTCATCCCAATGCAGAGTACCGATGTTTTGGGATTTACTGGAAGAGGTCAGACCGTCGGCAATCTGTACCTTACCGGTCAGGTTGCTGCCATTTGCTTCATGGTCTTTGTAGGTAACCTTTTGTGCCAAGGCCTTCAAGGTTGCTTCTACAGCATCCTTGTCCTTCATGTTAATGCCACTGTTGTCGGTGGACATGATTACGCCGGAGCTTGCATCTGCTTTCTTAATAATTACATCGCCGCTGGTATAATCGCTAACCTCATCGCCATCATTGTTATGAGCATAGATGAAGGTTTCCCAACCGGAATATTTATCAATGGTCATGCCGCTTGCATCAGGATTAATAGCTCTCAGGCTATAGGTTGTTGCACCACCAGGAGCATCATTCATGATGATGAAGCCGGTAGCATCTTCTGTTTTACCGCCAATAAGGGTTAAGCCATTGCCTTTACCACCCTTGAAGTCCCAGGTAGCTTTGTCCTTGACAGTCATCTTCAGCGTGCTATCGTCAAGATTGTAGCTGCCAGTCATCTTAGAGTCGCTGCCTACCAAAGCAATATCAGCAGAACAACCATCCAGTTTTATGTCACCGTTAATGACGGTTGCTGCCGGCTTCTCGTTTTTGTTGATGGAAATATTGCCACCAAACAGGCCTTCAATATTACCATTAATGGTTGCACCATTATCCAGAATTACATTACCATCAAACGCAACGTTAATAGCAGGATTAACAGTACTAGAACTGCTAATTTCAGTTACACCGTTAATCTTGACAGTGTTACCTTCAGCATTGATGCCGTATGAATAACCTTTCAGTACAAGCTTACTGTTGCTGTTATCTATTGTAACATCCTTACCTGCAGCATTTACGGCAGCGCCGGAAGTAACGTTGACTTCGGTATCCTTCTCAAAGACATATTTGCCGTCTTTAATAACGCCTGCATAAGCTGTATCTTTAGCAGCATCACCGGTAATACCTTGGTTGAATTCGCTAGGTACGGTCGGCGGTTCCGGTTGAACGTCTTCCTTCTTCAAGCTACCTTTACCGTCTTCAGTGCTGAAAGCAATGTTGCCGGTCTGCATTGCTTTACTGCTTGCAGTCAGGCCATCAGCAATCTTCACAAAACCTGTCAGGTTCTTCTCACCGTTTACAAAGTTGCTGTAAGTCAGCTTGCCTGCCAGTGCGTTCAGTACGTTGTTAACGCTGTCCTTGTTGTCCATTGCAATACCGGTGTTGTCGGTAATCATGGATACTACGGAGCCTTCTGCTGCGTGCTTGATAATGGTGTCGCCTGCTGCGTAGTCGCTAGCTGCTTCGCCGTTGCCGGTATGAGCGTAGTAGATGTTGGTGTTGCCACTATAGTTATCGATAGTCAGGCTGTTGCTGTCCTTTTGGAAGATGTTGCCAGCTTTGGCATTGCTTGCGCTGCCAACGAAGTTAGCGATTTCACTGCCGCTGAACTTATATTTCTCCCATTCGGAATCGCCATATACATAGCCATACTTCTCGTTAGTCCAAGATGCGCCGTTAGCCAAAGTCAGATTCAGAGAACCATTCAGGCCAGCTTCTTTTTCTGCATCAGTGAAGTATTTATAAGCAACGCCGGTCCAAGAGGAATCCTCAGTGGTCAGCTTCAAGTTGATAACAGATTCTTTGCTGCCGCTGGCAAATGTCTGGCCCTGTTTGCCGAAGAGGCCTGCATTACCCTTAACGGTAACGGTCTTGCCTTCGTCACCTACATTAACAGTACCCAGTGCTGCGCCAATAGCATGGAAATGATAACCGGTTTCATCACTATTGTTTTTAACTTCAATATCTACTGCTCCCAGTTTTACAGTTGCGCCGTCTGCTGCAACGACACCGGAGCCATGAGCTGCGATGGTAGTCTTACCGCCAACAGTTACGTTAGCACCTGCGCCGTTAGCATTGATGCCCGCAATACTTCTCCAGGATGCTTCGTTCAAGGTAGTCGTATTTTTACCGTCGATAACGTTTTCAATAGCCCAATTGTCGCCGTCCTTAGCCATAGTCAGGTCGCCGTTAAGCTTGATTTCAGCATTGCCGTTAGCGTTGACACCATATACGTTATTATAACCATGAGCCTTGATAACAGTGTTGCCGTTAACAGTTACAGCAGCCTTCTCAGTAGCACTGTTTGCGTAAATATCGGCAATGCTGCCTGCGCCAATCATCGGGTTGCCGCTGCTGGTCTTGCGGCTGTAGGTATTGTCGATATCGATATCCAGGGTGCCGGCAGTAATTGTTGTTGTGCTGCCTGCAATGCTGTTGTCGATGCCGCGCAGCGGAATTCTGTTGTTCAGAATACCAGCATTCGGATCAGGCGGAACTGTATCCTTGTCCAAAGCTACTTTGAGCTTCAAGGTCTTGTCTTCAGCCTTGATTACCAGGTCCTTAACACCTGCAGCGTTCTGCACAGCTGCACCGCTGATGATGAAGCTGGTACCCCAGTTCGGATCCTTATCCTTGAAGGTCATCTGGTTAATCTTGATTGTTGCATCTTCGGTAAATACATAGGAGCGGTCATCTTGCTGAATACCATTGTATGCAGCCTGTTTTTCGCCGCTAATGTAGTCAGTAAAGATATTCTTGTTGTCATCCTCGCCTGGACCAGGATTTACTGCATCATCTTTAGTAGCGCCCTTACCGGTATCTTTATTGAATTTAATAGCTTCAGATTTCAGGGTTTGGCTGCTGGCAGTCAGGCCATCGGCAATTTTTGCGTAACCCTTTAGGCTAGTTTCGCCGTTAGTAAAGTTGCTGTAGGTCAGCTTGCCTGCCAATGCGTTCAGTACATTAGCAACACTGTCCTCATTGTTCATATCAATATTGGTGTTATCGGTAATCAGGTTAACAACGGAACCATCTACAGCACTTGTGATAATGGTGTCGCCTGCTGCGTAGTTGCCAGCTGCTTCGCCATTGCCTTCATGTGCGTAGAAGATGTTGGTGTTGCCACGGTAAATATCAATAGTCAGGTTATTGCTATCCTTCTGGAAGATATTACCTGCAGCTGCTTCGCTGTTACCGCCAATGAATTTGGCTACATGGCTACCAGCAAAGGAATCATTAGTTTTTCCCCATGCTTCATTGTTCCAGGTTGCACCGTTGGAAACATAAAGATTAATGATACCCTTATAAGGATTACCAGTTGTACCAAGGTCTTTAGAAAACGCAACACCGGTCCAGGAAGAATCCTTATCAGACAAGCCTATATTGATAACACTGTCTCGATCAGGATAGTCATAATTAGAGTTAGCCTTTTCGCTATAAGCAATTGCATTGCCTTTAATTACAGTAGTAGTAGTGCCTGCAGAAAGCTTGTTAGCCTTCATGTTTACATTAACATTACCGCCATCAGCCTTCAGTGCATAATTTTCCTTGTTGTCGTCCTTAGCAATCTGAATATTGCCGCCGCCAACAGTAACGGTAGAACCGGTTCTGATGGCAGTCAGTGCATTACCGTTTTTCAGGTTGATGTCCACTTTGCCATCTACATTGATGACAGATGCTTTGCCACCCCAATCCTTTGCATCCTCTGCCCAAAGGCCATGGGTAGGTGCAAAGCTGTCATTGACCAGCTTAAGGTCACCGTGAATATCTACGCGGCTGGCATTATTTTGCGCTAAAATGCCATAAGCAGGATTAGTTCCGTCTTCGTGAGCATAAACGGTAGTAGTAGCTGCTGTAATGTCAACATTACCATTTTTCACAACTAAACCAGAACGGTCATATGCTTCCATAGGTACACCGATTACAAGCTCACCGGCAGTAATTTTAGTTGTACCTGCAACATCATGATTAAATGCTGCAACAACTTCACTAAAGCTGCCCTTCTTAGCAGTCAAAACAAGCTTGTTATTGCCTGCTTCAATAGTAAGCGGTGCTTTTTTAACATCAACTGCAGAATTAGCGTCTGCTTTCACAGTAGTATCTGCAGCAAAAACGTACTTGCCATCCTGGATATTGCCTGCATATTCAGTATCTGCTTCAATATCACCGGTCAGAGTAGTGGTGAATTCTGTTTTAGGCGGAATTACAGGTGCTGCCGGTTTAACATAGGTGCCCTTGCCATCCTCCTTATTGAAGGTGATGTCGCCAGTCTTCAAAGCAGCGCTGCCTGCAGTCAGACCGTCAGCAATCTTCACATAACCATGCAGATTGTTTTTTTCATCGGTGGTGAAATTGCTGTAGGTCAGCTTGCCTGCCAAGGCATTCAGCACGTTTGTTACGCTGTCTTCGCTGTCCATGCTGACACCAGTGTTATCAGTAATCAGGGTTACTGCAGCATCCTTTTCCGCATGCTTGATAATGGTGTCGCCTGCAGCGTAGTTATCAGCTGCTTCGCCGTTACCGGTATGTGCGTAGTAGATGTTGGTATTGCCGCTGTAGTTATCAATGGTCAGCGTTCTTCTATCATTTTGGAAGATATTGCCTGCTTTAGCATCACTTGCACCACCAGTAAAGTTGGTTACATGGCTGCCCATGAAAGGAGTCTTATATTTATCGTCATTAAAGAACTTCAATTTTCCATAAAGCTCATTAGTCCAGGTTGCACCGTTCTGCAGCCACAAGTTGTTTTCACCGGTGAAGTGCTTGCTTACAGTTCCGCCCTCGTCAGCTTCAGTATCAATACCAGTTGTGCCATCTTCTCTGTCGAAACCGTTAACTATGGCACCCTGCAAAGAGGATTTTTCTGTATCAAGTGCCAGATTAACTCTGGTCATTGTACCGTTTTTGTCAATGCTGTTGACTGCACCAACGCTGGAAGTAACGTTGCCTTTGATTACAACGTCATTACCCAGACCACTGGTAGCATTGCCTGCAGCATCCAGCTTAACGTTCATGTTAGCAGTAGAGTTCTCAGCACGGATAGCTGCATAACCATTGCTCTTAGCAGCCTTTGCATCAAGAATAATCTTACCGCCACCGTTAACTGTAACAACAGCACCGCCAATGTTAGCAAACAGGCCCTGTGCAGTACCGCTCAGGTCAACATTACCGTTGACAGTAAGCGTGCCTGCCTTATAGCCTTCTTTCTGCTCGCCGGTTGCACCGGAAGCATACAGATGCGATGCACCGTAATAAGCATTAACACCATCACCTGCATCAATTGCAGAGGTAACGTTGCCGTTAATCACTATATCAGCCTGGTATGTGTAAGCACCCAGAGTATAGGCGCCGCCAACGTCTGCACTTATATCATGGGTTGCTTTCATGTTCAGGTTGCCATTAAGAGTAAGGGAACCGCGCTCACCATTGGAGCTGCCGTTAACATGAATCGCATCAGCTCTGCCCTTATTGTTAGTAATATCAACATTCATGTTTTCGGCGTTGATAACAACATTTTTACCTGCATCCTGTACAAGGCCATAGCTATTTTCATTTGAGCCATTAACCTTCAGCTTCAGGTCTTTGGCAGCTTCAATAGTCAAATCACGCTCAGCAGTAATCGCACCTGCATTGTTCTCAGGACTTGCCAAGGTAATCGTTGAATCATTGCTGAAGGTATACTTGCCAGTGCTGTCAATATTACCTGCATACTCAGTATCTTTATCCTTATCGCCGGTCAAAGAAGTACTAAACTCTGTTTTAGACGGAACGATAGGATTTTCGTCGGATTTTGCATAGGTGCCCTTGCCAGCCTTATTGAAGGCGATGTCGCCGGTCTGAATAGCAGCACTGCCTGCAGTCAGACCGCTGGCAATCTTCACATAACCCTTCAGGTTTTCCTCACTCTTGGTGAAGTTACTGTAGGTCAGCTTGCCTGCCAATGCATTCAGCACGTTAGCTACGCTGTCAGCATTACCCATAGCAACACCGGTATTATCGGTAATCAGGGATACTACAGAGCCTGCTGCCGCACTGTTGATAACAGTGTCGCCTGCTGCATAATTATCAGCTGCTTCGCCATTGCCAGTATGTGCATAGAAGATGTTGGTGTTACCGCTGTAGTTATCAATAGTCAGCGTTTTCTTATCATTTTGGAAGATGTTGCCAGCCTTTGCATCACTTGCACCACCAACAAAGTTGGTTACATAACTTCCTTGGAAATTTCTATCAGTCTTACCCCATTTTTCGTTGGTCCAGGTTGCACCGTTTTGTAGCCACAGGTTAGCAGCACCGGTAAAGGTAACATCGTTTATAGTAACGCCATCGCTGCCATATTGGTTATACACAACGCCTGTCAGGCTGGAGGTGTCGGTAGTCAGGCCAAGGTTAAGTTCACTCTTGGTGCCATAAATATCTGCACTATTTGTCGCACCGGTATGCAGGCCAACGTTACCCTTGATAGTAACATCATTGCTATCTGCACCGGTAACATTACCTTCCTCATCTTTGAGAACGTTCATGTTGACAACGCCGTCCATAGCATAAATAGCAGCATACGCAAAAGTCTGATCCTTGTTAATAGCAATATTGCCGCCCTTAACATTAACTACAGCACCGCCACTGTTAGCCACAAGGCCATTGGCATTACCCTGGAAGTCAACATTACCGTTAATGGTAATGTTGCCGCCCTTGGTTGATTTCATGCTGCTTGTAGCATACAGGCCAGCAGCACCATAAATATCATTACCACCATTATGTCCTTCGATGTTCAGCTTGACGTCGCCATTAACAACAACATTACCTCTGTTATAAACACCAATGGTATTGGTTGTACCATCGGCGGTAATATCCATATTGCCATCAACAGTCAGCTTAGCATTATAATTAGTAATTCTTACGCCCTGCAAGCCATCAGAATTAAGTACTTCACCACTTTTATTGTTAAGGTTCATTTTTACGGTATTAGCTTTAATTGACAATGTATTGACACCATCAATTTTAATACCTGCGCCGCTCATCGTTGCGTCCTTAATATTAAAGGTCAGTGTTTTGCCGGTTGCATCGATTGTAGCGTTTTCCATCAGCTCAACGCCATATTGGTTATGAGTAATTTGAGTATCCTGGGTAAATTTATATACTCCGTTCTCATCAATTATATCTAAATAGGCACCATCAAACATTGAGTCACCGGTAATAGTATTAGTGTAATTGGCAGTTTCTGCTGCAAAAACAGTACCGCCACCCAATATACTTGCGGCAACGGCAAGTGCCAGGCAAGCATGTTTCTTTTTACTACTTAGCTTCAGCATATACTTCTCCTTCTAAATCGTTCAAGAAAAGCAGAAACATCGTTTGCTTCTGCTTTCCCCCTCTGTACAAAGCACAGCTTTGTACAGCTCATTCATTAATCAAACAGGCTGCTGCTCATCAAAGCAGCCTGTGATTTTTCAACAAAAGAATTCAATTTGTCATTAAGACGCTGCGTTCATTTCAGCGCTTTAATAACCTCGTCAGTCAGGTCCTTGCCACCTGCTACCATAGCATTCATATTCACAACGCTGTCAATGTTGTTTGCTTTAGCTACGTCTAAAATTGTCTTGTTAATTTTCTTTTGTACAGGTGCCATCTTCTTCTGTTCAAACTCAGCCAGCTGCTGGTTAAGCTTTTGTGCCAAAGCCTGTTTATCTGCATCGCTCATGTTAGCAGATTGCTTGTTGAACTCTTCCTGCAGACGAGTTTTTTCCTGTGCTACGGATTTGGCAATCTCGGTAATTCCCGGATAGCTGTTCAAAACAGCGTTAACGTTAACAACACCAACAGGAGCTGCAAATGCGCTGGCGCTGATACCCAAAGCCATAACAGCGCTCATCAGTAAAGTCATAAGTTTCTTCATTTCTGCCACTCTCCTTATTTAGCCCAAACAGCTTCCATGATGTTACCATATTGTGCTTCCATGAACTTAACAGCTTCGCCCATGATAGCATTAACCAAAGCCGGGTTGAAGGTGGTATTTTCAGCAGTAATGCAAGCGTTCAGCATGAAGTCGCCTCTCTCGGAAACGGTGAATTTGAACGGACGCACGTTGTTGTTCATGTTGTTGATAGCACCGGCAAGTGCTTTCATTTTTTCTTCGTCGATTACCTGCGGAGCGATTTGTACCTGAAGCAGCATGTATACGCTGTCATCCATCAGCAATGCCATCGGCAGCAGTTGGCCTTTTACTTCCATGCGGCTGCGGAAGATAGTGGTGTGATGCTCGTCTTCCATTTTTTGGATATCGAAGCATTCGATTTTATTGTCAGCCAGGAACTGAGTCATCTTTTCAATTTTGTTTTCCATTTCAGTTACTTTAGTTTCTTCTTTTTCAGTAGTTTTTGCCATGATAAAATCTCCTTTGCATCATCAAAAAATACAATTTATATAATACGGAGCAGAGCGTTCTGCTCCGTATATAACATGATTAACTCTTAGCTTAGAAGGTGTACTGCATACCAAGCACGAAGCTTCTTCCCGGCATGGAATACCAGCCCGCACCATCGTTCCAGATAGCGTCAGTATGCTCAGCCCACAGCTTGTTGAATACGTTGTCCACCTTGATGTAGAACTTGGTCTGCTTATCAGCAGTGTAGTTAAGAGACAGGTTGTAAACACCATACTTATCAGAAGGCCAACCCTTAACACCCGGCTTCAGGCCCTTGGTATCACGGATGAAGTAGAAGCCATCGAAGGCAGCACCGAATTTGTCCTTATCATAGTACAGGCCAAAGGTTGCTTTATCCTTCGGTGCATAGCCCATGGTAAAGTTATCAGCCTCATTGAAGAGCAGGTGTGCCCAGCCAAATTTGAACATCAGTGTATCGCTCAGACGTGCATTGTACTGTACGTTCCAACCACGGGATACGCCATCGCGGCTGTTCTGATACTGACCGTAGGTCGGATCATTCTTATCAGTAGTATTACTCATGCTCATACCAACTGCAGTTTTAGTTTCAAACCAGTTGAACATCACATAGTTATCCGGATTGAATTTGTGGTTGTAACCAATGGTGGTAGTGCGGCCTTCAGAAGCCAGCAGCTTTTCATTACCAAATCTATGATCGTACAGCTGAGTCAGGCTCGGCATGATATAGAAATCACTACGACCTGCGTACAGGGTATCGTTTTCGGTAATATCCCACCCAAGCTTGTAGCTGATGGAATTATGGCTGTCAAAGTTTTCCGGACGGTCATGACGGATACCGCCGGACAGTGTCAGATGCGGCAGGATTTCCCAATCGCCCTGCAGGAAGAGGGAGGTATTGGTAGCATCCTTGTGTACATCGTTGTCCTTGCCCTTGCTGTATTCAATACCGCCGTACATGGAGTAACGGTCGGAATGATATTGGAAGTTATCGCTGAACAGCTTGTATTCCTGGTTGCCGGTAATAGGCACAATCATATCAGGATCCTCGCCGCCCGGTTTAGCCCAGGAATGTTTCTCCTTCGTTGTACGATACAGCAGAGTGTTGCTCCAGGCATCATTAATCTGCCAATCATGCTTCAGGGTAATGCTGTCGCTGTCATACATACCTACATAATTACCGCCATATACGAGGTCAGTACCAGTGTAGTTGGAGCCGATAGTTTCATAGTTTACGGTCAACTTATTAGCATCATTAAATCTATATTCAAACTTAGCACCGCTGCTCTTGGTGTTGTTCTGACCAGGCCATACCTTGCCGCTACCGTCCTTGGTAGAACCGGAAATGGATCTGTCATGATAAATATTGTAGCTGACCTTGTTCTTGGCAGCCTGGGTATTGAAGTTATAAGCCTCTTTACCGAAGTTACCGCGGGAAATATCAATTACAGTCTTGGCTTCGGTCGGTTTACGGGTGATGATGTTAATAACACCGCCCTTAGCACCGCTGCCATACATGGTTGCCGCACTACCGCGCAGTACTTCCACGCGCTCAATGTTATCCATGTTGTTCATGAGTGCTGCAAACATATAACCGCTGCTGCCGGAGCCCTTGAAGTCATTAACTCTTACACCATCGACAAGGATAACTACGTCCTTACTGCCGTTCAGGCGGATGCCGCTCAGATTAGCATTCAGGCCGTTAGCGCCATAGTTTAGGAATTGTGCACCAGGAACAGTACGCAGAGCTTCCTCTACGTTTTCCATATGCATCTTTTCGATTTCCTCACGGCCAACAACACTCATGTCTGCTTTGGCCTTCAGGATGGATTCTTCTGCACGGGACGCAGTAACAACAATCGGTGCCAGCTCGAAGCTCATTTCATCGAAATCAGCTGCTGTCGGCTCAGGTGCAGCATAGGTGGTTACAGTTTCCACATAAGTAGGCTCAGAATGCTCTACCACAGTAGTTGTTTCTGCTGCAGGAGCTTCTTCTACAGCAGTTTCTTGCGCAGCTACAGTCTCGTGCGCGTTCTCTGCTGCAGGCTGAGCATTGAGAGTATGCTCTTCTTCAGCAATACTTGGCATTGCTTCAGTCTTCACGTTAGCAGCAGCATTTTCCTGAACTGCTGCTCCCTCGCCCGCAAGGAACTGCTCAGCTTCAGCCTTGCCGCTGATTTCCTGCGCTTGCTTCGGCAGACGGTCCAGTGCAATGCGCAGGCCGCCGCTGAACTTCCAGTCATGCTCGTAATCTGCGCCATAAGTGCGTGATACATCGAAATATGCGCTTGTGTTAGGCTTAATGTTCAAGGTAGTGCCCAGGCTCATTTCTGCCCAGGTGCCCTTGGTCTCTACAGAGGTGGTCTTGCTGCCGCCGTCCTCTGCGCTATAGTTGCCGGTAATATCACCGGAGAATTCATGTGCCAGACCAAAGCGAGCATATACAGAACCCATACGACCGGTTTTGCCCAGCTCTAAGCCCACGCGACCAACAAGGCTGTTGTAGCCTTCCTGGTTAACGTTCAGCACTTCACCGCCATCGGTAGTAGCAGCAAAGTTTCTGCCGCCCAGCTGTGCCCAGGTCAATTGTACCTGAGGCTCCAGATAGCTCTTATCAGTTCCCAGGCGTTTTGCCAGACTTGCGGTTGCACTGTAGCCACGGTTTCTGTAAATACCGCTCAGCTCAGTACCAATGCCGTTGTGTACGCTGAACTCGCTGCGTACGCTGCCAGCCTTAGCCGCGAAGTCCATATGAGCGCCCTTGCCCAGGTCCTTAGAAGCATACAGGCCAACGCTGTACAGCTTGTTATCGCCGCTGTTGCCACCAATAACACCAAAATCATCATCAGTGTAATTGTAGCTGGAGCTGCCCTTCTGGTAATCAATAGCAGCGCCCAGAATCCAGCCATTGTCATACATGCGGTCATAGCCAACCTGTGCACCCCAATAGTTGTTGCTCAAATCAACTGCATTTGCATTGTAGCTATCCTTGCCGCCGAAGGTCTTAGCCCAGATACCATCACTTTCCATATGTGCACGCAGCATGTCGCCACGATAAATTACGTTTGCTGCATTATCGCGCCAGGAAAGCATAGCGCTGGTGGTTGCCGCTCTTGCACCCTTCATCAGAGCAGTTTCGTAATCGCCGGTAATATTAATACCGCTGCCGCCAACATAGCTGCCTACACCGCCATTGCTGCTGTCAAATTTCATATCGCCAAGCCAACGGGAAACGCTGGAAGCGGTCAGGCCGGAGCTGATCATAGTCTTACCGGTCAGGTTCTCATCAACACCGGCATTGCCGTAGTAAATTTTTTGTGCCAATGCCTTGAACGCTGCTTCTACAGCATCCTGGTCGCTAGTCTTGATGTTCTTGCTGTTTGTTGCCGCAATCAGCATAGAACCCTGGTCTGCTTTTTCAACAGTGAAATTGCCGCCCTTGTAATCGCTTACATCAGTGCCTGCATTATCATGGTCGTAGCTGACAATATGTGTTCCGCTAAAGCTGCCGACTGTAACAGCACCGGCATCAGGTGCCATGCTGATAAAGCCGTTAACGGGGATTTCTACTTCCTCATTATTGCCACCATTCGGGTTGATATATTTAATTGCTTTTACAACGCCCTTGCCACCCTTTAAGCTGCTTACATAGGTTGCATCGGTGCCGGTATTGTTCCAGGTGCCACCGGAAAGAGTAAGGTTCAACGCAGCATCTGCATTCTTATGCGCGCCGGTCCAGACTGCACCATCAGCAACAGTCAGATTAACAGTACCGTCATCGCCAAAGGCTGCAGTTGCCACATCACCGGCTTTTACAATACTGCCGTTGAATTTTTGTGCATAGCCGGCAACTGTCAGATCAATTGTGCCGCCATTAGCAACAGTAAGATTGCCTTCCAGGGAGCCGGTCTTATAGTTGCCGTCGCTATCCAGGTTATCCTTATTGATGCTGACTACGGAGCCATCACTGATAACACTGCCCTTAATCACACCATTGCCCAGGGTAACCTCAGCGCCATTGGTTGCTTTAATTGCATTCTTCGCTGCCGGATTAGTGGATTTATCCTCGTTGTTGATATTGGTCATGCCCAAACTTGTTACCTTACCGCCATCAGCAATAATAGCATCTTCCTGTGCGGAGATGTATAAGGTACGGGCAGCAACATTTACATTTTTGCCGTTAGTAACAATGCCCTGCTTAGCATTTAAGGTCAAAGCTGCATCTTCAGCATTAATTTTAATATCTGCAGCAGCATCAATAGCAGCGCCGTCCTCCACATCAATGGTTGTGGACTTGGTAAAGTTATAGGATCCATCATTTTGACGGATATTAGCAGCATTATATTCGCTGTCAGCAGCAGTACCGGTCAGGACACTGGTCATTTCGGTGGTAGTCTGTTCACCCTCCTGCGGCTTAGTATAACCGCCTACACCAGTCTCTTCGTCAAATTTGATGAAGCCACTGACATCAGCAGTAATGCTGGATGCAGTCAGGCCGGAAGCAATAATAACCTTACCGTTAAGATTTCTTTCGCCGCCATTGTCTTTCGTATAGTTTTCATAGGTCAGCTTGCTTGCCAAAGCATTGAGCACTGCAGCAACCTCATCACCATCGCTGAGGTTGATATTATTATTGCCAGTTGCCAGGGTAATATTAGAACTGGAAGCAGCATGCTTAATGGTTGTATCGCCGCCAATAAAGTCAGCCTTTTCTGTACCCTTATTATTATGCTTATAAACAATGGTATTGTATCCGCTATAATCAGCAATGTTCAGCTTAACATCGCTATTTTGATAAATATAACCGGTGTTAGCAGCCTTTTGGCCGCCAACCAGCTTATTAACATAGGATACGCCATCAAAGTTATCGTAGCTCGGCTTGCTGTAAGCAGGCATATGAGTATAATCAAGGCCATCGACTCTGGAGGTTGCTTCGTGTGTCCATTGGGCGCCGTTGCTCAGCCAAACGTTAACTTCACCTGCCTGCGTTTTGCCTGCGTTATCAACTACACCCTTCCAGGTAGAGTCCTTGGTTACCAGGCCGATATTAACGCGGCCATCCTGATATACGTCAGGCTTATCTGTACGTTCGGAGCGCTTCAGGGAAATTACGTTACCGATAAGGTTAGTGGTATTGCCCTTAACTGCCTCCAGATTTTCATTATCGATAGAGCTTTTATCCTGGTTTTTATTGGTATCAACAACGTTGATATTAATTGTACCGCCATACGCAGCCAGAGAATAATATGCTTCCTTAAAGCTGCCATCCTCTTTTCTTTCATCAGACGGGGTTTCAATTTTAATGGAATTGCCTACCAGGTTAATAGAAGCAAGATTATAAGGATGTACGTCCTTCTTGGAATTGTAAGCACCTACATTGACAGCAGTACCGCGTACAGCAACGTCTACATTGCCATTAACGGTAATGTTGCCCATAGTATAGCCAACGCTGAAGGCACTAGGTTGCCAGCGTGCGCCAGTATAGTTAACGTCTGTAGGATCCATAGAGGTTGCACCGCCAGGACCGATGTTGCCATGAACGTTTTTAGTGATAATGCCCCAGGGATTAGAAGGATCATCCTTGCGCATTTTTACGTTACCATTAATAACCAGGTTAGCACCATTGCCAACAGTCACACCAACAGAGGCATAATCAGATGTTGCAGTGATATCCAGGTTACTGTTAATAATAGTGTTACCACCAGCTGCAATGCCGTTGACACCAGACCAGGGATTCCACAGGTTGTTGGATTGATAAATGTGCAGTGTCCCCTTGCTGCCATCAGCGCCCACGTTATTGTAGACATAGCTATATTTATTGGAGTTAGAAACAGCATCTTCGTTCTTTACAGTAAAGGTATGGTCCTTACCTTGGAAATCATAAGTAATAGTGTTAGTAGCTTCATCCAGCTCTACTGTATTGCCATCGCCTCCGATGATATCAAGATCATCATCAACATAGCCGACAAGCGGTTCATCGTATTCTGCAGCCCAGACTGGCAGTGCAGTAAAGCATGATGTACAAACTGACATCATAATACTGGCAGTAAGTAACTGCCATTTTTTCGATTGATTTTTACTCATACTCTCACTCCTTGCAACATCGTTGCTAAAAAAATTTAAAAATTCTTTTAATGGTAAAAAATAAAAAAAAGATTAGACCACACTAAAACAAAAGGATAGTTGCATAAACTAAACGCCTAGAACTTCCTTCTCCTTAAGTATGTCTAATCTCGTAGACACTTAATGTACACAATCAGTCAGTACCCTGGCTTAAGATCATTGCCGCTTTATCCCTTGGTAAGAGGTTTAAGCAAAAGCTTAACGATAAAACAGCTCACTTTCACAGTTGCGGAACAGCGTCGAAATCACATCGAACTTCCCTGCGAAGAAGATATTCGGCAAAATATCTTCACCTAATTGCTTATATTAATATTATAACGCAAAACCTGTAGTAATTGCTTTCTTTTGTTATGCGTGTTTTTTATAAGGGGTGTATCACTTGCAGTTTTCTATTATTGGTATTTCTTATCATGTAGAGTTTACCATATATAGACTTCGACGTCAAGTGAAATTTGAATATATTGTGACTTTATCGATTTTAGCAATTCAGCAAGGGAGATAATTATTTGCAGTAGCAACTTAAGGCATTATTTTATTATTTTTTATCGGTTTCATTTATCAAAAAGCAAAGCAGCCATCCGCCCTGCGGCGGATAGCTGCTACGCTTTTTTGATGATTTGTGCTTTGGCTAGTGCGCTGCCATGGCAGCGCACAGCCGAGTATGATAAAAATGAGAGAGCTAAGTGAATATATATAAAATATGAGAATTAGAACTCAAAGCGCAAACCTACATTTGCCTTCCATTTACGCTCGAAGTCACCGCCAAGATCCTTAGCAATGTCTGCATACAGATGAGCGTTGCTGTTAAAGTCATAGCTGCCCCCCAGTTTGATTTCCATCCAGGTGTCTTCGCCGCTGAAGCTGGTGTACTTCGTGCCGCCATCTTTTGCAAAGTAGCTTGCGCTGATATCGCCATTGAATTCATGCGCTGCAAACATGCCTGCATATATGCGACCTTTTTCGCTCTTCACACCTGCTTCAAAGCCCAGTCTGCCTACAAAGCTGCTGTAAGCGTCCTGGTCAATTCTCATGCTGTCGTTCGGAGTACGTGCAGTGTAATCCTTGCTGCCTACCTGAGACCAGGTCAGCTGTGCTTTCGGAGTGAAGTAGCTTGCCTCGCTGCCGAAGGTCTTGCCATATTCCATAGTCAGGCCATAAGCGTTGGCTTTGTAATCGCCATGCAGCTTCAAGCTGCGGATTTCGTTGTAAACGTCGTATTCGTTTTCAACGCGACCGGCTTTTGCTGCTACACGCAGGTAGGATTGGTCTTCGAAGTTCTTCACGCCGTATACGCCCAGGCTATAGAGCTGGTTGTCGCCCTTGCCGCCCAACAGGTAGTTGGAATCGCCATTGCGGTAATCAAAGGCTACGCCTGCATGCCAGCCGTTTGCCAGAGCCTTGTCAAAGCCAACCTGTACACCACGGTAGGTGTTGTCATCTCTAACGCCCTTAACATCGGAGCTGGTCTTGCCGCCCAGTGCCTTAGCAAAGATACCGTCTTCATCTGCCAGGTCTGCGCCAGTGTAGGTATCCTGCATGTTGTCGCGCCAGCTGTGCATGGAGGTGGTTGCGGCACTTCTTACGCCTTTCATTACAAAGGTTTCATAGTTGCCATTGTAAATCTCAGCCCAGTTAACACTATTTTCAACATACTGGCCCTTACCGTTTTCATCCCAACGCATAGAGCCAATCTTGCCAGCTGCAGTCATGCCCTCGGCAATCTTTACCTTGCCGGTCAGGTTAGCGCTGTTTGCCTCATGGTCATTGTACTGAGCCTTTTGTGCCAGTGCTGCCAATGTTGCTTCCACAGCCTTCTTATCATCCATGGTAATGCCAGTATTATCGGTGTACAGAATTAAGCCGGAGCCTGTTTCTGCCTTGTCAATAATGGTGTTGCCGGACTTGTAGTCGCTAACCTTATCACCTGCATTTTCGTGACCATAGATGATGGTTTCCCAACCGCTATAGTGATCAATCTTGAGATCCTTAGTTCTCTTGGTCATATTCAGGTAACCGGTTTTTTCCTGGGTTTCGCCGCCGTTAACAGTCAGGCCTTTTCCAGAAGCTACTGCAGGAGCTTTAGCCATTCTCAGCAGGGACATGCCTTCAGCATCGTCATCATCATCAGTCAGATTCCAAACGGCGCCGTTCTTGATGTTCATTACAATACTGCTGTCATCATCAACATTATAACTGCCGGTAATCTGGGAATTTGCATCGTCCAGAGTGATTTCAACGTTACCGCCATTGCTTGCAGTTACGTTGCCTTCGATAGTGCCGGTGCCATTGCTGCTGTCTATAGTAATGTTGCCGCCATCGCTTGCATTGATCTCACCCTTAATATTCAGCGCACCGTTGTTGCTGTTGATATCTACATTGCCGCCTTCGCCTGCATTGATTGCAGCATCAGTGCCTGCGATATCAGTGCTGCCGTTCAGGGTTACGTTGCCGTTTTCAGCACTAATGCCTACATCGCCGCTGATGCCGGTGTTACCCTTAACAGTAACGTCTGCACCATTTGCATTGATGCCGGTTTCGCCCTTCAGCTCCAGCTTGCCCTGAGTGCTGTCGATGTTAATATCTTTATCATCGGTTGCTTCTACTGCAGCACCGCTTTCAACCTCAATCTTAGTCGGATCCTGAGTGAATACATAAGAGCCGTCTTCCTTCAGGATACCGTCCTTCTTGTATTGATAATCAGTCTTAGCATCGCCGGTAATGCCCTGGTTCTTTTCAGTAACTTCAGGCTTCTGGGTTTCCGGATAGGTGAAGCCAGGCTTCAAGGAGCCATTCTCCAGGCTGCCCTTACCACTTTCAGTATTGAAGGCAATGTTGCCGGTCTGCATTGCTGCACTGCTTGCAGTCAGACCGTCGGCAATCTTCACGTAACCGGCCAGGTTCTTCTCGCCCTTAGTAAAGTTGCTGTAGGTCAGCTTGCCTGCCAAGGTGTTCAGCACGTCAGTTACGCTGTACTCATTATCCATGTTGATACCGCTGTTGTCGGTAATCAGGGATACTACAGAGCCTTCTGCTGCACTTCTGATAATGGTGTCGCCTGCTGCGTAGTCGCTAGCTGCTTCGCCGTTACCGGTGTGTGCATAGAAGATGTTGGTGTTGCCACTGTAGTTATCGATGGTCAGGCTATTAGCATCCTTTTGGAAGATGTTGCCTGCATGTGCTGCATCACTGCCGCCTACGAATTTAGCAACATGGCTGCCTACAAAGCCACTGCCGCCCCAAGGCTTGGAGGTTTCGCCCCACTTCTCGTTGTTCCAGGTTGCACCGTTCTGCAGGAATACATTGATTGCACCGTAGAAGGTCTTGTCGCCAGCTTTGTTGCCTTCATCCTTGAAGCCGTTATGTGCAACACCGGTCCATACGGAATCTGCGGTTGCCAGGCCCAGGTTTACCTTGGTGTAAAGCTCAGGCTCATTAGCATTCATCGCACCGGTAGATGCGCCTACGTTACCCTTCAGCACCAGCTTGTTATCTCTTGCGCTTACTGCATCGTAATTTTCATCCAGGTTAACGTTCATGCTGGTAGTGCCGGATTCTGCCATCATTGCATAGTAATTATGCTTGTTATCCTTGTTGATTTCAATGTTACCGCCGCCGTTAATCGTCAGCTTAGCATGGCCACCGTTAGCGAACAGGCAGTTGCCGTCAATCTTAGCATTTACATCACCGTTGATGGTAACCTTCGGTCCCATCTGCAGGCTATAGTTGCTGCCGCTGTATACCAAAGAGCAACCATAGTAACCATAAGCACCCTTCTCAGAGGTCAGGCCCCATTCACTGTCTTCATTGCCCATAGCGGTTACATTGCCGTTAAAGGTTACCTCGGAGTTGCCAGCTGCATACAGACCTAAAGAATAGTTAATGCCCTTAACATTCATTTCGGTGTCGCCATTAATGGTCAGCTTCATCGGCTTATCCTTGTTCTGCTGTCCTTGGCCGCCTACATTGATAGCCTCAACACGACCGTTGGTGCTGTTGGCATTGAGCACCAGCTTGTCAGCAGTAATGGTTACGCCGTCAGTGCTGTTAGCACCAATTGCATGAATGGTAGAGTTGTCGGTTACATTGGTATTGAAGGTCAAGGTTTTGCCTTTGGCATCAATGGTAGTTGCCTGGTTCATGTCAGAGCCATTTACATTAGTTGTAGTAATGCTGCTGTTTTCAGTGAACTGATACAGGCCGTCACTCTTGATTACGCCAGCCTTATGGTATTCCTGATCCTTTTCTCTTACGCCGTCCAAAGTAGTAGTGAACTCGTTGGTAATCTGATGATCAGGTGCAGGCAGGAACGGTCTGATGCTGTCTTCGTCCTTCAGGCTGCCTTTGCCGTCCTTCTTGGAGAACGCCATGTCGCCAGTATACATTGCTGCGGAAGAAGAAGTCAGGCCATCGGCAATCTTCACATAACCGGTCAGATTGTTTTCGTCCTTAGTAGTGAAGTTGCTGTAGGTCAGCTTGCCTGCCAGGCTGTTCAGTACGTTAACAATGCTGTCAGCAGAGTTCATATTAACGCCGCTGTTATCGGTAATCAGGGATACTACAGAATCCTTTTCCGCATGCTTGATAATGGTGTCGCCAGCCTTATAGTCGCTAGCTGCTTCGCCGTTACCGGTGTGTGCGTAGTAGATGTTGGTGTTGCCGCTGTAGTTATCGATGGTGATTTTCTTGGTGTCCTTCTGGAAGATGTTGCCTGCGTGTGCTGCATCGCTGCCGCCAGTAAACTTAGTTACATAGCTGCCGTCAAAGCCGCTCGGAACCTCTTTGCCATTCTTCTCATTGGTCCAGGTTGCACCATCTGTCAGCCACAGATTAAAGGTACCATAGCTGGTGGAAGCATCACCGGAAGTAACTTCGTAGAGGCTGCGGCCGTTCCAGCTGCTGTCTTTGCCCTGCAATGCCAAATTAACGGTAGAAGAGGTAGATGTCGTTTCATCATCCCAATAATCATAGGTTTCTGCAGACTTGGTGAAGACATCGCCATCAATCTTGACAATGCCTGTACCTGCCTTACCGTCCTTCATGTTAACGTTGATAACGCCATTATCTTCAGACTTCAGCGCAATGTAATTAGCTGCCTTGCTATCCTTTTGGATATCCAGGTTGCCGTTCATAGTAACAGTGCCGCCGCTGCCGCTGTAAATACCATTGCTTTCTGTTTGGGCAGAGGTAGAAATGGTGGTGTCTGCGTCAATGGTAATCTTACCGCCAGTTGCATAAACACCCTGCGCTCTGAAGCCGGTGGTATCAGTGCTGAGCTTCAGGCTCTTAGCCTTAATAGTAACGTCCTTGGACTTGCCATAGCTGAGGCCGGTAGCTACCGCACGTGCAACATTGCTGCCCTTCAGAACATGGTAAGCTACGTCCAGATTCATGCCATCGGCATTAATCGTAATCGGTCCGTCTTTGGATTCAATAGCACTCAGGTTGGAGCTGTAATCGCCCTTAGTTACATTAATAACTGTATCCTGAGTGAAGTTGTAAATGCCTTTTTCGGTTTCGATGCCCAGATTTACATACTTCTTATCAAGATTACCGGTAATCGGATCAGTAATAACAGAATCGTCTGCTACAGTATATTCATAGAAGCCCTGACCAGGTGTCTTCGTGCCAGTTGCATCGGTGGAGAAGCTGATATCGCCGGTCTTCAAAGCTGCGGAAGAAGCAGTTAAGCCGGAAGCAATCTTGACAGTACCTGCCAGCTTGCCATCATTAGCAGTGTAGAAGAGCTTCTGTGCCAGCTTGTTAAGAACTTCATTAACAGTATTCTGGTCTTCTGCCTTATCATAGGCGTTAAAGCCTTTAGTAATGCCCTGGTTATCAGTGATAAGCGTAATATTAGAGCCGGTATTAGCCTGACCGATGGTAAAGCTGCCGCCGAGAATATTAGTCGGATTATCAGCATCATGGTTATAAATAACAGTAGTGTTGCCGCTATAATCAGCTACACTGATATCGCCTGCATCGCTTGCTACAAAGATGCTGCCTTTATTACCGGAGAAGGAAGCAAGCTTGCTGGCACCATTTACATTCCAGATAGAATTATCCAGCTTCAGGTGCATAGCATTGCCATTGCTGTAACCGGTCCAGGTTGCATTATCCAGATTAGCGTTTACAGTATTGCCGGAAAGGTTGTTGCCGGTCCAGCTTGCACCATTACCCATGTAAAGGTTAACGATACCTGCACTGCTGCCGTTAGCATTGCTTACGTTGCCCTTCCAGAAGGAATCCTTAGTATTCAGGCCAACGCTTACATCTGCACTTGCACCGCCATTATCCATGCCGCCGCCAAGGTATACATTGCCTTCCATCTGAACATTATTATTGCCTGCACCGATGATAGCTCCTTCGGCATTCTTCTTAACATTCACATTAACCTGTCCGCGGTTCTTGGAAACGAATTCACCATAAGCACGAATAGCATAATCTGCTCCGTTAATAGCCTTGATGACACCGCCGCCAACCTCAACCTTGGAGGCAACTGCACTGATTGCTTCGTTAGCACCGGAAGCATTGCTCTTATCAGCCACAATATCAACTAGACCGTCAACAGTAATCGTGGACATAACGCCGCCAACACCGTTCATGCTCTTGATAACTGCAGCATTTGCCGGAGCAGTGCTGTTAGCACGCAAGGTAAGTACATTATCAGCACCTGCATTGTGAATATTAATTGTACCGCCGGCATTAACGAACAATGCGCCGGTCTGACCGTTCCTGGTGCTTGTAGCACTGATAGACATTGCACCGGCATTATTGATGTTGACTACACCCTTGCCGATAGCTGCGATACCGGTTGTATGGGTATCGGTTGTCGTACCTACAGTCAGCTTGTTGCCATTCATATCAATGGTAACATTATGGTTTTCGTCAGAGCCGGAAATAGCTGCGCCAATCTGCGGAACATACGCACCACCTGCAATCAGATGCTTTTCAGGTGTGATGGTTGTGCTGTCTGCAGTAAATACATAGGTACCATCGTCCTTCAGTACGCCTTTTTCTATGTAAACCGTATCAGCAGCTGCATCACCGGTAATTGCCGTAGTAAATTCTTTAGTTATCTGGCTGCCAGGCTTGCTGGTCTTATAAGCATAGTAGCCCTGGCCAGGTGTAAAGGTGCCTGTATCTTCAGTAGAGAAGGAAATATCGCCGGTCTTCAGTGCTGCGGAAGAAGCTGTCAGGCCTTCAGCAATCTTCACTACGCCAGCCAGATGACCATCAGTATAGTTCTTGTAGAACAGCTTGCCTGCCAAGTTGTTCAGTACGTTGGCTACTTTATCCTTAGCATCAGCGGAATCGCCATCTGCAAAGCCGGAGGTAATGCCTTTATTATCTGTAATAAAGGTGATAGCAGAACCTTCTGCTGCATTGGTAATATTGAAGCTGCCGCCGATAATCTTGGTCGGGTCACTAGCATCATGCTCATAGAAGACGGTAGTATTACCGCTGTAATTTACAACAGAAATAGGATTGGTATCCTTTTGGTAAATCAGACCTGTGCTTGCTGCATCTTTACCACCATGCAAAGTTGCCAGCGTGCTGCCTGTCCATACAGGGTTTTTGTACGCTATGGTCGTAGTTGTCACGTGCGACTGCTGTTCGTTAGTCCAGGTTGCACCGTTTTGCAGATACAGGTTGAACTGGCCGATGTCATGCGCAGTATTGCCGCCGCTGCCATAGTCATCATTATACTGGTCATAAGCTGCAACGCCCTTCCAGAAGGAATCCTTATCGGTCAATGCAACATTGAGAATGCCTGCGTCATTCCAGTCAATCAGTTCGCCGTTGGTGTATTCCACAACCTTCTTGCCGTATAGGCCGGTTGCAAACATACACCAGGAAATCTTAGTTGTAGTGTCGCCTGCAGCGCCGTCCTTCATGTTGATATCCAGCGTGCCTTTATCTACGCGAACTGCATAGAAATTATGCGATTTATCGTTGTCTTCAACTGCAGTAATAGTGCCGCCGCCAACAGATACCTTGGTATTAGTGCCCACCAGCCTAATGCCGCTGCCGCGTACACCAGAAATATCTACCGGACCGCTGACAGTTACAGTGGAGCTGTTACCGGTTACCTGAATACCGGCAGCATTCATGCCTTTGCCGCGTTCCCTAATACCCTTGACATTGCTGATTGTCAGCGGGCCATCGATATTAATCTCGCTCTGCTTGCCCTGGATATTAATGCCGGTTGCGGAATCACCCTTAGTGGTAATATCAGTAATTTCTACCGGGCCGGAAATATTCAGATGTGCGTTTCCGTCAGCATAAATACCATGAGAGCCTTTGGTATCCGTATTATTTGCAGTAATCGTCAGCTTTTGGTCAGCAGACGGATTTATAACCTTGATATAAGCATTAGCGCCTGTGTAAATAGCTGCTGCCTGTCCGCTGGTTTGTGCAACATTCAAAGCCAGTCCCTTCCCGGACATATTTACAGTCATCGGTTTGGACGGAGATGTTTCCTCACCTGCATAAATTGCACTGGCAAATTTATTATTACCGGCATTCGATTCAGTTACAGAAACATGTGCTACGCCGCTTTCATCAAGCTCACGGCTTGTGCTAATATCCTCGGAAGCTTTAATAGCACCTGTGTTGTATACTTTTTCAGTTGCAGGAGTGTAATCATAGAAGCCTTGGCCTGCAACATTAGTACCAGTAGTTGCAGTAGAGAACGAAATATCTCCACTCTTCAACGTTGCAGAAGACGCTGTCAGTCCATCAGCAATTTTTACAGAACCGGTCAGTTTACCATCATTAGCGGTATAGAACAATTTCTGTGCTAATTTATTCAATACTTCGCTAACAGTGTTTCTGTCTTTTACAGCATCAGTATCCTCATAACCGGAAGCAATACCTTTATTATCTGTTACCAGATTAATTACAGAGTTTGCATCAGCAGCAGCAATGTTAAAGTTGCCACCAATAATGGAGGTAGGATTCTTTTCATCATGCTCGTAAACAACAGTATGAGCACCGCTATAGTTAGCTACATTAATAGCCTCTGCATTGTTTTGGTAAATGTAACCATTATTGCCAGACAAGTAATTAACCTTTGTCTGCATACCTTTAGCTTTGTTAGTACCTTTATTATCCCAAACGGCACCATTGGAAATGTCCAGATTTACTTTGCCACCTTTAGTCTGAACCAAGCCATGTAAACTTGAATCCTTATCAGCCAAAGTAAGGTTAATGATACCTCCTTCAGCAATCAAATTACCAGTAATATTAGTAGTTCCAGCTTGTGTTCCATCAGCACCATTATTGATATTGATAGTACCATTTTGAGTGTAAACTGCACTTAAGCCTTCACCTAATTGAATATTACTTGCTCCAAGTGATATAACAGCATCATCAGAAAGCTCAGAATCATTGTAAATGCCTACACCAAAAGGATCTTCTTGAACGCCCCCGACAGTGTGTCTAGCATTGTCAATACTAGTATGACCTTTTACAACAACCTTGGATTCACCGCCACCAATATAGATGCCAGCACCGGAATCAGTAATGGCCAAATCGCCATTGACGCTGACATTATTTTGGCTAAAGCCATCACCATTACCACCACCAAGAGCGCCTAAAGCAATACCTACTCCATCAATACCATGAATGTTAACATTGCTATTAAGGGTAACATTGCTGTTATTATCTGCATAAATTGCAGACCCTATATTAGCAACGCCAGTTTCGGATAATACATCACCAGACATGGAAAGGTTAAGATTTTTAGCAGTAATAGCAACATTAGCAGTTTTATCTTTTGTACCGCTTGCTATAATCAGTGATACGGCAGTATTATCATCATCAATATCAGCTTGACGAGCAGTAAAAGCAAGCGACAAATCCTTGCCTGCTGCATCAATAACAATATTATCACTAGCAGCATCAGCAATGGCGGCAATTACGGAACGCGCTCTGATCGGTCTTCCCGTAACATCAGCATCATAAGCATTATCACTGCCTTCAATAGTTTCGTAAGTACCTTCTTCATCTATTGTAATATTGGAATCTTTAGTGAAACGATAAGCGCCATCACTTTGCAGCACATTACCTTTTACATATTGGGTATCGTGGCTTTCATTACCGAAAATACCTTGGGTAAATTCAGTAACAGATTGCTCATTATCATCCGTCGCCGGAGTATACTCATAGAAGCCCTGGCCACCCTCGGCAAAGGTAATGTTACCAGTCTTCATAGTAGCAGAAGAAGCCGTCAAACCTTCAGCAATGGATACGCTGCCTTTAAGGTTAGAGTCACCGGCCATATACCACAGCTTGTGTGCCAGGGAGTTCAGCACTTCACTGACATTGTTTTTATCTACCGCAGCATCACCTTCAGCAAAGCCTTTAGTAATACCGTTGTTGCCGGTGTAAAGCATCATCTCGGTGCCGGTCTTGGCATTAAGAACCTTCACATCGCCACCGATAATTGTGCCCGGAGTAGCGTCAGCATGCTCATACCAAACCTTGGTAACACCTTCGGCATTGGCAATCTGAATCGGATCACTGTCGTTTACTCTGATGATACCGGCAGATGCACTGTCTTTGCCGCCAACAAGACTGCTCAGATGGGACATGCCATCATAGTTGCCGTAGCTTGACTGGCTGTATTGCGGCATATGGCTGTAATCCAGGCCATCCTTGCGGGAAGCATTTTCATAAATCCATTGCGCACCATTCTGCAGCCACAGGTTTACTTCACCGGAATGGTCAGCATAAACCGGCGTCATATCCGGGTCGTACCGCCAACCAAAAGCTACATTGGAATCCGCAACATCATAGTTCAGATTTGTATTATCAATAATACCTTTCCAAGAAGAATCACTGGTGGTCAGAGCTAAATTAATGCGCCCATCCTGATAAACATCGCTCTTACGTGTATACTCGGAGCGCTTCATGGCCATAATGTTGCCGACAATTTCAACCTTGCCCTTTTGCGCTTCCATATTCTTTACATTGACGTTAATTGTGCCGCCGTAGCATGCCAGAGAATAGTAAGGCTCGATGAATTCACCAAAGCCTTCAACAGAATTCTTTTCTCTGTACGGAGTAATGATGCGGGTAGAATCGCCTACCAGAGAAACGGTAGCCAGATCATACGGATGTACACCTTCAGCAGCATTATATGCACCTACATTGACAGCAGTACCGCGTACAGCAACGTCTACGTCACCGTTAACAGTAATATTGCCACGGGTATAGCCAATGCTGAAGGCACTGGGCTGCCAACGCGCACCGGTATAATTGGCGTCATAGCCACCATCCATGGTAACTGCACCGCCAGGGCCTACGTTGCCATGCACATTTTTGGTAATAATGCCCCAGGGACTGGAAGGATCATCCTTGCGCATTTTAACGTTACCGTTAATAACCAGGTCAGCAGCATTAGCAACGGTAACACCTACAGACGCATAGTCAGAGGTAGCAGTGATATCCAGGTTACTGTTAATAATAGTGTTACCGCTAGCTATAAAACCGTTAACACCTGCAAAAGCATTATGCTGGTTGTTAGTTTGGTAAATATGCAGTGTCCCCTTACTGCCATCAGCACCTACGTTGTTGTAGACATAGCTATATTTCTCGGAATTAGAAATAGCATCTTCATTCTTTACCGTAAACGTGTGGTCCTGACCTTTGAAATCATAGGTAATAGTGTTAGTAGCTTGGTCCAACTTTACCGTGTTGCCATCGTCTCCGATGATCTCAAGATCATCACCAACATAGCCTGTAAGCGGTTCATCATATTCTGCAGCAAAAACCGGTGCAATCAAAAAGCTCGATGCACTGGCCGCCAGGAGAATACCTGAAACAAGCGACTTCCACTTTTTACTTTTGAGTTTCGTTTTCATAACTTCAACTCCTTTGTGTATAAAACACTCATCAAAATAAATATAAAAACAAAAAAACTGCGCAAAAAGACAATTTATACAGCAAATGCCTCACAGAACATCGCTATACAAATCCATCTCTTCTCGCAGAATTTTTCTAATTGAAAATAATCAGTCTATTGCATTGCTATTTTGCAATCTGGTCATAACTGATTATTGCTAGCAAATATCTATATATTAGGTAAAGGCAAGTTATAAACAAGCAGTTTCTGACCTAGGGGGGTGTTATACAAATATCGCTAATTAAGATTTGTTTCCTATTTAATTTTAACATATTGAAAATTCAATTGCAAGTAAACTACTATATTATGCTTTGCTTTTTCCTTCTTTATATTCTTATCGCTTTGATATAAGAAATTATTTGTGGTTGAATGCAAAAAAACGCCGACGTCCGCAATCCTTCCGGGTTACAGCGTCGGCATTTTTACTTACGCCTTACGGCGATTTTATTTAGCTTTCTTCAGGAATTTTTCATACATTGCATGGTCTTCAGCCATCATCTTATCAGCATCGGCACCGATAATGCAGGTCGGGTCGATACCCTGCTTCATGAAATAATCCTTGAATTCCTTGGATTCGCAAACCTTTTTAGCAGCAGCGCGCAGAGCTTCTAGTTTTTCTTTCGGAGTATCTTTAGGAGCAACCAGTGCTGCCCAAGCGCGAACGGTCATGTTGTGGCCCAGCTCTTTGAAGGTCGGAACATCAGGATAGATTACGCTGCGGGTGTCAGCCATAACAGCAAGAATCTTCAGGTTGCCTGCATCTACCTGGCTCTTGAAAACAGACGGGTCAGCCAGAGTTGCATCGATGTGCTTGCCTGCCAGAGCAGCGGCAATATCAGCGGATCCTTTCGGATACGGTACATGCTTGAATTGTACGCCGAATTCCTCTTCAAAGGAAAGTGCTGCAATATGCCAGATAGCGCCGATACCGGAGTTACCCATCTTCACCTTGCCGGGGTTTGCCTTAGCGAAGGCTACGAATTCATCTACACTGTTATAAGGAGCATCCTTCGGCACGATCAAAGCTGCCGGAGCTGCAATCGGAGCGCAGATAGCTGCATAATCCTTATAGGTGTTTTTGCATTTGCCCTGATG
>Ga0129311_1000497_pt1 | contig 34375 bp, 35 predicted proteins | sample Go1ome_FD_94435 | JGI IMG/M metagenome (GOLD analysis project Ga0129311, IMG submission 94435) | Western lowland gorrila individual fecal microbial communities from Wisconsin, USA - Go1022B metagenome | ecosystem: Host-associated > Mammals > Digestive system > Large intestine > Fecal | place...
CCCCGCTGCTGGAAGCACTCCACCCAGGCTGACGAAAACGGCCTGTGCCCCCGGTGTGCTGCCGTGGTGGCGAAGCTGCCCGAGTTCTGATCCAAATACGCAAAATGTCCCCGGCCATTTGGCCGGGGACGTTTTTTATTGGTAAAGCCGGGACAGGACGCGCTCGTGGTCCGTGCTTCGCAGCAGGAGAATGTTGTCCTCCCGTCCCATGCGGCGGCAGATATCCACCACGCACATGCCGAAGGTGTAGCGGCCCTTCAGGTCCACCTCGCAGTGGAAGGGCTCGGAGATGAAGGCCTCCGGGTCCAGCAAATAAGCCGCGGCGGCCACATCCTGAAGCGGCAGGCCCAGAGTGCGCCGGCCGATGGGTTGGTTTTCGTTGGCCTCGCACCAGCGCTTTTTCAGCAGGCGGTTCAGCTGGTGGAGCACCGGGTCCGTAAGGCCGATGCCCGCGTCTACCTCCGCCTGGCTGGCCTGGAGGGCGTGGCCCATGTCCACCGGACACATGACAAAGGGCAGCCCCGCTTCCAGCACAAAGGCGGCGGCCTCCGGGTCCAGCAAGGTCTGGAGGTCCCGCACCACGCCGTTTACCGCGTGGCGCTGGGTGCCGCCCCGCCAGATGAGCCGGCCGATGCGGTTTTTCGCGTCCGGATGGCGCTCCAGCAAGGCGGCGATGTTGGTCAAGGGCCCGGCGCACAGCAGTGTCACCGGCTGAGGAGCGGCGCAAAGGGCCTCATACAAAAACTCCGCCGCCGGCAGGGGGGACAGGTCCGCCTTTGCCGCTGGGTCCAGCTGCATCCCATTGATGGCACCGCCCAGGGGCATGGGCCGGGGCGGCAGCACCCAGGTCCGCCGCCAGGGACGGTCGGCCCCCAGGGCCACGGGGCAGGCAAGGCCGCACAGGGCCATGAGCTCCGCCGTGTTTTGGGCGGCGGTGGCCAGGTCCGTTTCCCCGAAGGTGACGGTGACGCCCAGAATGTCCAGCTCCGGCGCCCGGGCCGCCAGCAAAAAGCCGGCGGCAAAGTCCTCCGTCAGGTTCACGTCCAGCAAAACAGGGCACATCAGGCCTCGCCTCCTTCCTCATAACAGCGGATGGAGTCCAGAAAAAACCGGGCGAAGGGCTGGCGGTGGATGCCGTCCACCAAATAGAGGTTCTTATCTGCCTGGGGCACGCCCAGAGTGTTTTCGTAGTCAATGACCGTCATGGCCAGACACAGCTCGCTCTGAGTCTCCACCCGAGCCCAATAGCGGCCGTAGGTAAAAAACTCCGGGTGCACCAGAAAGGCCAGGGCGCAGGGGTCGTGGAGGCTCTGGCCGGTGACGCCGTTTCGCGTCTGCTCCCCCAGGGAGGAGCAGGTTTTGTAATAGGCGTCCATGATGGCGCTGACGGTCCTGCCCACCGGGGAGCGGAACCGCCGCAGTTCCTCCATCTCCTCCAGGGTCACCATGGCCAGGGCGGTCAGGTCGCCGGGGCACATATAGAAGGGGATGCCGGAGTCCAGCAGCACGGCGGCGCCCTCCGGGTCGTAGAAAATGTTGACGCTGGACATGACGGTGGGCAGTCCCGCCCGGACCAACCCGCCCATATTGACAAAGCAGCGGATCTTCTCCCGGTCCTCCGGGTATTTCAGCAGCAGTCGGGCGGCGTTGGTGTGGGCCCCCAGGCAGAGGATGGTCACCGGCTGGTCCGATTCCCGCAGCACCTGGTGCATCAGGTCCGGGGCGCTTTTGTCCGACAGGGCCGCCGTGGCGTCCGGGAAGGGGAAGGTCACGCCGCCCAGGCCGCCGGGGCCGTGGACAAAGTGCCCGTCGGTGCCGTAGGAGGGGGTGGGGCGCACTAGGGGCCGGTCGGCGCCGGCGCCCACGGGAATATCCTCCCGGCCGCAGAGCTTCAGCATGTTCAGGGTGTTGCGGAGGGTGTTGAGCAGGTCGTTGTTGCCGAAGCACACCGTCACCGCCCGGATGTCCAGCTCCGGCAGGACGCAGGCCATAGCCAGCACCATGGCGTCGTCCAGGCCGGTGTCCACATCAATGATAACAGGCAAGCGGTACATGGCGGCCCCTCAGTCCAAAGGCACGCGGATGACGGCGTCCAAGGCGATGGAAATCTCGTCCTCCACGGCCTGGGTCACATCGCCGCCGTCGGCGGTCTGGTTGTAGCCGTCCACGCCCACCAGCTCAAAGGCGGGGGCGTCCGCGGCAATAATGGCGCCGGCCTTCACCCCGTGGAGGGAGGCTACCACCAGGAGGGAGGCCACCTCGTTTTCCATGGCCTTCACGCCGGCCTTGGCGTACAGCTTCACCGTGGATTCCAGGAAGCTGGGGTAAAACAGGGCCTGGGTCAGCACGATGCCCTTGTGGACGGGGATGTTCTGCTGCCGGGCGGCGTCCAGCAGGGCGGTGACCACCTCGCCGTCGGCCACCGCCGGATAGGACAGGGGGATCATTTTCTCCGTGACGCCTTCCTCCCGGCAGGCGGCGGTGGCCACCACGATGCTGCCGGCGGTGACATCCGGCTGCATTCCGCCGCAGGTGCCGGTGCGGATGATGACCTTGGCGCCAGCCCGCCACAGGCTCTCAAAGGCGATGGCGGCGCCGCCGCAGCCCACGCCGTGGGACACCACGGCCACACTGACGCCCTTGTGCTCGCCCACATAGGTCCAGTACTCCCGGTTCTGGGCCAGGCACCGGGGATTTTCCAGCCGCTGGGAAATGCGCTGGGCACGCTGGGGGTCACCGCACACCAGCACCCGGGGCGGGATGTCCCCTTCGGCCACATGAATGCAGGGCAGCAGATTCTTTTCAGACATAGTGGTTCCTCCTTTTCAGAACAGCGGATATGGGACCGGCCCGCGCCAGCGGGCCGGTTTTAGACCACAGGAAAACCTGTGAACCTTGTGCAACGGGAAGGAAGATAGTTACGAAAGAAACCCAGGAGGGGTGTCTTTCGTTTTCAATCATAAGTTTTTCAGAACTTTTTAAAGGACTGAAAAACTTGCCCAGCTTGGAGAAAAGGCTTTTCGACAAGCTGGGACCGGCCTGCGTCAGCAGGCCGGTTTTTTTGTATTTACTTTTTCAGCTTGGCGGAACTGTTTCGCTTGCTGAAAATGACCAGAGCCACAATGGTGGCGATGTAGGGAAGCGTGTTGGTCAGCTGGGCCTTCACCACGTTCTGTAGGGCCAGGCCGATACCCTGGCACAGGCCGAAGAACAGGCTGGAGGCGATGACCAGCAGGGGATGGGCCATGCCCAGGGAGGACGCGGCCATGGCGATGAAGCCCCGGCCGGAGGTCATGTTTTCCGTGAACATGGTCACCTGGCCCATGCTCAGCACCACGCCGCCCAGGCCGCACAACGCGCCGGACAGAGTGACCATCTCCATCTGGATGCGGGTGGCCTTGGTGCCAAGGCTCTCCGCCGCGGACTTGTTGATGCCCACGGACAATGTGCGGAAGCCGGCCACCGTCTTAAAGAGGTAGACGAACAGTACGATGGCGATGATGTAGGACAGGTAGTCAATAATAGTGAGGTTTTCCAGAACACGGCCCAGGAAGGGAATGTCCTTGATGACGGGCAGGTTGATCTTCCCCAGGGACACCAGGCGGTTATCCACCAGCTTGCCCCGCAGGCCGAATACCAGATACAAAAGGAAGGTAGTGATGGCGCCCACCAACAGGTTCAGCGCGGTGCCCACCACCATGTCGGCCGCCTTGTACTTCACCTGCAGGATGGCCACCACAGCGCCTACCACGGCGCCGGAAAGGACGCCGGCCAGCACGGACAGCAGCACGTTGGAGGTAAAATAGTTCACGGCGATGGAGGTAAAACAGGCAATGAGCATCTGGGCTTCCAGCGCCACGTTGAACACGCCCACGCGGCTGCACATGGCGCAGCCCAAAGCGGCCAGCAGGATGGGGGTGGTGGAGCGAAGGGTGGAGTTGATCACAGAGGCGATATATGCGCTGTTCATGCCTGCTTACCTCCTTCCTTAACGGCCTTGGGCTTTTTGACAAAGCGGATGACGACCTTCACGGATACGAACAGGGTGATGCAGCACTGGATGATGGTGGCGATCTCCAGGGGGATGCCCAAAGAGCGCTGGATGGCGCTGCCGCCGATCTGCAATCCGGACAGGAAAATGGACACGAAGAACATGCCCACGGGGTCCAGTCCGGCGATCAGGGCGGCCTGGAGGCCTGTCCAGGCGTAGCTGGTGGAGGAGAGCATGCTGTCGGCATAGCGGTATTTCAGGCCGAAGACCTCGGCGGAGCCCGCCATGGAGGCGATGGCGCCGGTCAGAGCCATGGTGATGAGCATGACCTTCACCTGTTTCGTGCCGCCGTAGCGAGCGAAGGAGGGGTTGAAGCCGCCCATCTTTGACTCGTAGCCGAACACGGTCCTGCGGGTGATGAACACCATGAACACCACCACCAGAATGGCGACAATGAAGCCGGCATTAAAGGTGGAGGTGGAGGACAGGCGGGGCAGACGCATTCCCGCGGCGATCTCCGGGGTCTGGAGGGCCAGACCGTCGCCGGAGGTATCCTTCAGGGGATAGGTGACGAAATAGCTGGTGATGTAGTTGGCCACGTAGTTGAGCATCAGGGTGGTGATGACCATACTGACGTTGAATTTCCACGCAAGAACGGAGGGCAGCAGGGCGTACAGGGCGCCGGCGGCCATGCCGGCAAGCCACGCGATAATGGCGACCAAAACCGGAGGACCGGGCAGGAACAGGGCCGTCACGGTGGCCACCAAAGTGCCGGTGACCATCTGGCCCTCCACGCCTAGGTTGATGTAGCCGGCCCGCCAGCTCATGCCAGTGGCCATGGCGCAGATGATGATGGGGGTGGCGCGGGTCAGGGTGGAGAAGAGGTAATAAGGCTTGAAGAAGGATTTCTCAAACATCTCCTTATAGACCTCAATGGGGTTTTGGCCGCAGGCCAGAATGACCGCGGCACCCACCAGCAGGCCGAAAATCGTGGCCACCAGCGGCTGGCGCAGGGCCTGCCGGCCCCGAAGGATGACGGCCTTCCACACCGCGTCCTGCGTCTCTTTAGTTTTCATGGAGCGCACCTCCCATCATCAGGATGCCGAGAGCTTCCTCCGTGGCGTCCGCCTTGCGGAACTCGCCGGCGGCGCGGCCCTCGTAAATGACGTAAATGCGGTCGGACAGGGACATGATCTCCGTCAGCTCTGAGGAGATCAGCAGCACGGCGTCGCCCTTTTCACGCTTTTCCAGCAGCTTGTTGTGGATGAACTCGATGGCGCCGATGTCCACACCCCGGGTAGGCTCCGCCGCGATGAGCAAGGGAGAATTCTGCTCCATTTCCCGGGCAACGATGAGCTTTTGGATGTTGCCGCCGGAAAGCTCGCCGGCCTTCTGGGACTGGCCGCTGTTGCGGACATCGTAATCGTCCAGCAGCTTCTGGGTGAAGGCCTTGGCGCCCTTGCTGTTCAAAAGACCGTGCCTGGACAGCTCCGGCTTGTACTGATGGGCCATGATGGAGGTCTCCGTCAGCGTGGCCTGCTTGGCGCAGCCCCAGAGGTAGCGGTCCTCGGGAATGCAGGCGCAGCCGGCGTTGCGGATGTCGCCCACGCTGCGGCCCGCCATGTTCTCGCCCTTCAGCACCACCTCGCCGGAGGTGGGGGGCAGCAGGCCTGTCAGGCACTGGATCAGTTCCGACTGACCGTTGCCGGACACGCCGGCGATGCCCACGATCTCACCGGCGTCCACATGGATGCTGAAGTGGTCCAGAATGTTTTTCTCGTCGGGGCCGGCCAGCACCAGGTCCCGCACATCCAGCACGGTGCCGGTGGTCTCCTGGGGAGGCACTTCCCGCTCCACGATGTGGCGGCCCACCATGAGGAAGGACATCTCCTCAATGGAGGTCTCGCTCTTGGGCATCTCCTGGATGTACTTGCCCAGCCGCATGACCATGACCCGGTCCGCCACGGCCATGACCTCGTGGAGCTTGTGGGTGATGATGATAATGCTCTTGCCCATTTCCGCCAGCTTGCGCATGGTCAGCAGCAGTTCATTGACCTCCTGGGGGGTCAGCACAGCGGAGGGCTCGTCAAAGATGATGATGTCCGCGTCCTGGTACAGGACCTTCAAAATCTCCACCCGCTGCTGCAGGCCCACGGGGCAGTCCTTCACCAGGCGGCGGGGATCGATGTGGAGGCCGTACTTGTCGCACAGCTCCTCCGTGATGCGGATGGCGGCGTTCCGATCGAAAAAGAAGCCGTTTTTCCGGGGTTCCTGGCCGTAGACGATGTTCTCCGCCACGGTGCAGGGCTCCAGCAGCATGAAGTGCTGCTGCACCATGCCGATCTTTTTGGCGATGGCGTCATGGGGGGAGCGGAAGTGCTGCAGCTCGCCGTTGAGGTAGATCTCGCCGGAGGTGGGCTGTTCCAGTCCGTAGAGGATCTTCATGAGGGTGGATTTGCCGGCGCCGTTCTCTCCCACCACCGCCAGGATCTCACCCTTGTCCAGGGTGAGGTGTACGTCGTCGCTGGCGTAGAGGGAGCCGTATACCTTGGTGATGTGTTTCATTTCCAGCAGCAAGGGAATACACCTGTCCTTTCCTTGATATGGTCTGTACCGTCTCCCCGGCGGCAGGAGCGCTGCCGTCCGGGAGGCGGGACACCTTTAAGGCAGTACCGCACAAATGCATCGGCGGCGCTTTGCGGAAATTTTGCGCCATCCATGCGTTGCAATTTTTTGAAATACGCCCAGAATTCCTGCAAAATTGCGCCTTTGTCTGACGCAAAATTTGCTCGCAAATCGCTCTTGCCGCATAATGCGGTGTTGCCTTAGAAAAAAGCAGACGGGAAGAAACGATCTTCCCGTCTGCTTTTGTGAGGCTTGGGATTCGGAAGGGCCGGACGGACCCTTCCAAGCAGACTTCCTTGTAACAGGCTTAGCCAGCGAAATACTCTTCCTCGGTGGGATAGTTGGTCAGGTCCAGCTTGCCGGTGCGGATATCGTCGGCAACCTGCTTCAGATAAGCAATATCATCATCGCTCAGACGCTCGCTTCTGGGGTTGGCGGTCTCGTGGGTGACATACACGGCGCCGATGGTGCCTTCGGCAACGCCCCAGACGGAGTTGTCATTGGTGTAGTTGCCGCTGAAGAACTCGTCGATCAGGTTCCACACGGACTGATAGGTGTCCTTGATCTGAGAGGAGACGATGTAGGGGTTCTCGGGGTCAGTCAGGTCCACGTCCTGGCCGGAGGTGTAGAAGCCCTTCTCCTTGGCGGCCTCGAAGGTGCCGCTGTCGCCGCCGGCGGCGGCGGAGTTGATGAACACGCAGCCCTGCTCATACTGCTGGATGGCCAGCTCCTTGGCCTTGGCGGGATCGGAGTAGGAGCCGACATAGTTGAACACGAACTGGGCATCGGGATCGATGGACTTCACGCCCTCCATGTAGCCATAGCGCCACTTCCAGGAGCCGGGGCCCTCGTTGACGTGGACGGCGCCGTAAGTGTGGGACTCACCGTCGGTGGTCAAGGCGGCCAGGGCACCGATGAGGTAGGCGCCCTCCTGCTCGCGGTAGGAGATGCACTTGACGCTCTCAGCCTCCACCTCGGAGTCGATCAGGGCGTAGTTGGCGGCGTCGGGATACTCGGTGGCGACCTTGTTGATGGCATCGCCGGCCTGCCAGCCGCCGCCGATGATGAGGTCATAATCCTCAGCCACCAGGGCGCGCATGTTGTCCTCAAACGCGGCGCTGTCGGCGCACTCGGCCACGGTGGGCTCAAAGCCGTACTTCTCAGCGGCCTCGTTCAGAGCATCCACCATCTGGGTCAGGAACACCTGAGTGCCGACCTTTTCGCACACCAGGGCGATCTTCATGCCCTCGCCGGGCAGGGCTTCGCTGCTGGTTTCACCGCTCTCGGGAGCGGCAGCGGGGGTCTCCTCCTTCTTGGAGCCGCAGGCCGTCATCAAAGACATGGTCAGCACCAAGGCCAGGAACAGTGCAAGAGCCTTTTTCATGTTTTTTCCTCCAACTTTTATTCATTTTGGAATGTGGGAAAGGAAGAACTCCTTCGCCGCCTCAAATAACAGGAAAGCAGGCGACAAAATTCTCCGTTTAATTGATATTATAGAACGCGGCAGAGCATTTTGTCAATTTGAGTTTTAAAAAAGTAGAAGGCCCCACACAAATTCAACACAATTAAACAAAAAAGAAACTATCGAATTTGCGAAAAACAACAATACTGACGGCGCCACACGCAGTCAATATTGACAAACGGACAGAAAACCATAATAATACAACACAAGAACAGGCTGCGGAAGCGCGGCTGAAAAGGCCGAAAATGAATCACAGAGCATGGAGGGATGCACAGTGAGCAAGCAGATCGAAGAGGCCCGCCGGGGGCTGTCCGCCTCGGAGCTGGGCCATGTGGACGAAGCCGCGCCGGAACGGGCGCCGGGATACGTGCTGCTGCCGGGAGACCCCAACCGGGTGCCCAAGATGGCGGCCCAGTGGGACGGCGCGAAGCTGTACACATTGTCCCGGGGACTGACGGCGGCGGTGGGCACCTACAAGGGTGCGGAACTGGGCGCCTGGTCCACGGGCATCGGAGGCCCCAGCACGGAGTGCACCCTGACAGACCTGGCCGCCCGGGGAGCCCATACGTTTATCCGGGTGGGCACCACCGGCGCCATTCAGGAGAATATCCGCATCGGCGACATCATCATTAACGACTCCAACGTTCGCCTGGACGGCACCTCCCGGCTGTACGTCCGGGAGGAGTACCCGGCCGCCGCCTCCTATGAGGTGGTGCTGGCTCTGGTCCAGGCCTGCGAGAACCTGGGCCTGCGGTATCACGTGGGCACCGGCTGCACCTGCGCTTCCTTCTATACCGGCCAGTGCCGCACCACGTACGGCGGCTACCGGCCCTCCCGGCTGGACGCGGAGTTCGAGGACCTGCGGCAGGCGGGGGTGCTGAACTTTGAAATGGAGGGCGCCACCGTCACCACCCTCAGCCGCATTTTCGGCAAGCGGGCGGCCATGTGCGCCTCCGTGGTGGCCCAGCGCATCACCGGCGAATGGGACGAGACACCGGAAGGGGAGTACAACGCCTGTCTGGTGGGCGCGGAGGCCGTCCGCATCCTGACGGAGTGGGACCGGAAAAAGGCGGAGCAGGGGAAGAAATACTACTTCCCCGGACTGTGAGGGGCGCCATGGACCAGGCACTGAAGCGGCAGCTCATCGCCATGGCGGCGGAGGCCCGCCACAACGCCCGCGCCTTCAGCGGCTTTCATGTGGGGGCGGCCCTGCTGACGAAAAGCGGCGACATCGTCACCGGCTGCAACGTGGAGCTCCACACCACCCTCTCCAGCATCTGCGCCGAGCGCACCGCCATGGTGAAGGCCGTGTCTATGGGACACACGGACTTCGAGGCCATCGCCGTGGTGTCCGACGCGGAAAAGCCGGTCTCTCCCTGCGCCTTCTGCCGGCAGTACCTGGTGGATTTTGACCCGGATATTCTGGTCATCATGGCAAACGCCGCCGGCACCGAGGTGGTGGAGATGACGGCGGCGGAGCTGCTGCCCATGGCCTTTATGGGCAGCGGACGGGACAAACAGCAGTAAACCAATTCATAATGTAAAAAGAAAGAGGGAACGCAATATGAAGGGTTTTCAGGAATTCTTTTTGATGAAGCCGAAGGATGCGCAGCGGTATGCCGTGGAGGTACTGGGGACCTTCCGGCCGGAGGAGGACACCGCCTGCACGGAGATTGGCGACGGCAACATCAACTACGTATTCAAAGTGTGGTCCAAGGAGAGCGGCCGCTCCGTCATCATCAAGCAGGCGGACAAGCTGCTGCGGTCCTCCGGGCGGCCCCTGGACATTACCCGCAGCAAGATCGAGGCGGAGATCCTGCGGCTGGAGGGAGAGCTGGCCCCCGGCTTCGTGCCGGAGGTGTACCGCTATGACGAGACCATGGCGGCCCTGTCCATGGAGGATATCTCCGCCTACGGCAACCTTCGCAAGGAGCTGGCGGCGGGCCATGTGTACGGCCACCTGGCGGAGAACCTCTCCACCTTCCTGGCCAGGACCCTCCTGCCCACCACGGATCTGGTGGTGGACCGGCAGGAAAAAAAGCGCCGGGTGAAGTTCTTCACCAATCCGGAGCTGTGCGACATCACGGAGCTGCTGGTGCTGACGGAGCCCTATTACGACTTCCGCCATACCAATGACATCACCCCCGGCAACGAGGCCTTTGTGGAGGAGCACCTTTACCGGGACGAGGCGCTCCACGCCCAGGTGGGCCAGCTGCGGGACCGTTTCATGAACTGCGCCCAGGCCCTCATCCACGGAGACCTCCACTCCGGCTCCGTGTTTGCCAACGAAACCGGCATCAAGGTCATCGATCCCGAATTCGCCTTTTACGGCCCCATGGGCTATGACATCGGCAATGTGGTGGGCAACCTGTTCTTCTCCTGGGCCAACTGGGCCTTCACCAAGCCGGAGGAGACGGAGACCGCCGCAGCCTTGGAGCGGACCATCCGGGAGGTGGTGGACCTGACCCGGGAGAAGCTGGAGCAGGTCTACGGGGAAACGGTCCGGTTCCCCTTCTACCGGACGGCGGCGTTCCGCAAGGCGTATCTGGACGGCGTTATGGCGGACTCCTTCGGCTACGCCGGTACGGAGATCATCCGCCGCACCGTGGGCAGCTCCAAGGTGGCGGAGGTCAGCACCGTCACGGACTCGGCCCTGCGCCTGCCCATGGAGCGGGCCCTCATCAAGCTGGGCATCCTGCTCATCAAGGAGCGGGAGCGGCTGGCAGGCGGCCGCCAGGTCACGGAGGCCTTCCGCCTGATCCTGGCATAAAAACTGAAAAAGCCCGCCCCGGGAGCGTAGCTACCGGGGCGGGCTTTTTCACATTATTAGGATCACAGGCTCATCTTCAAAATGTTCAGGATATCCTCCTCGCTGAGGGAGACAAAGGTGCGGTCAAAGTTGGCGGTGCGGGCCTTCTTGGCCATGAGGGGCAGCTTCTCCGCGTCGATGCCCACCTCCCGCAGTGCGGCGGGCAGGCCCAGGGAGTTGAAGAAGGCCCGGGTCTTGTCAATGGCGGCCTCCGCCAGCTCCCGCTGGGGCAGCTGGGGGTCTAGGCCCCAGACGTTGACGCCGTAGGCGGCGAAGCGGTGCTCCGTCTGGTCATTGAGCACATAGCGCATCCAGTTGGGGGTCAGGATGGCCAGGCCCACGCCGTGGGTGATGTCGTAGAAGGCGGAAAGCTCGTGCTCGATGGCGTGAACGCTCCAGGCCACGGGCTTGCCCATGTCCAAAAAACCGTTGATGGCCCAGGAGGCGCACCACATGAGGTTGGCCCGGGCCTCATAGTCATCGGGGGTTTCCAGAGCCTTGGGGCCGTAGTGGATGCAGGCCTTTAAAATGGCCTCCGCCATGCTGTCCGCCAGATAGGAGGTCTCAATGGGGCTGAAATAGTTCTCAAAGGTATGGGACATGATGTCCGCCGTGCCGGCTGCCGTCTGGGAGGCGGGCAGAGAGCAGGTGTAGGTGGGGTCCAGGATGGACACGGAGGGCAGGCAGGCGGGGGCGCCGAAGGCCAGCTTTTCGTTGGTGTCCATGTCGGAGATGACGGCGATGTTGTCCATCTCGGAGCCGGTGGCGGCCATGGTCAGCACCGTGAAGATGGGCAGGGCCTTCTCAGGCACAGCCTTCCCAGCGGGGAAATCCCAGGGGTCGCCGTCATAGCAGGTGCCGGCGGCAATGGCCTTGGAGCAGTCGATGACGCTGCCGCCGCCCAGGGCCAGTACGCCGTCCAGCCCGTGCTGGCGGCACAGCTCCACGCCCTTGCGGACGGTGGTGATGCGGGGATTGGGCTCCACACCGCCCAGCTCGACCCATTCAATGCCGTGCTCCTTCAGCTGGGACGTTGCGCCGTTATACACGCCGTTGCGCTTGATGCTGCCGCCGCCGTAGACCACCAGCACCCGGCTGGCACGGCTGGCGATCTCACCGCCCAGCTTGCTGATCTGGCCTTTGCCGAAATGGACCACCGTGGAAATGGAATAGGTGAAATTTTTCATAGGTTTGAACCGACCCTTCCCGCTGCGCCGCAGCGATTTTTTGTTTCCCGCCCACCGGCGGGCTGATGTTCTTTTCAATAGTACCACAAAAAACAACAACAGTCAACAAAGGGAGCCTTCGGATGCGAGGCGTGCTATCGAAATGAACGGAAGTTTTCGTTGACGAAAAAAGCGCCGTGTGCCATAATAGGGAAGAAAAACTGTGGAAAGAGAACGCGAAAAAGAGAAACTGTCTGGCTGAGGCGGAATGAAAAACTCCACGAATTTCAGGAAAGCTCAGAAAAAGAAACAACAACGATCAAAAAAGTGGAATATTCCACAAAGCCGGGAGAAGGGGAACCAAACCATTATGATGACAGCCCAGAGAAGAGAAGAACTGAAAAAATATATGCTGGAGCACAAAAGCGCTTCCGTTTTGGAAATGGCGCGGCGGTTCCAGGTCAGCGGCCAGACCATCCGCCGGGATTTTGAGGCCCTGGAGAAGGAGGGCTTCCTTCTGCGGTCCTACGGCGGCGCCATGGTGAAGGACCGGAAGACGGATTTTGTGCCCAACACCGTGAAAAGCGAGCTGTTTGTGGACGAGAAAAAGGCCATCTGCCGCCGGGCGGTGGCCCAGATCTGTCCCAACGACTGCATTTTCATCGACCACTCCACCACGGCCCTGGCCCTGTGCGACGAGATCCGCCAGATGCCCTTGACGGTGGTCACCAACTCCTACCGGGTCATCGGCCAACTGTCCGACTGCTACAATATCCAGCTGGTGTGTACCGGCGGCACGTACCACGGCGGTATCGAGGGCTTTTCCGGCCTGGAGACTGTGCGTTACCTCCAGCAGCACTGCGTGGACAAAGCCTTTTTGTCCTGCCGGGCCATCGACCCTCTCCGGGGCGTCAACGACGCCTATGAGACCATCGCCAACGTCCGCCAGACCGTCATTGAAAACGCCGACAGCGTGTATCTGCTGGCGGACCACACCAAGTTCGGCAAATCCGGATTCATCACCGTCTGCGGCATCGACCAGCTGGACTACGTCATCACGGACCGGCCTTTGGACCGGGAGTGGCGGAAGCTGTTCGCCGAGAACAAGGTGAAGGTGCTGGACGGCTCCAACGAATAAGAAAAAGGTCCCCGGAACTTTCCGGGGACCTTTTTTATGCGCTTCAGCGGTACAGGCGGTCCACGCAGGTCTTGGCGGCGTGGAGAATGCGGTCGGCGTCCAGCGTCAAAAACTCGCCGTTTTCATAGAGGATGCGGCCGTCCACCATGGTCATGACCACGTCGCTGCCCTGGGCGGAGTAGGTCATGAGGGCCAGAGGGTCAATGTTGGGGAACAGGTGGGGACGGGTCAGGTCGATGGCGATGATGTCCGCTTTTTTGCCCACCTCCAGGGCGCCGGTGTCGCTCCGTCCCTGGAGCCTGGCGCCGTTGCGGGTGGCCATGTTCAGCACCTGGGCGGGCTTCATGAGGGTGGGGTCCTGGGTGAAGCCGTTGTGGAGCACGGCGGCCAGGTGCATTTCCTCCATCATGTTGAGGTTGTTGTTGCTGGCGGCGCCGTCGGTGCCCAGGGCCACGTTCAGCCCCAGCTCCAGCATCCGGGGGATGGGGGCGAAGCCGCTGCCTAGCTTCATGTTGCTGGTGGGGTTGTGGACGGGGCTGACGCCCTTTTCACGCATGATGGCCATGTCCTCCTCCGTTACCCACACGCAGTGGGCGGCAAAGGTGGGGGAGTCGAAGGTGCCCAGGTCGTTGAACCACCGGGCCGGGGTCTTGCCGTACTTGGCCACGCACTCGTCATGCTCCTTCTTCGTCTCGGACAGGTGGATGTGCATGCGGCCGCCCAGGGCCTTGCAGTCGGCGCTGTACGCTTCCACGATGTGGGGAAAGTTGGTGTACTCGGCGTGGATGGCGAAGTCGATGAGGATGCGGCCGTCGGCCATGCCGTTGCAGTTCTTGAACAGCTGGATGGACTCCTTGGCCCGGGTGTTCTGGGCGTAGGTCTCCTCCTTGTTGAAGCACTGGTTGGGCCGGCAGAGATTGGCCTTCATGCCCGCTGCCACAGCGTTTTCCACGGCGGTGTCCGCGTGGAAGTACATGTCGGAATAGCTGGTGGTGCCGGTGGAGATCATCTCCAGCAGGGCCAGGGCGTTGCCCACCTGGATGTCCCGGGCGGTGAACTGGTCCTCAATGGGCATCATTTTTTCAAACAGCCACTCCTGCAGGGGCAGATCGCTGCCCACGCCCCGCAGCAGCGTCATGGCGGTGTGACCGTGGCAGTTGATGAGACCGGGGGCCAGCAGGCGGCCGGACATGTCCTTTTCCCGGCCATAGTCTGCCTGGGGACGGCTTTCGCCGATATAGTCGATGACGCTGCCGTCGATGCCGAGATAGGCGTTTTTCAGCCAGCGGTAGCCGTCGCCGTCAGCGGCCAGAATGTCACAGTTTTTCAAAAGCAGTTTCACGGAAGGTTCCTTCTTTCTCAGCAGGATGTCAGATGGCGGCGACGATCTTCTTCATGTAGTCGCTGAAGGGACCGGCGATGACCTTGGAGGTCTCGTCCACCTCCTCGGTGGTCAGGGGGCGGTCCAGCACGCCGGCGGCCATGTTGGTCATGACGGACAGGGCCAGCAGGGGCATACCGCAGTGGGCGGCGGTCAGGGCCTCGGTGACGGTGGACATGCCAACGGCGTCGGCGCCCAGGATGCGGGCGGCCCGGATCTCGGCGGGGGTCTCAAACTGGGGACCGGTGAAGAACATATACACGCCCTCGTGGACCCGGATGCCGGTGCCGGCGGCGCAGTCCAGGGCGATCTTCCTCAGCTCCGGGGTGTACATCCGGGAGACGTCGAAGAAGCGGGGGCCGAACTCGTCCACATTGGGGCCCCGGAGGGGACTGTTGCCGTTGAGCTTGATGTGGTCGGAGATGATCATCACGTCGCCGGGGCGGTAGCCGGTGTTGACGGCGCCGGCGGCATTGGTGAGGATGGTGGTTTTGACGCCCAGCAGCTTGAACACCCGGATGGGGATGACCAACTGCTCGAAGTCATAGCCCTCATAGGAGTGGAACCGGCCGGACATGCACACCACCTTGCGGCCGCAGATGGTGCCGAAGATGAGCTTTCCGGCGTGGGAGGCCACGGTGGACACCAGGAAATTGGGGATGTCCTTGTAATCCACCACCACGGGGTTTTCAATTTCCTGGGCGAAGGGGCCCAGGCAGGAGCCCAGGATGATGGCGATCTCCGGAGTGAAGTCCACCTTTTCTTTCAGGAAATCGGCGCTCTTTTGAAAATATTCATACGTGTAGGGCATGATTCAGATACCTCCTGCTGTTTTCATCAAGCAGCGCCCAGCCGGGAAAAAGTGGCCGCCGCAGTTTTTAGTATTGTATCACAGTTTGAATTTTGCGTCAATCTGACAGAAAGCAACAGAAATAAACAGAAGAACTAAACAAAACTGACAGCGGAAAGGGACTGGACAAGGCAGGGGAGATGTGATACGTTGATGGACGCAAACGAAAGAACAGGAGAGAGGCAAATGGAACAGACGGTGAAGGACTGGGTGTCCCGGGACACCTTTGGATATGGATACCTGTTGGACTTTTACCAGCGGGGCGCGCGGGTGTGCTGGATGGACGAGGCGGGGCTGGTACTGCGGGATGACCGCTACCGCATCAGCTATACCGGCGGCCAGGTGCCGGCGGACCTGGCGGAGCTCAACGGTCCCGACCTGGTGCTGACGGACAGCGGCGCGCTGATGCAGCACCTGTCGGCGGCGCACCCGGACTGGATGGTCATGGATTTTTCCCAGGCCTACTACCTGCAAAAGGAGCCGCCCCGGGTCCGGGCCCGTCCCGGCGTGTCCGTCCGGCCCCTCACTTTGGAAGACATGGACTTCGTGCTGGAGAATTACCATAACCCCGGCGCCTATGAATCTCACATCCGCCAGCGCATCGCCGAGGGGATGCTGGGGGGACTGGTGGACGGAGAACTGGCGGGCTTCGCCGGTATCCACCAGGAGGGTGCCATAGGCATGCTGGAGGTGCTGCCCCAATTCCGCCGCCGGGGGCTGGCGGAGGTGCTGGAGGCGGCCGTCATCGCCCGGCAGCTGGAGCAGGGTCGTTTCCCCTACTGCCATGTGCGCCACGGCAACACTGCCTCCGAGGCCCTGCAAAAGAAGCTGGGGCTGACCTTCGACGAAAACCGGACGCTGTACTGGCTGGGCTGAGGGGCGGTTGCTTTTCCGGGGAAATGCGTGTAAACTAAGGAATATCTGAAAAAACAAGGAGAAACCATCCATGTACTATGTCCTCATCGCCCTGCTGGCCGCCGGGGGCCTGGCCCTGGACCAGTGGCTGAAGGCCTATGTTACCGCCAACATTCCCCTGGGGCAGGCCCAGCCTCTGGTGCCGGGCCTGGTGGAGCTGCGGACCGTTCACAATTACGGCGCCGCCTGGTCCAGCTTTTCCGGACAGCGGTGGCTGCTGGCGGCCGTCACCTGCTGCATCGTGGCTGTGGTGGCGGTGCTGCTGGCGCGGCGGGTGGTGCGGCACCCTCTGGGAGTGGCCGCCTGTGCCATGATCGTCTCCGGCGGCATCGGCAACATCGTGGACCGGGTGCGGCTGGGCTACGTGGTGGACATGTTCAACCTGCTGTTCATGGAGTATCCCGTGTTCAACGTGGCGGATATTTTTGTGGTATGCGGCACCCTTCTGGGAGCTGTGTACTATCTCTGGTTCTACGAAAAATACGACAAAAAGGACAAAGCCCATGGAGAATCTGACGCTCCAACCGAATAAGGAGGACGCCGGCACCCGGGTGGACGCCTGGCTGGCCGCCCGGGTGGAGGGCCTGACCCGCTCCGCCGCGGCGCGGCTGCTGGAGGAGGGACGGGTCACCCGGGACGGCAAGCCCCTGGCGAAGAATTATAAGCTCACCGGCGCTGAGACCCTGGAGGTCTCCCTCCCGGAGCCGGAGCCGGTGGACGCGGCGCCTCAGAATATCCCTCTGGACATCGTGTACGAGGACGCGGACGTTATCGTGGTGAACAAGCCCAAGGGCCTGGTGGTCCACCCGGCCCCCGGCCACCCGGACGGCACGCTGGTCAACGCCCTGCTGTACCACTGCGGCGGCTCCCTGTCCGGTATCGGCGGACAGCTGCGCCCGGGCATCGTCCACCGTATCGACCGGGACACCTCCGGCCTCATTATCGCCGCCAAAAACGACGCCGCCCACCAGTGCCTGGCCGCCCAGCTCCAGGACCATACCCTGGCCCGGGTGTACCGCTGCATCGTGGTGGGCAATCTCCGGGAGGACGCCGGCACCGTGGATGCCCCCATCGGCCGCCATCCCGTGGACCGGAAGAAAATGGCGGTGGTGGCCGGCGGCCGCCCCGCCGTCACCCACTGGCGGGTGCTGGAGCGGCTGCGGGGCTGCACCTACGTGGAGTGCCGGCTGGAGACCGGCCGCACCCACCAGATCCGGGTCCACATGGCCCATCTGGGCCACCCCATCCTGGGGGACACGGTGTACGGCGCCAAAAAGCCCGTCCCCGGCCTTCAGGGCCAGTGCCTCCACGCCGTGGGGCTGCGGTTCCGCCATCCCCGCACCGGGGAACTGGTGGAGCTCTCCTGCGGCCTGCCGGAGGAATTTGAAGCCCAGCTGAAAAAACACACACCCTCCTGACCACCGTCCGGGCGGAGCTTCCAGCGGAAGCTCCGCCCGTTTTTATGGAAAGATTTGAAAGCAAAACATAAAATCAGCGCAAAAAGCAATCGATTACTTATAACGAATCTGATCAAAACGGTCGTTGACAGCGGCAATGGCCGCTGATAGAATATGGCCCGAATCCAGGGAGACCAAACCCGGTTTCCCGGAAAGAAGGAAGGAATTTACAATGACGAAGACGATCGAGATCACCAGCAAGAGCCAGGTGGAGAAAATCAACCAGCTGGCTTCTGAGGCTCCCTATGAGGTCTGGCTGAGCACCGACACCGTCATGCTGGATGCCCGCTCTCTGATGGGCCTGTTCTCCCTGGTGGGGAAGAAGGCCCGCGTGGTGGCGTCGGATAATGTGAACCCCAAGGCATTTAGAAGGCTGGTAGACAAAATGGCGTGAGAACACCACGGAAAAACATCGGGCGGCGCGAAAGCGCCGTCCGATGTTTTTCTTGTGCTTTTTTACCTTTTATGCTATGATATTTTAGTTAAAGTATAAAGACACGGAGGAACGATTTTTGGAACGCAAACAAGTACTGGTCTCCCAGGCGGACCTTGACCGCCAGCGGGATTTTCAGGAGAAGATCCGCGCCATGTTCGCCGCCCGCCAGGCCCATCCCGTGGCCTGCGTGGACACCTTCGGCTGCCAGCAGAACGTGGCGGACGGCCAGAAGCTCATGGGTATGCTGGAGGCCTGCGGCTTCACCTTTACCGATGACCCCAAGGAGGCGGACCTGGTCATTCTGAACACCTGCGCCGTCCGGGAACACGCGGAGCAGCGGGTGTTCGGCAACCTGGGGATGCTGACCCACACGAAAAAGGAGAATCCGGAGCAGGTCATCGCCCTGTGCGGCTGCATGGCCCAGGAGGAGCGGGTCAGCAAGCGGGTGAAGGAATCCTACCGCCACGTGGACCTGGTGTTCGGCCCCCACGCCCTGTGGAAGTTCCCGGAGCTTCTCTGGCAGGTGTACGAGACGCGCAAGCGGGTCTTCGCCGTGGACGACGAGCACGGCACCATCGCCGAGGGCATCCCCGTGGTGCGGGAGAAGGGCGTGAAGGCCTGGGTGTCCATCATGTACGGCTGCAACAACTTCTGCTCCTACTGCATCGTCCCCTACGTCCGGGGCCGGGAGCGGAGCCGGGACCCCCAGTGCGTTTTGCAGGAGGTACGGGAGCTGGTGGCCGCTGGCTATAAGGACATCACCCTTCTGGGCCAGAACGTGAACTCCTACGGCAACGACTTAGGGCTGGGGTACGATTTTGCGGACCTGCTGGCGGACATTGACAAGATCCCCGGTGAATACCGCATCCGCTTCATGTCCAGCCACCCCAAGGACGCCACGAAAAAGCTCTTTGACACCATGGCCCGCTGCCCCCATGTGGCCAAGCAGCTGCACCTGCCCTTCCAGTCCGGCAACGACCGGGTGCTGAAGGAGATGAACCGCCGCTACACCCGGGCCCAGTATCTGGACCTGGTGAACTACGCCAAGAGCGCCATGCCCGGCCTGGTGCTGACCTCCGACGTGATCATCGGCTTCCCCGGGGAGACGGAGGCGGAGGCCATGGACACCGTGTCCCTGGTGGACGAGGTGGGCTTTGACGCCCTGTTCACGTTTATTTATTCCCCCCGCCCCGGCACGAAGGCGGCCCAAATGCCGGACCCCGCCACCCGGGCGGAAAAGCAGAAGTGGTTTGACAGGCTCCTGGAGGTCCAGAATGCCAAGTCCGCCGCCCTCCACGCCGCCTACATCGGCAAGACCGTGCGGGTGTTGGTGGACGGCGAGAGCGATGACGCGGACTTTCCCCTGGCCTCCCGGACGGAGGGCAACCGCCTGGTGCGGCTGAAGGGGGACAAGGACCTCCTTGGACAGTTCGTGGATGTGACCGTCACCGGCAGCAACACCTGGGCGCTGTACGGCGAGCCGGTCCGGTAACGGGAGGACGCTATGAAGATCATCACCCTCATGGAAAACGAGGCCTGCGGCGGCCTGACCGCCGCCCGTGGCCTGAGCCAGTATATCGAGACCCCCAAGCACAAAATTTTATTTGACATGGGTCCCGACGGCGCCTTTATTGAAAACGCGGAAAAGCTGGGCGTGGACCTGGCGGCGGTGGATGTGGCGGTGCTGTCCCACGGCCACTCCGACCACGGCGGCGGCCTGCGGGCCTTCTGCGAGGTCAACAGCCAGGCGGATGTGCTGGTGAACCCGGACGCCTTCGGCGATTTTTACGCCGTGGTGCCCGGTGAGGCTCCCCGGTACATCGGCCTGGAGGCGGACCTCTGGGAGCTGGAGAGCCGGGTGGTGCCCACGGCGCCGGGCCTGCGGCTGGACGAGGAGCTGTTCCTTCTGGGAGACATCCCCAACACGTTCCCCTGGACCCCCGTTGTGGAAAAATTGCAGGAAAAGACGCCGGAGGGTTTCCGGCGTGACACGTTCCGCCACGAGCAGCATCTGCTGGTGGAGGCCTGGGGCAAGGCGGCGCTGTTTGCCGGCTGCGGCCACGGCGGCATCGTGAATATCGTCCGGGCGGCGGAGGCCCAACTGGGCCGGCGGCCCGACGCGGTGTTCGGCGGCTTCCACCTCTTTGAGCTGGACCCGACAGACCCTAAGAGCGAAGAGCTTCTGCGGGCCACCGGAGAGGAGCTGGCAAAGGGAAATACCGTGTACTATACCGGCCACTGCACCGGAGAGTATGCCTTTGAGGTGCTCCACGGCATTCTGGGGGAGCGGCTGCGGCCCATGCACGCCGGCACCGCGGCGGAGATTTAACGGTAGACCTCCCGGGCCAGGAGAAAGGCCTGGCGGGCAAAGGCGTCCTCGCTGGCGCCCTCGGCGGCGTTCCGGGCTTCCTCATAGGCTAAAAACAGCTTGCGCTGGCCGGCGGTGAGGGAGTCCAGCAGGGCGTTCAGGGTTTGCTGCTCCCGGACCTGGAGAGGGAAGGCTTCTCCGGGGAGGGTGCTTTGGTGGGCGCTTGACAGATGGGAAAGCAGGATGTCGATGTAGTCTTGCATAAAATCACTTCCTAAAAAGTTGACAAGAACGTTTGGGTATGATTATATTAACATACCCGTTTGTGCTTGTCAATAGAAAGAGGCTATATGCAATTCCATGAAAACCTTTTTCAATTGCGAAAAAAGAGAGGTCTAACACAACTGGAGGTCGCCGCAGGAGCAGGCTTGAGCCTGCGGGGATATCAGAACTATGAACGGGGATTGCGGGAACCGCAGCTGTCTGCTTTGATTGCCCTGGCGGATTTTTATGACATCTCTTTGGACGAGCTTGCCTGCCGGCAGCGGTAGGTGACACCTCGGTGGAGGTGGGCAATGCACCCCCCATTTTCTCCCCGTGGAGAAAACGGGCCGTGCACGGTCCAAAAGACACGCCAGGAGGGGGATTTCGGTCTCCCCCTCCTGGACCACCCCTTCAAACGACACAAAGAGGGAGCTGCGGCCCCCTCTTTGGAAACACCCCCAACGGAGCGGCAGCGGGGCCAAAAGTAGGGTGTTTTGATAAGCGCCCCGGAATTTGCGGAAGCGTGACAGTTTGCGGCTTGAAGGCTGGATGTTTGCCAAGGTACAGCGCACCTGGATGAGACCTGGCGGGTTTTATCCGGTCGTGGCTAACAACCGTCCGCATCCCCAAACTTGCCCGAACGGGCAAGTTTGGACGAAAAGCGTTTTTCTTTTGGACCGTGCACGGCCCATTTTCTTTGGCAAGACCAAAGAAAATGGGGGGGTGCAAACTCCCCAGCGCAAGTCTGCGCTGAAACATACCGCTTACGATATTAAACAAACGAGGTGACCCCCATGGCGGAACTGACCCCCATGATGAAGCAATATTTGGAGATCAAGAAGGACAACCCGGATTCCATCCTGTTTTTCCGCCTGGGCGATTTCTATGAGATGTTCGCCGACGATGCCCGCCTGGCCTCCCGGGAACTGGATCTGACCCTCACCAGCCGGGACCACGGCAAGCACCAAAAGCCCGCGGAGGAACAGATCCCCATGTGCGGCATTCCTTACCACGCCAGCGAGGCCTACATCGCCCGCCTCATCGCCAAGGGCTACAAGGTGGCCATCTGCGAGCAGATGGAGGACCCGGCCACCGCCAAGGGCCTGGTGAAGCGGGACATCATCCGGGTGGTCACCCCCGGCACCGTCATCGACGCCGCCTGCCTGGACGATAAGTCCAGCAACTTCCTCTGCGGCATCTATCTGGATTCCCAGGCGGCGGGCGTGGCCTTCTGCGACATCACCACCGGCAAGGCCCACCTGACGGCCTTCACCGGCAAGGAGCGGGTGGAGCACGTCATCAACGAGCTGGGCCGGTTTTCCCCGGCGGAGGCCATTTTGAACGACGGCGCCTATTCGGAAAAAGCCCTGACGGATGTGCTGACGGAAAAATTCCGCTGCCGCGTGGAAAACGGCGGACAGCGCCGATTTTTGCTGAACGAAGCGGAAAAGAACATCCGCCGCCAGTTCGGGGACGAGGCGTTCTCCCGCCTGCCTGCCGGCACGCCCGCGGCGGCCATGGCTCTGGGCGGGCTGCTGAATTACCTGTACGAGACCCAGAAGACGGACCTTTCCCACATCAACGACCTGGATTATTACGAGGAAGGCCGTTTCATGGAGCTGGACCTGACGGCCCGGCGGAACCTGGAGCTGACAGAGACCCTGCGGAGCAAGGAGAAGAAGGGGAGCCTTCTGTGGGTGCTGGACAAGACGAAGACTCCCATGGGCGCCCGGTGCCTGCGGTCCTGGCTGGAGCGGCCGCTTTTGTCCGTCACCGCCATCTGCAAGCGCAATTCCGCCGTGGCGGCCCTGGTGGAGGACACCATCGCCAGGGAGGAACTTATCGCCGCCATGACAGGCCTGGGGGACATGGAGCGGCTCATCGGCCGCATCGTCTACGGCACCGCCGGCGGCCGGGACATGGCGTCCCTCCGCTCCGCCATTGAAAAGTTGCCCGCCGTGGCAGCCCAGCTGGAGCAGTTTTCCACCGGGCGGCTGGCGGAGCTGCGGCGAGCGCTGGATACCCTGGATGACATCGGCGGCCGCATTGCCGCCGTCATCTGCGACGAGCCTCCCTTCTCCGTCCGGGAGGGCGGCTTCATCCGGGACGGCTACGACCAGGAGGTGGACCGCCTGCGCCACATCCTCAAGGGCGGCAAGGGTGTTATCGCCGAAATGGAGGCCAAGGAGAAGGAGCGCACCGGCATCCGGACGCTGAAGATCGGCTACAACAAGGTGTTTGGCTATTACATCGAGGTGTCCAAGTCCTTCGCGGACCAGGTACCGGACACCTACATCCGCAAGCAGACCCTGGTGAACGGGGAGCGGTACATCACCCAGGAACTCAAGGACCTGGAGCACACCATCCTCACCGCCTCGGACCGGGTGGTGGCGCTGGAATACGAGCTGTTCACCCAGCTGCGGCAGGAGATCTCCGCCGCGGCGGCCCGTATTCAGCAGACCGCCGCCGCCGTGGCGGAGGCGGACGCCCTGGCGTCCTTTGCCGCCGTGGCCGTGCGGAACGGCTACTGCCGGCCGGATGTGGACGAATCCGGCGTCATCGAGATCCGGGACGGCCGCCATCCGGTGGTAGAGCAGGTTTTGAAAGACAGCCTCTTTGTCCCCAACGACACGTTCATGGGGGAGAAGGAGGAGCGGGTGGCCATCATCACCGGTCCCAACATGGCGGGCAAATCCACCTATATGCGCCAGGTGGCCCTCATCGTCCTCATGGCCCAGATGGGCTCCTTCGTGCCGGCGGCCAGCGCCCGCATCGGCGTGGTGGACCGCATTTTCACCCGCATCGGCGCCAGCGATGACCTCAGCGCCGGCCAGTCCACCTTCATGGTGGAGATGACGGAGGTGGCGGACATCCTGCGCCACGCCACGAAGCACTCCCTGCTCATCCTGGACGAGATCGGCCGGGGCACCTCCACCTTTGACGGCATGTCCATTGCCCGGGCGGTGCTGGAGTACTGCGCGGACAAAAAGCTCCTGGGGGCCAAGACCCTGTTTGCCACCCACTACCACGAGCTGACGGAGCTGGAGGATACCCTTCCCGGCGCCGTGAACTACAACATCGCCGTCAAGACCCGGGGGGAGGACATCACCTTCCTCAGGAAGATCATCCGGGGCGGCGCGGACCGCAGCTACGGCATCGAGGTGGCCAAGCTGGCGGGCCTGCCGGACAAGGTGGTCCAGCGGGCGAAAAAGATTTTGAAGGAGCTGGAGACGGAAAACGGCGTCCAGTACGTGGCCGCCCGGAAAGAGGAGGACCAGGTTTCCCTCACCGCCATGGGCGAGGGAGAGGTCCTGGACGCTTTGCGCCGCTGCCAGCCGGACACGCTGACGCCCATCGAGGCCATGAGCCTCATTTACGAGTGGAAGCAGAAGCTTTCCTGATTGTTTCTGACGAGGAAAACCAATGGCAAAGAAAAAGACAAGCCCTTATATGACCCCCGGCGAGCAGGTCGCCGGCACCGTGTTTTTCGTGATCTACCTGGTGGTGCTGCCCTTTGTGACGGGGCGGCTGTTTCGCCTGGCGGAGCTGCTGCTGGATGTGACCATCTCCCAGGCCCTGCAAAACGTCATTTACTATTACGTGCTGTTCGCGGTAACGCTCCTGATCTTCCACAAATTCCTGGCCAGGACCTGCCGGAATCTGGCGGATAACCTGGGGGTTGCCTGCCAGACGCTGCTGGTGGGGCTGGTGGGGCTGTACGGCCTCAATGAGCTGGCCTACCGGTTGACAAACCTGGTGATGGTGAACCGCACCAACCTCAATGACACCGCCATCTCCGCCCAGATGAGTGACGCGCCCCACATGACGCTGCTCATCGTGGTGTTTTTGGCGCCCTTTGTGGAGGAGACGCTGTTCCGGGGACTGGTGTTCGGCAACCTGAAGGGAAAGAGCCGGCCGGTGGCCTACGTGGTCTCCTGCGGCCTGTTCGCCCTGCTGCACGTGTGGCAGTTCGCGGTGGTGCACCAGGATGTGACGTATTTCCTTCTGATGCTGCAATATCTGGTGCCGGGCGCGGTGCTGGCCTGGGTCTATGACCGCAGCGGCACGCTGTGGACTTCCATCGCCCTGCACGCCCTGGCCAATGCCCTCAGCGTCTGGGCCATGGCCTGAAAGGAGTAGCTATGACAGGTGAATTGATTTTGGAAAACGGCGGCTGGAAGCGCCGCCTGCCTGCGGCGGCGGCCATCGCCGTCCTGGCCCTGCTGGTGGTGTGGCCCGCGGTGAAGCTGATGGTGCGGCGGGGGGTTCACGGCCTCATGCTGCAAATTTCCACCGCCGTGCTGGCGCTGGTTTTGTGGTGGGTGCTGTATCCGGCGGTGAGCCGGCTGTTTTTTCGGGAAAAGGAGAACGGCCGCGTCCGCTGGACGCTGACAGGGGACAGCCTGACCATCGGGGAGGATGTGATTCCCCTGGGAACCGTCAAAATGGTCCACTGCTGGGCCAACCGCAGCGCTCTGGGCACCGCCGACGGGGGACTGACCGTCAACATTGAGACCAGCGGCAAAAACCGGGTGCTCCGCTCCCTGCGTTCCGGCCAGGAGGCGGAGACCTCCGACCGGCTGCTGCGGGAGCTGGTGGAGGCCATGGGCTACGGCGCCCGCCTGCCGCAAAAGGAATCCTGACAAGAAAGAGAAAGACCGGACCCTATGAGTTTTTTTGATACCTTCAGCCAGATGCTGGTGATCCTGGCCGCCGTCATCGTGGGCTTCGCGGCCAACCGCATGGACTTTTTGGACAGCCATGCCAACGAAAAGATCTCTCAGCTGCTGCTGAACTTCACCACCCCCGCCCTCATCGTCGCCTCCGTCCTCACCGGAGAGACCCTGCCGGCCCTGGGGGAGATCTTGTCCGTTTTAAAAGTCAGCGTCATTTTCTACGGGGTGGAACTGCTGTTCATCCTGGCGGTGCCCCGCGTCGTCGGCGGCACGCCGGGCCAACAGGGCGTGTGGCGCTACACCATGGGCTTTCCCAACGTGGGCTATATCGGCTACCCCGTGGCGGTGGCTCTGTTCGGCCAGGGGGCCATGTTCTATGCCGCCGTCCTGGCCCTGCCCTTCAATTTGCTGACCTTCACCCTGGGACCGCTGATGCTGGGCGGCGGCGCCCACTTCCACTGGAAGCAGGTGGTCTCCCCCTGTACCTGCGCCTCCGTCCTGGCTTTGTTTCTGGCGCTGGCCCGCCTGCGGCCGCCCGCCCTCATCGGCGAGATGCTGGACTTTGTGGGCGGCCTGACGGTGCCCCTGGCCCTGGTGCTGGTGGGTTCTTTGCTGGCGGGACTGCCTATGAAGCGGATGCTGGGCGGAGTCCGGGTGTACGTGCTGTCTGTGGTGCGCCTGCTGGTGATGCCGGCGGCGCTGTGGCTGGTGCTGCGGAATTTGGCCATTGACCCCATGGTCATGGGCATTGCCGTCACCCAGATGGCTATGCCCACCGCCATCAACGGCACCCTGCTGTGCATGGCTTACGGCGGCGACAGCGAGGCCATGGCGCAGATCACCTTCATGACCACCCTGGCGTCCATCGTCACCATCCCATTGGTGGCGGCCCTGCTGCTGTAAAAGGCCCCGTTGCGAAAGGAAGAACGATATGCCTCACATCCAACAATTAGATGCCCATGTGGCGGACCTCATCGCCGCCGGCGAAGTGGTGGAACGGCCTGCCAGCGTGGTGAAAGAGCTGGTGGAAAACACCATCGACGCCGGGGCCTCCGCCGTGGTGGTGGAGATCCAGCGGGGCGGCATGGGCCTTATCCGGGTGACGGACAACGGCTGCGGCATCGCGCCGGAGGAGCTGCCCACCGCCTTTTTGCGCCATGCCACCAGCAAGCTCCGCTGCGAGGAGGATTTGGGCAAGATCGGCACCCTGGGCTTCCGGGGAGAGGCCCTGGCGGCCATCTCCGCCGTCGGCCGGGTGGACATCCTCACCCGCCGCCCCGGCACGGACCTGGGCGCCCGCCTTCACCTGGAGGGCGGCGTTGCCGGAACCGTGGAGGAGGCCGGCGCTCCGGAGGGCACCACCATCATCGTCCGGGACTTGTTTTACAACACCCCGGCCCGGTTAAAATTCATGCGGAAGGACAGCACCGAGACGGCGGCGGTCAGCGGCCTCATGCAGCATCTGGCCCTGTCCCATCCCGACATTTCCTTTAAGTTTATCAAGGACGGCACCGAGGCCCTCCATACCCCCGGCGACGGCAGGCTGGATTCCGCCATTTACGCGGCTCTGGGCCGGGAGTTTGCCCGGAGCCTGGTACCGGTGGAGGGCCGGGGCGGCGAGGCGGCTGTGTCCGGCTTTGTCACCAAGCCTTTGCTGGGCCGGGGCTCCCGATCCATGCAGGTGTTTTTTGTCAACGGCCGGTTCATCAAGTCCCAGCTGCTGACGGCGGCCCTGGAAGAGGGCTACCGCAACCAGATCATGAAGGGGAAGTTCCCCGGCTGCGTGCTGTCCGTCACACTGCCAGTGACGGCGGTGGATGTGAATGTGCACCCCGCCAAGACCCAAGTGAAGTTCGCCCGGGAGCGGGAGGTGTTCGACGCCGTGTACCACACGGTGCTGGACTGCCTAGACCGGGACGGCGCGCCCGCCCCGGCGTCCAAGCCGGCGGGGGAAGCGGTGAATCCCCGGCAGGACTTTTTCCAGTCCATGGACGCCAAGGGCTTCCGCCAGCGGGTGGAGGCGCCCAGCCCCAAGCCCGCCGCTCCGCCGCAGCCCCAGCCCCGGCCGGCGGCGCCTGCCCGACCCGTCTTTGACAGTGAAACGCTGGGGCGGATGACGCGGGTGGCTGACAGCGCCCCGGAAAAGCAGCCCTACCGGGCGGCCTTCCGGCCTGTGGAAAAGGTGTCTATTGGCAAGCCGCCCGCCTCTGTGGCGGAGCCGCCCAGGAAAGTGGAAGCACCGGAACGGGAGAAAGCGGAAAAAATGCCGCGGCCCTTTGTACCGGCTATCCCCCGGCAGCAGACGTTGGACCTACCGGAGCAGCAGACCATCGAACCGCCGAAGGAGGCGCCCTGGCGCATCGCCGGGGAGGTTCTCCATACCTACATCGTCTGTGAGAGCGAAGACGGCTGCGTATGGCTCATCGACAAGCACGCCGCCCACGAGCGGATGAACTTTGACCGGCTGAAGGCCGCCCAGGAGCCGCCCATGCGCCAGACGCTGCTCCAGCCCGTGGCGGCGGAGCTGGGCCGGGAGGACGCGGCGCTGTTGCTGGAAAACCGCGAGGCGCTGGAGCAGTTCGGCTTTGCCTGTGAGGATTTCGGCGACGGCACCATCCTGGTGCGGGAGGTCCCGGCGGACATTGACGCGGCGGACACCGCCGCCACGCTGGAGGAGTTCGCGGAAAAGCTGCGGACCGGTCGCTCCCCCGCTGAAAAGCGGGAGGGCCTTCTGCACACCATGGCCTGCAAGGCCGCCATCAAGGGCGGCTGGACCAGCGACCCGGCGGAACTGCGGGTGCTGGTGGACAAGGTCCAGAGCGGGGAGGTCAAGTACTGTCCCCACGGCCGCCCGGTGGCGGTAAAGCTCACGAAGTATGAGCTGGAAAAAATGTTCAAGCGGGCCTGAGAGGCCGGATGCCCGGCGGCTGCGGGGGCCCCGGAATTGAACGCAAATCGTCCGAAGTGAATTCGGCCGATTTCAAGGTTTTGCCTAAGGCAAAACACTTGACGCGGCAAAGGCCGCGGAGCCGCCCGGTGGCGGTAAAGCTCACGAAGTATGAGCTGGAAAAAATGTTCAAGCGGGCCTGAGAGACCGGATGCCCGGCGGCTGCGGGGGCCCGAGGCGGAGAAAAACCTGGGCGTGGAGTTCTGGCGGCAGTTGTGAGAGCGCTTCGGCATCCGGCAGTACGGCCTGGACTTCGCGCCGGAAAGGGCGGAGAAGATCATGGCCGAAGCCTGCGAAAAGGCCCAGGCGCTGGCATAGACCTATTGATTTGGAAAGGAGGATGGCCATGGCACCGAAGGTCGTCTGTGTGGTGGGACCCACCGCCTGCGGAAAAACCACCCTGGGGGTCCTGCTTGCAAAGCGGTTTGACGGCGAGGTGGTCTCCGCTGATTCCATGCAGATCTATAAGGGGATGACCATCGGCACCGCCGCCCCCACAAAAGCGGAGATGGACGGCGTGCCCCACCATATGGTGGCCGTGGCGGACCCGGCGGAGCAGTGGTCCGCCGCCCGGTACGCCGAAAGCGCTATCCCCATCATCGACGATATCCTGTCCCGGGGAAAGCTGCCTGTCTTAGTGGGCGGCACGGGGCTGTGGCTGGACGCGGTGGTCCGGGGCCACGGCTTTGCCGGCGGCCACGCCGGCGGCGCCGTGCGGGCCATGCTGCAAAAGCGCCTGGAGGCGGAGGGCATCGGCCCGCTGCTTACGGAGCTGCGGCAGGTGGACCCCGCCGCTGCGGAGCGGCTCCATCCCGCCGACGAAAAGCGCATCCTCCGGGCCTTGGAGGTGTGGCTGGAGACGGGAAAGACCATCACCGCCCACAATGAGGAGACGAAGACGCTGCCGCCCCGGTACGACGCCGTGTGGCTGGGATTGCGGTTCGCGGACCGGGAGGACATGAAGGCCCTCATTGACCGGCGGGTGGACCTCATGGTGGAGGAAGGACTTCTGGGCGAGGTAAAGGGGCTGCTGGAAAGCGGTCTGCCCCGGGACGCCACGGCCCTCCAAGCCATCGGCTACAAGGAGTTTCTGGGGGTGCTGGAGGGGACCGCCACGGAGGCGGAGGCCATCGCGGAGGTGAAGCTCCGCTCCCGGCAGTACGCCAAGCGCCAGCTGACCTGGCTGCGGCGGAATCCGGACATCCACTGGATCGAATGGGAAAAAGAACGGGATTTTGGCCGGGCCTTACAGGTTTCGACGGAAATCCTGACGGCCGCGGGGGTATCCTAACCCCAGGCGGACGGAAAAACATGGAAAACGTCCGACCCAAACAGAAAAAAAGGAGCGGACATACCATGGTGACAAAAGCGAATTTACAGGACCTCTTTTTGCTGCGGGCCCGGCGGGAGTCGGTGCCGGTGACGCTGTTTTTGATGAACGGCTTCCAGATGCGGGGCGTCATCACCGGCTTTGACGCCTTTGTGGTGGTGCTGGACTCCGACGGCAAACAGCAGGTCGTCTACAAGCACGCCGTCTCCACCATCGCGCCGGCGCGGCCGGTGGACCTGGCGGAGGACAATCCATGACCGCGCTCCGGAAGTTGTCCGGCGGCGCTACGAGGTAATTTCCAGATGAAAAACAGCTCTTTCGGTACAAAATGCTTGCTGCTGGCGGTGACGCTGGGCGTCCTGGCCTATTTTGCCATCCAGGGCCTGCAATATCTCGACGACCCGCTGACCACCACCCTGGCGTACAATTACCAGGTGGAGGAGGGCATGGACCTTTCCGGCTATGTGGTGCGCCAGGAACAGGTGCTGGCGGATGAGGCCAGCGGCCTGCTGCGCCTGCAGCGGTCGGAGGGGGAAAAGGTCAGCGCCGGCGGCACCGTGGCCCTGGTGTACGCGGACCAGGCCTCTTTGGACCGGCAGCAGGAGATCGACGAGCTGTCGAGCCGCATCGAGCAGCTGCAATTTGCCCAGGAGGCGTCTTTTGGGTCCGAGGTGTCGCTGAAGCTGGACGCCCAGATCATGCGCAGCCTCCTGGATTACCGCGCGGAGCTGGCGGCTGGACGGCTGGACAACGCCGAGGAGCATGAGACGGAGCTTCGGTCCCTGGTGCTGAAGCGGGATTACACCTATTCCGACACGGAGGACCTGTCCGGCCAGATTGCGGAGCTCCAGAGCCAGCTGAAGGAGCTGAAGGCCCAGGCGGCCTCCTCCGTCCGGGCCATCAAGGCGCCGGCGTCCGGTGTGTACTCCGCCGTGGTAGACGGCTACGAGACCGTTTTGACACCGGAGCTGCTGGCGGATATGACGCCCTCCCAGCTCAACGCCGTTCAGGCGGATGAAACGCTCACCTCTCAGACGGGAAAGCTCATTCTGGGGGACAGCTGGTATTACGCCGTTACCATGTCCACCGACCAGGCCGAGGCCATCCAGAACAGCGGCGGCACCATGACGCTGCGCTTCGCCAAGGGCGTGGAGCAGGACCAGGCGGTCACGCTGTACGCCGTGGGGCCGGAGGAGCAGGGCCGGGTGGTGGTGACCTTCCGGGGCGAGTACAACATGGCCCAGGTGACGCTGCTGCGCCGGCAGAGCGCTCGGCTTATCTGGCGGACCGTTGCCGGTATTCGGGTCCCCAATGAGGCCCTTCGGGCCGCCAACACCAAGGTGGACCAGGAGGGGAACCGCACCACGGTGGAGAGCCTGGGTGTCTACTGCGTGGTGGGCATGGAAGCCCGCTTCAAGCCGGTGGAGGTGCTGTACAGCGGCGACGGCTTTGTGCTGGTGCGGTCCACGGCGGCCTCCGACCAGGAGAGCCTGCGGCTCCGCCCCGGTGACGAGATCATCATCAGCGCCAAAGACCTGTACGACGGAAAAGTCGTGGGATAAAGAGAAATCAATAAAAGGAAGTAAGAGCCATGTCCATTGCAGAGAATATCGCCCAAGTTCGGGCCAATATCGCCCAGGCCTGCGCCCAGACGGGCCGGTCTCCGGAGGAGATCACCCTGGTGGGTGCCAGCAAAATGAATGACGCCGCCGCCTGCCGGGAGGCCATTGCCGCCGGCATCGACGCCCTGGGAGAGAACCGCGTCCAGGAGATGACCGCCAAGTTGGCGGACAACGCCTATGACGGCGCGCCGCTGCACTTTATCGGCCACCTCCAGCGCAACAAGGTGAAGCAGGTGGTGGGCAAGGTGGCCCTCATCCAGTCCGTGGGCTCCACGGAACTGCTGGAGGAGATCGAAAAAGTGGCCGCCAAGGAGCAGCTGGTCCAGGACATTTTGCTGGAGGTGAATATCGGCCGGGAGGAGGCCAAAAGCGGCTTTGACCCGGACGCGGTGACCGCCGCCGCGGAGGCGGCACTGGCCCTGCCCCATGTCCGGGTGCGGGGACTCATGACCATCCCTCCCGCCGATGCGGACCGGGACGCCAATATGCGGTATTTTCAGGAAGTGCAGGCACTTTATGTTGACATCAATACGAAATTGTTCCATAATGAATTAAAGTGTCTTTCCATGGGCATGAGCGGCGATTATATGGACGCCATTCGCTGTGGAGCCACCATGGTCCGGGTGGGCACCGCCATTTTTGGTGCCCGCAATTACAATATCTGAAACACTCCAACGAGGAGGCTTTGCCATGAGCATCATTGACGAACTGAAAAAATGGACCCACCCTTACGAGGACGAGGATGAGGAGATTGACGATTTCGAGGAGCCGCCCCGCCGGGAGCCTGCCTTTGACGACCGGAAGACCCGGGTGGAGGACCGCCGCAACAAGGTGGTGAACATCCACGCCACCACCCAGCTGAAGGTGGTGCTGGTGAAGCCGGAGCGGTTTGAAAACGCCTCCGAGATCGCCGACAACCTGAAGGACAAGCGTACCGTGGTGCTGAACCTGGAGTCCACCAACAAGGATGTGGCCCGCCGTCTCATCGACTTTTTGTCCGGCGTGGCCTATGCCGGCGAGGGCAAGATCAAAAAGGTGGCTGCCAATACATACCTGATCACGCCCTACTCCGTGGACATTGAGGGCGACCTCATTGACGAGCTGGAAAACAACGGTCTCTATTTTTAAGAGAATAGAGAGAGCATACAGGGGGGATTTTGCGTTATGCTGACACCGCAGGAAGTTTCGACCCACGCCTTTACCAAGGCGGTCATGGGCGGTTACAATATGGCTATGGTGGATGAGTTCCTGGATGAGCTCACCGACGATTACACGGCGCTGTATAAGGAGAACGCCGCGCTGAAGGCCAAGCTGAAGGTCCTGGTGGAGAAGGTGGAGGATTACCGCGCCACGGAGGACTCCATGCGGGCCACGCTGCTGACCGCCCAGAAGATGGCGGATTCCATCGTCCGGGAGGCGGAGGCCAAGCGGGACGAGATCATGAGCCAGGCGGAGGCCCAGGCCCAGGAAAAGATCGCCCAGCTGCGCCGGGAGATCGGCGAGTCGGAGGACCGCCTGCGCCAGGGCCAGCAGGAGCTGGCGAAGTTCATCGCCTCCAGCCGGGACATCTGCAACCAGCAGTTGGCTTATCTGGACCAGCTGCCCCAGCTGCCGGTGGAGCAGTCCGCCCCTCCCGCCGCGGAGGAGAAGGCCCAGGAGATCGAGGAAAATGTCCTGGCCGCCTTTGCCCAGCAGGATGCGGAGGAAGCGGCAGAGGAGCCTGCGGAGGAGCCCGCGGAGGAGCCCGCGGAGGAGCCCGCCCCGGCGGATGACTATCCCGAGGGCGATCCCTTTGCCCGGGAGGAGCCGGAGGTGTCCGAGCCCACCCGCCGCATCAACATCAACGACCTGAAGTTTGGCCGCAACTATAAGGACGGCCAATAATACCATGAAAAGCGGCTCAACATGAGCCGCTTTTTTCGCAGGAGGAACAGCATGGAGAAGCAGCGGCCCATCGTGGCGTTTCTTTACGATTTTGACAAGACCCTATGCACCACCGATATGGAGGACTATGCCTTCATTCCCGGCCTGGGCATGACGCCCCGGGAATTCTGGTCCAAGGCCAATGGATTCGGCCACGCCAACCGCATGGACGGGATTCTGGCGTATATGTATACCATGATCCAGGAGTCGGAAAAGCGGAACCTGCCCTTCACCCGGGAGAGCCTGCGGGAGATGGGGCGGGATATCGTGCTGTTCCCCGGTGTTCGGGAGTGGTTTGGCCGCATCAACGCCTTCGGCGACAGCCAAGGGGTCCAGGTGGAGCACTATATCATCTCCTCCGGCCTGCGGGAGATCATTGAGGGGTCCTCCATCAGCGGGGAATTCAAGGAGATCTACGCCAGTGAGTTTTATTATGATGAGGCGGGCAAGCCCGTCTGGCCTAAGCTGACGGTCAACTTCACCGCCAAGACCCAGTTCGTCTACCGCATCAACAAGGGCGTGCTGGATGTGTCCGATGACAAGACCCTCAACGACTCCATGCCCGATGACAGCAAGCGGGTGCCCTTCACCAACATGGTTTACATGGGGGACGGCCTTTCCGATGTGCCCTGTATGAAGATGATGCGGGCCTACGGCGGCCAGGCCATTGCCGTGTACCAGGAGAGCAACCGCATGGGTGTGGAGGACCTGCTGACCAAGGGGCGGGTGGATTTCATTTTCCCGGCGGATTACTCCGAGGGCACGGCTCTGGACCAGACGGTGAAAAACATCATCCGGAAAATGGCCATCGCCGACCGGCTGTGGAATGAAAACGTCCAGCAGCTGCGTACCATCGGCGGAGATGTGCTGCCGGACCAAGTGGGGCTGTTTTGAAAGAGGGGGCTGCCGGGGGGCAGCCTTTCTTCCTTTTTGGGTGTTACCTCGATGGAGGTGGGCAGATGCGACCCATTTCTCTCGCCGAGAGAAACGGGTCGCCCCCAAAGAGAGGCCAGGGGGAAACCCTTTCGGCTGGGTTTCCCCCTGGACCCCTTTCCTGAACGACCAGAAGGAAGGG
>Ga0129311_1000498_pt1 | contig 34303 bp, 33 predicted proteins | sample Go1ome_FD_94435 | JGI IMG/M metagenome (GOLD analysis project Ga0129311, IMG submission 94435) | Western lowland gorrila individual fecal microbial communities from Wisconsin, USA - Go1022B metagenome | ecosystem: Host-associated > Mammals > Digestive system > Large intestine > Fecal | place...
CCCAATATAGCCGTGTACTTATTCTATGTGTAATTCTATGAGTACGATGGCTATTTTTGAACAAGATGGGAGGAACCAATTATGCTTAACTCGATTATATCAGACACATCGGCGGCAATCAAGCTGATTGCGGCGCTGTACGAAGCGGGTGTTATTGACGCCCAGACGTACCACAGTATCTTGACCAAGTACGCCCCGGCGGCCTGAGTTTATCAGGTAATTTGTAACTGAAGGGAGGTGAGCGTCCGTGGATAATGTTTTGAATAGACCCCGTCGGGTAGTGATCTATGGCCGTGTTTCCACCGAGCATGAAGCACAGGTCAATGCTATGGAGAACCAGAAGGCATGGTATGAAGGCATTGCGAAGCAGCATCCGGAGTGGACAATTGTAGATCACTACTTTGACATATAGACCACTTAGATAATACAAAAATGGAGCGATATAAGTGAAAAATAGCTGCTTTAATAGGTAAAGTGGCAACCTTGGCACAGATTTCGGTGCTGTGGTTGCCATTTCTTTTATTTTGTCCGAAAACAGCGACTTCAATAATGCACCACTTTTTAACGATTTGAGGGTTATCGTTAAAAGGTATGGGAGTATCGTTAAAATATGTAGTAAATCGTTAAAAGGTATAGCAATCGTTAAATTGTATAAGAACAAAAAATCTCCGAGGCAAGTGTTGCCCCGGAGATTCGTTTTCTTATGCGTTGTACAGTTTCAAAAGTGCATCTAACAGGCGGTATGCTTCTTCACGATAATAATCGGAATGCTTGGACTTCTTTGCATGAAGCTCGTCCAGGTTGATGTTTGCAAGACCCGCTTTTAAGAGGTCAGCAGACTGCTTGCGGACGGTATTCGCTGCATCGTGTCCGAGGTGCATTTTCTCATGAAATTCTGCACCTTTGACATCACTGAGCAGAAGCAGTGCGGCAAGACCGTGTTTCGGTGAACGGTCGATAAGATGATGAACAAGGTCTGCAAACATCGCAGCAGTTTCTGCTTTGCTTTCACGCTCCATCATAATATCCTCCGGGGACGGAACGCTTGCAAGGTCGAGGTCGTAGTCATCAGCCAGCTGATCAATGGATACGGAATTTGGTACTGCATAATGTCCGAGTTGTTCGTTCAGTGCCAAATTAAAGGAGCTACGAGCAGCTTTGGCAACGGACTCAGGAACTGCCATATACAGCACCTTGAAGTTTCTACCTGCAACATTGATGCTCTTGATACAGTCAGGGTTAGTGCAATATGCTTTTGCAAATGCCTCATCATACATGGTTGGCACCAAAACCTCGCCGAGTTTCAGTGGTTCGCCGTTGTAGTTGTGGGTGATGGCTCTTTTGCCTGCCTGGTTGGTAGTGAAGTTTGTCTTATCGCTTTTCATGTTTTTTCCTCCTGCGATTTTCAAAATTTCTGTGGAAACCGCAGGAAAGAAAAAAGTTCCTGTGATTTCTCACAAGAACAATCCAATCGTTTATAAGGTCAGCCGCTATGGTTGATAAGGTTTATAAGGTTTATGACTAAAAAATTTATGCTTTCGTAAAATTACGTTCATTTGTGCCGAATTGAAAAATTGAGGTTTTTGTGCTATAATATGTTTTAGTGGGGTTTGGTGGGGGTTGCTAATGCGGATATACACCAGACCGAGAATGAAAAACAGAGTTAATCGGAGGAAAAATAATGGCAATTAAAGAATATCCTCGTCTGTGCGGAGGCACTTTTTGCACACTGATATTGCAAGCCCTCCGACAAAGAATAGGTGCACGAGAACACTACAAAGGAGACAGCGATGGTCTTACCGACTCGGAATTTTTGGTAGGATTGATAAAGGTAATTAACCCTGCATACAAGAATCCCGGCAAGGCCAAACTCAAGACCATTGCGAACAACTACAAAGCCTGTAATCAATCAAACAGCGTGTATTTTCCGTTTAATGACAAACAGCTTATAAGCACTTTTGATGAAGATGTTAGGAAGAATTATCAAGTGGTGCTGAACAGGATGATTGCCTTTGTAGATGACTTTATTGATTTGACGGACACGGCGCATAAGGACGCTAATTTAGTGCGTGCTGTAATTGATTTGATACAGCAAGATGAAAGCTTGCCAGATGATGCTGAGTTTTATATTGGCAGCAACGGAGAAAAAATAAAAAAGACTGCCATCAGCAGCCTGAAAGAAGTATGCCTACCCTCGTTTTTACTTGGCGTATGGCACTATATTGTTTTGAACCGTAAAGATAACTCGGTTGGAAAAGCTACATATGATATCTGGTGTCCGTCAAACGGCGGGGGAACACGAGAATACATCGGCGATATGGGTGAGAAAATCCTTCCTGGACTGCGGGTATATCATGTTTCAGCGCAGGAAACTGTAAGTTCAGAAATAGTTGAGGATTATGTTGAGGGTGAAAAAACGGATGAGGAAGCCAAAGATGTACCACCTTCATCATCACAGCAGATCGTGAACAACAACCCAACTTTCTTTAATTTCAATATTTCAGGAAATAACAACAATGTGTTCAATCATGTCGATAAACTGATTATAGGCAACGGAGGAAAGCGTGATGAGTGAAAATTTGCCAGCGAACTGCCAACGGAATCTTCCGACAGATGCGAAGTCAGCAGAAATCACAATCTCAGGAGATAACAATAATTTTGTGGCACACGCTGATACCGTAGAGAATAACATTACAATAATGCTGGATAACCCAAGAGCAAGACGTGGAGAAAATAAAGCAAGACTGTCATTCAACACAGATTTCTACCATTTGTTTGTTATTTCAGGCGAAAGATATGAGGATGCATATTTTCTGGTTCCTAAAGACAGGGCATTGACAGAGAATACCAACGAAGAACTCAAGAGCAGATATGCAACTCTCAGACCAGAAGCTATCGAAGAACTGAAGCGATATCCTGCCATTTTTGCAGATGAAAACCACTCATATGGTAAAACGGATGATGAGCAGGATGCTTATTTGGGCTTTTTGAAGGATGTTAAGATTCAAGATAACGGAATTAAGATATACTATACGATAATTACGGCAATTCCGCAGCAGATTCTAAATGACCGGTGTTTTGAATTTGGAATATGCGGTGCGAGATCATTTAATGAGCTTAACCGTACACATTGGGCATTGAAACAAATCAATCTTATAGAATCGCTGCAGAAAGCTGACATTCGGGTTTTTAATTAAGGAATACGCAGCGATGGAGGTAATACGATGAGTCGTGAATATGACGAGATGCAGGTAGAAAAATGGGTGAATCTGGAGGACATAGCAGAGCATTTAAGTATTAGCCGAGACACAGTTCGTACCTGGATTAAAGAGGGAAAGCTTCCGGTTTATCGAGCTGGGAAACGATATAAATTCAAGATTTCCGAAGTGGATGACTGGGTTCGCAACGGAAAAATCAAAGAGTAAAAAGATGGGATGGTGAAACGAATGCAGAGAAAGGTTCCTTCAGCAATTACACAAATCAAACTCAATCGGGCAACATTTACGGATGTGCAGATCGATGGTCTTACATTTGTTAACTTCTTTTACGGAAACAATGGTGCAGGAAAATCATCCATTGCTCACGCAATTGATGAAAATGACGGTGTTGTCTGGGTGGACGGAAAGTCGGCTGCGGACTATGATGTCCTTGTTTATAACCAGGATTACATCAATGACAACTTTGTAAATTATGGTGACTTAAAAGGCGTGTTCATATTTGGTGAAGAAGACGTAGAAGCCAAGAAGAAAATTGACGAATTGGCAGACGAAAAGAAGAAAAAGGAAGATGCAAAGAAGGCCGCCGGTGAAGATTACAAGCAGAAAACCGCCGGTGTTAATGCAGCTCTGACGCAGTTCCAGGACAACTGCTTTTCTATGACGGCAGAAATCCGTAAGCGCTTTGAAAAGTGTATGGATGGCAAAAAGCAGAAAAAAGGTTTTGCAGACGCTGTTCTTGGTGAGAAATCTCCGAAAGAGTTTGATTTGTCCGAATTAGAACGACTGTATGATGTCGCTTTCGATGATACGGCAAGAGCCTATTCGGAATTCAAGAAAGCCGGTGCTACGACCTATGGCAGTCTTGCCGGCAAGGAATTACTGGACAAGATTATCGTCAGCAGCAGCGACACACCATTTGCAAATTTCCTGAAAGCTCTCGGCAGCAAAGCCTCCGACTGGGTTCGTGATGGCCATACACACTTTTCAGGTGTTGCCGGTGGGAAATGCCCATACTGCCAGCAGAAGCTCCCAGAAGATTTTGAAAATGACATAGCGGCTACGTTCGATGCACAGTATCAGCAGGACATCCGTGACTTGGGGCAGTTCCAGACAACCTATGAAAGAGAAACTGCCAATATCCTGCATACATTAAGGGAAAATACCACAGATGTAATGACTTCTATAGATTTGCAGGCGTACCAGGAGAAGTTCACTCTGTTAGAGAGCAAGTTCGAAGTAAACCGTCAGCGTATCGCCGAAAAAGTGAAAGAACCATCAAAAACAGTTTCTTTGGAAGACACAGACACGCTGCTCCTTGATCTTGGTGCTCTGATTGACGATATCAACAAGCTGATCAAAGCAAACAACGATGTTGTTGCAGCCAAGAAAAGCAGCAAAACAAAATGCAAAACAGAGATTATGCAGCATCTCGCTTTTATGCTTGCTTCTGAGGTAAAAAGTTACACTGACGAAGTCGCACGTTTGAACAAGGAAATCGAGGAGATTACCAAACGTGGTTTTGCACTCAAAAAAGAAATCGGAAAGCTTACAACAGAAATCTCTGATCTCAATAAACACAACGCCAATACCGAAGCTGCCATCGACAGCATTAACAAGATCCTGCGAGATTCCGGTTTCCAGGGATTTAGCATTCGAGCCAAAGAAGGTGTTGAGAATGTTTATGAAATTGTGCGTGAAAATGGAGATGTCGCAGAAAACCTTAGTGAAGGCGAACGCAATTTTATCGCGTTCCTGTATTTTTACCACAGAGTCCGTGGCAGCATGAACAGCGAAGAATTGAAAGAAAAGATTGTTGTTATTGATGACCCTGTTTCCAGCATGGACAGTACGGCGCTTTTCATCGTCAGTGCTATCGTCCGTGAAATGGTCAATGTTTGCCGGAACAATACGGAATACCTAAATCCGAAAGTGCCGGGAGATTATATCAAACAGCTATTCATTCTGACGCACAATGTGTATTTTCATCGTGAGGTTACATATCAGCAGGTCGGTTATTATAACTGCACCTCGTTCTATATGATTCGTAAGAATGATAATGTGTCCACTGTGAAAATTTGCAAACGTCAGAATAAGGACATTCCGAGCGAAGAAGAAAACTACAATCCTGTGCAGAATTCCTATGCGGCTTTGTGGGATGAACTCCGTGATCTTCGTTCTACGATTCCGGCACTGAATGTAATGCGCCGTATCCTCGAATACTATTTCCTTCAGCTTTGCGGTTATGAGGGTAGCGATCTGCGCTCTATCGTGTTGGAGAAAAAGGAAAACCGGGAAAAGTTCATCAAACAGGTTGAGGGAGAAAAGCCGGATATGACCGACTATCAGCTTGCATCTTCTCTGCTTGCCTACATCAATAATCCAAATGGTATCAGCGATGGACTGAACTATGTAGAGGACTGTGAGGATGCTGAAGCTTATAAGCGTGTATTTGAAATGATTTTTGATGCACTTGGACAGAGTCAGCATTATAAAATGATGACCGGGCAGCGTACCAAGTCTTAATTATAGGACAGATAAAACGGCATAATGAAAATAGCCGATACCGATATTACAAAACCGAAAAGAGAGGTAAACAGCAATGGCTGATAAACAAATGATAGACGCAATGTGGGATGATTCCCCTATTGATGTTTCTACAGAAGTAAACTTTATCTGGTCTATCGCAAACAAACTGCGAGGACCGTACAGAAGCGATAAATATAAGGATGTAATCATTCCGATGACTATCATCCGCCGTTTTGAGTGTGCGCTTGCACCTACAAAGCAGAAAGTTGTGGAGCAATTTAAAGAAAATCCGAATTTCCCGGCAAAGGCTATGTACCGCATTTCCGGCTTCCAGTTCTACAACACCAGCGAATTTGACCTTGCGGAGCTTGTAAATGACGCAGACCACATCGCCGCCAATTTTAAGAGTTACCTGCAGGGTTTCTCTGCTAATGTACTGGAAATTCTGATGTCCAAGGAACGAGGCCTGAATTTCGGCGAAGAAATTGACAAGATGGACAAAAACAATCGTCTGCTCTCCGTAATTAAGGCGTTCTCCGAGCTTGACCTTGATCCACGGACTATCGACAATGTGAAGATGGGATATATTTTCGAGGAACTGATCCGTAAGTTTTCTGAAAACGCCGAAGCTGGTGATCACTACACCGGGCGCGACATTATCAAGCTGATGGTCAATATTCTGCTTGCTGAAGGCTGCGATGATATCTTTGACGATGGTAAAGTCATTACCATTTTGGATCAGGCCTGCGGAACGGGCGGTATGCTCTCCACCGGCTACAATTTCATCAAGCGCTATAATCCTTCTGCGGATGTGCGCTTGTTTGGTCAGGAGATCAACCCGGAATCTTATGCTATGTGCCTTGCTGAAATGCTCATCAAAGGGCAGAATGCTGAAAATATCTGCTACCAGGACACCATGAAAGCCGACCGCTTTAAGGGAACCAAGATGCGCTTTGTTCTTGAAAATCCGCCGTTCGGCACTGCTTGGGGTGGAAAAGATGCAGCGGAAGGTGTCGAGGATGCAGTCAACGCAGAATATCAGAAAGGCACCGATGGTCGTTGGGGTGCGGGACTTCCCGGCTCCGGCGATATGCAGATGCTGTTTTTGCAGTCTGCCATTGACAAGATGGATGATAATTTTGGTCGTGCCGCCATCATTGAAAACGGCAGTCCGCTGTTCTCTGGCGGAACAGCTTCCGGCGAGAGTCAGATTCGTCGCTGGATGTTAGAAAACGATTTGATTGAAGCAATCATTGCATTGCCTACCGATCTGTTCTATAACACCGGCATTGCTACATACATCTGGGTGCTTTCCAAGAACAAGCGTGATGAGCGCAAAGGAAAGATTCAGCTGATTGATGCGTCTTCTTTCTTCCACAAACTGCGTAAAGCGCTGGGTGATAAGAAAAACGAAATTTCTCCCGAAGATCGTAGTGCCGTAACACGACTCTATGCTGATTTTACGGAGAATGAATACTGCAAGATTTATGAAAATGAGGAGTTCATTTATCGTGAATACACGGTCATGCAGCCCCTCCAGCGCAGCTATGCCATTACGAATGAGCGCATTGAAGCCATGCTGTCCAAGGGTGCGCTTTCTTCTCTCTATGACCAGGCTAAGGTAGATGAGCTGGAAAATGCCGAGGAACTGACCGGCAAGGATCAGAAAAAGCTGGAAGCCTATCAGAACAACAAGTCTGTCTATGATGCAATCGTTGCTGCACTGAAGGATGCAGTTTCAGCGCAAATCTACAATTCACCGGCAGAGTTTATGCCCGTGCTGACTAAGGCACTTGCTCCGGCAACAGCTGATAAAAAACTGCTTGACAAGATTGCTGACGGTCTTTCCATTATGGATAAAAACGCTGAAATTCAGCGTGACCGCAAGGGCAACATTATCTACGACAAGGAAACCAAGGACACCGAACTGGTGAAATGGGAAGAAAGCATCGAGGACTATATGTCTCGTGAGGTTCTGCCGCATATCCCGGATGCCACAGCTTTTTTTGAAGAAGATCTCGGAAAGAAAAAGCCTGTCATCAAGACCGGTGCTGAAATCCCATTCACGCGGTATTTCTACAAATATCAGGCATCAACGCCAAGCGAAGAGCTGGAAACAAAGTTTATGGAACTGGAACTTTCGGTTTCTGAGCGTGTGGCTAAGCTGTTTGAGTAAGGTGGTGCTGATATGAGGAAAATGAAAATCACTTCAGAACAATGGCTTAGAGAACTGCCTGTGTCGTGGGGATTATCAAGAATTGCCAGTCTTTATACGCTTAGAAACACAAAGGTAAGCGATAAAGACTATATGCCATTATCGGTTACAATGAATGGAATTGTTCCACAGTTAGAGACAGCAGCAAAAACTAATGCGCATGACGATCGGAAACTGGTAAAAAAAGGTGACTTTGCTATCAATAGTAGGTCTGACCGTAGAGGATCATGTGGCATTTCCGAATACGATGGCTCAGTTTCACTTATCAATACAATTTTAGCTCCATTGGGTGAAATGAATCCGAATTACTATAACTGGCTATTCCATACAACTCAATTTGCCGATGAATTTTATAAATGGGGACATGGCATAGTCGATGATCTTTGGACAACAGGTTGGCAGGACATGAAAAAAATTATGATTCCTGTTCCACCGCTTCAGGAGCAAAAGAAAATTGCCACTTTTCTCGATGCCAAGTGCGCTGAAATTGATGCACTGACTGCCGACATCCAAACCCAGATCGACACGCTGGAGCAGTACAAGCGATCTGTTATCACCGAGACTGTCACCAAAGGACGGAATCCCGATGCCGAGATGAAGGACAGTGGAATTGATGGGGCTGGAGTAACTCCTTCTCACTGGAAAACAACAAGATTGTGTTATGAATGCTATATTAGGGCTCGTTTAGGCTGGCGTGGGTTAAAGGCAGATGAATATGTCGATGAAGGATATGCCTTTATTTCTGCATTTAATATTCAAAATGGAAAATTGGTGTGGACACCTTTGAATTACATTACAAAGGAAAGATTTGACGAATCACCAGAAATTAAACTTCATAGTGGAGATGTGCTAATTGTAAAGGATGGTGCTGGTGTAGGAAAATGTGCGCGGGTCGATGATTTGCCTATGGGAGGTACAGCCCCTAACAGTTCGATTGCAGTGATTACACCAAGCAAAAATCTGGATTATAGATATGTGTGTTATTACTTGCAAAGTGCTGTTTTCAATAACTTTGTATTGTTACTCTATAACGGGATGGGTGTTCCACATTTAACCCAAGAAGTAATGAGCAAAATCAAGATTCTTGTGCCACCATTAAAAGAGCAAATGGTAATATCAGATTATCTTGATGCCAAGTGTACTGAAATTGATGCCGTTGTTGAGACAAAAAAATCACAGCTTGCAACGCTTGACGAATACAAGAAATCACTCATCTTTGAGTATGTAACCGGAAAGAAGGAGGTGCCTGCCGTATGAACAACATACTGACCGAAAAAGAATATCAGCATTTCATCATGGACAGGCTCTCGCAGGACAATGGTTACATCGTCCGTAAGGCAACCAGTTATGATCGCCTATTTGCTATGGATCGTGAGCTGCTGTTTCACTTCCTGAACGATACCCAGCCGGACGAGATGGCGGCACTCCGTAAAATCTATAAGTCTGACCTGGAGGACACCCTCGTCAGCTTTATCAATGCCGAGGTGACCAAAACCCGCGGCAGTCTGCTGGATGTGCTGAAGCACGGCATTGAGATTTCCAACATGAAGCTGGAGCTTATGTATACCAAGCCTGCAACTACCTTCAACCGTGAGCTGCTGGCAAAGTACGAAAAGAATATTTTCTCCGTCATGGAGGAGGTCTGGGCAAGCGATGATGAGCGCATTGACCTGGTAATTTTCCTGAACGGTCTTGCCATCATGTCCTTTGAGCTGAAGTGCAATGCCGCCGGTCAGTCCTATCAGGATGCTATTTATCAGTACCGTGTTGACCGTGATCCGAAGACCCGCCTGTTCTGGTTTGAGGCAGGCTGCCTTGTGAACTTCGCTATGGATCTGGAACAGGTATATATGACCACCAAACTCGCAGGCAACGCTACCTTCTTCCTGCCGTTCAACATGGGGAACGGTGAAGGGGTAAACGCTGGTGCAGGTAATCCAACCTTCAAAGACAAGTACAGCGTGTCCTATATGTGGGAGGATATTCTGACAAAAGATACCGTCCTTGACCTCATCAGTAAGTTCATCTTTATTGAAACCAAGGAAAGCAAGGACGAGCTGACAGGGAAAACGAAAAAATCCGAGAATGTGATATTTCCACGGTATCATCAGCTCGATGTGATCCGCAAGCTACTGGGTGATGTCCGTGACAACGGCACAACGCAAAATTATCTGATTCAGCACAGCGCAGGCTCCGGCAAAACGAACTCTATTGCATGGCTGGCACACCGCCTGACTTCTCTGCATGATGCAGACAACAAAATCATCTTTGACAATGTTGTGATCATCACCGACCGAGTTGTGGTTGACCGCCAGCTGCAAAAGGCCATCATGGGCATGGAGCATAAAGCGGGATTAATCCGTGTTATGGACGATAAGTGCAACTCTGCCGACCTTGCCATTGCGTTGAACGGCAACACGAAAATTATCGCCACCACAATTCAGAAATTCCCGTATATTGTGGACAGCGTTGCCGGACTGAAAAACAAGCGTTTTGCAGTCATTATCGATGAGGCACATTCCTCCACAGCAGGTAAGGACATGGCAGCTGTCACAAAGTCTCTTGGTGCAGGAGAACAAGATGGTGCCGATGTGGAAGATATGATTACGGATGAAATACGCAGAAACGGCAAACAGGCGAATGTATCTATGTTTGCTTTTACAGCGACACCAAAGCCGACAACCATTCAGCTGTTTGGTCGTTTGAACACAAAAGGTCAGCGTGAGGCATTCCATATCTACTCAATGAAGCAAGCTATTGAGGAAGGCTTTATTCTCGATGTGCTTCAAAACTATACGACTTACGACACTTTCTATCAGATTAACAAGGAAATCGAAGAAGACCCTCGTTGCAAAACAGTCGATGCAAAGCGACAGATTGCCCGTTTTGTGGAATTGCATGAAACGAACATTGCTCAGCGGGTGGAGGTCATCGTGGAGCATTTCCGTACGACCGTTATGCCTGAACTCGGCGGCATGGCAAAGGCAATGGTCATCACGGCATCCAGACAGGGTGCTGTGAAATATCGTCAGGCTTTTGAGGACTATACCAAGAAGAAGGGCTACACGGATATTAAGGCACTGGTGGCTTTTTCCGGCAAGGTAAAGCTCCCAGATGATGATACCGAATATTCCGAGACTTCCATGAACGGTTTCCCGGAGGATCGTCTGACGAAGGAATTTAACAAGGATGAATACCAGGTACTTTTGGTTGCAAACAAATATCAGACAGGGTTTGACCAGCCGAAGCTCTGCGCGATGTATGTGCTGAAAAAGCTGAAGGGGGTGTCTGCAGTTCAGACACTTTCTCGTCTGAACCGTATCTGCCCGCCGTTTGAGAAGAAAACCTTTGTGCTGGACTTTGCCAATACATACGAAGATATTAAGTCGGCGTTTGCACCGTTTTACACAACTACATTGCTTTCCACATCTGTAACGCCTACAGCTATTTATGATATGGAAGCACAGATTGATGCGTATACCGTTCTTGACCCAGATGATATTGAAAAAGCGAACGACCTGCTCTATAAAAAGAATATTTCACCAAAGGATAAGCAGAAGCTGACCTTTTACTTTAAGCGGTCAAAAAATATGATCGAGCAGTATGAGATTGCCATACAGCAGGATATCGTATCAAAGATGCGGCATTTTGTTCGTTTCTATGAGTTCCTGCTGCAGGTGTCCTGCTTTGAGGATACCGACCTGCATAAGAAGTACAATTTTATCACTTATCTGTTGGCATACATCAACATTAAGCATCCGGGCGGCGGCTATAATCTGGATGGCAAAATCAAAGCTACAAATTTCGTTCAGAAAAAAGCAGAAGAACATACCAAGCCAAATCTGACGGCACAGCCGATAGTGAAATTACCTACGGCGGAGAACTTTGGACTGACAGAGGCAAAGGAAGAAAGGCTTTCACAGATTATAGCGGAAATAAACAGCCGCACGGGAAAATCCTATGATAATGATGTTGCGGTAAAGGCAATGCTTCAGATTAGGGATATTCTGTTGAAATCCGACAAGCTGAAAACCAGTGCAAAGAATAATACCGTTAAAGACTTTGAATTCTCATATTTTGATGATATTGATGACGCACTGATTGAAGGATTGGAGCAAAACCAAGATTTCTTTTCGCTGCTGCTCAGTAATGACGAAATCAAAAAGCAGGTGCTTGGTATCTTTACAGAAGAGATATACAAGAGCTTGAGAAAGGCATAAGGGGGCGGTTTTATGTTCGATAAATTTCGATTAAAAGAGGCACTGGCTCGGTACAAGCAGAACTTTGTTTCCACGCAATGGGGCAACGAAAAATATAAGTGGGAAGCTGTAAAATGGTTTCAGGACAATTGGGATGTCAATGCGAAGGACTTCCCAGGAATGTTGGAACGCTCTTTGGAGAAAACATATAACTTGCTGGCTTCTAATAACAATTTTCCCAAGGGCATGATTGTTGGCTTTGCAAAAGCCGCACCGGAAGAAGTGCGCGCTATGTTCCTCGACCTCTTTGATGAAAACAAGGATATTTTTGAGAGGATGAATGCGTTCAAACTGCAGTCGTCCATTCTTCTGGAGAAGTATGGAAACGGTGCTGCACAGCATTATCAGTATGAGAATGCAATCAGTACTTATCTGTGGCTTCGCTATCCGGACAAGTATTATATCTACAAATTCGGTGAGATAAAGAAGGTTGCCGGTGAGCTGGAATCAGACTATCAATTCAAAAAAGGTGCCTACGCAGATAACATCCGCAATTTTTTGCGTCTTTATGACGAAATTAGTGCCGCACTGAAAGAAGACACGGAGTTGGTGAATCTATTCCGGTCGCAGCTGACAGATACCTGCTATCCTGACCCAGAACTGAAGACTCTGACAATTGATGTTGGATTTTATATCAGCCGTTATATAGTGGACGAAAAAGCAGAAGAAGGCACTGGAGAAAAGAATTCAGCGTCTGATAATGATACAGCAACAAAAAGGCGTTATTGGATTTACTCTCCGGGTGACGGTGCAGAAAACTGGGATGAATTCTATGCTGCCGGTATTATGTCGATTGGCTGGGAAGCATTAGGAAATCTCCGTGCATTTCATAGCAAAGATGAAATGGCGAAAAAGATGCAGGAGGTATTTTCGGATGACAGTTCCCATAAAAATGATGCCCACGCTACATGGCAGTTCGCAAATGAGATCAGCCCCGGAGATGTAGTATTTGCCAAAAAAGGATTGCGTCTGCTGGTTGGCTGCGGCGTTGTTGAATCTGATTACATTTTTGATGAGCATGAAGAACACTTTAAAAATGTGCGAAAGGTTAGATGGACACATAAGGGTGAATGGCAGTATCCTGGAACCGCACCGATGAAAACCTTGACAGACTTAACTCCATATCCCGATGTAGTAAGGAGACTGCTTAATTTAATAGATGGATTACCTGATGAACCAGTTTCAGAGGACAAAGATGCCCCTGGATATTGGTGGTTAAATGCCAATCCTAAAATCTGGAGCTTTAGTGGTATCGCTGTCGGTGAGACGCAGTCTTATACGCTCTACAATGAGAACGGAAATAAACGCCGCATTTTTCAGAACTTTTTGGATGCAAAGGCCGGTGACATGATTATCGGCTATGAGTCGAATCCTGTAAAACAGGTCGTGGCTCTCGGACAGATTACTGCTGCCAATGATGGTGAGAAGATTTTGTTTGAAAAGGTGGAGAGTTTTGCTTCACCAATTGATTATGCGGTATTGAAGGCGTGCCCTGAGCTGGAGCAGATGGAATATTTCCAGAATGCACAGGGAAGTCTGTTCCGGCTGACAAAAGAGGAATATGATTTTATTCTTGATATTGTGAGAGAAGCGAATCCTATATCAGCTGAAGAAACTATAGAGGAATATACGAAAGACGATTTCCTTAACGAGGTGTATATGACCGAGAAGCGCTACGAAAGCCTCGTGGCGGTACTTCAGAACAAGAAGAACATCATCTTGCAGGGGGCTCCGGGCGTTGGAAAAACCTTTGCCGCCAGAAGACTGGCATGGTCCATGATGGGCGAAAAAGATGACAATCGTATTGAGTTTGTGCAGTTCCATCAGAACTATTCCTACGAGGATTTTATGATGGGATACAAGCCGGTAGAGGATGGTTTCGAGCTGAAATATGGTATTTTCTATAGTTTCTGCCAGAAAGCAGCCAATCAGCCGGATAAAGATTTCTTTTTTATCATCGATGAAATCAATCGTGGAAACATGAGTAAGATTTTCGGAGAACTGTTGATGCTGATTGAGCGGGACTACAGAGGTACGAAGGCAACGCTGGCATACAATGGACTTCCTTTCTCTGTTCCGAAAAATCTTTACATCATCGGTATGATGAATACGGCAGACCGCAGTCTTGCTATGATTGATTATGCTCTGCGCCGCCGATTCAGTTTCTTCGAAGTGGAGCCGGGATTTGATTCTGAGGGATTTATAAAATATCAGAATTCGCTCAATAATGAAACTCTAAATGAGTTGGTATCGAAGGTGAAGGAGCTAAATCGTGAGATTGCGCTGGATAAATCTCTGGGAAAGGGCTTCTGCATTGGACATAGCTATTTCTGCGGAAAAAATGTCTGCACAGACGAGTGGCTGCACTCTATCGTGGATTATGACATTTTGCCAATGCTCAGCGAATACTGGTTTGATGAGCCGAACAAACTCCAAAGATGGGAGAATATTCTGCAGGGTGTATTTCAATGATTAAGGACAAGAGCATCTTCATAAAAAATATATACTATATGCTTTCGTATGCCTTTACTACACTGAATCAGGGAGGTTATGAGGATGTTGCTACAGAAGAATTTGAAAATATCCACAATTTATTTGCAGCAATCCTTTCCAAAGGTATCGGCAGACAGCTAAAGCAAGGCCTGTATCGTGAATATCTGAATCGCAAGGAAGATGTGCCGGTTGTTCGAGGGAAAATCGATATGCCGGGAACGATTCAAAATCGCTTGGCCAGAAAGCGGGTTTTGACTTGTGAGTATGATGAGCTTTCAGAAAACAATCTTTTGAATCAGATTTTGAAAACAACTGTTATGATTCTACTCCGGCATTCAAGAGTGAGCCAGGAATATAAGAACGACCTAAAAAAAGAGATGCTATTTTTTTCAAATGTGGATACGATAGAGCCAAATTCTATACGCTGGTCGGCTATTCGGTTCCAACGGAACAACAATACCTATCGTATGCTCATCAGTTTGTGTCAGCTAATTCTTGAAGGAATGCTGTTGACTACAGACTCCGGCGAATATCGATTGGCGTCATTTGTTGATGAGCAGCGAATGAATCGATTGTATGAGAAATTTATTTTGGAATACTATGCCAAGGAGTGTCCGCAGGTAAAGGCTACAGCTTCGCAAATTCCGTGGGCACTGGATGATGGGATTGGGACAATGCTCCCGGTGATGCAGAGCGATATTATGCTGACACAAGGAAGTACAGTTCTAATTATTGATGCAAAGTATTACACGCACACGACACAAACGCAATACGATGTTCATTCATTGCATTCTGGAAATCTCTATCAGATTTTTACTTATGTGAAAAACAAAGACACGGAATTTGGCGATGCCCCTCACACGGTTTCGGGTATGCTTTTATATGCAGCTACAGATGAGGCAATTCAACCAGATAATAGCTATCTTATGAGTGGTAACAGAATCAGCGTAAAAACACTTGACCTGAACAGGAATTTTTTAGAGATCGCCGCACAGCTTAATGCAATTGTAGATGAACACTTTACAAGTTGAGCTTTTGACATCATATGCAGATAAGGAGGTGTCCAACAATGTCTGATATGAAGCAACTCCACGAATTTGCCATCAAATGGTGCGATAAATTCAGAAACCAGAAGATTGATTACATTGAGTTGGTGGATCATTATATGGCAGACGATTGTGCTGCCCTCGGTTTTGAGATGGACTGTGGTCACGCTTTTGCTGAAAAATACGGTTCTGCCGCCAGCGACAGTAATGCCTTAGACAAAATTATTGATGAGGTGGATGATATTTCTTTGCTCGGATCAGCAATCTACTCTCAATGGCGCTATTTTAATCATTGGGCTTATTCCGGCGAGGAAATTCTCGAACCTAAAAACCGTGCATGGTTCATTTTAGCATTGAGCAGACTGGCGGTGCTTGCCGGTGACAATCCTTTTATTTTTCAAGGAGAACCACAAAAAATCCGTATTGTTTCAAATAACATTTGTTATGGACCGCAGCCGGAAGCAGATGACGAAGTCGAACAGCACCTCACGATAAACGCCGAGGGAAAAGTATGGTTTTCCGCATACAGCTTTGGTGAAGGATTCGGACACCATGAAAAATTAAGGAGTAAAACCTTTAAAGTTGAAAAAGCGGTATCCAATAGAATTTTGAAATACATCGCCCAGTACTTTTCAAACGAGTATGACGAACTTTTTACGACTGACATTGGCGATTGGGTCATGGAAATCACAAACTCTGAGGGTAATGTGTATAAGTTCCGAGGCTCTTTGTGTGCCGACTTTGAGGTAGAGGGCATAGATCTCTCCGATATGGTACGTGATGCGTTGGATATGGATGACCTTTATGTCTTTGATGGAAACAATAAGCCAGATCGGGTTGACCGCATTACGGTGGATTACCGAAGGGTAACAAAAATTAAGCCGAAGGCTATACCGGAGGATGCATCCTGGGAGTATGTGACTTGGAACTATACCGAAAAATTGGTAATTGACCGAAAAAGCGAAACTTTGGAGCATACTCAGAACATCGGAAGCGGCTGTGTGGTGTCGAGAAAGTTTTATGTACAAGACGGCGTTGAAAGCCTACTTGACGATATTGATGCGGATGACCTGTTCGGTAAAGTCGAAGGCAACCCAGAAGATGTGATTGATAATCCACTTGAAACCAAGGATTATACCATCACGGTTGATTTCAAAAAAGGTCCACAGCGTATCATCTGCGGAACATACGATAAAAAGGCTTTACCAGAAGCATGGGGTGACTTTGCCAACGATGTCTGGGAATTCATCCGTTTCTATGGCTTTGGTGAGATTCTTGATCCGTCCGTTTATGAAAAGGTAAAGCGCCGCAAACAGGACTACATTTACTGCAGCGTGGAATTTGATGAGGGGTATAAAAGCTATTACTATATTGCTGATGATGACAGCATCCAAGTCGGTGATTATGTAGTAGTTCCAGCGGGAAAGGATAACCACCATTCTGTTGCAGAAGTAGTAAAGATAGAATATTTTGCAGAGGACAATGTACCCCTTCCGATTGAAAAGACCAAGCATATCATCCGAAAATGCACAGACGATGATGAGGCTATCTATGAGACTGAGGCCGATATTCCACCATCGCCGCACAGTTGAAGTGAGCATTACACATTTTGCAAAACGGCAGCAGTACCGACCAAACCAAGGTCGGCACTGCTGCCGTTTTTTACTGTTTCTGATAAAAGCTGCATTCGTACCCATCTGCACGCAGCAGCAGACCGCTGATCCATGGAGGGGTTCTGCCCATCTGCTCACACACTGCAGATAGCGATACATCCGAACTGCATTCGATGATGAGTTCATCATGAACATGACCGCAGATGAAACAGTGCGATAGGGTTTTCATTGCATATGCGAGAATATCCCTGCTAACCGCCTGAACGATGTTCTCCACAAATTTGGGACCGTAGCTTTCAATCCTCGTCCACTTGCCGGTGTTGATACCCTCGTAGGTAACAGAATCAGAGCCGAACTGATTTGTACCCATACGAGGCTTTACATACACAAGCCGTCTGCCGGATGGAAGGTCAATGAACAGCATCCCGCTTTTATAATAAATCCTGAAACCGTGGGACAGCACAGAGGTTTTATACATCACAGCTTTTTTGACAGCCGCATCAATATCCCACCATAGCTGTGTGATGTGTGGATTGGAAGAGCGCCAGGCGTTCACCAGCGGCTGCAGCTCGTCCTCAGAAAGTCCCATGTCCAAAGCACCCATTGCTTTTAATGCTCCGACAGAGCCGCCGTAACCAAGTGCCAATTCTGCAATTTTGCCTTTTTGCCGGAGATGACCGTTGATGCCATTTTTCACGACAGGTACGCCAAACATCTGTGATGCCGATTCGCAGTAGATGTCTTTTCCTGCCTTGAATACATCAACGCGCCATTGCTCCCCGGCAAGGAAAGAAAGCACACGAGCCTCAATCGCACTGAAATCGGAAACGATGTACTTGTATCCCGGTTTGGGAATAAAGGCGGTGCGGATCAGCTCCGATAGTACATTTGGAATGTTATCATAGAGCATTTCCAGTGCAGCAAAGTTACCGTCACGGACAAGGTTTCGTGCTTCTTCCAAATCTTCCATATGATTTTGCGGGAGATTCTGCAGCTGAATCAGCCTGCCTGCCCACCGCCCGGAACGATTGGCACCGTAGAACTGGAACATACCCCTTGCCCTGCCATCGGCGCAGACGGCATTCTGCATGGCGGTGTATTTGCTGACAGAAGATTTGGCGAGTTGCTGTCGGTAGGACAGCACATCAGCGATACGGTCTTCACTGCCTGATATCAGCTCCTTTACTGCTTTCTTATCCAAAGACTCTGCCTGCACACCGTTATCTGAAAGCCAGCCTTTCATCTGCACTACACTGTTGGGATTCTCAAGTCCTGTCTGCTCCTGCATTTTACGGCGGAGATACATCTTGGTCTGTGCATCTACTGTAATTGCCTGTTCTACGAAATGCATATCCAGTAAAATGCCCCGGTCGTTGATTTCCTGATCGAGATGATACTCGTCCCATACGAAATCCGGCACAGGGAATTTTGCCAGCTTTTCTTTGATGGCAAGCTCCACCTCAACATCGCGCTTATTATATTTTTTGAACAGCACCCATTTCTCCGGATCATGTTCTGGCAGATTCCGTGTACGGCCACCGTTCTTTTTGGTGGGGCGGCATGGTTTGCAGAAGTATTTGATAAGGTCAGAACCTTCCTCCATCTTCTGTTCGTCAAGTTTCAGGACAGCACCAATACCCTTCAAGGATAATGGAAGTCCCATATAGGCTCCCCAGATACGGGAGCATTTCCACGAAGTCGGGTCAAGATAGTTTCCGACGGAGTCCTCCGCAATGCTGTAGCTGCTGAAATACTGCGGATAATTTCTTCTCAGCCAGTAAGACAGGCATACGCGCTCGAACTGGCAGTTATATGCCCATTTCGTAACCGTATCATCGGTCAGTGCCTGCAAAATCTCATCGGGGACTTTTTCCTCGCAGGCAATGTCTACGACTTGCACCTCGCCCTCATTTACCGCATAAGCGAACAGCAGAATCTCAAAATCCGAGCTTTCCGCATAGGGGTATACCCCGGATTTCTTCAAGTCCACACTGCTGTAGGTTTCCAGGTCAATACTGAGTGAAATAATTTTATCGTTCATGATTGTCTCCAATCTATAAGAATAAGGGCGGCAGCTTGCTCGGCTGCCGCCCCGTGTGGATTACTGCTTGTCAGATTTGTTTTTACGGAAGTTGGGGCAGAGCCAGTGGAAGAACCTCTTTGCAAGTCCAAAGAGCCATTTCCATACTGCAATCAAAGCACAGCCCCAGAAAAACATCGTGATTCCAAGAAGTGTACCCCGGATGGATGCGTCAATCAGTGTGTTTACAAATTCCATTGTCATAGGTTGTCACCTTACCTTTCTGATAGTGGACGGCAGGTTTCCTTGCCGCCCGGATTGTCATAGTTACGATTGCTATTAGTTGAGGAAATCCTCATCGTCCTCAGTTGCAAAGTCATCTTCTGCACGGGACTTGCCGCTGAGAGGAGTGCCGTCCGCAATCTTCTGGAGATTGTTCAGACCGCAGGCAATGCCTTTGTTGCCGTTGGAGTTGAATGCGTAGAGGTTGATAGAAGCACGACCCTTGACACCGGAATACATCTCCGAACGGTCAATGATCTGGTTGCGGTCAGCATCTACAATGCCGGGAGCAGTAGCGGAGTTGGCGTTGATGAAGTAGCTGTTTCTGTAGACCTCATCATCGGGACGCTCTGCATCGCCGTCACGAAGCGGAGTCTTGAGGACGGAGAGAGCAGGCACGCTCTTACCGTTGCCCTTCAGCTTTGCCTGACCTTCCTCGTAAGCGGCCTGAATTGCCGCCTTGATTTTTTCGATGGTCTTGGTATCGCTCTTAGGGATAATCAGCGAAACGCTGAACTTGGGGGTGCCGCCGTTAATCGACTTCGGGTCCCAGCAGTTAAGATAGCTGAAGGTGCAGATGCCGGTTACGACTTTAGTAGGGTTAGTGAAAGTTTTCATAGTAGTGGTCTCCTTTACTCTTTGAAATCATTTTCTGCTGTATTTTTCATTGGCGGACGCTTGTCCGTCTTAGAAACTAAGGTTGGTTTGCCCGGCGGTTTATAAGTAAGACTGCCAAGCAGTTCCTCGAACTTCTTCTTACCAAGAAGCGAGGTCATTGCCGTAATGCCCAGGAGCTTTTTCTCGTATGGGTCATATCCGGCTTTTTGGACTGCCGATGCAACATCATCGTCACTTACATATTTGCGATTGCTGCGGCCTTCGACCACCTTAAAGTGACCGTAGTCCGTACCAAGCAGAGCCTGGTTTAATGCGTATTCCTTTACATCGGCTGCCCAGGAAGTGAACTGGTCGATTCTCATAAGGATTGCATCGATTTCGTAATCTTCCAGTTCCGCAGGCATCGCAAAGTCATATTTTGCAAGCTCCAGATTGTATTCGGCACGCTTGCGGCAGGTGGCTTTTGCCTTGCAGAACTGACAGTGACTTCCAGCTTTGAAATCACCCTCGCCCTTTAAGGCAAGCTGTGCAGTAGGTGCAAGCACCTCATCTGCAAAACGGAGAAGCTCTGCCTTTGTCATGGTGTGGATGCTGATGTTATCCCGGCGCGGCTGATAGATTGCCATCTTTACGGTGTCAATGTCATAAATGCCGTCAAACATCTGGATAACACCAAGGCAGTAGCACATCAGTTGTGGATTGCCGCCGAATTCTTCGGTTTCGGCACTCACCAGAATGCCCAGCCCATGCTTGTAATCAATGACCTCTGCCACGCCGTCCGCAAGGATGATACAGTCGGCAGTACCGAAGCCTTCCGGCACCCACCTGGCGAAGCTAACTCTCTGCTCAATGAGAACATCTGCATCGGAACAGGTTTGCTTGATTTTGCTATATTCTTCCATAACAAAGGCGGCATAGCCTTCGGCACAATCCTGCATTTCTTGGTCGTAGTAATCGAGGTCCTCTGTCGGATCAGGAGAATCCCTGCCCAGAGCATCTTCTACGAGATAAGCACAAAGTGTATGTGCATCCGTGCCCTGCCTTGCATATGGACTTGTCTGGTCGGGGTACTTTTCACTCAGCAGGACGCTGGGCGGACAATTTAACCACCGATAGCTTGCCGAGGAGTTTAATCGTGCGTGCTGTGGCATCCGATCACCTCCAGGTCAGACATCAGTGCAGGATAATCTTCCTTCTTGATGTCGCTGAGTTTGCTTGCTCCGTATTTGGTGATGAGAGCCTTGACCTGTTCGGTGTATCCTTCATGGGACTTTGCCGAGAATGCTTTTCGCACATCGGTGAATTCATAGGTCTTGGCTGGCGGTTCGGCTGCCGGTTCAGCAGGCTTGTCCGTCTTTACCGCCGGAGCTGCAGTGGTTTCTTCTGTAGTAGAAGAAAAGATTTCTTTCAGGGCATTTGCTGCCTTGATCATGTTCTCGCCGCAGGTAATCATGTCATCGAGTACCAACGACAGTTCGCTCATTTTACTCATGGCCATTACTCCTTGTCGTTTTCTGCTTTGGTTTTCAGTTTTTCTGCCAGCCTCTTGGCTACCACGCTGATGGTGATAAGAACATCAATGAGTTCATCATCAACTGCGTCAGGCTCAAGCGGCTGTGTGTTTTCTCGCATCGCATCCTGCATTTTGCAGCACCTCCGTTTCCGAAAGGTTTATCCCTTTCTGACAGCTATGTATTTGGAAAAGCTGTTTTTCCGTTTTGCGAGTGGATTCCTGAAAAATATTTTTCGTTCTTCCCTCGACAGCAGATATGTATTGAAGTTTGCTGATTTTCCGATTTACAGAAAAAGTCCCGTTCACAGGCACACAACCTATGGACGGGACTTCCTTTTTTATATAGGAAAAATATAGTGCAAATTTTTATATCAACGCTGCTCATAAAACGGAAAAAGTCGAAATCGCAATACATAACTGCCAGAGGGAGAAGTCTATCCCTACTAATCGGAAAGGAGGGATTCGATGACTATCAGTAAGTTTAACAGCGAGGGGTATTACGACCCAACGACCTACGAGGCACTCTCAAAAGTCGAGCGCGAGGAAAAAGCTGCGAGGTATCGACCGCTTGTGTATATATGCAGCCCATTTTCCGGGGATGTATCCGGGAATATAGAAAGAGCAAAAAAATACAGCAGATATGCCGTAGACAGCAAAGCGATACCGATTGCTCCGCATTTGCTGTTTCCACAGTTTATGAGTGACGATGCAGAACGGGAGCTTGCTCTGTTTATGGACATGGTGCTGCTTGGCAAATGCGAGGAGCTATGGGTGTTCGGAGAACTGGTTACAGAAGGCATGAACGCCGAGATTGCCAAGGCAAAACGAAAAAACATGAAAATCCGTTATTTTACGGAAGACTGCGAGGAGGCAGATTAAATGGAACTGATTTTATACACTGCGGATTGCACTGGCAAAGCGGCAAACTGCCTGTATCCGCACGAAAAGAAGATCACCAATCAGAAAGAACTGGTCGAGGCTATTGCACAGGATCAGGTGTTTGCAAGGTACAAGGACAGCTACCGCAGCATTGAAAACTTTATTTCGGCATCTGTTATCCCGCTTGATTGTGATAACGATCACTCCGAAAAACCGGAGGAATGGCTGACAGCGGACAAGCTCACGGAAATTTTGGAGGATATGCAGTTTGTGCTGATTCCGAGCCGCAATCATATGAAAGAAAAGAACGGCAAGGCAGCTCGTCCGAAATATCATGTGCTGTTCCCGGTAGCAGACTACACCGATCCAACACTGTATGCGGCGGTCAAGAGTGCGATTCAGAAAAAGTATGCGTTCTTTGATGATAATGCAGTCGATGCCGCCCGTTTCTTCTTCGGGAGTAAATGTGCAGAGGATGATGTGGTATGGCATGACGGTTTTCTTCAGATTGATGAAGACCTGGACGAAACCGATATGCTGGAGCAGGAAGAAGCCGCTATGCCGATTTATATGGGCGGTTCTATCACAGAGGGCAGCCGCAACAATACGATGTCGCATTTTGCCGGGCGTGTATTAAAGAAGTTCGGCATTACGGACAAGGCATATCAGCTGTATATGGAGCGTGCCGAAAAATGTGAGCCGCCGCTGTCCAAGGCGGAGCTGGATACCATCTGGAAGAGTGCTGTGAAGTTTGCCACTAAGGTTCAGGCACAGGATGGATATATCCCGCCGGACAAGTTCAACGATGAATTCGGTGCCGGTAGTCTGAAGCCGGAGGACTATTCCGATATTGGCGAGGCAAAGGTGCTGTCGAGAGAGAACATGGATTGTCTGCGTTTCACCAATGCCACGGGTTTCCTTACTTACTGCGGTGACCGCTGGCATGAGGATACGCAGAAAGCACTCGGCATTACGGAGAATTTCCTGGATATTCAGCTTGCGGATGCGGATGAAGCCATCAAAAGTGCAGAAGATGCACTGATTGCAGCAGGAGTGCCGGAAGAATCTGTCCGTGCAGGTGGCAAGACGCTGGAAAAGGCTGTTCCTGCCGCAAAGATGGGACTGCTGTATGCACTGATTGGTGCGCAGACCTACCATAAGTTCGTCATGAAATATCGCAACTATAAAAATATCGTGAATACACAGAATGCGGCAAAGCCGATGCTGGCGATTGATGTTTCGGAGCTGGACTACGATGCAGAGCTGCTGAATACACCGGAGCAGACCTATGACCTTACCAAAGGCATGGTAGGCGGGCACCCGCATGACCCGGATGACCTCATTACTAAGGTGACAAATTGCTCTCCGGGAGATGAGGGGATGCAGCTTTGGCTGGACACTCTGGATACCTTTTTCTGCAAGGACAAGGCGTTGATTTCCTATGTGCAGGAAATCGTAGGTATGGCAGCAGTCGGCAAGGTGTATGCGGAACATATGATCATTGCTTACGGTGGCGGTGCCAACGGCAAGTCCACCTTCTGGAACACTATTGCTCGTGTGCTTGGAAACTACTCCGGCAAAATCTCTGCTGAGGCACTGACCATGAACTGCAAGCGCAATGTGAAGCCTGAGATGGCAGAACTGAAAGGAAAGCGTCTCATCATTGCATCGGAGCTGGAAGAAGGCACACGACTGAACACAGGTATGGTAAAGCAGCTCTGCAGCGTTGACCCTATTGAGGCAGAAAAGAAGTATAAGGACCCGTTCCATTTCGACCCGTCACATACGCTGGTGCTGTATACCAACCATCTGCCGAAGGTATCTGCCAATGATGACGGAACCTGGCGCAGACTGATCGTCATTCCTTTCAATGCAAAAATCACAGGCAAGTCGGATATCAAGAACTTCTCCGATTACCTTTTTGAACACGCAGGCTCTGCCATCATGAAATGGATTATCGAGGGTGCGGAGATTGCCATCAATAAGGGATTTAAGTTCACCGAGCCGCAGGTGGTGGTTGATGCTATTAACGAGTACCGGGAGAACAACGACTGGCTGGGGCAGTTTATTGAAGAACACTGCGATGTCGATCCGTCTTATTCGGAGAAGTCCGGGGAGCTGTATCAGCAGTACAGGGTGTCGTGCATTCAGTGCGGTGAGTTTGTCAGAAGCACTTCTGACTTTTACGGAAGTCTGGAGAAAGCGGGATTTTTCCGTTACAGGAAGAAAAATGGTCGTGTCATTGTCGGTCTCAAGCTGAAGGATGGACAGGACTTCTTGGAGTAAACGATGACGGTCATGACACTCAAAATATAGATTTTTATATTTTCCGCTGTATATTTTGGCGGTCAACATAGTGTGGTGACGGTCGGGACAGTCATTTCTGAAAAGTGGAATAACGAAAAAAGGTGTCACTCGTGTATCTCTCTATATAAAAGTCCTATATGAATATAAAAAATATTCTATATAGAGAGTTTAAGGATAGAGATACACGAGCGTCACCGCCTATAAAATATCCCGCTGATGAAAGGAGTCAGCCTTGCGAGAAAAACAGATAGAAAAGCAGTTAGTGACGGAAGTGAAAAAGCGTGGTGGCATCTGCCCTAAGTGGGTGTGCCAGGGCTTTGATGGAATGCCCGACAGATTGGTTTTTCTGCCGCACAGGAAGTTTGGCATGGTGGAAGTAAAAGCACCGGGAGAAAAACCAAGACCCTTGCAGCTTTCCAGACACAGATTATTAGAAAAATTAGGTTTCCGGGTTTATGTCCTTGATGCCCCGGAGCAGATTGGAGGGATTCTTGATGAAATTCAATCCGCATGAATATCAGAAATACGCTATCGAATATATCAAAACGCACTCGGTAGCCGCAATATTACTCGGCTGCGGACTGGGCAAAACCAGTATTGCACTCACAGCCATTGACGATATGCTGCATGACAGCTTTGAAGTACGGAAGGTGCTGATTGTAGCACCGATCCGTGTGGCAAAGGTATCATGGCCGGATGAAATACAGAAATGGGACCATCTGTCCGACCTGAGATATGCGGTGGCGGTCGGCACACAGGAAGAACGTATCGCCGCACTGCAGGCAGATGCCGACATTTACATCATCAACCGTGAAAACCTGTCATGGCTGATCGATGAAAGTGGACTGCCATTTGATTTTGATATGTGCGTGCTGGACGAGCTTTCTTCGTTTAAGAACTGGCAGTCAAAGAGGTTCAAGTCCTTTATGAAAGTCAGACCAAAACTGAAACGGGTGATCGGTCTTACGGGTACTCCGTCCAGTAATGGATTGATGGATTTGTTTGCAGAATTCCGATGCCTTGACATGGGAGAGCGTCTTGGTAGATTTATCGGTCAGTACCGAAATTCCTATTTCAAGCCGGACAGGTGCAACGGAAATATCGTGTATTCCTATAAGCTGTTGCCGGGTGCAGAGGAAGAAATATACCGCAAAATATCGGATATTACGATTTCCATGAAATCAACCGACCTGCTGCAGATGCCTGAACTGATTAGTTCGGAATATACAGTTACCTTGGACGAAAAAGAAAAGGAAAAGTACGAGCAGCTGAAAAAGGACTTAATCCTTCCGCTGACCGAAGGCGGTGAAATCACTGCCGCCAATGCAGCATCACTTTCCGGAAAGCTGGTGCAGATGGCGAACGGTGCGGTGTATTCCGATGACGGAGAAGTGATCGGAATTCATGATAAGAAGCTGGATGCACTGGAAGACATCATCGAATCGGCAAATGGCAGACCTGTGTTGGTAGCTTACTGGTACAAGCACGATCTGGAACGCATCAGTAAGAGGCTGCAAAAACTGAAAATCAGTTATTCCTGCATTTCTACGGATGCCAGTATCCGGGATTGGAATGACGGAAAGATTGCTGTAGGTCTGATTCACCCGGCATCTGCCGGACACGGTCTGAATCTGCAGCAGGGTGGAAATATCATCGTCTGGTTTGGACTGACATGGAGCTTGGAGCTGTATATCCAGACGGTGGACAGGCTATTCCGCCAGGGGCAGAAAGCAGAAACGGTGTCGGTCATTCACATTGTAACCAAGGGTACGATTGATGAGCGCATTATGAAAGCCTTGACCGATAAGGACAGCACACAGTCCGCACTTATCGAAGCGGTAAAGGCAGAATTGTAAATCAGAGTCAATGAGAGTCAATCCGAGGAATTCTTTTTTCGGAGGTGGCAGACATGAGTAAGAATCACAGCATAACAAATTATGAAAACCTGGCAAATGCAATCATTCTGCAGGCAGTAAAGGATTATCGGACAGCACTGAAATGTCTGGACAGGAATCCGAGCAACAGGAGCGCCCAATCCGATAAGGCAGAAGTCGAGCGTTTCTTCCGGTCGCAGTGGTATTCGGCACTGACAAGCGTGGATGGAGAGATGCTGATCCGCAGCCTGCAAGAGGAGGTGGGAGCATGACGGCCAAGGAGTATTTGAATCAGGCAAGGCATCTGGACGCACTGATTCATTGCCGACTGCGTGAGATTGACTATTGGAGAGATTTATCGAGCAGCGTCTCAGGCAGCAGTTTTGAGGAACACCATAATCCGAACCGTCCGACAGAAGCTCCGTTTGTACGGTGTCTGGAAAAGATTGATGAGATACAGCACAGCGTGGAAGAAAAGGTAGCGTATCTGATTTGCCTCAAGGAAGAAATCAACAGGGCAATCGATAAGCTGGATAACCGTGATGAGCAGCTGCTTCTCCGGTATCGCTATCTGGATAACTGTACATGGGAAGAAATCGCTGCGATGCTGAATGTGTCGATTCGTTCGGTACACCGCATTCACGGTATGGCATTGCAGCATTTTTCTGTTCCAAATTAAAAGTTGGCACGGTTTGGCACACTTTGGCACAGCATGGCACACTCGCCCTGTGGTAATATTATAATAGCAAAAAAGAATGAGGACAGCCTTCATGGGAGCAATCCTGTGAGGGCTTTTCTTATGCCGACAAGGAGGTGAGCCGATGCCGAGAAAACCGAAACAGCCTTGTGCCTACCCCGGATGTCCGAATCTGTCAGACGGCAGATACTGCGAACAGCACCGCAAGCTGATGGAGAAGAACTACGAGCATTACAGTCGTGACCCAGCATTGCATAAAAAGTACGGCAGAGCATGGAAACGGATTCGTGACAGCTATGTTAAGGCGCATCCCTTCTGCGAGAGGTGTTTCGAGCAAGGCATCCTTGTCCCGGTTGATGAGGTACACCACAAGGTTCCCATCTCACAGGGCGGCACCCATGACCGAAGCAATCTGATGAGTCTTTGCAGGAGCTGTCATAACAAAATACACCATGAGATTGGTGACAGATAGCTGCGTGCGTGACCCGGTAGGGGCGGTCAAAATCTCTGTGGCTTTAGGCCCCGGAAAACGGCGCCCCCTCAAACGCACAAAAACGGCAGTTCAAACGGGGTATTAAACCCCAGGGCGAGAAAGGAAATAGAAATTATGGCGAAAGACGGCACAAATCGTGGCGGCAGACGAGTGCGTGCCGGAGATAAACCGGCACCTGCCGCCGAGAAAATACAAAAAGGACAGCAAGTCCAGATACTGAAAAATGATATTCCCACACTGAGTCCCACAGAACTGGAGGCGGTTGATTTGCCGGAAGGAACTGTGATGGAAGGCATGAATATGCCAAAGCCGAGCGATTACCTGTCGGCAAGGCAGAAAAACGGTGTCCCCCTCGGTGCGGATGAAATCTACAAGGAAACCTGGCTGTGGCTGAAAGAGCGTAACTGTGAGAAGCTGGTCAATCCCAGACTGATTGAAGCCTACGCTCAGGCATTTGCCAGATATATTCAGTGCGAGGAAGCAACCAGCACCTACGGTCTGCTCGGCAAGCATCCGACTACAGGCGGCGTGATTACTTCTCCGTTTGTGCAGATGAGTCAGCAGTACCAGAAAAGTGCAAACCTCATCTGGTACGAGATTTACGACATCGTAAAGCAGAACTGCACTGAAACGTTCGAGGATAATCCAAACGATACAATGGAGCTTCTGCTCCGGGCAAGGAGAAAATAGCATGATAGAAAAAGTGAATCCGAGCCACCCGGATAAGGTGGCAGACCGCATTGCCGGAGCAATCGTTGACCTGGCATATGCCGCAGAAGAAAATCCTAAAATTGCAGTCGAGGTACTGATTGGACATGGCTTCTGCCATGCGATTGTGGAAACCGATGCCAAACTGAACATTCGTGACATCATGGATGCCATAAACCGCATTGCAGGAGATGTACAGCCAGATATCGTGATCGTTCCGCAGGATACCCATCTTTCCGAAAATCAATCCAGACAGTTTCGCTGTGGTGACAATGGTATTTTCAAGGGTGTGCCTTTGACGGAAGAACAGAAAAAACTGTCCGAAATTGCACATTCTATTTATGAAAAGTACACTTCTGACGGAAAGTACATTCTGGACGGCAACCGCCTGATCATCTGCCAGAGCAATGCTGACAGCTACGACCTCATGGGCGATTATCCGAATGCAGAGGTCAATCCCCTTGGTGACTGGACAGGCGGCACCGATGTTGATACCGGAGCTACCAACAGAAAGCTGGGTTCCGATATGGCGGATTCCATTACAGGCGGCGGTTTGCATGGGAAAGACCTATCAAAAGCAGATGTGTCTGTGAATATCCACGCTTTTCTGAAGGCACAGGATTTAGGAGAGCCTGTATCACTGGTGTGCGCCATTGGCGATGATACGGTAGACGGCGTTCCATATGCTGACATTGTGGCAGAAGCGAAAGAGTATATAGACTCCATCGGTGGTTTCGAGAAATTTGCCGAGTGGGGTCTTTTTTGATGGAGGTGAGGACGATGAGCAAGACTACGACAGAAATGCAGCTGGTGGACATTAACAAGCTGATTCCCTATGTGAATAACGCTCGTACCCACAACGCACAGCAGATTAACAAGCTCCGTTCTTCCCTTCGGGAGTTCGGCTTTATCAATCCCGTCATTATCGACCGGGACTTCAATGTAATTGCCGGTCATGGCAGAATCATGGCAGCGAAAGAAGAAGGCATCAACGAAGTGCCTTGTGTGTTTGTGGACTATCTGACCGAGGCACAGAAAAAAGCATACATCCTGGCAGATAACCGTATGGCAATGGATGCCGGATGGGATGAGGAGCTTCTGAAAGTAGAGATCGAAGCTCTGCAGGCAGAAGATTTCGATTTGAGTCTGACTGGTTTCGATGAATCAGAGCTGGCAGGCTTTTTTGATACTGCGGACGATGCGAAAGATGATGATTTCGATGTAGATGCGGAACTGGAAAAGCCGCCTGTCACAAAAAGCGGTGACCTGTGGCTGCTCGGAAACCACAGACTGCTGTGCGGTGACAGCACCAAGGAAGAAAGCTACACCTTGCTGATGAACGGCAAGAAAGCCAATCTTGTGGTGACGGACCCTCCGTATAATGTCAATTACCAAGGCACTGCGGGCAAAATCAAGAACGACAACTTGGAAAACGACAAGTTTTATCAGTTCCTTTTCGATGCGTTTACTTGTATGGAGAAAGCGATGGCAGACGATGCCAGCATCTATGTGTTCCACGCAGATACAGAAGGCTTGAATTTCAGAAAGGCATTTGCAGATGCAGGCTTTTACCTGTCCGGCACCTGCATCTGGAAAAAGCAGTCGCTGGTGCTGGGGCGTTCTCCGTATCAGTGGCAGCATGAGCCTTGCCTGTTCGGTTGGAAGAAGAACGGCAAGCATCAGTGGTATTCCGACCGCAAGCAGACCACTATCTGGGAGTTTGATAAGCCGAAGAAAAACGGTGACCATCCGACCATGAAGCCGGTCCCGCTGCTTGCTTATCCTATTAAAAATTCCAGCATGAGCAACTGCATCGTGCTTGACCCGTTCGGCGGCAGCGGCAGTACCCTCATTGCCTGTGAGCAGACCAACCGAATCTGCCACACCATCGAGCTGGACGAGAAATACTGCGATGTTATCGTGAAACGCTATATTGAGCAGGTCGGCACTGCGGAAAATGTGTCTGTGGTGCGTGACGGCAAGACCATTCGTTTTGATGAACTGGAGGTGCCTGCCGATGGAGAATAAAAATTTAACACTGGGAAGTCTGTTCGATGGCAGCGGCGGATTTCCTTTAGGCGGCTTGATTTCCGGCATTACCCCTTTGTGGGCATCGGAGATCGAGCCGTTTCCTATTCGTGTTACCACCAAACGGCTGCCGCAGATGAAACACTACGGTAATGTATCGGCACAAAATGGTGCTGACCTCCCGCCTGTGGACATCATCACCTTCGGCAGTCCCTGTCAGGATATGTCGGTGGCCGGGAAACGCAGCGGTCTTGACGGAGAGCGTTCCTCGCTTTTCTATCAGGCGGTGCGGATCGTGAAAGAAATGAGGTGTAAAACCAATGGCAAGTATCCAAGATTTGTGGTCTGGGAAAATGTCCAGGGCGCATTCTCGTCCAACAAAGGCGAAGACTTCCGGGCAGTCCTCAGTTCACTGTGCAAAATCAAAAGAGAAGACTATGCTGTGCCTGAACTTCCAAACGGAAAATGGGACAATGCAGGCTGCATCATGGGAGAGAATTTCTCCCTCGCATGGCGGCTGTTCGATGCGCAGTATTGGGGAGTTCCCCAACGAAGAAAACGAATCTACCTTGTCGCAGATCTTGATGGCGGGAGTGCCGGAAAAATATTATTTGAGTCCGAAGGCGTGTCAGGGTATACTCCGCAGGGCTTCCGTTCGTGGCAAGGAACTGCCGGAGGTGCTGAAGAAAGCGTTGGAGCGTCAAGCCTGTGCTTAAACGACCAGGGCGGTCAGCGGATGGATGTGACGGAGGATTTTACCGCAACGCTGCGTGCGGCATCCAACCATCCTCCGCTTGTGTTTGAAAATCACAGTCAGGATACCCGATATAAGGGTCCGCTTGCTGTGGCACAGACGGTTTCTTCTACTTATGGAATGGGCGGCAACAATCAGCCGTTCGTGTTGGAAACGCCGAAAACGCTGAAAATCCGTTCCGGCTGTGAGGGCGGCGGCAAGGGCGCATTGATACAGGAAAACAAATCGGCAACGCTCTCCTGTAACAACGACCAGACGGTGTTTGTACCCAAGTGCTATGGTATCTGCTCCAAGGATTCCAATTCCATGAAGTCGGATAATCCGCACAGCGGCTTTTATGAAGCAGAAACGAGCCGCTGCCTGGATGCCAACGGCGGCAATCCATCCTGCAATCAGGGCGGCATGGCTGTGGTGGCGGTGCAGGGCTCCATGATCGGCAGAGCCGAAAAGAACGGTCCCCAGGGCAGCGGCATCGGAGAAGATGTCAGCTTTACGCTCAATACGGCAGACCGTCATGCAGTGGCATTCTCGCAGGAAGCCTATGACAAATATGTAGAAAACAATACAGGCAGTTCCCTTCGTGCAAGCGGTGGAATGTACGGCGGCGGTTCTGAAACCCTCGTCTACAGCACGAGCAAAAACTCCTACCATACTGAAGCGGAAGAGAATCTGGCGAATACGCTGGTGGCAACGGACTACAAAGACCCTCCGACCGTAGCGGAAGAACCACAGTACATTATCCGCAGGCTTACCCCAACGGAATGTGCAAGGCTACAGGGATTCCCGGACTGGTGGTGCAATGATCTCGGTACGGAAAATCCGACCGAAGAAGATATCGCATACTGGTCTGAGGTCTTTGAAACCCACAGAAAAATCGTGGGGACTTCCACGAAACCAAAGACGGAAAAACAGATCATCAAATGGCTGAAAGACCCGTATTCCGATGCCGCAGAGTATAAAATGTGGGGCAACGGTGTGGCACTTCCGAATGTCTGCTTTGTGCTGGCGGGCATTGTGTACTACTCACAACAATCCACAGAATAACCGGCATGGTATTCTACATCGAAAACCGCGCAGAATCCTTGCTATTTATCGGTTTCAGAGTGATACATGTACTACCGAAAAAAAACAAGGAGGTATCCACGATGAGGATTGAATTTAACAGAACAGGAGTAGAGCGAAAAGCACTGGTCAAGGCGATTTCAGAAATTACAGGAGCTGCGGCGGTATATAAATTTATGCCGACCTGCGCATACGAAATCGACTACTTTACCGTCACCAAGGACGGTGCATTGGAGTTTGATGACCGGGCAGACAGCGAGGAGATTGAAAATCTGCTGGAGCAGCTCGCCGAGCGTGGCTTTACTGCCGCAGAAATGCCCGACACTGCCGCCGACAGCGGCGAGGAAGAAACCACCGAGGAAGTATCCGAGGACGCAGTTGCCGAGCCACAGGGCGAAAACATCGGTCTTACGGTGGCGATTCCGCTTGATAAGGCCGCAGTCGGAAACCTTACAAAGCTGCTTGATGCCAAAGGCAGTCTTATTAAAAAGGCATTGGGCATCACAAAACTTCCGATAGAAATTGCCGAGGATGAAATTTCCTTCCCTTGGTTCGATACCTGCCCAGATGCGGATACGGCGAAAGCCTATACGGACTTCATCGCCGCACTGTGTAAAATGAGCAAGGAGCAGAAACGCATCAATGCCACCGAAAAGGAAGTCACCAATGAGAAATACGCATTCCGGTGCTTTCTCCTGCGGCTTGGCTTCATCGGTGCGGAGTATAAGGCAGACCGAAAGATTCTGTTGAAAAATCTGACAGGCAGCAGCGCATTCAAAACAGCGAAGGAGGCGGCAGATGATGAGATTTCCGCGTAAAGAGATTGTGGAACAGGTACGCAGGCAGTACCCGGCTGGCACAAGAGTGGAACTTCTGCACATGGACGATGTGCAGGCTCCGCCCATTGGCACCAGAGGTACAGTTGAGGGCGTGGATGATACGGCATCGCTCCTTGTGGCTTGGGACAACGGCTCCCATCTGAATGTGATCTATGGTGAAGATGATGTGCGCAGGATATAGCATATTGATACCAGATATACACAAGATGTTGGAGAAAACCTTGTGTAGTAATCTTATTGCTATATCTGCCGTAAAGAGCGAATATGTGTACACCGAAAGGGAAACAACGACAAACGGAGGTACACACCATGAAAAAGAACACGATTTGGGTAGTAAGAGCATTAACAGCCATTGAGCCGGGCAAGCTGGTCTGGATGGATTTCAAAACCTTCAAGAGCGCAAGAACCGCAGACGATTGGATTTGCGATTACTGCAGAAAGAACGGTTACAGCATTACGGATTTTAACCTGGTAGCAAGGGAGGCATAAACCATGTGGGCAGAAGGAAGCATCAAGGTTCAGAACAGCATTTTCCATTACTGGGTCAAGCACTATGAAGAACCGAGTGAGGACTACGGCATTGACGGCGGCAGAATTTCCAAGCTGATGTTAAAGCATAACGGCGAAATCACCTACAACTACGACAGAGGGCTGGACATCGCCCCAACCGATAAAGCAACTGAGACGGCACTTGCCATTCTGATGAAGGAATACAATTAAAGCAGAAGATTCCCGAAGAACCGCCCGTAAGGGTGTGTTCCTCGTTATACGATATAGTTCGATGGTCGCAGCAATGCGGCTTATTTTTATGCCCGGAGGTGAGATTTTGAGAAAACTGAAGAAATACACACCCACGAAG